>Ga0075370_10000155_pt1 | contig 23294 bp, 19 predicted proteins | sample EndMethybrTD3035_FD_71398 | JGI IMG/M metagenome (GOLD analysis project Ga0075370, IMG submission 71398) | Populus endosphere microbial communities from Tennessee, USA - Endosphere MetaG P. TD hybrid TD303-5 | ecosystem: Host-associated > Plants > Roots > Endosphere | place: USA: Tennessee... | reverse complement strand
GGAATATCTATGACAAGGAGGAAATTCTATTTATAAAAATTTTAATATTTTATTTTCTTAATAAGTAAATTAAGTAAATAAAAATAAGGCAATGGAATATATTTTTCTATTTACTATTAGTAAAAATATAAAATTATCCCAATCAATGAGGTTATTATGCCAGCATTAAATAATATAAGAGTGGAAACAGTTTGTGAGAAAAATAGACACTTACTGGAAGATTTTGAACCGCAGGAATTAATAAATGGAGAAGGGTTTATAGATCTTAATTCTTTAGGATTAGAACAGCAAAAGCAAATTATTAAGGAGATTATTAACAACGAAGAATCTAATGCAATAGCCAGTAAAGAAAATTATCAAAAATTAAAATACAAAGCAAAAAATACCAGCGAGCTTTTGGTCTTAGCTCTGGCATTGATAGTTGCAGGGCTTACTTTGGCACCTCTTTTTATTGCATCTTCCATAATTTTACCTGTTCTTCCGGTTTTATTTTTCGGTATTGCAATCATAGCAATCACTAATTTATTCCTGAATAGGAAAATTAATCAACTTGAAACCAAAGCGGAAGATGCTGATAAAGTCTTCAAACAAGTAAAAGTCTTAAACCAATTAACTGACCTTAATAAAGATAGAGAAATTCGAGAGATAAAAAGTGAGATAAAAAGTGCAAGCATCGCTATTAGTAGTAAAATTGATATGCTAGCAGCAAATAATCCTAGCTCCTCTGAACTTTTGGTTAATCAAGGTACATTCAGAGTGGTGCATGAAGACCCGGTTAATGAATTGCATAATAGAGAAAGTATTGTAAATATTACACACAGCTAAAAAAAAGACCATTTTTGTGAATACAAAGATGGTCTTTTTAATTAAAGACTTTAAAATTTTGATGGGTTGCCTAAATCGCTAGTCTTTTGTCGAATTAAAAATAAAATACTATAACCTAAAATTCCTGATAGAATGGAACCCGTAAAAACGCCTAGACGGACTAATACTGTTAATTCATTGTCTCCGAAAGCAAGACTGGCAATAAATAAACTCATCGTAAAACCTATCCCGCAAATCAGAGCAGTTCCATAAATATGCCACCAGTTTACTTGATAGGGTAATTTAGCTAGCTTAGTTTTCACTGCCAGCCAACTTGCTCCGAAAATTCCTAATGGTTTACCCAAAAATAATCCGACAATTATTCCTAAAGGTAACGGGTGAATAAAAGTCGCTAAGCTTATATTCGAAAAAGATAGACCGGCATTGGCAAAAGCAAACAGCGGTAAAATTCCGTAAGCGATCCATGGATGTAATTGATGTATTAAATGATGCAGCAGAGAATTAAAATTTTTATTGTTACTGCTTAAGGGAATTGTGAATCCAAATAATACACCCGCAATCGTTGCATGAATACCCGAATTGAGTATTAGTATCCATAAAGTTATGCCTAACAAACAATAGGGAAGAAATCGTTGAATTTGAAAATAGTTTAAAACTAGTAATCCGATAAAAATTAGTAGAGATAAAAATAAATACAGCCAACCTATTTGTTGAGTATAAAAAATGGCGATGACGATAATTGCACCTAGGTCATCAATAATAGCTAATGCCATTAAGAAAATTTTCAAAGCAACGGGTAACTGTTTGCCAAGCAGTGATAGTACCCCTAAGGAAAAGGCAATATCGGTCGCCATAGGGATTGCCCAACCCGAGATAAGTTGTGGATATCCATGATTTACGGCTAAATAAAATAAAGCAGGAATTATCATTCCACCTATTGCTGCTAACGTGGGTAAAAACGCCTTAGTGAGTGTATTGAGTTCTCCTTGAACTAGTTCGCGCTTAATTTCTAGACTGACTAAAAAAAAGAAAATAGTCATCAATCCATCATTAATAAAATGTAAAAAAGAGAAATGGATGCTTGGCCCTAGGTTTATATTGAAATTTAAAAATGTTTGGTAATAAGTTTGCCAGCTTGAATTAGCGAGAATTAAAGCAAATAGCGTAGCAATTCCTAATGAAATACCACTAGAAGACTCTAGCTGAATAAATTTATGGAGAAATTTAATGCGCATTTAAGTCGTTTCCTTAGTATTAATAGGCCATTTACACTGACCAGATAGTTTATTAATGCTAGTTAAACGGTTTTGGTGTGCTATTAATTCTTCGTGATTGGCATAGATGATGGGTAATAATATAATTTCGCCGTTTATTTTCTTAGGTTTAGTCGTTTGCAAAGTATGCGCTGTCTGTTCTTCGTTGAACAAATGAGTTTGGCCACCAGTCATGGCGAGGTAAACTCGCGCTAACAATTCAGCATCCAATAAAGCACCATGCTTATCACGTTTCGAATTATCAATATCGTAGCGTTTGCAAAGTGCATCTAAGCTATTGCGTTGTCCCGGGTGCAATTGACGAGCTAATGGAAGCGTATCTAAAACTTGGCAATAATCTGTAATTTTTTTATACTTTTTTTTGGTTAATTTTAATTCGTTATCTAAAAAGCCCAGATCGAAAGGTGCATTATGGATAATAAGTTGGGAACCCTGAATGAATTCCAATAATTCTTCGGCAATAGTTTTAAATAAGGGTTTATCTAGAAGGAATTCGGCGCTTAAGCCATGAACTGCAAACGCACCAGCCTCACTATCTCGGCCTGGGTTTAGGAAACAATGAAATTGTTGTTGAGTAAGACGACGGTCGATCATTTCCAAACAGCCTATTTCAATGATCCTGTGGCCGTCATTAACGTCTCTGCCGGTGGTTTCAGTATCTAAAATGATTTGTCGCATAATTACAGAATTAATTGGGTTGATGGTATGTTACGTGCTGTTAATGAAAATGGCCAGCTTTTGATAAACTTATAAATAAGTCTAAGATTCAATTTAAAAAGAATTAAGTAAAACAATGTGAGATAATTATATGCTAAAAATGAAAGATATTCTTTTAGCTTCGTCTATGCTTGATGATACTTCTAATGATTTTTTTATAATTCATAAAGAAGTTGTCCAGGCCTGATAGAGTTTTCTAATTATTTAGGAAAGCAAAGTTTCATTTTTAAAAAAACGATATTAGGTAAGATGTGAAAAATTCACAGACCTTACCTAATCTTTAGCAGGTACAATTGGTACAATTACTTAGACAAACGAAACTCACAAGCTAATCGACTTTTGCTACAATCATATTGATTTCCACCATAAGCAGCTTGCCAGTTTGTAGAATTAAGGATGCTTGCTTTATCGCCTGATTCAGTACTCGAGCCTGATTTTAATGTAGGTAATCTCAAATCCAGAAAGTTACCATTATCTAATTTGTAAACACAGCGAAGTAATCGTCCTTCCTGAAAGGGATGACCAATATCTTTTGGTTTATAGATTACCATTTCAAAAGCTTTTACTTTTCCTGGTCTATTTTGTACAACTCCTGTCCAACCACCAGGCGCAGTATAGGTAGTTTCTATTTGTTTGATAGAGTCTTCTGCAGGACAAGTATCTGAAGTTACAGGCGCTCGAGAAAATGCAAAAGCTCCTTGGCACATTGAAACAGTGAGGAATAATATTGAACTTATTTTTGAAACTTTCATTTTAGCTCCGATGCTCAATAGGTAAAAAAGGGATTATAATTTTTAAACATAGAGTTTGTCTAGAGGTTTTAATGTATCTATAAATAATGTTAAAAATAAAATTTTTAACTGAATTTAAATTAATTAATAAACGAATTTAATTGGTTTTGCAGTTTAGTATATGTATTTGTGAATTCGATTAAGCGTTGCCGTTCTTGAGCAATAATTTCTGGAGGTGCTTTTTTCACAAAAGCGGAATTATCCAATTTGGATTTGGCGCGGTCGATTTCTTTTTCTATTTTTAGAATTTCTTTTTTTAAGCGTAGTGTTTCAGCTTCAATATCAATTAATCCTTCCATAGGAATAAGTAATTCTAAGTTACCAACTAACCCCATAGCATAGTTAGCATTTTTATCTTTTTCTATTACCCAATTTATTTCACTAATTTTAGCAAGATTCATAATTTCCTTAAGAAGAAGCTGACTATTTTCACGATCTTTTTCATTTCCTTTACAAAACAATAAGGGAATTTTTTTACCTGGAGCTATATTCATTTCGCTACGTAGAGTACGAATTGTATAAACAATAGATTTTAGCCAAATTAAATCCTGTTCTGCGTTAGTATCTTTTTTATTTTTATCAAATAGGGGATAACTTTTTATCATCAAACTACATTCTGTTTCCCCAGCTAATGGCGCGATGGTTTGCCATATTTCTTCGGTAATAAAGGGCATTAAAGGATGTAACAATCGTAAACAGGTTTCTAAAACAAAAATTAAGCAGGTCAAGGTTTCTTGTCCTGTTAGTGAATTTGAATTAGCTAAAATAGGTTTAGCTAATTCAACATACCAATCACAATATTCATTCCAAATAAATTCATAAATCGTTTGCGCCATTAAATCAAATCGATAATCTTGAAAATGCTTATGCATATCAGCAATAGTGTTTTGCAATAAAGAATAAAAAGCACGGTTAATGGAGAGAGTTAGTGGGGGCAATGATTTAAAGCTTGTTTGATTAGACGTATATGTTAAAACAAAACGTGATGCATTCCAAAGCTTATTGCAAAAATTTCGGTAGCCTTCTGTTCGCTTCAAATCAAAACGTATATCGCGTGTAGGTGCGGCTAATGCACAAAAAGTAAATCGTAAAGCGTCAGTACCTAATGCAGAAATTCCTTGAGGAAATTGTTGTTTCGTAGCCTGTGCAATTTTTTTGGCCATTTGTGGTTGTAATAAACCTTGAGTACGTTTTGCTACTAAATCATCTAAGCTAATACCTAATATTACATCGAGAGGATCTAAAACATTACCTTTCGATTTCGACATTTTTTGGCCTTCATGATCTCGTATCAAACCGGTTACATAGACTTCTTTAAAGGGAACCTTGCCTGTAAAATGTAGTCCAAGCATTAGCATACGAGCTACCCAAAAAAAGATAATATCAAATCCGGTTACTAAAACATTAGTCGGATAAAAAAAGGCTAATTCTTTAGTAGTTTGTGGCCAGCCTAAAGTGACAAAAGGCCAAAGTGCTGATGAAAACCAAGTATCTAATACATCTTCATCTTGTTTAAGTATCACTTTAGGACCTAAAGAATATTGCTGGCGGATACTATTTTCATCTTCACCTATATAGAATTGGCCTTGTGCGTCATACCAGGCAGGAATTCGATGTCCCCACCAAAGCTGTCGGCTAATACACCAATCTTCAATATTTTCCAGCCATTGTAAACAAACCTTGCGCCAAGTTTCTGGAATAAAATCAAGTTGTCCTTGAGTAATGGCTAGCATAGCGGGTTTTGCTAAAGATTGCATCGACATAAACCATTGATCAGTAAGATACGGTTCTATCACTACGCCTGACCGATCCCCACGTGGAATTTTTACTAAATAAGTTTCTATTTTTTCTAATAATCCGAATTTTTCTAAATCATGAACGACTTTTTTTCGAGCAGTAAAGCGCTCTAAACCACGAAATTTTTCTGGAACCTGTTCATTAAGGTGTGCATTAGGCGTAAAAATATTAATGCTAGTTAAATGATGTCTTTGTGCTGTTGCATGATCATTAAAATCATGTGCGGGAGTGATTTTTACGCAACCACTACCAAAAGTGGGTTCTACTGATATGTCGGCAATTATTGGAATAACACGGTTAGTTAAAGGAAGTTTTATTTGTTTTCCAATATAAGCTTGATAACGTGGGTCATCAGGATGTACGGCTACAGCGACATCTCCAAATAAAGTTTCGGGTCTTGTCGTGGCGACTAATAAAAAATCATTGCTGTCCAGTAATGGATAACGCAGTGTCCATAAATGTCCTTGTTCTTCTTGGTTAATGACTTCCAGATCTGATACCGCCGTTAAAAGTTGAGGATCCCAATTAACTAAACGTTTACCACGATAAATTAAACCTTGTTTGTATAAATCAATGAATACTTTTTCTACAGCTGCAGAAAAATGTGTGTCGCGAGTAAATCGTTCTCGCGTCCAATCTATGGAGGCACCCATATAACGTAATTGTTCTGTTATCATGCCACCAGATTTCTTTTTCCATTCCCATATGGCTTCTACAAATACCTCACGGCCTAAGTCATGCCGAGATTTTCCTTGGACTAACAATTGACGTTCTACCACCATTTGGGTGGCAATGCCTGCATGATCGGTGCCGCCTTGCCATAAAACATTTTTCCCACACATACGTTGATATCGAATCAGTGCGTCCATCAATGTGACTTGAAACCCATGCCCCATATGCAAACTTCCTGTTACATTGGGAGGTGGAAGTACGATGCAATAGGGTTCACCTTGGCCAGTAGGTTGAAAATATGTATTCATTTCCCACTGTTTTCGCCAATGAGCTTCTATCTTTTTAGAGTCATAATTTTTATTAATCATATGCTTATATGATGCATGGTTAATTGACAATTCTGTGCTTTATAAAATTTATATTTCTGACGCGATTGATTTTTAATTTTTTTTTCTTCTGATACCACTTCAATAATACGCGAGAATTCAGGAAAGTAGGTTGGGACTTCATGACTAAGATTAACTAAAATCTCAGCATTAAGTTTACTGGGTTTTTTGGTAGCAATATTAACCGATAACATCGGGTCGGTGGTTGCATTAGCACCTAAGAAACTATGAGGAATAAAACTTATATCACGAAAGGTCCACAGTAAATCATCTAAACGTTGACCTTCCTCATCCGAGTTAACCTGGATATAAATTTTTTTTTGTAGAAGATAAATTTTATCAACTAAGCGGCAGATAAAACGATAAACATCTTCTTGCATAAGTGTATTTAATATATAAAAGTCAATGGTTGGATTTGGCATAATGATTTTATAGCGTAATGCTAGGATGGACAATCTTCGGAATGTCTATTTTCTGTTAGGATTTGTTTAGAATGTACAGGCTTAGTATTAGTTTTTTTTATTGCAGCTAACATTCCTGGGTCTCGTGCTTTTTCAGCAAGTTCATTAAATGGATGTATTTTCGCATATTCGATTACCTGATGAGCATAAGGTAATCCACTTGGTAGATTTTTGCTTTTGTATAACGAAAGTACACAAGACTGAATGTTAATGTTTGGGTTATTAGCAACAATAGATTGGCATTTTAAGCGTAATTTTTCTAAAATTTGTGTGGCAACAACTAGATTTTTACAAGGTCTAAACAAATCGGAAGCATGAGCGCCGATTTCTGGAAGCCATCGACTAGAAATTTGCATCAAGCCGATCTCTAGATTTTTTCCTTGTGCAATTTGAGTTTGCGTATATTGGATAGCAGCAGGAATCGTTTTAAAAGTCTTAGTATCATCATAAACGGTAACGGTTAATGGGTTATTTTTCGTTCCGGTTTGTATCATGGCATAGGGGATGGCATTGTCAGCATACAGACTGCAAGCTAAAACTAGTGTTACTAAATCCATGATGATGCCCCAATCAATACTAAATTATTTTCTTAAAAAGGAAATATACCTAGGCTTCCCTTCGCTTGGCAAGAGATTTAAGACAATGGAGAAATAATCAATAGCTTAAAAATCCAAATATAAGCTATTTGTAAAGTTTTTTACTAACCTGGAGGCCAATGCAGCGGTCTACCGCCTAAAAGATGTAGATGTAAATGGAAAACTTCTTGTCCACCATCTTTATTACAATTAAAAATTGTTCGATATCCAGATTGAGCAATATTTTCTTTTTTAGCTAGATGACGGGCTATTTGTAATATTTTTCCTGCCAGCAGCGTATCATTCTCTGTCAGATCATTAAGAGTTGCAATATGCTTTTTAGGCACAATTAATTGATGAATAGGGGCACATGGGTGTCTGTCATTAAAGGCAATAATATCTTCATCTTGATAGGTTATTTCAGCGGGGAGTTCTTTTTTAATAATTTTGCAGAAAATACAGTCCATAATAAGCCTTATTAACTGGGCTAGTCTTAGTCGTAAAGTTTGTTTATTATACTCTGGCACTTTGATTTTTGACTGAGTTGCTTCTCACTTTGCAATCCGTATATTAATACACTTCGGTTGCTTCATTACGCAGTCTATCTCAAACTAAATAGCTATCCGTATATTATGTGATAAAAATAGAATTTTAGGAATATAAAATTATGAATGCGCTTGTAAAATTAGGTCCAGGAAAAAAAGTCCCCGATGAAATAAATGTAGTGATAGAAATCCCTAGCCATAGTGACCCGATTAAATATGAGGTAGATAAAGAAACAGGTGCATTACGTGTTGATCGTTTTTTAGGCACAGCCATGTACTATCCTTGTAATTACGGTTATGTCCCTTCCACTTTATCAGAAGATGGTGATCCCGTTGATGTTTTGGTAGTAGCCCCTTTCTCATTGTTAATCGGTTGTGTGATCTGTTGCCGACCTATTGGAATGTTAAAGATGGAAGATGAATCAGGCATCGATGCGAAAATTTTAGCTGTGCCTATTGATAAATTATCTTCACTATATCACCAAGTAAAAACTTGGCAAGATTTACCGGAACAACTCACACAAAGTATCCAACATTTCTTTGAACATTATAAGGATTTAGAAGTTGGAAAATGGGTGAAAGTGACAGGTTGGGTAGGACCTGAACAAGCAAGAATTGAAATTGAGGCGAGTATAAGTCGTTATAAACAATAATCTTAATATTCATTTCATCGCACTTGAACTTTTTGTCTATGTTCTCGCTTAATTCGCAATCCTCATGTATCTAAATACACTGTGGTTGCTTCATTATTGAAGGGCTTTGCAAAAATCCAATTGTTGTGGATATATGGTCTTTTCACTCATTTATCGAAATAGAGTATATATCAAGCAGGTAAAATTCTCATCCTTACAAGTAGTATACCCCTCTTGAAAATACTTACGCTAAGATGAGACACTTAAATTTGTAGATTGACTAATTAAAATACAAGCTCATGGATTTGACTTTAAGTGAAATAGGATATTGGTTAGCCCTATATACCGTTCCGCATTGTGGTTTTAGCACAGTTTCGATGCTCTTAAAAAAATTTAAGACTCCCAAACAAATCTTATTAGCCTCGCATGAAGAATTGCTTGCTGCAGGGGTCAATCCAAAATTAGCTAGTAATTTACTAAAACCAGATTGGAAAATTGTAGAGCGTTGTTTACGTTGGGAAGAGCAACCACAATGTTATATTGTACATTGGGATGACTTACATTATCCGGCATTATTGCACGAAATTTCTTCTCCACCATTAATTTTATTTGTTAAGGGGGAGTTATCTTTTTTGCAACGGCAGCAACATGCCTTGGCCATAGTGGGGGCTCGCAACCCTACCCATACGGGCTTAGAGATTGCTCATCAACTAGCAAACGAATTAAATGCTCTTGGATTTATTATTATCAGTGGATTGGCAAGGGGTATTGATGGTGCAGCACATCAAGGAGCTTTGTTAAACAAAGGAATAACAGTAGCTGTATTAGGGAGTGGTTTAGAATATATTTATCCAGTTTGTCATCAATCCTTAGCTTTAGATATTTTGGAAAAAGGAGGGGTGTTGATTTCTGAATTTTTTCCTTACTCCTCACCCAAGGCAGAGTATTTTCCTAGGCGAAATAGGATAATTAGTGGTTTGAGTTTAGGTGTTATCGTGGTAGAAGCAACGTTGCGGAGTGGGTCATTAATCACTGCACGTTATGCCTTGGACCAAGGTCGAGAGGTATTTGCTATTCCCGGTTCTATTCGCAATCCTTTAAGTCAAGGTTGTCATGCGTTATTGAAAGAAGGGGCTACACTGGTTGAGAGTTGTGCGGATATTATACAAGGACTCTCCTTTTTACCTACAATGAAGCACTATGAGATTGATAACCATCAAAATTGCGAATTAAATGGCAATACAAACAAAAATTCAATTCTGAAAAGTATATCTAGACTTGATTCACAGGATAGAAAGCTTGTAGAGTGCTTTGGATTTGAAATGACAAGTATAGATATCTTGATGGCAAGAACTGGCTTAACGATCGATAAACTGCTTGCTCGCTTATCGATGCTGCAACTACAAGGTTATATTGACGTAGTTCCTGGGGGCTACGTGAGGAAATAAAAAATGGCAAAAGAACTATTGATTGTAGAATCACCAGCAAAGGCTAAAACAATCAAGAAATATTTAGGTAAAGACTTTGAAATTTTGGCTTCCTATGGTCATGTCCGTGATCTGATACCTAAGGAAGGTGCTGTGAATCCAGAGCATGGTTTTGCCATGCAATATGCTCTGATTGAAAAGAATGCTAAGCATATGGATATGATTATTAAAGCCTTTAAGCAAGCCGATGCCTTATATCTAGCGACTGATCCTGATCGTGAAGGTGAAGCGATTGCTTGGCATATTTATGAAATTCTCAAGAAAAAAAAATTACTGGAAAACAAGCCAGTTTATCGTGTCGTTTTTCATGAAATTACTAAATCAGCGGTTAAAGCAGCAGTAGAAAATCCAAGACATATCGCTATGGATTTGGTAAATGCACAGCAAGCACGCCGAGCGTTAGATTATTTAGTTGGTTTTACTTTATCACCTTTACTATGGAAAAAGGTTCGTCGCGGATTGTCTGCGGGTCGCGTTCAAAGTCCGGCCTTACGATTAATTGTTGAACGCGAAGAAGAAATTGAAGCCTTTAAATCTCAAGAATATTGGACTATTACAGCTAATAATAAATCAGACGAAAAACTTTTTACGGCACGTTTAATTCAATATCAACAAGAAAAGCTTAATCAATTTAGTATTACTACCGAAGAACAAGCTACTGCAGTCAAAGATAATTTACAGCAATTGGCAAAAGGTTATTTACAAGTTATAAATGTTGAGAAAAAACAACGTAAACGTAATCCTGCAGCACCTTTTACCACATCAACTTTACAACAAGAAGCCGGCCGTAAATTAGGGCTTACAGCTCAGCGAACGATGCGTCTTGCACAACAACTTTATGAAGGAATTGATGTCGGTGATGGTTTAGTTGGTTTAATTACTTATATGCGAACGGATTCCGTCCATTTATCCAATGAGGCTATAATTTCGATACGTGAACTTATTTTACAACGTTATGGAGAAAAAGATTTACCCGAATCTCCTCGACATTTTCGGACTAAAAGTCGGAATGCACAGGAAGCCCACGAAGCCATTCGACCTACCCATGTGGAATATGCACCTGAGCAACTTAAAAAATATTTAGCCCCTGATCAATTTAAATTGTACGAACTTATTTGGAAACGTGCGGTAGCATCACAAATGATTCATGCCACTATTGACACAGTAGCAGTTGACCTAAGTGCAAATGCAGCTAAGGATCATTGTTTCCGAGCCAATGGATCGACTATCGTACATGCAGGTTTTATGACTGTTTATTTAGAAAGCTACGATGATAGTAAACCCAAGACATTAGAAGATGATAAAGCTAAACCTGAAGAAGAGAGTATGTTGCCTCCTTTGAAACTAGGGGATCAAGTTAATCTTATTAATATTAGCCCTGAGCAGCATTTTACTGAACCGCCGCCGCGTTATAGCGAAGCAAGTTTAGTCAAGGCCTTAGAAGAACGAGATATTGGTCGACCTTCAACCTACGTGCCTATAATTTCAACCTTACAACAACGGGAATACGTCACGCTGGATCAAAAAAGATTTAAGCCGACTGATGTCGGTAGGATAGTCAATAAATTTCTAACTCGCTATTTTATGCAATATGTTGATTATGCCTTTACAGCGCGATTGGAAGATGAACTTGATCAAATTTCGAGAGGAGAAAAAGAATGGGTTCCTTTACTACAAGATTTTTGGACTCCATTTAAAGCATTGATTGAAACTACTGAAGAGACTGTACAACGAAAAGATGTGACTCAAGAAGCTTTGGATGAAGCTTGTCCGAAATGTGGCAAAACTCTTTCGATACGTTTAGGTAAGCGAGGTAGATTTATTGGGTGTTCAGGCTATCCGGAATGTGATTACACTAGAAATATGGAGGGAGAGGTTACTACAGTTAGTGAACCTGAGGTTGTGCAAGGTCGTTTATGTCCGGATTGTGGTCATGCTTTGCATATAAAGATTGGTCGTTATGGAAAATTTATTGGATGTAGTAACTACCCCAAATGTAAACATATAGAACCTTTAGAAAAACCAGCAGATACAGGAATAGAATGTCCTGAATGTCATAAAGGAACATTGCTTAAGCGTAAATCTCGGTATGGTAAAATTTTTTATTCTTGTTCTACTTATCCTATCTGTACTTATGCAGTTTGGAATGAACCTATCGAACAAGCATGTCCCCGTTGTGCTTGGCCAGTGATGACGATTAAAACAACCAAACGTCGAGGGACCGAAAAAGTTTGCCCTCGTAAGGAATGTGGCTACGCTGAACCTATGTCAGAAGCGACAGAAAGCTAGATGATTTGCATACCATATAATGGGTCCCATGACGAAGCCGAAACTTTAGTGAGACCGTGGTCATCCAAAAATTAAGCTTATCACTGGATTAGCGCGTCTTTTCGGCGCCTGCAATGACGAAAATGCTTTTACTACAAGCCAAAACAAAAAAAGCTAAAGTAATTCTTTGACTTCACACAATAATTCACCTTTAGCTAGCTTAGTAATAATCTTTTGACCAGATTTTACTTCTTTGCTATTGCGTAAAATTTTTTTGCTCGTTGCATCGCTAACAATCGCGTATCCACGTGATAAGCTAGCTAAAGGACTTATGGCTTGGAGTGTGCGTGATAAGCCTAAAATTTTTTGTTCGCAAATTTGTAATTGATTTTTTATCCCTAGATTTAAGCGTTGTGCTAATTCATCGCAACGTTGAAATCCATTTTGGATTCTTTGTTGCGGATGACATAATCGCTTTGTCAGATTTTCTAAATTTTGTTGATAGCTTTTTAATAAATAAAAAATAATTTTAATAAGACGCTGATAGGTTTTGTCTAATTGATGTTGGTATTCACGTCCATCGGGACTCGCTAATTGTGCTGCCATAGTGGGAGTAGCAGCGCGTTTGTCTGCAACAAAATCGGCAATGGTAAAATCTGTTTCATGTCCAATTGCGCTAATAATGGGTAAATCACTTTTAAAAATTGCTCTGGCTAGGTTTTCCTCATTAAAAGGCCATAAGTCTTCTAGCGACCCGCCTCCTCGCGCTAAAATTAAAATATCACATTCTTTGCGTTGATTTGCAGTTTGTATTTGCTGAACAATTTGTGCCGAGGCAGTTTTTCCTTGAACTAAAGAAGGATATACAATAATGCTAATAGCAGGAAAGCGTAATTTAAGAACGATGCAAATATCTCGCAGTGCTGCGCCTGTTTCTGAACTAATTATGCCTATTGTATTGGGGAACAGCGGTATAAGTTTTTTGTGTTTTGGCTCAAATAAACCTTCTTCTGCTAGTTGATTTTTTAATTTTTCAAATGCTCTACGTAAAGCACCTTCACCTGCAGATTCAAATTGATCGATGATTAATTGAAACTCTCCACGCATGGGATATAAAGAAATTTTGGCACGAGCTAAGATTTGCATGCCATTTTTCGGTTGGTTATTTTCATAACGATGCCGAGCATTAAAAAGCGCACAGCGTACTTGAGCATTTTCGTCTTTTAAAGAAAAATACCAATGCCCAGAACTAGGATTTGCAAAATTAGAAATTTCACCTTCTACCCAAATAGGTAAAAAAGCATCTTCCAATAGGTCTTGAACCATTTGATTAAGTTCAGAGATGCTATAAATTGTTTCTTTAGACATATATATTTTTCACACTTGAGTTTTGTCTATGTTAACGCTCAACTCGCAATCCTTATGTGTATATATACTTTCCGGTTGTTCATCTTCATGGGCTTGCCAAAAATTCCATTGCCGTAAGTATATCATCTATCGAATATTTGTAAGTTAACTAATGATCTGTCTTCTTACGTCAATAACATTGGGCACTTGTTTGATACGATCTAAGACTTTGCCTAGTGAGAGTAGACTGGATATTTCGATAGTTAATTTAATATAAGCCTTTGGATCGGGTTTATCACTAGCTAATGTTAGTGCAACCAAATTTAATTTTTCATTAGCAATGAGTGTAGATACATCACGAAGTAAACCGGGTCGATTGTAGGCTTCTACGCAAACGTCAACTGGATACACTTGGCTAACACCTTGTCCCCAATCAGCATCTACTAAGCGGTTTTGTTTTTCAGGTTCAAGGTTGAGTAAATGCATACAATCATCACGATGTAACACAATTCCGCGACTTTGTGTGATGAAGCCGCGGATAGGATCGCCTGGAACAGGTTTGCAACAACCGGCGGTCTGCGTTAACAAATCGGTAACACCGGCTATGCTAATTCCTTCTGGTAGGCTGCTACGAGGTTTACCTAACAAAATTTCGGGTTGGACCAAGCTAGATACTAATTGTTTTTCTTGTGATTGAATCGCATTTAAAAGTTGAGCAGGTCGCAAATCCCCGCTGCCTAATGCGGCAATCATTTCTTTTTTGGTCTTAAAATGAAGTTTGTGAGCTAACTTCTCAGGATCGAGAGTTGGTAATCCTAAGCGTTGAATTTCTTTATTAAATAAATCTTCACCATGGAGTAAATGTTTTTCATAATCTTGTGTTTTAAACCAATGATGGGCTTTTGCTTTAGCACGAGCAGTGTATAAATATCCTAAATTTGGGTTTAGCCAGTCTAGACTCGGATTCCCTTGTTTTGCAGTAAGAATTTCGATTTGCTCACCAATTTTTAGTTGGTAAGTTAATGGGACAATAGCACCGTTAATTTTTGCTCCTCGGCAACGATGTCCGACTTCACTGTGAATATGATAAGCAAAATCCAAAGGTGTAGAACCTTTAGGCAGATCAAGGATATCTCCGTTAGGGGTAAAAACATATACTCGATCATCTAAAACCGTTGTAAGACCTGGTACGGTAGCCTTGCCACGTTTTACTAATTCTTTTTGCCATTCTAATACTTGTCGAAGCCAGGCGATTTTTGTTTGATAACTTTCTTTCTGTTGTTGAGTAGTTTCTTTATATTGCCAATGGGCAGCTAGACCATGCTCAGATTCCTGGTGCATTTGATGGGTACGAATTTGAATTTCAAGTATCTTTTGGCCAGGACCTAAAACCGCTGTATGAATAGAACGATAACCATTAGATTTTGGTGTTGCAATATAATCATCAAATTGTCCTGATACAGGCGACCATAAACTATGAATGATACTTAAAACATTGTAACAATCTTTAACTGTATTGACTAAAATGCGAATAGCATTGAGGTCATAGAGTTCTTCAAATTTTAATTTTTTTTGTTGCATCTTTCTGTAAATACTATGGATATGTTTTACACGTCCATATACTTCAAAGTTATGTAACTCAGCATTACCTAAAATCTTTCGTAATTGAGTTAAAATAATTTGTACATAAGATTCTCGATCAATTAATCGTTCTTGAAGAAGTTGTGCAATTTGTGCGTATATTTTAGGTTCTAGATAATGTAAAGATAAATCTTCTAGCTCCCATTGAAGTTGACCTACACCAAGACGATTAGCTAATGAAGCATAAATATCAAGTGTTTCCCGTGCATAGATTTGGCTTGCTTTGCGATCTAGCATATCCAACGTGCGCATAGTGGCGGTACGTTCTGCGAGTTTAATAAGAACAACTCGCATGTCTTCTACCATTGCAAGTAACATTTTTCGGATATTTTCTAATTGCGCTTGATGAAGATTAGTAGCTGTATTGGCAATACGAATGGCGTTCATTTGTTTAGCGCCTTCGATTATTTTAGCCACATTGGGTCCCAAATGTTCATAAACCGTTTCTAAACACAGCTCAGCATAATTTACGCAACTATAAATTAAAGAAGCCGCAATAGTTTCTTTATCTAAATGTAAATCTAACAGAATTTCGGCCATAGTGAGGCCTTGTTGTAAGCAAGAGACATGAGTAGGTGTTGTTTTTGATTCGCCTACAATTTGACTTAAAATAGAAGCTTGTCGAATCAATTTGAAATCTTCTTGACTACGTTGCATTGCAGCATGATGTAGCCATGTTTCTAAATTAATACTGCCATCATTATTCAAGTAGAGCGAATTTTTTATTTTAACCATTTTCAATTATCCTTATTTTTAGTTTGCAGCTCTAAAAAATTTAGAAAAATCAACTAACTTAAGTAAACTTGGTTTTGAGTTGAATATCTATTTTATACATAACTTCTAGCCAAAAACTCACAAATTCGATTTTCTAATAAACGATAACCTCCTTGATTATTTTTACCTTGAACTGGATCATTAATTAAAATAGAAAAGGCTAGAACTTGATTATTAGCGGTTCGAATATAACCTGCTAAACTACTTATTCCATGCATGCTTCCCGTTTTAGCGTGTATCCTACCTAAAGCAGGACCACCTAGACGATGTTTTAATGTACCATCGATTCCTGATTGTGGTAAGGACTCAAAAAACAAATCGCTATCAGGTAATTGTGTATAAGCGAAATTTAATAACTTAACAAAGGCATTAGGTGTGACTATATTGTTACGAGATAGACCGGAGCCATCGACCATTACTAATTGCTTGAAATCTATATCTGTTTTGTTGGCAAGAATAGCTTGAACAGCGTTTCTACCAGTTTTCCAACTACCTTGCACTGAAAAATACTGTTCCCCTAGCTTTTTTAATAAACTATCTGCAATAAGATTATCTGACTTTTTTAACATATTTTTTATTAAAAAAGCAAGTTCAGGAGAGCTATTTTCAGCTAAGGACTTAGCGAGAGGAGGAGTTTTTCCATAGATTAAATTGGAATAGCGGATAGAATATTTTCTTAATAATCCGGCTACAATATCATAGGTGGCTAAATTTGGATTTTGCAAAGCAACTGCAAATGATAAAGGGCCCATTTTAGGGGAAAGATAGCCTCTTAAAGTATAGTGATTTTTGCTAGCTGTATTCGGCTTTAAATCTAATGAATAACTTCGTTGTTTTAAACGTTTTGTGACTGCTTGATTATCAATAACGATACCTAAATTACTATTACTTTTTGTAATGGTGGGATGTAATAAACGATTAGGTTTAACACTAACACTAAAGCAATTCCGATTGATAATGGTAGCTGTTACAGGGGCTGCATAGCAAAAAATTCTATCGTCAATGACGCGCCCCGGAGGCCAGGTACTCCGATCGATGACAGTATCATCAATAACAATATTACCTTGGACCTTATTTATGTGTTGTTCATTTAAAGTCTCTAACATGTCCTTGAGATCATCAAGTGTTAAATAAGGGTCGCCACTAAATTTAATATACAAATTTCCAGTTAAGACACCATTATGAATCCTTGCTCCTGAGTTGGTTAAAAAGCGCGTTTTAAATTGAAAGTGAGGCCCTAAATAATCCAAAGCAGCAATACCAGTAAATAATTTTAAGGTACTGGCCGGAACAAAACCCCGATTTGCATTATACTGATATAATACTCTTCCGGTGGATAAAGACTGTATGGAAACACCGGTATTAAAACCCCTAAAATGACTTAATATGTTATTCAGGTTTTGTTGAATGGATGAAAGCGATGAGTTTTGGCCATTTTCATCATAATAGCCAAAACTTTTCGTCGGGATTATTAGTAAAATCGTATTGCAAAGTATCCCTATCAAAAACAAAAAATTTTTGAGAAATGTGCTGTTTAGTTTATTCATACAACCTATTTAGTAAATAAACAAATTGCTTCTGAATGATGAGTTTGCGGGAACATATCCATGATTCCGACTTTTTCTAATCTATAACCTTGTTTTACTAATTCTCCCGCATCTCTAGCCAGACTAGCAGAATTACAGGATACATACACAATACGCTCAATATTCCAATTTGCAATTTGCGAAATGATTTCCAAAGCTCCAGAGCGGGGTGGATCCAATAGAATCTTGTTGAAAGTTTGTTGAGCCCAAGCTTCTTTTAATATAGAACTTGTTAAATCAGCTGTATAAAATTGTGTATTGTTAATGTCATTATGTTTAGCATTGGCTTTTGCCCGTTCCACGAGTTCTGCATATCCCTCAACACCTACGACGAAATGAGATCGTGTGGCTAGAGGTAAACTAAAATTACCTAATCCGCAGAATAAATCCAATATCCGATCACTGAAATTAGGTGAGAGCAATTCCATAGCTCGTTGAATCATCGCTTGATTGATATCTGCATTAATCTGTATAAAATGTCTAGGCTCGAATAAGAGTTTTAGAGGCTTATAACCTTTATTTTCCAAACGATAGCTTAATAATTTAGGGTCTGTTGGCCAAATGCAATGAGTGCTATTCTCATTTCCTGGCTGTAGATAAAGTTGGATTTGATGCTGTTCAGCAAAGCTTTTGAGTTGTATTTGATCAGAGTTGTCTAAAGGGGTGAGATGTCGAAAAACTAAACCTAGTATCTCATCACCGAGTGCTGCTTCAATTTGTGGTATAGTTCGAAATGCATTTAGTTTATGAATGAGTTGCTGTAAAGGGACTAAAAGTTGACCAACTCTTGGATCTAATGTTTTACAAGTTTCTAACTGTGCAAGGTAACGTCCATTTTTTTCGCGGAAACCAACTAACATCACTTGCTTTTTATCAACATATTTAACCCCAAGCCGTGCACGTCGGCGATAGCCCCAGTTCGCGCCAGTAAGTGGAGGTAATAATGATTTAGGCTTCATTTTAGTGAAATGGCTGAGTTGATCAACAAGGATCTTTTCTTTATGTTGCAATTGAGCTTGGTTACTTAAATGCTGTAGGCTACAGCCTCCACAGTTATCATAATGTAGGCAGGCTGGTTGAATTCTATCCGTTGAGGCTTTTAAAATCTGGATGGATTTTGCTTCGTCATAGGAACGTCGTTTTTTGCTGTAGGTGATTAGAACAGTTTCTCCGGGTAAAGCGTTTTCGATAAAGGTAATTTTGCCATTGATATGTGCAATGCCGCGGCCTTCATGAGAAATGCCTGTAATGACGATAGGAGTCGTATTGGTAGAGAAAGTTTTTAAATTTTCCATGCTTTTATAAATTGTCTAAAATGGGGTTTATTTTCTTCAGTAATTTTTTCACGCACATAAGCACATTCTTTTTGATAAGTTTCAAAAGAGAAAGTTCCTCGTATTAATTCAAAACGAAGATAGATTAAATAAGTATTCAAGACATCTGTTTCACAATAATTTCGGATGGCTGCTAATTTTCCATCTGAAAAATAATCCCAAACTTGGCTACCATCCATACCTAGTTTTCCGGGCAAACCTAACATGACAGCAATATCTGTCAGAGGGGCATTTGCACGGGCTTGATAGGCAGCTAATACATCCATCAAATCCGTATGTCGATAATGATAACGGCTCAAATAGTTATTCCAACGGAAACTGGCATCGTCATTACCTATATTCCAATAACTAGGAGCACTGATTCCGTATAATAATGCCCGATAATGTAGAACAGGTAGATCGAAGCCACTACCATTCCAGGATACTAAAATGGGTAAATATTTCTCAATGCATTTGAAAAATGCTTCTATAAGAGCAGGTTCATCTGAAGCAATATTACCCAATGACCCAATTTTGAATTGATTTTTAGTGCGTAATGCAACAGAAATAGCCACGATACGTTGCAAATGATGAGGGAGAAAACTTGAATTACCGGTTTTTTCTTGGCGTTTAGCTAACATTATATTAGCGACTTCCCGATCGTTTTTTTCACTATCTATATTATAAAGAATTCGTCCATTCTTTATATCAGGGATAGTTTCAATATCAAAAACAAAAGTATTCATAAGATCATCATAATGTTTTGATGGGATAAAGCCCTTTAATGTATACTCTTTGCAAAAGATTTTGTGATGCGCAAAAAATCATGTTTTCTGATAGGTTCTTAGTTGGACAGTAGATCAGGTATATTTACAAAAAAAAGACTCTACATATTCTATTTCTTTTTTATAGTAGACTCTTTGAAAACTTTTTTTGATTGATCTGGTTTGTTATAGTTACTTGCAGAAACAATCCTGATTTTGGTTTTTCACTATAGATTGGAAAAATCAGATAGTGATAAAAACATATTTTTAGACTTCTGGCTAGTCCGAATTCTGCTTTTTGTGGATGAAGTTTAGACATTTACTGAGATAAGAATAGAAGATGAACATTATTTTACTAGGGCCACCTGGGGCGGGAAAGGGCACCCAAGCAGAGTTTTTAACAACTTTTTATCATATTCCCAAAATTTCTACTGGAGATATACTACGCGATCCTGCTATCCAAGGGACTCCTGTGGGACTTCAAATCAAGGCTTTGATGGATGCAGGGCAGTTAATTTCTGATAAGGTTATTATTGAATTAGTCGAATCACGTATTCAGCAAGCCGATTGCACGAATGGTTTTTTATTTGATGGATTTCCACGTACTTTACCTCAAGCGGAGGCGATACGATCTAACGGAATTTTTATTGATTTTGTTATAGAAATTGAGATTGAGGATGATGAAATTGTTAAACGTCTCAGTGGGCGGCGTATTCATCCCGGTTCGGGCCGGATTTATCATATATTACATAATTCTCCAAAAGTCCCGAATAAAGATGATGTAACAGGAGAATCCCTCATTCAACGAAATGATGATACTGAAGCGACTATACGCGAGCGTTTGCGCATTTATCATCAACAAACCAAACCGGTACTTTCCTATTACAAAGAATGGCAACGTAGCGGTGATCCAGATGCTCCTTGCTATATTTCAATCAATGGGCATGCTGATGTTGATGAAGTCCGCAGACATATTTTTGCCGAATTAAAGAAAAACAGTCAAAAATGAAATATTTAAAAACTCGGTAAAGAGGTTAAATTTTTCAAAACTTGACTTAAATCTTCTGGCAATTTGGCGGCTAGCGTTATAGTTTTTCCTGTCGAACCTAAAGTAAACTCAAGCTGACTGGCATGTAAGAAAAGTCGTTTACAGCCTAGTTGACGCATTTTTTTATTGATTTCTTTTTCTCCATATTTTTCGTCTCCGATAATAGGGTGTTTGGCAAATTGAGCATGAACGCGAATCTGATGGGTGCGGCCAGTGCTAGGCATTGCTGCGATTAATGTGGACTCAGCATAATAATGTTGTACAGAAAATTCAGTTAGAGAACTTTTGCCCTCTGCTTGTACGACTACGATGCGCTCTCCGGATTGTAATTGATTTTTATATAACGGAGCGTCGATTTTTTGTAACGATTTAGGCCATTGTCCTGCTACTAGAGCAATATAAGTCTTTTTCATCTGTCCCGAACGTAATAATTCATGTAATTCCTTTAAAATACTACTTTTTTTAGCAAGTAGTAAACAACCTGAAGTGTCACGATCCAAGCGATGAGCTAATTCCAAGAATTTCAATTGTGGTCGCAACAGACGTAAAGCTTCTATGAGTCCTAAGTGTATCCCGCTTCCACCATGGACGGCCATACCACTCGGTTTGTTAAGGGCTAAAAAATGGTTATCTTCAAAAATAATTGCTTTTTCAAGTAGCTCAGCTAAGTTTGTATTTAAAATATTTTTTGGAGTACGGGGGATAAGTCGTAGGGGGGGGATCCGAATAATATCTCCTTCTTGTAAACGATAATCGGGCTTTACTCTTTTTTTGTTGATGCGTAATTCACCTTTTCGTATAATTCGATAAAGACGACTTTTAGGTAGGCCTTTTAACCGCGACATTAAAAAATTGTCGAGTCTCTGACCTGAATAGTCATTTGTTACAGTTAATTGTTGAATAGTTTGCACAATATCGTTAATCTAGCATAAATCTAGCATGTCTTTCTAATAATTTGATAAAGTCTTATTAAGTTGCCGAAATTGACATCAGTATTTTATCTTTGTTATATATCACCCCGCTTTTTTAGATAATTGCTAGTATAGTTTGTGATGAAATTAAATTTATAAATTTAGAGGCTATTATGACACAATCTGCGGAAGTAACTATTAAAGATTTGCCTTCTTCCACGGTAACTTTAACTGTTAATGACTTAGCGCCTGTTAATTTGCCGGTTTGTAAAGCAACTTTAGGACCTGATGTTATTGATGTGACTCAATTAGCAAAAGTTAATCGATTTACTTATGACCCGGGATTTCTATCTACTGCTTCCTGTTCTTCTAAAATAACTTTTATTGATGGTGAAAAAGGTATTTTACTTTATCGCGGCTATTCGATTGATCAACTTGCAGAAAAATCAGATTTTATAGAAGTTGCTTATTTATTACTTCATGGTGAATTACCTGATCAAATTCAAAAACAGAATTTTAATGAAGAAATTAATCAACATACCATGGTACATGAACAGCTACGTCATTTTTTTCATGGATTTCGTAGAGATGCGCATCCCATGGCAATTATGTTGGGTGTAGTTGGAGCATTGTCTGCTTTCTATCATGATTTGTTGGATATTCATAATAAAGAACATCGCAAATTAGCCGCATTAAGATTAATTGCTAAAATGCCAACTCTTGCCGCTATGTCTTACAAATATGCGACAGGATTGCCTTTTATGTATCCATTGAATCATTTGAATTATGCAGAAAATTTTATGCATATGATGTTTGGGGTTCCAACTGAAGAGAATCCACCTAACCCAGTATTGGCAAAGGCCTTAGATAAAATTTTTATTTTACATGCTGATCATGAGCAAAATGCTTCTACATCTACCGTTAGAATGGCTGGCTCAACAGGTGCTAATCCATATGCTTGCATTTCAGCAGGGATAGCCGCTTTATGGGGACCTGCTCATGGCGGCGCCAACGAAGCATGCTTAAATATGTTGCTTGAAATAGGAGATATTTCTCGTATAAACCACTATATTCAAAAGGCAAAAGATCCCAATGATCCCTTTCGATTAATGGGGTTTGGACATCGCGTATATAAAAATTACGACCCACGAGCATCAGTGATGAAAAAAACATGTCATGATGTATTAGAAGAAACTGGGCAAAAGGACGTGCCTTTATTTAAACTTGCATTAGCTTTAGAGAAAATTGCTTTAGAAGATCCTTATTTCGTTGAAAGAAAATTATATCCTAACGTAGATTTTTATTCGGGTATTACTTTAAGTGCTTTAGGAATTCCTACCAATATGTTTACGGTAATTTTTGCATTAGCTCGCACAGTGGGTTGGATTTCACAATGGGAGGAAATGATGGCTGACCCAAAACTTCGCATTGCAAGACCTAGACAATTGTATATTGGAAATGCACAAAGAAATTATATAAC
>Ga0075370_10000153_pt1 | contig 23504 bp, 21 predicted proteins | sample EndMethybrTD3035_FD_71398 | JGI IMG/M metagenome (GOLD analysis project Ga0075370, IMG submission 71398) | Populus endosphere microbial communities from Tennessee, USA - Endosphere MetaG P. TD hybrid TD303-5 | ecosystem: Host-associated > Plants > Roots > Endosphere | place: USA: Tennessee... | reverse complement strand
AGAGCTGGTTCGGTCGGGGGCTGATCCGCGGTCTCAGTGTGGCATGTCTGAATAGCCGAGACGCCTCAATTGGACATTTCTACTTTGCACACCGGCGGACATTTCAACTCCTCTGCCACAGGTATAACGTAACGGTATATAGTCAGCCTGCTTGTGCTTTCGGCAGGTTCAACACCTCTTCCACGGTTCCACCGACGGAGCGAAAATAGATTGGATACGAAGTCACGTCGATTACTGCAAACATTCGAGAAAATACGCGCCGCGCCAGATACCGTGGCAGCAATTCGCGCATTTCAAGCTGCCTATGAAATCGATTTCGTGACGTATCATCTTTCCCAAACAACCGCCCACGTGGTCGATGCTCCTTTTGTCCGAACCACGTATCATGATGCCTGGGTTTCACGGTATCTGCTACGAGGATACGTACTCGTAGATCCAGTTGTCCAACAAGGTTTTTCACGGTTGTTGCCGTTTGACTGGCGAGAAATTGACCCACCACCAGGTGGCAGCGTAAAGTTAACTTCCGCGAAGCAAAAGCGTGACGCCTTCCGCGTTCTTTTCTCATGCCCGAGCGATCTTCGCCCATAGGTTCATCGCAGCCGCGCGCAGTTCGCGATGATGGTTGGAGGGGATGTCGTGGCGCGGGATGTGGAAGAGGTTGGCGATCGGATCATGGATGGAGACGAAGCGCTGCAGATGCCGCTTTGACTTGAAGCACTTCATGATCCGCTCTCGCCGTCGGACTGGCTGATGGGAATTCTCCGCCCGATTGTTCAGGCCTTTATGGCAGCGGTGCTCGACACCGGGCATGACCTCTCGCTTTGCGGCGTCATAGGATCGGAGCTTGTCGGTGATCATCACACGCGGCGCCCGGCCGTGGCCTTTCAAAAGCTTGCGCATCAGGCGCTTGGCCCCCTTGGCGTCGCGGCGGCTTTGCACCAGAACCTCCAGCACAAATCCGTCCTGATCAACGGCGCGCCACAGCCAATGCTTCTCTCCTCGGATCGAAATGACAGCCACGTCAAGGTGCCATTTATCACCGAGCTGGCCGGATGACCGACGACGGATTTCCTTGGCAAAGGTACGGCCGAATTTCTCTGCCCACAGCCTGATCGTTTGATGTGAAACGATAATCCCTCGCGCCGCCAGCATGTCCTCGACCATCCGTAGGCTGAGCGGAAACCGGAAATACAACCACACCGCATGGGCGATGATTTCAGCGGGAAAACGATGGCGGCGGTAGAGTGGATCTCGGTCTGTCATGAAAGATCATCCCACATCGAGGTCCATGATTCGTTAAGTTGACGATACCCTCAACAGTTGCTCGAAAAAGCATCCGCTGCGACGAGGAAGTATGGGGTCTTTTTCAAAGACGGTCCGGCGGTTCGGAAATACGTGGCAGATCTACCGACACCAGGGTTGATCAAGGTCCTTGATGAGCACTATTTCAATCACCCACTAGCTCGGTTTGATCGTCGTTATGACGGATCGACCCGCTTGGCCGAGTTGGAGCTGGAATTGGACCCGCGCCCCAGCGTTAACGGTTTCGCGATGGGATCGACGGGTCTTGAAGATATACCTTTGTAGGTCAATCGCGGTATTACTTTTGCTGCGTTCCAGTTCAGGCGCCGGCTCGTGCTTGGCCGCAGGTCGATCGATATGAGCTCGTCCTAATACCGCATAGCGAAGGCGTCCACCCGGACACGTAAATAAGTGGACTTTCGAGAAGATCAGCCTAATGCGACGGGATCGTTAGAGACGCTCCGCGTAGATGGTGATGCGGGCAAGGATCTCTTTCAGGCTGGGCCGGCCATGATAATAGAGCGCCGAGGTCCGCTCATATGCGCGCTCGTAAAGCCCGAACGTCCCGGGGTCGGAAAGGCTGAAAGCGGGATTGCTGCTTATGTTCTGATCGTCAGCCTTCGGGAAACGTCGGTCCTTGTGCGCGAGATAGGCTTCCGTACCGATGAAGTGTTGCACTTGCGGCTGGTCCAGTAGGCAGAAGACGTCGTAATAGTGCCGCAGGAAATTAGCGGGAAACTGGCCGGTTTCCTGCTGCTTGCGATATTTGGTGGAAATGGTCTGGAGCTTCTCGACCAGCGTGTAGCCGGGCTCGTAGCAGGGAACGGCCAGTGCGCGATTATCGATCAGCTCGACGCGCGATGCCGCGTATTCATAGGCCCAGGAGCTGATATCCTTGTCGATATTGGGAGCCACCGTGTCAAAGCCGGCTTCGAGCAACACGCCGTCCTTGAGATCGGATTTCGTGCCGGTCGTCTCGTGGTAGTAGAGGCGGATGCCGCCGCTGCGATACGTCTCGTTGTCAAATTCGGTATCGCGCTCGATCTTCTGGATGCCGTCGATCGTGATCGTCTCCGCCAGCCAGTCATAGAAGGCCTTGCGGCTTTCACGATGCGCTGCCTTATCGTGATTGGGGCCGGTTTTTACCTCCATTGCCTTCGGCGGTTCGATACGGATATCGATATCCTCCGAAAAGCGGTTGATGATGCGGTATCCTTTCGATAGCGAGGTGCCTCCCTTCAGCTCGAACGTCATCTCCAGCTGCTGCAGGCCGTACAGGCAATGCATGATCCAGTAGTCTTTTTCGACCAGCACCGGCTGCACCTTCATCTGGTCAGCGACGATGCGCAGCAGGGACGCAAAATCCTTGTGCTTATGGAGGAAATCAGCTGGCATGCGTGTCGGCGGCGAGGGTGTTGAAGAATTTACGCGTGCGCACCATGCCGTATTCCTTGGCGGCACGGGTGAGGGCGGTGCGATTGCCCTGCAGGGCACGTTCCTTCACGCGGGCCAGCACCTGATCGCGGTCCTCGGCCAGCTGGTCGAGATTGTTGACCAGGTCGACCAGCAGGAATTCTTTGGTCAGGGTTTTGGGGAAGGCTGGCTTTCTGCGGAACTCGAACTCTCGGCCGCCCAGCATGAAGTTGCCGTGGCGCTTATGGTTATAGACGACGGTCTTGTTATAGAGCTGCGTCGCGCCGACACCAAGGCTGTTATAGGCATTGGGCGAGGTGACGAGGTAACGGTCATCCTTCAGGAAAGCCTCGACGAGCGCGTCATCCTCGGCGGGGGCTTTGCCGAACGCGGTCTGCTTCGGCCGGTGATAGACGCCGGTCGATAGCTTGGTCAGGTATCCTTCTGCCAGCAGCTGCTGAAGATGCCGATCGACAGACGACGACCATTGGGTGAGATCCTCCCGACGGTAGACCTTGCCGGACCGCAGATGCTTTTTCAATTCCTGTAACTTCGTCATGGGTTAGCTCCTGCACTCACTATAGCGACATATGGTCGTGAATGCAATTTTTTCCACATTTCATGCAAATTTTGGCGGCGACTCAACATCTAGTTTACTGAAATCATGGAATTATATAAGGGGACTTTCCGGCAACCTCCACTACTCGAATATCGAAAATCCCGGAACCGACTTGCCTTCCGGAAGGTCATGGACGATAGCGACGACATGACGTGCCCTCGTCAAGGCGACGTACAGCTTGGCACGCGCCTCTCCTTCCAATTGGTCCTTTGGGTCTTCCAGCCACGACATCATTTTTTCCGTGGGATAGATAACGACGCGGTCAAAACCGAGGCCTTTAGATCGTCCGAACGTAAGCGTCGGTAGATCGGCCGCCGCGACCTTGATGCTGGAACTCCACCGAAGCTGCACCGGCTTACCCGTTTTTAGATAGCGAGGCAGGTCCTTGCGCCTGACGATATGAAGTCCTGCATCATCAGGGACTGGCTGGCGGCAATGGTCGCAGTCGCATGCAGCGGTCGCTGCCATGGCAGGATAGAGTTTGGAGGACAATGCACAAATAGCGGCGCTATTGCGGTGCGATGTGGCAAGGCTCGCCGTATCGATCTCGCAGGAAACCTTTTTAGGCAGTTTCTCGCGAATGAAGTTCTCGATTCCGCCGTTCCTGTATTTCTCGTAGCGTGCTTCCAGATGGGTGAGGTAGGTCACCTGCCTCGGATCACCTACGAGCACGACATGGGAAGGCGTTTTGAACAAGGCCACCAGGATATCGAGATCGTAGCCAGCAAGATCCTGCACTTCGTCCACAAAGATGAACGGGTAGATCCGTGAGAACCGCTCGAACACCGCGCCGGCGGATTCTTTGTTGCACCGGATCACAAGCTTCGCCAGTTTGTCGGAATAGACACGATTGCGGCGATCAAAATAGTGGCGCTGAAAGTTATCCTCTCCCCAGTAGACGGGGAAGCCTTGTGCGTTCTTGTAGCGCAATCCCGACCGTTTGGAATCTAGCAGCATGCCGGCGACATCCCACTCGAAGAGCCCGCCCTGAAATGGTTTGATGCCGTGCTCGATCAGAAGGCTGAACCATGTCTGGATGTGCACATTGCCGGGGACCGAACCATGGAGTTCGAAGAATTTCCGGCGGATCTCTTCTTCGTTTGATTCCGTGTAGGTGGTGATGAGGACGCGTTTCGATGCAACAGCGAGCGCCTGTTTCACGAGGTAGGTGGTTTTCCCCGATCCGGCGCCAGCAATCACCAGCTTGTTAGGCCCTGTCATTTGGCGATCGCGTCGAGGATGTATTGCGGGTAGTTGATCTTTGTATCCGATGAAAAAATCGTCAGCGCGCATTCGGTCTTTCTGCCCAACATGTATTTATGAAGGTTGTCGAGCGTGTGGTCCGTGCCGAACAGCGTGTTGAACAGCTTAAGGTTGTTCGCCTTCAGCAGCTTGGGCTCAAGCGTATTATAATTGAAAGCCTTGTCACCAATAACCAGGTCGCCAGTATCGATCTCGGCATCGTAGCATATCTTGATGTGGTCGATGCCTTCATGATCAGTGTACTTCTTCTTCAGCCTGTCGACATTGCCGTCGTTGTCCGTGGCGACCACGACGGGGATCTTGAGTGCCTTTGCCAGCTCAAGGAAACGCAGGAATGCCGTGCCCACCGAAATTACATCTATCTCGTCCTCGATCGGTAATTTCCCCCCGTTCGCGTCCTTGTAGGCACGCTGGATGACCAGCTCGTCGCAATCCCCTTCGACAAGGATCGATTTCTTCGCCAACACTAGACGCAGGGTGTCGTAACCGGGAAGCTTGTGGAAGAAATCGCTGGCATTCAGCCCTTTGATACGGGTCACCCGCGCTTCGCGCAGCAATATGAGGTGGTCCAGCCCCAGCTTGTTCGCAACAAAGCTGCTGTGGGTGGTGATGATGACCTGCTTGCCGCTATTATCGGTGCTGATATCACTGATGAGTTGGTTGAGCTTGGAGTGCGAGAGATGGTTTTCCGGCTCTTCGATCAACAGAACGGTCGCTTCGCTGTTCTTCTTGCTGCTTAGCGCGAGCCTGGTCTTGACGATGCATTGTTCGCCTTTGCCGATATAGTGGAACGGGACATCCTCAATGTAGGTCATGAGGCTGTTTTCCCAGGCATTGTGGGACGACATATCGACCGAGATGCTAACGTTCTTGCGGCTGATCTTGGCCGCTTGCGCCAACCGTTTGTTGATCGCGTCCACATGGCTGTCTTTTTTGAACGCGTCCTTCAGCTTCCGGTGCGCCTGTGAGACCGCAACTCGTTCCTTCTCGTCGAGAAATTCCCTGACGATGCGCGAGATATACATGTCTGAGCCGCTCTGCACCCGGGTGCTTGTCGAATCGATCAGTGCGGACTTGAGGGGCACGGTCCGCGCGGTAGCGGCCTGACGGGAAAATTCGAACCACTGGACCTGGTAGAATTCCAGCGGGATCGAATTGATCTCTTTGGTCTTAAGCAGTTCGGTATAAGGACCATCATATTTTTTATCGAATTCGATCGAGAAGAGAAGGCCGGACAGCTTGTCGTTCTTTTCAGAATTCTTGTTTCCACGCAGCTCCTCGAGCGCATCCTTATCGCCGGCAAGATACAGCTCGATCTGGATATCCGGCGGCTGCAGCGGATTTTTCGTCCCGATGCTTTCAAGGTACGCCCGCTCGATGTTGCGATTAAAGAGGTACGGCGAAAGCTCGTTGCGAAGATATTTCCCATTCAACACGCCGGTCAGGCATAAATGGATGGCTTCGAGAAGGGTCGATTTGCCGGCCTCGTTGTTGCCGACGATGATGTTGACGCCCTCATTGAGAGCGACCTCGAACCAGTCCTCGAAGCACTTGAAGTTCTTGATTTTGACCTTCTCGATATACATCGTTTACCCCAGTTTTCTCGAAGCAACCATAGCTTGTTCGCCTAAACGCGGCGAGTGGGAAAGCTGGGAACGATAAGAACCTTTTCTTACGACGAGCCACAAAGCCAGCTCGACGGATATTTTCTCGGCAGCAGTGGGGATATGTTTGTCTATCAATCCCCGTCAGCGATCAGCGGTGCCCCCACCATAAGCATGTAGCTGACCGACAACACATGGGTTCACGTGCGGCTACGATGCTCTTGCCAGTGTGAAGATAAACTTCAATGTTGCGACCCAGAGATTTCACTTCTTCCTGTAGACCATTTCAAAATCAGGTCCTCACACATGCTTAGCCCAGATTCCGACCGTGCTCTCGAAAGCAGTGAACAGGATGAGTTCGGTTTCGCCGGCATTGCACGCAAGCTCGCACCCTCTTTGATCGCGGCCACTGAAAGCGACGGCATGGTGATCGGGATTGAAGGGCCATGGGGCTCGGGCAAATCGACGATGCTCAATCTTCTGCGCAAAGAGCTACCTGCATTGAATGCGCCGAACTTGCATATCATCAGCATCGCGCCATGGCTCATCGGTGATGGCTCCAGCCTCGTTCGCACCTTGATCGAGGCGATGGCCGATGTATTGGACACCCTTGACGACGCAACCAGTTCGCGCTGGAGCAGGAACAAGAAAACTGCCATCAGGTACGGAAACCTGCTTCGCAACTATGCGGCAAAAACCGGTCGCGGTGTTGCGCCGTTGGTCAAGTTGGCCGGCCTGTTCGTTCCAATGGCTGCGGCAGCAGGAGAGGGCCTGGATATGGGTGCCGGCTTTCTCGACAAGTTTGGTAAAGCGCCGACGGATGCCGATCTCAAGCAGGCTATATCAGAACGCCTGAAGTCGCTCGACGTTCGGTTCCTGGTTCTGATCGATGATCTCGATCGCCTTGAGCCTGCACAGGCCGTCGAAGTTGTCAGGCTTGTCCGGTCTGTCGCTGACTTCCCCAAAGTAGCATATGTCATGTGTTACGACCGTGCCGTTCTGGCCCATGCGCTACAGATCGGTCTCGACGTCACGAACGGTGATTTATTCCTGCAGAAAGTGGTGCAGCTCACCTTTGCCATCCCGTTGCCGGAACCATTCGATCTGCGGCTATCGCTACGGGAGAAGGCGCTGGCGATTTATTCGGAAGTCAACAAGCGTCCGCCCTCCTCGGAAGAATTGGATGAGCTTCGTCTGGCGATTGATCGTGAAGGGCAGGGACTTCGAACGCCTCGCGAAGTCAAACTGGTACTCAATGGCATCCGGTTCGCGTATGCCAACTTGGCCGAGCAGGTGTATTTTCCGGACATCTGCCGCATCAACCTTATCAAGATACTTAACCCGCCGCTCTATGTGTGGCTTGAGAAATATCTGTCACTTCGATCCGTGCTCGTCACAGGGGACGCAATGATCGAGGAAGACGAACGGGTAACGTTGGGGACAGAACTCAAGAGCTTGCTGCCCTCCAGCGACGCCACGTCGATCCGCTCGATCTGGGGCCTTCGGCGCTTTATACCCACCGTACGTTCCGCAGATCAGCCCAAGGACACCGTTTTTGACAATGAGAGCGAGAACGAAAAGCGGATCATGTTCCAACTGAAACGTCTGGCGAGTCCCCAGCATTATCGCTTCTATTTTGCCCTCACCGGCCCGAAGACGGTTCTCACGGACGCGGAGTACGAATTTCTGATCGATGTCGCCGCGCGCGACGACCTTGGACAGTTAAAGGCTACTCTTATCGATTACATCCACAAGCCGCGGCCGCTCGGCAAGAGCTGGTTCGAGTACATTATCGATCAGTTCGACTACAGCCAATGGCAACGTCTGACCGCCAAACAGATCAGAGGAATGGTGCTCGGTATGAGCGACGTCATGCAGGAAATGCTCATGACCGCTGATCACAACCGGCCCTCGATGCTAGGCATTGGCCAGAAAGCGGAAGATAGCGTTCGCGAGGGCCTCAAACGCCTACGTCATCTGGATCCAGCGATCATGACCGCAACGCTTCATACGCTTTGGAGAGACACGCGTTCACTGGGCTGGCTGGTTGGGGAATTCTACCGCAAGGAGCTGCAATATCACGGTCGTGTCGGAGATCGCGCCCAACCAGACCAGCTTCACGCTCTTACCGGCGAGCAGCTTGACGCCGCCAAACCTGTCCTCGAAAGCCGCTTGGTACATCCGCAAACCCGGCTCGAACTGAGAAACACCCCCCACCTTCCTTATTTCTTATTTGGTTGGTTGGATATGTCGGGAAAAGACGCACCCGTAGAATGGGTCGCGGACTACACCCGAGACGACGCGAATTTCGTGAAGTTCCTCCTGCAGATGCGCAGTTGGAGCATGAGCGATCGCGTCTATTATCCGCTGCGCAAAGCGAACATATCAACCTTTCTCGATTGGGATCAGACCCTGCAGCGGCTGGGGCAAATCGAGGCAGGTGAGATCAGCGGTGCAATGGCGACCGATATTGCAGAGATCCGGCAGGCCATCGAAGAGGGTAAGGAGCGAGGCGATTAAAGCCCCAAGGTTCAGATCAGTATGCGTGCCACTTCATCCAGACTGACATCGTCGCTCCGGCGATCGTAGAGTTGGGTCGTACGAGTCAATGGAATGGTTCGTCATATGTGCGGCCTTTTCCAGCGCTCTGCCATTCTTAAGGTTGGTCGTGATGCCTGTACCGCGCATCGCGGATGGCTGTGTCCAAAAAGAGCTGACGGCTATCAGCAGGTAAGTAGTCCGGGTTGGAAAAATCTAATACGAATAAATCCGCTGAACGACGGGCCGTCGGTTCATATCCCTTCAACTCAATGAAGGTGATAGCGGGGCGCGGCTTGCGATTTGACAGCCGAGACATCTGCTGTAAATGATGCCGCATGGGGTCGCGATCACCCCACGAGGCGTCATGCTAGAGAATCGCGTCCATCAACCCGGCCAACGGAGGACGCATCATGCCGTCATTTCTCGAAATCTCCCCCGACAAACTGAACCGACTTATCGGCACGCCCAGTGCCCCGGTGCTGATCGACGTGCGCACCGAGGAAGACTTTCAAGCAGATCCGAGACTGATCCCCGGCTCGCTGCGCCGCCCTTACGATCAGGTCGCTGTCTGGGCAGGCCAGTTCACTAAGCAGCCCGTTGTGACCATCTGCCAGAAAGGCAAAAAGCTCAGCCATGGCGTGGCGGCCTATCTGCGCACGCAGGGCACGTCCGCCGAAGTCCTCGAGAACGGCATCGAGGCATGGGTATCTGCTGGCCTCCCTCTGGTCCCCGCCAGTCAGTTGCCCGGACGCGATGCGCAAGGGCGAACCGTCTGGGTGACACGATCACGTCCCAAGATCGATCGCATTGCCTGCCCGTGGCTGATCCGGCGTTTCATCGATCCGGGTGCGGTCTTTCTGTTCGTGGCGCCAGGCGAAGTATCCGCCGTGGCCGATCGCTTCCGCGCAACGCCATTCGATGTCGACGATGTCTTCTGGAGCCACCGGGACGAGCTATGCACCTTCGATGTGATGATCGAGGAGTTCGGGCTTTCGACACCGCCACTCCTGCGCCTGGCGACGATCGTGCGCGGCGCCGATACGGCCCGGCCTGATCTCGCACCCGAAGTGGCGGGCCTGCTCGCCGCATCACTCGGACTGTCGCGCATGTTCAACGACGACCTTCAACAGCTTGAGGCCGGAATGATCCTCTACGATGCGTTTTACCGCTGGTGCCGCGATGCGACCTCAGAAACCCATGACTGGCCTGCCGGAAGGAAGGGGGACTGAGATGTCGGACACGGTGGTATCGACAAAACCGCAACGCAGGTCGGCAGAGCACGGAATTTCATTTATGGAGGCCTTCAAGGTCTGGCTGCGGGTGGCGGCGCTGAGCTTCGGTGGACCTGCTGGCCAGATCGCGGTGATGCACCGCATCGTCGTCGACGAGAAGAAGTGGGTCAGCGAAGGCCGTTTCCTGCATGCGCTCAACTATTGCATGCTGTTGCCCGGCCCCGAAGCACAGCAGCTCGCGGTCTATCTTGGCTGGCTGCTACATCATACCGTCGGCGGTCTCGTGGCCGGCATCCTTTTCATCCTGCCCGGTTTCCTGTCGATCCTGGCGCTCAGCTACATCTATGTTCTCTACGGCGATGTCACCGCTGTCGCTGGGCTGTTCTTCGGGCTGAAGGCGGCGGTGCTGGCGATCGTCCTACAGGCCGTCATTCGTATCGGCAGCAGGGCGTTGAAAGGACCGGCGATGGTCGTGATCGCAGCGGCTGCCTTCATCGCCATCTTTGCCTTTCGGGTACCCTTTCCCCTCATCATCCTGATGGCGGGATTTGTCGGCTATGTCGGCACGAGAGCCGGTTCGCCGCTATTTGCCGCCTCCGGTGGCCATAAATCCGCGAGTGGCAAGATTCTGTTGGACGCAGACTCTGCCCTTGGTGAGGGCATGCCAGCGCATGCCAGACCAAATCTGCAATGGTCCCTTCGGGTATCCGTCGTCCTTCTGCTTCTGTGGCTTGCGCCTGTGGCTTTGCTCTACGTCACCCTTGGCCCTAACAACGTCTTCACCCAGATCGGGGTCTTCTTCAGCAAGATGGCCGTTGTCACCTTCGGCGGGGCCTATGCGGTGCTGGCCTATGTGGCACAGGAGGCCGTGCAGAACTATCAATGGCTGCGACCAGGCGAAATGCTTGACGGGCTCGGCATGGCCGAAACGACACCGGGCCCGCTGATCATGGTGCTGCAGTTCGTCGGGTTCATGGGTGCTTACCGCGATGCGGGCGGCCTCGGACCTCTTCAGGCAGCGACCATTGGCGCCGTCCTCGCCACATGGGTGACCTTTGTGCCCTGCTTCCTCTGGATCTTCCTCGGCGCGCCATTCATTGAAAGGCTGCGGGGAAATGCCGCCATCTCAGGCGGCATGGCGGCGATCACCGCTGCTGTTGTCGGCGTGATCCTGAACCTTGCCATCTGGTTCGGGCTGCACGTTCTGTTCTCTGAGGTGAATATCGCTCGCGCCGGGCCGCTATCCATCGAACTGCCTGTCCTGTCTTCGATCGACTGGGCCTCGTTCACGCTGACGCTGCTCGCGGTCTTTGCGATCTTCCGGCTGAAGATGTCGGTGATGACGGTGCTGCTCAGCTCTGCTGTGCTTGGCATGGCGTGGACACTGGCTGGCATGCGCTAACAGCTCCGTTTGGCCACAGCAAGAATGTGAAAGGCCGGCGGAGAGATCCGCCGGCCTTTGCAGTTACATCACGCGCTTGATGTCGGAATAGGCGCCATTGGTCTTCAGGGTGATCGTCACGGCACCACCGGTCCGGTTGCGCCAGAACCATCCGTGCTTCCCGTCGAAGGCCGCTTCCATCTCGCCAGAATCCGTGGGCTCGGCGCGACCCTTCTTGTAGCTCGTGGTTTCGCCACTGTTTCCATCGGCGTGCATATCGTAGTTCACACCGCCACCTGCAGTCGTCCACTCGTATGTGGCCTTTGCACCCTTCACCATGGTCAGCTTGATTTCGGTTGCCTCTCCGGGCTGGAGTGTCACCGACATCTCGTCTGTCCGCATGGCATCCTGGGCATAGGCTGCGGAAACGCCAAGCTCGCGGATGACCCGGTCAAGGATGCTCGACCCCTGCTGCGGGGTGGTCTGCACGGGTGTCGGGGTGGTGACACTGTTCTGCCGATCAAGTTCCGCCTCTTCGGCGAGTTGCGTCTTGATCTCACCCATTTCGGTGAGGCCCATGACAGAGCCGACACCGGTCGGATCGATCCCGTATTCGGACGGCATCACGACGGTGACGAGAAGGGCTGCGGCCGCGATGACGGAGATAACCGTCGATTTGACGAGCTGCTGGGAGGACGGCAGGTCGTCAGGATTGGGAGCTTGAGAATTGAACATTTGATCTATCCTTGTTGGGTCAGGAGACGAAATAGCCGGTGAGCTGATAGCCGACCAGCAGCCAGCCGGCGGTCATCATCAGCACATTGGCGGTGTAGGCATGGCGCAGGAAACCGGAGGTCTTGCGCCAGTAGCTCATGGCGATCAGGATAATGGCGAGCGCGATGAGCTGGCCGATCTCGACGCCAATATTGAAGGCGAGCAGGTTGGGAATGAGGCCATCGGCCGCAATCTCATATTCCAGGATCTTGGTCGCGAGACCGAGGCCGTGGAAAAAGCCGAAGATCAGCGTGGCAACCTTGGTGTTCGGCTGAAAGCCCAGCCATCGCTGAAAGGCTCCGAGATTGTCCAGCGCCTTGTAGACGACCGAGAGCCCGATGATGGCATCGATCAGATAGGCGCTGACATTCCAGCCGAAGTAGACCCCGAGCAGCATCGTCGTCGAATGGCCGACGGCAAACAGGCTGACATAGATGGCGATGTGCTTCAGCCTATAGAGGAAGAAGATCACGCCGAACAGGAACAGCAGATGGTCGTAACCCGTGACCATGTGTTTTGCACCCAGATAGACGAAGGGGATCAGGTGAACCCCGGTGATCTCCTGGATGTAACCCTTGTCGCCTTCAGCGACGGCATGGGCTGCGGCTGTGCTGACAAGCAACAGCAGCGACAGGGCGGCAAGCGCCAGTGTGGTGGCAATGTGCCGGGTGAAATACCCGTGCCACACGCCTCCGGGAAGAGGTGTATTCATGAATGATATCCGTAAACGAGGTGAACCTGCCGCAGAATGCAGCGTGGATCAGACGCGGTTCACGGAACGCGGAGGGCGGTCTATGCCGTAGGGGGGGCCGCCATCGAACTTGTGCTCAATGAAGGCATAGTTCGTCTGGAAAGTGGTGCGCAGAACGTCGCCTGCGACAGCAACCAGTCCCGCTTTCTCGTGGGTATGGTCGGCGTGGTGATGATCGGGCGCGTCCGAACTGTCGACAGCATACTCCAGATCGTCATCATGCGAATGATCGCCGTGATCGTGGGAATGCCCGGCATCGGTAGCGGCAAAAGCCGGGGAATGCAGGCTGAGCGCGTGGGTTCCGGCTGGCACGAAGGCGAACACAAGCATGGCAATGCTTGCCAGCACGGCCGTGAACCCGGTTCCGAATCTTCGTCCCTTTCGAAGCAGCATGCTCAAGGAGATAACCGCCATTGACTACGAAAACAAGAAACCACATTGAAAAATCCCCTCCAGGGGGATAGGAATTTGACTTATGACAGAACATCGACACGATACCCATCCCGACATCGTCAAGCGCCTCAAGCGTGCCGAGGGGCACCTGAAAAGCGTGATCGCCATGATCGAGGCCGGCAGGCCATGCCTCGACATCGCCCAACAGCTTCACGCGGTGGAGAAGGCCGTCGAAAATGCCAAGCGCACACTGATCCAGGATCATCTCGACCACTGCCTGGATGAGACAGTCGGCGCGCTGGATCTCCAGCAGCGCAAGTCGATCGATGAGTTCAAGGCGATCACCAAGTATCTGTGAGGGAGCCGCCATGCTGGACGTTCTAGCCAATCGAACCTATCGGCATCTGTTCCTGGCGCAGGTGATCGCGCTGGTTGGAACGGGGCTTGCGACCGTGGCGCTGGGATTGCTGGCCTATGACCTGGCCGGAGATCGGGCGGGCGCGGTGCTTGGAACCGCGCTTGCCATCAAGATGATCGCCTATGTCGCGGTTGCACCGATCGCAGGCGCATTCGCGGAAGTCCTGCCGCGCCGCGCCATGCTGGTCAGCCTCGATCTGGTGCGGGCGGCTGTGACGCTCTGTCTGCCCTTCGTCACCGAGATCTGGCAGGTCTATGTGCTGATCTTCGTGCTCCAGTCGGCCTCCGCCGCCTTTACCCCGGCATTCCAGGCAACCATCCCGGACGTTTTGCCGGATGAGAAGGATTATACCCGCGCCCTGTCACTTTCGAGGCTCGCCTATGATCTGGAGAGTTTAGTCAGCCCGATGCTGGCGGCGGCTCTGCTGACGGTCATTTCTTTCCCTTCGTTGTTTGCTGGCACCGTCGTGGGATTTCTGGTTTCTGCGGCACTGGTAGTGTCCGTTGCGCTGCCAAACCATCCTGCCAAGGAGCGCAGAAGCATCTACGCGCGCACGACCCGCGGTCTTCGCCTCTACCTGGCGACACCACGACTGCGCGGTCTGCTTGCCCTTTGCCTCACCGTTTCGGCTGCGGGCGCCATGGTGATCGTCAACACCGTCGTTTTCGTCCAGGCGGGGCTGGGGCTCACCCAGACCGACACAGCCCTGGCGCTTGCCGCTTTCGGATGCGGCTCCATGCTCGCCGCCCTTTCCTTGCCCAAGCTTCTGGATCGGATCGCCGACAGGCCGGTGATGTTGTCCGGAGCGGCGATCCTGATTGCCGGATTGGTTCTGACGGCCTTCGTCAGTAACTACACCGTGCTTCTGGCGATCTGGCTGGTGATGGGGCTGGGCTACTCGATCGTGCAGACACCATCCGGCCGATTGTTGCGCAGGTCTGCTCATGCAGAGGACCGGCCCGCCTTGTTCGCCGCCCATTTCGCCTTGTCGCATGCCGCCTGGTTGCTGACCTATCCGCTCGCCGGATGGCTGGGCGCGACCATAGGCTTGCCTTTGACGGCAATCATTCTTGCCACCATCGCCGGGCTTGGCTTTGTCGTCGCGACCTGGGTATGGCGTGCCTCTGACGAGGTCGAGGTCGAGCACAGCCACGACGATCTGGCGGAGAACGATCCTCATCTGATGGAGGGGCATCATCGCCATGGCCATCGCCACAGCCACGCCTTCATGATCGATCGCCTGCATCCGGAATGGCCGCGTGAGCACTGACCTCGCAGCCTATGTCGGCCTGTTCAGCGCCGCATTCCTAGCGGCGACCATTCTGCCGGCACAGTCGGAGGCGGTGCTTGCGCTGATGATCATCGCCGATCGCTATCCGCTTGCCGGCCTGATTGGTATTGCCAGCTTCGGAAACGTGCTCGGCTCCGTGTTGAATTGGATGCTCGGACGGGGGATCGAACACTATCGCGACCGTCGATGGTTCCCGGTTTCGGCGGAAAAGCTCGACAAGGCAGAGGGTTGGTATCGGCGCTATGGAAAATGGTCCCTGCTGGCAAGCTGGGTTCCGATCATCGGCGATCCGATCACCGTCATCGCGGGTGTGTTGCGGGTGCCGTTCATGACTTTCCTCACGCTAGTCACCATCGCCAAGGTCGGCCGCTATCTAGTGCTGGCCTGGGTGACGCTTGAGGTAGCCTGACCATGCTGACCTGGATCATGGACTATCAGAAAGAGACCTATCTCGCATTCGGCGAGCACATAAGCACCTTCGCAAACGGTGGCGGTTCGGCCGCTTTCTTTGCGTTTCTGCCCATGGGTCTCCTGCTGGGCGCTGTCCATGCGCTGATGCCGGGCCACAGCAAGTTGCTGATGGCGACCTATGTCTTTGGCTCAAAGGGAGGGCCGCGGAGCGCGCTGCTCACCGCCCTCGTCCTGGCAGCGACGCATATCACCATCTCGGTCCTGATCGTTCTTCTGTCCCTGCCGCTGATCGATTACATGTTCGGCGGTTCGGGACCGGGATCGTCGCCACTTCTGGAACACTTGAGCCGGGGCGTGATCGGTTTGATCGGTCTCTGGATGATCTGGAGAGGTCTGCGTTCCACTAGCCACAACCATAGGCCCCAGGAGGGCGCAGGCTTTGGCTTCGTGGCCGGTCTTATTCCCTGTCCGCTGACCCTGTTCGTCATGACCTATGCAACCGCGCGCGGGGTGCCCGCCGCAGGACTGCTGTTTGCCGTCCTCATGTTGGGCGGCGTAGCGTTGACGCTGTCTGTCGTCGCGCTTCTGGCTGTTTCCTTCAGGAAAGTCTTCTACCGGCTGTTCAGCCGCAATCAGCAGAGGCTCGACAAATTGTCACGTGTGCTGGAGATCACCGTCGGACTCGGTATGGTCGCAGTTGCGACAATGACCCTCGCGTAAGACGGCTGCCGCTCAAAGCGTTGCAGGTGCTATGACGTACGGCTCTCATTTGACGGAGGCGGGTCCCTAATGTCCGCGTCACAATGCTAGCTGACATTCCGCTCCCACCAGAAATCAGTCATGCCAGCCCGGCCAAGTGCTTGGCTCGCCTAGTGGATCTATTACACAGGAAATTTCTAATAACATGGCCGCTGGTTCATAACCCTTCAAGGCGTTAGGACTTCAGACACATGCTCATCGCCACGCCCGTCACGCCGTAATATCCGCGGCGTTGCTCCCATTTGTTCTTAGCATCGCCTGACGGATTTGTTGCCGCAACCATGCGCAGCCAAGATCGCTTTCCATATGAAGCGGCCAAACCATTGCCACGGGCGGAAAAGAAAGTGCCAGTGGCACCGGGCTGACCTCAAGTCCCAACAGCGGCCCATAACGAAGCGCGATGCGCGAAGATACGGTGGCAATCACCGCAGACGAACGCGCCGTGGCCAATATCGACATGAAATCGGGAGCCGCCGCCACCACTTCCAGCTCTACACCCGCATGCTCCAGAGCATCCTTGACGCAGCCATGCAGGCTGTCGGTCTGCGAGATCACCGCATGTTGTGCGGCCAAATAGGCATCCATGCTCACCGGGTTGGTAAGCGTTAGCAATTGCGGATTGAAACAGCACAAGACGCTGGATTGATAAAGCGGTTCGCAATGGTGCCGTGAATCCGGGAGATAGCTGCATCCCACAGACAGGTCGACGACGCCTGAATCCAGCATCGCCTCGATCTCCAGTGCATCGCCGCCACGAGCCAGAATACGAATGCCCCGCGCGATATCGCGCAACCGAGCGGTCAGGTCAGGCAGCAACAATAGTTCCACCTCGCTGGACAGCCCCAGCCTGAATGTACGCCGCTCGGTTGCCGGATCGAAGGCATCCGTCATCAACATCGCCGCTTGCGCCTGTCGCAGAGCCTGCCGCACCGGGCCAGACAAATTGAGCGCCCGCGCCGTCGGCTTCATCACCTGCCCGACACGGATGAACAGCTCATCCTGAAACAGCGTGCGCAGGGTGGCTATGTTATGACTCATGGCGGGCTGCTGGATTTTCAATCGTTGTGCTGCACGCGTTACACTCATCTCTTCCATCATCGCATCGAAGGCGACGAGAAGATTGAGGTCGAAGGAACGAAGATTGAAATGATCGATGACCTGCATGAGTTGTATCGATTTGATTGCTGACTAGCGCATCCTTAGCTGATGGGCAGGAACTTGCAAGCCGTTCCGCACCACAACGTAAGGAGCAAACCCATGCCATCTCGTCGTTCCATTCTCAAAAGCGCTCTGACTGGCTTAGTCGCAGCGCCCTTTGTCGCGCCATCAATCGTCTTCGCCAAGGCGCCTTTTGCCGCTGTTCAGGCACCGGGTTTCTACCGGCTGAAGATCGGCTCCGTAGAGGTCACAGCCCTGTCGGACGGCACAGTTGCCCTGCCGCTCGCCAAGCTCTACACCAACACTAGCGAAGAACACGCGCAGGACGCTCTGAATGATGCTTTTCTGCCGGAAATCGTACCAACTTCCGTCAACGCATTCCTGGTCAACACCGGCGAAAGACTGGTGCTGATCGACGCAGGCACCGGTACCTATTTGGGCCCATCGCTCGGCAAGCTCGTGTCCAACATCGAGGCTTCCGGATACAAGGTAGGTGACATTGACGATGTCATCCTCACCCATATTCATACCGATCATTCCGGTGGGTTGATGAGCGAAGGCAAACGCACTTTCCCTAACGCCACATTACGGGTCAATGAGCGGGAGGCGAAATTCTGGCTGAGCCCGGAAAACGCCAAAGCGGCGACCGGCATCGTCAAGCAGCATTTTGGCGAGGCAGACCAGTGCGTGACGCCTTACGTGCGAGCTGGAAAATTTGAAACCTTCGGAGATAACCAAGCACCCGTCCCGGGTCTGGGCTCGATTCTTTATGCGGGACATACGCCGGGTCACAGCGCCATCACGCTGGAAAGCGAAGGCCAGAAGATCGTTTTCTGGGGCGACATCACCCATGGCGATATCCTGCAATTCGATGAGCCCGGCATCGCCATAGAATTCGATATCGAACAGAAGGCCGCCGTTGCTGCCCGCGACGTCGCCTTCAGGCAGGCTGTGGAAGGCAAATACCTTGTGGCAGGCGCACATATTGCGTTCCCCGGAATCGGCCACGTGCGTACAGATAGCACCAATTATGACTGGCTCCCGGTCAACTACTCCTAGGATTCCCCCCCGATTGAGCGATGGGAAGACTGGGCTCGAGATAGCCCCGTCTTCCGCAGCGACAAAGGTCGTTTCCTACAGGTCGGTCGGCCGGAACCAACTCGCTACTGGTCCGGGTCGAGCGGACCGGAAATTAGAAAAATCTATGGGTGCTCGGCAAGACGCACCCAGCCCGTTGTCGCCACGAGTGCTAGGGGTGTGTCGTGCCTGTTGCAAACTTTCAGTGAAGTCAGCATGACCCCAAAGCGGGGCCTGCCTTCAAGCTTTGTTAACCTTTTGAAGTCCGAAGAGGCGCGCGAGTAGATCGTTCTGATCGTTGACGGCCCAATCGCCACAGGGCCGCTGGCCGCCTATATCGGCGGGTAAGGTTCGGAAGCGTTAAGCCGCACCAACTGCCCGCGAATAGACGCCGGGCGGCATTCCCACATGCCGATTGAAGGCGACGCTGAAAGCGCTGGTCGATCCATAGCCGACGCGCTCGGCAATGTCCGCTATGGGTATATCCTCGCGGAGGAACTCCTTTGCCAGTGCCATACGCCATCCCGTCGCGTATTCCATCGGTGCTACACCAACTTCCTTGCGGAAACGATCGAAGAAGGTCGAGCGAGACATGGTAGCCTCCTGAGCAAGCGTCTCCACCGTCATGCTACGACCCGGATCTGCGTGTATCCGGCGCAAGGTCGGCGCCAGCAGCGGATCGGCCATGCCACGCAGGAGACCCGGCGGCGCTTTGGCGCTTGCTGCCGATCGTAACGCGTCGATTAACAACACATCGAGCAATCGGTGGAGGACCATTTCGCGCGCGGCACGATCAGCCCTCGTCTCCTCGTTGATCATTCGGACGAGACCGATCAGTCGCTCTTCACCATGAACATGGATGACTTCCGGCAGCAGAGATACGAGAAGGGCTTTGTCATCCGAGCCGAAAGTGCAATGCCCGACCAGTGCCTTGATCTCCGCCGACGTTTCCGGGTCGCCCAGGCGAAAGACACCGGGGCTGGTTTCCAGACGTTGGGGAAGTGCGCCGCGTGGTGGCGGCTCCATGCTGCTCATCGTGAATGAGAAGATCTTTGGGACCAGGACGAAGTCACCCTCAGTGAGCACCATTGGCTCACGACCGGCAATCGTCATCAGGCAACGGCCCTCGACCACGGCGCAGTAGAAGGGGCTTCCGACCTCCGTACGCTCAACGAGCCACCGACCGCCGCCCGTCACCAGCTTTGATATCGACGGGCTCGGCTTCAACAAGGAAACAACTTCGGCAACCGGATCGGTCATCAATTCGGACTTCTGCTAAACAATCTCGGACATGAGCATATAGAAGGTCCGGTTCATCAGGTCCATCTTCAGCTTTGTTAAATGTCAGGAGACGGAACATGCCAAAGATCCTCATCACCGGTTGCTCGTCCGGTTTCGGCCTCGCCATCGCACGCAAATTCTTGAACACCGGGTGGGACGTCGTCGCAACCATGCGCACGCCTCGAAGCGACCTTCTTCCTTCGAACGACAGGCTCGAAATCCTGCAGCTGGATGTCACCAGCGCGGACAGCATTGCTGAGGCGGTCGAAACCGCCGGCACGATCAATGCTCTGGTCAACAATGCCGGGGTCGGCATGCTCAATGTGCTTGAAGGCACGGAGATGTCGAATATCCGCGAACTGTTCGAGACAAACGTCTTCGGTGCGATGGCGATGTCAAAAGCTGTCCTTCCGCAGATGCGATCCCGTCGCTCAGGCGTCATCGTTAACGTCAGCTCGGCCGTCACGATAAGGCCGTTGCCCGCGCTTTCGGTTTACAGCGCCAGCAAGGCAGCGCTCAATGCCTTCACGGAGAGCCTCGCGCTCGAGGCGGCGCTGTTCGGCATCCGCGCTAAACTCGTCCTACCTGGCTCTGCACCGACGACCGGCTTCGGCAAGAATGCTGTCTCGCGCATGGGCATGGAAATCCCCGAGCCTTACCAAGCATTCGTCCAAGACTACCTGACGAAGTTGAGATCCGGGACTGAAGTCACGACGCCGGATGAGGTCGCAGAGGCTGTCTGGAGGTCTGTGACAGAGAGCGATGCGCCAATGAAGATCCCGGCCGGAGCGGACGCGGAAACCTCATATCGCGAAGCCGGTCATTCGCTCGCCTAACATCATCACCCAAATCAACCTTTGAAGGTCCAGACCCATGAATAATCTGATCAATCTCGCGATGCATATTCCGAAACCTGAGGCCGCTCTCACCGTAGCCTACACGCCGATCCGTCTTTCGATGCACGGCCGCCAGCCATTGGAACTGCGTCTGACCGCCCCCGCTACGGGGGCCAAGCTTCCGATCGTGCTGCTGTCGCATGGCTACGGCCCATCCAACTACATTCCGTCAAAGGACGGTTACGCTCCTCTTGTCCAGTTTTGGGCCGAGAGAGGGTTCGTGGTGATCCAGCCGACGCATGCGAGTTCTCGCGTCGGTGGCCTGCCGTCAAATTCATCCGGCACGCCATTCTTCTGGCGCGAGCGTGTCAATGAGATGAAGGCGATCCTTGACCAGTTGACCGAAATTGAACGGGAGGCGCCAGCCGTTGCTGGCCGGATGGATCATTCACGCATCGGCGCGGTCGGTCATTCCTTTGGCGGCCACACCGTTGGGCTCCTGCTCGGCGCGCAGGTGGATGGTGAGGATTTTTCCGATCCAAGAATCTCGGCCGGCGTTCTCCTGACGACACCGGGCCGCGGCGGCAAGGACATGACGCCTGAGAGTGCTGCCCGGTTTCCGTTTTTCGACGTCGATTTCTCGACGCTATCGACACGCAGCCTCGTCGTTTGCGGTGATATGGACAATCCGCATTTTACAACCCGCGGTCCTGAGTGGCATGCAGATGCATTCCACGATGCACCGGGCGCTAAAGAAATGCTGATGATGCACGGGGTCGGGCATGGTCTTGGCGGCATTGCAGCTCTCGACGCAAAGGAAACAGACACTGAAGCACCAGACGTGCTGGAAGCGACCCGACGTCTTACGCTCGCCTGGCTTCAGACCGCGCTCGGCGCGGACAAGGGCGCTTGGCTGAGAGCTTGCCTCGCACTTAAGGGTGAGGTCGCAACGCTTGCGGTGGTCAGAGAGAAGCAGATCTAGACCTGGGGGCGATTGTCTTAGGCATCGTCGGGACTGATCTTGTTATGCCCGCTTTTACCGAGATCGCTCGCGATATTGGTGGCGACCGCTTCAACGCAGGCGACCCTCGCGGCTTACGTCGCGGGCACGCGGGTGGGGCTACTCGCCCGTACCTGTTGATCTGGTCGCTCTTCCAGATCCGCGCTGTTCATGGTCCCACCGCCGCCGCGCATTGAGTATTTCCATGACAGGCGATTACGCCGCACTACCAATCCACGTACGTTAAATCAATCAATAATTCAGTTAGCTATTATGTCTGATTGGCAGGTCGCAGGTTCGATTCCGCTCAAGACCTTAATACGCACACGTCCATTGATCGGTAGGGATTGTGCTTGAGCGGAGGAAGGTAGGGGGATCAGAGTCTCCGAAATAGCAAAGCCCTCCAAGCGACATCGGACAAGCATCAGTGGTGGCTACAAAACTACATATGTGTTAATGTGGGTTTTCTCAGTTTAGGAGTGCGTTAGATGAGCCGATTGACGATCGACATAACGGATCAACAACATCAAAGCCTGAAGGCGCTGGCAGCATTGCAAGGCAAGACAATCAAGCAGTATGCGCTTGAGCGCCTCTTCCCCGGTGACGCAGACGCAGAGCGAGCCTGGGAGGAGTTGAAGACTTTGATGAACATGCGCGTCAATGAGGGGCTTGCCGGAAGACTGTCGACTAAAACCGTAGGTGAGATCCTTGACGAGGAGATTTCCGAGGGTCGTGCTTGACTGCCTATATTCTTACCGCGGATGCGGAAGACGATCTACGTTCGGTAATACGCTACACACGCACGCAATGGGGTACTGCGCAGGTACGCCGCTACGTCTCTGGTTTGGAGCAAGGTATCGCATCCCTTGCCGAGGGCAGAGGTTCGTTCAAGGATATGAGCGCGCTTTATCCAGCGTTAAGGATGGCACGATGCCAGCACCACTACGTCTTTTGTCTGCCTCGAGAGGATGCGCCCGCCCTCATCGTAGCGATTTTTCACGAACGAATGGATCTGATGAAGCGTTTGGTGGATCGTCTGAATGAATGACGTTTGGGCGGAGGCGAGATTATGTGAGCGCAAGACCGACGAATCGTCGTTGTTGCGTGGCCGAAACACGGGTCGTCAGTTCTAATCCCTTCAAGAGCGAAACCGGCCAAAACCAGGCGGTTGTGCTATCTCGTCAGCCGTTGCATTAGCGCCGTCAGGACTTCGCTACCTGCTGCAGTCTGTTTATGTGCTCGCGGCAGAGCGCCTCGATAAGGTCGTGAAGTTCTGCGGTTCGCTCCTGAAGCCAGGCGAGTGCCTCTTCGGAAATTTCGAAACGCTTCGAATAGCGTGCCTTGACGTAGGCCTCGTTGAGAATGTTGTACCATGCGGTAAAACGCTGATGGTCTCGCGGCCAGATGTCGACCAACCGGAGATCACGATCCTCCGAAAGCCCGCGCAGGAATTTGAGGTTGTGTGACGCAGGTGAATAGTTTGTCACTGTCAGGAGAAAGCAATTGTAGGCCGTCTCGACCGCCTGATGGAGAAGGAAGACGGCCTTCTTATCCATATCCTTCGCAGAAGCAATTTGGGCGAGTTCTAGAAACTCACTTGCGCTTAGCATTTCGCGATGAAAATGCTCCTCGGCAACTCTCAGCGCATCGGCAGGGCTGAGCGGTTTCGCTTCAGCCAACGGCCGGTCGTCGAATTCATAGAGCACGACACCTTCACGGGCGAGATCGACGAAGAAGGCTTGGCCATCATGCAGAAAATTGCTGATCTCGCGTGCTCCATGCACGATGAGACCAACGGGTGTCTCGATCTCCTTGTCCCACATCAGCCGGTCGGTTGCCTTGTCCCAGTATTTCGGATCGGCCAGTTCCTTGTTGCTGACGATGACAAGTATGTCGAAATCCGATCGGTAGCCTTTCGACGTGTGCGGCTCATCCACCCATGTGCCACGGGCGTAGGAGCCGAACAGAATGATTTTGAAAATCCGCCCGTCTTTCTTGGC
>Ga0075370_10000152_pt1 | contig 23616 bp, 24 predicted proteins | sample EndMethybrTD3035_FD_71398 | JGI IMG/M metagenome (GOLD analysis project Ga0075370, IMG submission 71398) | Populus endosphere microbial communities from Tennessee, USA - Endosphere MetaG P. TD hybrid TD303-5 | ecosystem: Host-associated > Plants > Roots > Endosphere | place: USA: Tennessee... | reverse complement strand
TGGCTTTGCCAGTGCCCATGCCCGGACCGCTTGATCCGGCACCGGTGACGACAGCGATCTTGCCCGCGAGTTTGCCTGTGGTGCTCATATCTACTCCCAGTGTCTGTACCCCCGCCTTTGCGGCGGGCGTCTTCAGGCGTTGAGTTCGGTATCGAAATCGACGTGGATCTCGTTACCCTCGATCTTGATTGGATAGGCTGGAATCCTGCAGGTTGGCGGGCTGACGCCCTTCCCTGTGGAGGCATCGATGATCCAGCCGTGAGCAGCGCAAGTGATGGTGGCGCCATCGAACTGCCCTTCGACCAGCGGATAGTCCTCGTGTGGGCACACCCCGTCGAAGGCGCGTAGTTGGCCAGTCCGGTCACGCAGGACCAGTACTTCCACTCCAACATCCATCAAGTAGAAGGCGTTGAAGCCCCGCGGGCCTAGATCATCGACGCCGCACACCTTCACGAATGCCATTGAAACACCCCGCCAACGGACCGATCCGGATCGGTCCTCCATTGGCGACAAAGTGCCACTCAACTGACAGTTTCGTCAATTCCCCAGTTCATGCGGGATCCTAGGAGTTTTTGACAGGAAGCCTTGCCAAATCGCCCGAGGGATCGATCAGTTCGCTCCGCGATCAGCGACGACCTGGCTATAGATCGCCTCGAGGACTGCAAACTTCTCGCGGATCAGCGCTGCGATGGGACGGGTGCTGCCGCGGTCCCTGATTTCCTCCACCGCCAGGCGATAAAGCATCAGGCCGACCGAGGCCATGATCGTGCATTCATCGTCCGGCTCGTCGAGACCCCGTCTGGCCGCGAGCCCTTCGGCAACACGGCGGGCATTCTCGGCATGCTGAATTTCGGATCGGCCGCGCAAAGTCACCGATGACTCTATCACCCGTTCATAGCGGATAAGGGCCTCGCGGCTAAACCCTTTGGCCTGTTTGATCAGCGTTTCGCACATGGCGTCCATCGGCTTGAGCGCGGCCGGCTGCTGCTTGACCATGTCGGCCACCGATTCCGACCAGAAACGCTGCCCGCGGAACAGCACTTCATCTTTGGAATCGAAATAGCGGAAGAACGTGCGAGTAGAAAAACCAGCCTTGGCAGCGACCTGATCTGTAGTAGTAGCATCGTAACCCTGGGCCAGAAATAGCTCCAGCGCCGCTTCGCGCATGGATGTCCTGGTCCGGTGTTTGTTGGCGTCGCGCCGCGACGGAGCCTTAGCTGAAGTTTTTGTAGCCGCCAAACCAAGCCCCCGGATTGTGAAGCGGGCAACCTCTGCGCGAGAGCTGCTGGGCTCCCCCAGTCGTACCTATTCCCTTCAATCTTCGGAACGACAAGTCAACAGGCAATCACGCTCCGTTTTGCAGTCAGATTCAAGCCAGCATGCAGCTCCACCCGCCATCGAGCGGAATGGCCACCCCATTGATGTAGGCGGCTCTGTCGGACACCAGGAATGCGGCCAATTCGCCCGCTTCCTCTGGAAGCCCGGGCCGACCCAGAGGGTTGCCCGAGGCGCGTTCAGGATGGGCCTTGGCCGCTGGAATTCCCATGCCTTCCGTCAGGATGACACCAGGACAGATGACGTTGGACCGGATCTTGTACTTGCCCGCCTCTACGGCGAAAGTCCGGGTCATCATCACCACGCCCGCTTTGGAAATGGCATAGGCGCCGCTGTTCGGGCTGGGGATGAGACCGGCCAGCGATGACCAATTGACGATCGCACCGCCGCCCGTCTCCTTCATGGCACGTACGGCGTGCTTCGCGCCATAGAACATGCCCTTGAGATTGACATCGAGCATCCGCTGGAGCGCGTCGCCCGTGAGGCTCTCGATGGGACCGCCCGAGCCGATACCCGCCACATTAAGCATCGCATCGACGCGCCCGAACCGAGCCAGCGCGAGGTCGACCACGGCGCTCACCTGAGCCTCGTCCGAGATGTCGCAGCGCGTGGCCACGGCATCGCCACCGAGTTCGGCGACGGTCTGCTCCTCGCCGCCGCTGATGTCGCAGGCGACAATGATCGCGCCTTCGCGCGCCAGTACTCGCGCCGTCGCCTTGCCCATGCCGCCACCGGCCCCGGTTACGACCGCGATCTTACCGTCCAGAAGGCCCATCGTATCGTCTTCCTGTAATCAGGCCTTGGCTTCCGCCGCGGGCTGGGGGCGCACGTAACGACCGATCATCTGCAAGGCGCCGCCGTCGACGGGCACTTCCAGCCCGGTGATAAAGCTCGATTCGTGCGACGAGAGGAAGACCACGGCGTTGGCGACGTCCTTGGCGTCGCCCATCCGGTGCATCGGGACATTGTTGCTGCCCGTCCGCTCAAGTTCCTCGCGGCTGGGAGTCCAACCATGACGGGTCAGGCCCTCGATTGAATGCGGTGTCAGTACCCAGGCTGGCAGAACGGCATTGCAGCGGATGTTATCGGCGGCAAAGCTCGTCGCGAAAAAGTGCGTCAGGGCGTTCACGCCGGCCTTTGAGATCGCGTAGGCGAACATGCGCCCGCCGAGCGTCTTCGAACCAATGGTCGAGATGTTCGTGATGGCACCGCCGCCGCCCTTGCGCATGATCGGCACGACGGTGCGTGAGGTGAGCCACTGCGAACGCAGGTTGACGTCCATCATCAACTGCCAGCCATCGACGTCCAGCGCGAGTGGATCGGCATCGACGTGATTGATCGCGACGTTGTTCACCAGCGTGTCGATACCGCCCATGACGGTGGCCGATTCCTCGATCAGACGAACGCAATCGTCAGCATTGCCGACGTCGGCGGTGACGACATGGGCCTTCCCTCCGGCCTTGCGGATGATCTCAGCCGTGGCCTCCGCGCGCGCCTCGTCGCGATCAACGCAGCAGACCTCGGCGCCTTCGCGTGCCAGGAAAGTTGCGATCGCGCGGCCATTGCCCAGCAAATCGCTTTCGGGCTGACCGGCGCCTACAACGACGGCCTTGCGCCCTTCCATCCGGCCGCTCACGCTTTGCTCGCCTTCCGGGTACCGGTAACTTCAGGCATTGCATTCTCCATCATGTGTTTGTTGAACCGCTGGTGCCCACGCGGCATCACGCCGCGGGAACTGCACCGATTGCGAAAGCCATCAATTTGCAGCCCTGGGCACCGGGGCGCAGCCCATGGGAGGTTCCCGCCATGACGATGCAATCGCCTGCCCGGACCGGATGCGCACCATCTCCCAGCATCATGTCGCCGCTACCCTCGATGATGAAGATCAGGTCGATCACCTCGCGATGGTGGAGATCGGTGGCTGCAGTATTCTTTTCTCCAGGAGCATACGGCTCGTGATTGATCACGTACCAGGTGACCAGCCCCGGTGGGGGATTGCCCGGATTCTTCGTGCCTTCACCCGGCGACCCTACCTGTGGCGGGCTTGCGCTGGTGGCGAAGAGGCGGGCGATCGTCGTTCCCGGGACGCCGGGTATGACGTTGAAGTCCAGATTGTCCTGCTGCTCGGCAACGCACGAGCGACCTTGGGCATCAACGCCCAGTACCAGAAGCCGCATTGTCCTACATCGCCTTTTCGTAAGTAGGCGCGCCGCCCATCTGGCTGATGTAAGACTTGATGGCACTGTAGGGTGCGTGGATCTTGCGCAGCGTTCGAGCCGAACCGCCACCCTTTACGAAAGGGCGACCGTGCTGGGCAATCATATTGTCCCAGATCACGAAGTCGCCTTTGCGCCACTGATGCGCGATAACCACTTCGGGCCGGTACATATGCTCGAACAACTGGTCGAGCAGCGCATTGCTTTCCTGCTTTGGCAGACCAACGATCTCCCTGGTCTGCTGTTCGCAGATATAAAGCATGGTCTCACCCGTGCGCGGGTGGCGCATGGTTATCGGCGTGACCGTATCGTGCAGCTTGCCCCACTGGGGCTGGATCAACTGATCTTCAAAATCGGTATCGCCGCGCCCCTGCTGACCGCTCTCGTGGCGGACGGTGAGACCTTTGAGACGCTCCTTCAAATCTTCCGGGAGCGTTTTCCAGGCATTGACGACACTTGTGAAAATGGTCGGCGTCGAAGGCTGCTGCGCATCCACAGCAAAAAGCGAAGGCGTCTGGTTGGGAAGCTGGGACCACATCATGTCAGAATGGAAGAGGAGCCGGCCATAGGGCGCACCGCCATCTTCTTCCTTGTTCGAAACATAGGAGAAGCTTTCGGTATCGATGCCATCGATCGCCGAAACATCGCCGCTTGCATGAAGAATCTCGACAATTTGATGCTGCTTGGAGACGCTTAGATCGATGTCGCGAAATGCCAGCATGGCACATTCATCGAATGTCCGGCTCAGCAGCTTCCAGTCATGATCCTCGATCGGGGCCTGCGCATCAAAGCCGGTAATTTCTGCTCCAATTGAAGGGCTTAACTTAACAATTCCAAGCTGTTCCATAGCATCTCACTCCTGTCCATGCCCCTCAAACCCGGACATGATCCATTCTTCTTGTCGATAAGCGCCGATCAAGCCGCCAGCGCACGGTTGGCTGCGACTGCCTCACCGACCGTGTGAGAGAAGCTGACATCGGGCAGTTCATCGGGCGCGACCGGAGTCGCCACTTCTTCCACGGTTGGTCCAACACGATCGGCAATCTTCTGAAGCTTCTCGAGATCGAAGCCATAAAGCTTGGCCGCATTCAGCGACGTCATCGCCCTCACCTCGTCCTCTGGAATGTCGTGGAACAGCAGACGGACTGCGAGCTTGTTGTATGGGAAGCTGCCCTCATGGTGCGGATAATCGTTGCCCCACAGGATCCGGTCGACGCCGATCGCTTCTCGCGCATCGAGATCCTTCCTCACTGCCAGCGACGGCGCAACGAACATGTTGCTGCGCCAGTGCTCGGACGGAAGCTTGGTCATGTTTTCCACCGCGCGGTGATAGAGCGGATAGGCGATCCCGCCCTTTTGCCCGCCCAGCTTGACCGACCAGTCCAGTCGGTTCAGCTCGGGCGGAATCCAGGCGGCTCCGGTTTCCGTCATCACGAACTGGAGGTCGGGGAAGCGTTCGAAAACGCCGCCGATCATGAGGTGCGGGAGTGTGCGCTGGAAGAACAACTGGGTCTCGTAAACACCCAGAGCAATGGCGGCAGGGCCCGTTTCCTCGGTTTCCGGCGGACCGACGCCAGCCGAATGGCGGTGAACCGGCATCCCGTAATCGCTGCAAGCCTTCCAGAAGGGATCAAGGCGGCGCTCATACAGATTGACAATGCTGCACTGGTGGTCCGCCGGGACAATAACGCCGGCCAGCCCTTGCTCCTTGGCCCAGCGCACTTCGGCAATGGCGTCGTCGAGATTGGTGAGAAAGACCTGCGCCAGACCGGCCCGGCGTCCGGGAGCGTCGTTGCAGAAATCGACCAGCCAGCGGTTATGCGCCTGCACGCCAGCCCACAGAAGGCGATATTCCTCGGCATTGGTCGGCGAAGGTGCCGTTACCGCGCCCGACGGGTAAAACGGCGGAACGGTATTGGGAAATACGACTTCCGCGACAACACCCTGACCTTCCAGGATAGTGACGCGCTTTTCGCTCTCCCAGTTATAGGGCGAAGATGCCGAGGAAACGCCGAGGCGAAGCCCCTCGTCTGCCGTATCCGACAGTTCCGTGTCGAAATCGGCCCAGGGGTCGTGGAAGTCCTTGGCCCAAACCTCGAACTCGTCATGGAATTCCGTGGCGAGGTAAGGCTTGTAGTCGCGGATACTGGCACCAGCATGACCATCCGACGTAATCAGCACATAGTTCTTCGAGCGGGGTCCGTCGCTACCCATATAGCTTTCCTCTCACGTGTTCGACGCGGCGCTTGCCGGGCAATACCAGGCCGCATCGCGCACTGGCCCCAAGGCCATCCGTCAGAATTTATAGTAATCACTATGTGAGTGCTGTCAAGCAATCTGGCGCGCGCACCCGCGCCCATCTCTTGCCCATTGGAATCTGGGATTTTAGCCGCGATCCGCAGGGATCAGGCGATTTCTATTCCGTGCTGCTTGGCCTCGGCGCGAATCGTCGCGGCTACGCCGTGAACCAGCATCTTGCGCTGCACGGCCTCTCCTCCCGCACTTCTTCTGCCCATCGGCTTGTTCAGCGCGCCCTCAGGCAATTTCGCAATCCGCCGACCAAGCGCTGCCGAGACAAGGTATCCTCGGAAGGTCATGAACACGTAATAGACCAGGTCCGAATCCGCAGCCACGTCCCCGATCGCCTTGGCGAGCAGCGGCTGGGCGAGGCGGTCGAATGTCCCGCGATCGCGATCGGTGGCTCGTTCGGCCAACTCGGACATGCGCTGATTGGCCGATAGCTCGAGCAGTATCTGCATCTGGACGAGATAGACATCGTCGTCATAGCTGTCGGCCAGGACGTCGAGGACGCAATCCAGCCGTTCCTCGAGAGTGTCGCCGCTGATAGTGGCAAGGCCGAGGCGCGCCTCTATCTTGGCTCCCATGTGGTTCACGACATCCAGCATCAACTGGTCACGCGAACCAAACAGGTGCTGGATGGAACCCCAGGTCAAGCCGGCACGGCGTGCGATCTCGTTCGAGCTCGACTTGTAATAGCCGATATCGATGACGGTCTGGACAACGACATCGAGCACCCGAAGGCGTGTATCCTCGGCACTGTTCTTTCGCCGACGACCATCGGGTTTACTTGTTTTCACGCCACCGCCCCTTCCCCGATGATACAGATGACGCGAGAATTTTCGAGCATCCGCAACGATCCGCGAAGCCGACCCTAGAGACGGAGCGCCGCATCGCGCAAGCGCAGACTGTTCCGCAGCAGGTGCCACTGAGGGGTAGCGAGATCCGCAGGCTCCGCATAGCAAATCCCCTTGACAGCACAGGCATAGTAAGAACTATATGACGCATAGCAATTACTATATTTTGTGGCCGCGGCGAGTTTGCAAGCCCCTGGGTCCGAGCAAAAACGGCAGAGGAGAATGCCATGGGAAATCTGGTCGTGCGGGATTTGACTCCCGTCTTTGGTGCCGAAATTTCCGGGCTCACTCCCAAGATTCCCTTGGACAGCGAAACGCTGGGGGAGCTGCGCAAGCTGTTTGACGAAAAGGCCCTTCTTGTCTTTCGCGACATCGATGTCGACCGGCCCTTCCAACAGTACCTGTCCTACGCCATCATCAACAGGGATCCGCCAGCACAAGATCCGACCGTCAATCCGAAGCGCGAATCCGTCGTCTCCAACAAGGTCGAAAATGCCATCGCGCCCGTAGGCCGCCTACTGTGGCATTCCGACATGATGTGGTCCGGAGAAGCCTGCGAACTCATTTCGCTCTATGGACTCGAGATCGGTCAGCCGGCGCCGCCGACAATGTTCGTCAGCGCGGCCCATGCTTGGAAGACCCTGCCCGATGACCTGCGCGCGCGCGCCGAGCACCACGAGGCCCAGCATGTCCACGACATCAGCTATGAACGTTCGGGTGGTGATGCCGATGTACTGACCGCGCAGTTCGATGACGACGATTGCGTAAGCATGCCCATCGCCCACCGGCATCCCCGCACCGGCGAAACCCTGCTATACGTCTGCCAGCAGATGACGAGTGCCATCGTTGATCTTCCCAAGGCCGAGAGCGACGAATTGCTCGAGACACTCTTCGAGCACATCTATGCGCCGGAGAACGTTTTCGCGCATCAATGGCGCAAGGACGACCTGGTAATGTGGGACAACCTAGCGTTGCAACATGCCCGGGCGAACGTCCAGGCAGAAGGCCCGCCGCGAACGTTGCGCAAAACATTCGCGCCGATGCCCGCATGGCTGAAGACACATCTGCCCCAATTCGCCCGCGCCGGCGCGGATTGAGTCCACCAGCCCAAGCCCAAGATCTTCGGGGCCAAGCACGGCAGTTGCGGTGCTACCGCGTGCCGGTCTGGTCCTATTCGGCTGGAACCGGCGCGAAATCGGGATAGCGGCTCAGCAGCGATAACAGCAGCGCGGCGGCAGTCATCGCTGGGATCGTTGCCCAAATCGCAAGCGAATAGGACTTCGTCACGTCATAGACGTAGCTCGCCAGCACCGGCCCGACGCCCGCAGCAACTGCCGGCGCGATGCTGACTGTGCCAAACAGCGTGCCGAAGCTCTTCGGGCCGAAATGGCGGCTGACGAGATAGACTATCCCTGAGTATTTGACGCCGCTCATCACGCTTCCGAATATGACCGCGCCAAAGATGAGCGGCACATCGCCTGGAGCGGCGAGGTAAGTCAGCGGCAGGACCAGCGTGCACAGCGTTGCCCCGCAGACCAGCCATTTCGCTGGTAACCGGTCGAGCGCCCAGCCACCCACGAAGCGGCCGGCAATGCCCGACAGGCCCTGAGTCCCGGCAATGGCAGCAGCCTGCGCGGCGGACAGGTTCAGTGATATCAGGATGGGAATGGTGTTTACGGCCATCGCCACCCAGGCGACCGTGCTGACCATCATGCTGCCGACTATGATATAGAAGTTCGGCGAGCGGAAACCTTCGCGCACGCTCATCCCCGGGAGGTTCGCCGGCGGCTCCTTCCCCGCGGACGCATTCTCGGTCAGCTTTTCTTCCGCGCCGTGCCAGGCAAACAACGTCAGAGGTATCATTATCACGGCAAAGATGGTGCCCACCACGAGGTAGGCCGCGCGCCAGCCATGATGTTCCACCACATAGTTCGCGATGACCGGCAGCAAAGTGCCGCTTATTCCGGTTCCTGCAAGAGTAAGGGCGATTGCCAGCCCCCGGCTTCTGTCGAAACGGGCAGATACCGGGGTAAGCCATACCGTGCCGGTTGCAGTCGCCGCCAATGCATAGAGCGTCCACAGGAACCACCAGTGCCAGATATTATTGGTGGTGGTGGCAAGCAGCATCAGCACGCCGCTCATCGTCACGGCAACGCCGATACCGATGCGGCGCGCGCCAATCCGGTCGATGGCATAGCCGGCAGCGGTGGATAGCAGAAGTCCGAGGACCGAAACGATCAGCGACCCTGAGGAAATCCAGGCGCGCGTCCAGCCAAATTCCTTCTCGATCGGGACGATCATGACGCCCTGCATGATGATCATGGCCGCCGCCAGGGCCATGCCCATGCTGGCGGTCAGGACAATCGGCCAACCGGCGCGAAGTTCACCGGTCGCACCTGTCTCACTCCTTGCTGACATAGGATGGTCGCCTTCCTGCTTGCCGGGGGAAGAATGGATGAATGCAATCACACGATCGCGATGATCGGAACCGCGAGAGAGGATTGGCCGAAAGCAGCAACGCGCCGGTTTTGCGGGGGGCTTACACTTTGTCGCAGGCGACGATGCAGCCGCGCAATTCATAACCTTGCGTCTGGACACTCAGAACAAGGTCCGGCTTCCGTTCCATCCGTATGCCGGGCACGCGCATCATCCGGTCGAGAAACACGCGCGATTCATGCAGCGCGACCTGCGAGCCCGGGCAGCGATGTGGCCCGTCGCCGAAGCTCATCCACGACCCGGTCGCCTTCATGCGCTTGGGCCGATCGGGATCGAGCTGATAAGGACAGCCGCCTACCACGCTTTGGTCGGTATTCACATCGCGCAGGTTGATCGCAAAGACTTCACCCTCGGCCACCGGCTTGCCGCTCACCGAATCTGGAATTTCAATCATCGATTGCCGGTAGACAAAGTTGGCCACCGGATCGATCCGAAGGATCTCTTCCAAAATCGCGAACTGGTCCGCCTCTTCGCCATTAAGGAAGCGCTGCCTAAGATCTGGATTGTCGAACATGTGCCAGGCAGCCATCACGATGAATTCACGCGTGGTCGAAACGCCGGCGCCGGCATAGGTCTGACATTCGATGATCATGGCCTTCGGAGAGTAGTTCTCCTTGACCATATGCGAGACGACGTCGTTCTTCGGTTCCTCGCGTCGCGCCTTGGCAGCGGGGACGATATGGTTCTGGTAGAGGTCCATCGCCAGATTGGCCCTCCGTCGGTCGAAATACCAGCCGAGAAGCGGCTTGAGCACGACCTGGAGCGCCCCTGGCATTTTCAGGAACGGGTTGGAATTCATCAGGTTCTGAATGACCTTGGTCAGCTTGCGGTTATCGCTGTTGGTCAGTCCAACGATCTCCATGGCCACGTTCGAAGCGAGTTGGAGGCTCATCTCGTCAAGTACGCCCGAGCCCTTCCGGCGCAGTTCGCCGATCACTTCGTCCATCGTCCGGTCCATGAGAGGGCGGTAGCGCGTCACGACCGCCTTGGGCGTAAAGTAGTTCGCTACGGAAGCGCGGCGCTTGCGATGGCGTTCTCCGTCGAGGAAGAAGAAAGAGATATGATCAGGATTGCCCATGTCGGGCAGGGCCCCGCCGGGGCGCCCCTGGTTGATGCCGGGCGTGCGCAGAATCTCGCGCGCGAAGGCAAAATCGTGCGCTATACGGGACACCTTGAACGGCCTGAGTTTGCCGGCGATGAACTGTGCGGTCTTGCGATCATCCCGGCCGGTCTGCATCCCGGCGTCTGCCATGCGGACTTGCTCGTTCATTTTGCTTCCTCTCCATCACGCTCGCTCGATGGTCCCAGGACCATTGCCCCGAGCCCAACACCGGCACATCGCACGCCGCCGCTCCCACTGATCCGGTCGGGAGGGACCCTGACCGCCGCGGCTATGCCGATCGGTTTTACCTGGGCCTGCAGGCATAGTTTGGATTGTAGTTGCTATCAACTTTCATTGTAACTGCTATCCGATTTCAGGCAGGCGGAAATTCGCGGTTTTCAGGTCTTTTTCGCGCCTCCTAGGCCTTGACCGCCCGACCCTAGGAGCAGTTCACATAGCAATTGCTATTGCACCAAAGAGCAACACGGGTAGGATTTCCTGCAAGCAGGAAATCACCCAGCGCGGGCAGAGCCCGAAGCATGGAGGAACGGAAGAGGGGTGAGGCAGATGGACGAGCAGTCGCTAAACGAAGAGGCCGTCTGCCATGCCCGCCTCGCTGAGCGAGCCGCCGAACTGAGCTGGAAGCATATCTGGGCGGAATATACCCAGGACCCTGCTCTGATCGCCGCCACCTTAGCCACCGACGCGCCGATCGCCTGGACGCTGGCGCGCGAATCCGCGGTCGATGGCGGCGCGTTTCGTTTCCTTTCCGGCACAACCATTGATGAAGTGCGCGGCCAGTACGAGAACTTGCGTCAAGAACTGGAAATCCATGGCTGGGAGCCGCTGCTGGAAATCCGCTCGGGCTGGTACACGATGTGGGCGGGTGCTTCCAATATCAAGGTCGTCGCCACCGGTGCGAAGCACAAGGGCCAGACAGCTGTCCTGTTTCCGGTCGGCAGCGATGGCATCCTAGGCGAGTTGCAGATCGCAACCGTGGGTCGCATGTCCGATGGCCGCGCGCCGGCAGACGAAGACCGGGTGCCCCATCGCCGCCTGGCGATGCTTCACGATCACGAAGCCTATCTGGAAGCCCTGCGGACAGGCGATACCGGGCAGGTCGTCGCCGCACATAGGGACGATGCCGCCGTGGCCATCCGCAACTATCTCACCGATGAATCGAGCCTGCACAATGTAGGCGGGGCTGCGGCGATCAGGGAATATTACACCCGGCTGTTCGCCCGCTACCGAGTGCTGGATCTGCACGTGGTCAACCGCGCGATCGACTCCTGGTATCTCTTTGCCGAACTGCATTGGACAGTCGAGGATCGCAGTACGGGCCGCACGCACGAATTCTGCACGGCTGATCTCACCTCGGTCGACGAGGACCGCAAGTACTGGGTGCGCACGGGCGCGGGTACCGATCCTGTGGCGGGCAAGGGGCCCTCGCCCGTCGCCCGCTCCATCGGGGTGAAGGCCTTCGCCGCGTGAGTGCGTCCGATCCCGCTGGCCGCGATACCGAAGCCGCCGTGCGTTTTCTCGACGATGTCCGCGTGCTGGAAATCGCCAGCTTGTCGCCGGCCCAACTCGGCATGCATCTGGCCGACCTCGGCGCGGAGGTCATCAAGGTCGAACCGCCGGGGCGCGGCGACGCCACGCGCCTGATCGGCGTCAGGCCCGGCTTCAGCGATTCCGGTCTTCATCGCCGCTGGAACCGGGGCAAACGGAGCTTGGCGGTCGATACACGAGATCCAGAAGGGCTCGACCTGCTGAAGCGGCTTATCCCGACGATCGACATAGTGATCGAAGGCCTGCGGCCAGGAACTCTGGCCAAGATGGGACTGACCTGGGACGTACTCACACGGCTCAAGCCCAATATAGTCATGGTCGCGCTGTCGGGATATGGTCAGACTGGGCCTTATCGCGACCTGCCGAGCCACGGGGTCGGTTTCGATGCCATTTCCGGCCTGGCGAGTATCGAAGCGGACGAGAACGGGCGGCCCTGCGTTCCCTCGCGCCATGTCTATTTCGGAGCGTTGGTCGCACCATTGCTCGGTGCGTCGTCCGCGCTTGCCGCACTGTCGTGGTGCCGTCGCACGGGGCGCCCTGCCCTGCTCGACATTGCGCAAGCCGATGCGGCGGCCTTTGCCAATTACGCGGTGGAAGAAGCTGTCTCGGAAAAGCGAGCCGTCGCAGCCGGCGAAATTTCGCCGCCGCCCGCTCCCCCACCGAACGCAGGACCGCGCGCGCGCGCCTCGACCATGCAGGCCTATCGCACGCGCGACGACAAGGTGCTGATGATCATGGCCCTTGAAAGGAAGTTCTTTCTGCGCCTGGCGGAAGCCACTGGCCGTCCCGATCTGGCGGTCCACGCCGAAGGGGACAGCTATATCGTCCGGGGCTCGCAGGAAATCGACGCCGCGCTGGTCGAGGCGATCGCAACGAAGACAATCGCCGAATGGATGGATATCTTCGCCCGCGCCGACGTACCGGTCGTTCCCGTCAATGAGGGCGCGGCGGTGGCGGACGATCCGCAAATGCTGGCACGGATCGAATGGATCCCGGCGGATCAGGGCGCGGTCACGATGCAGAGCCCGGTGCGCAGCGCGCCTGCGATCGCCGCCCCGTCCCCCGCTCCCCGGGTCGGTCAGGACACCGCAGCGGTTCTAACGCGAATTGGCGTGAGTCCATCGGAGCTCGAACAGCTTGCCAATGAAGGCATCATCGAGGTCAGCGGCCCATCCTGAGAATACCGCTGCCCGTCCCCGAGGAAGACTGAAGGAGAGTACAATGGCCACCATGAAGAGCCGTGCGGAGACGACCATCAACCGATCTGCCCACGACATTTGGGCTCGTATCGGCAATTTCGCCGACATCAGCTGGATCCCCGGCGCCGAGCAGCACAATTGCAAGATGGACGGCAATATCCGCACCGTGACGAAGGATGCCTGGAGCTTCAATCTGGTACAGCGCCTGATCGAACATGACGACGCGCTCCACACGTACAGCTACGACCTACCCCACGACGTGAGCTTTGAGGCACTGGCAGGTCCCGGCAAGATCGCCAAGACCATCAACGGCACGCTCAGGGTCACGCCGATAGGGGACGAGCAATCGGCAGTGACTTGGGACCTCGAAGCCGAAGACTTCCTCTTCGCGGGCGCCTCTGCCGAATATCAGCTCGCGCTCGATACGCTGAAGACCGAATTGGAGCGTTGACGCCATAGCGTCGGAGACGGCGGCCCTTACCCCTTCGCCGCCTGCGAAGGGGTAAGGGCCACGGCGCTATTCCCTAGGTCGCGGGGACGCGCAACACGAGTCCATCCATATCTTCTGTAACCTTGATCTGGCAGGATAAACGGCTCTCGGCCCGCACGTCTTCCGAGAAATCCATGGTCGCGACTTCGATGTCGCCCGGCGGACCGACGCGGTCGCGCCACAGGGCATCGACATGAACATGACAGGTGCCGCACATGCAGGCACCGCCGCAATCGGCCAGGATGCCCACAACGCCAACATTCCTGGCCGCCTCCATCACCGTGGTGCCGACCGCTGCGTCGACAACCCGCCCGACCTCCTGACCGGCCTCAATAAATGTAATTTTCGGCATTGCTTGTCAGTCCCTCCAGTTTCACCGGCGGCTACCCGCAGAGTCCGGCAATTCCAATGCGGGCTCGGCACGTCCGGAAAACGCTGCCTCAATTGTTCAACGCTTGGATTCAGATATGCGCAGGCAGGGTTTCCCAACCGCGAACAGTCGCGGTCGATGACATCTGCGCCCTGCTCATATCGACTTCCCAATCCGGAAAGCGCTTGAGCACTTCCTCCAGAGCGATGCGTCCTTCCACTCGCGCCAGGGCATTGCCGAGGCAATTGTGGAAGCCAAAACCGAATGTGAGGTGCGGATGCCTCGCGCGATGGATATTGAACACATCGCCATCGGGGAACTTGCTGTCGTCGCGATTTGCCGAGGCGACCAGCGCGAGCACAATGCTGTTCGCAGGCACTTTCACGCCGTGAAATTCAACCTCGCGCACGGCGGTGCGGCCGATATAGGGTCCCGGTGATTCATAGCGCAGGACCTCCTCGATCGCATCGGAGACCAGAGCCATGTTTTCGCGAATAGCCCGCCTCTGGTCGGGATTTTCGGAAAGCAATTTTCCAGTCCAGCCAATGAGGCGATTGGTGGTCTCATTGCCCGCACCGAACAGCAGGGCCACCATGGTCAGGACTTCGGCACGAGTGAGCGTCCTGGTTTTGCCGTCCGCATCCTCGAATTCGGCCTGGATCAGGTCCGACATCAGGTCGTCGGTTGGGTTCTTGAATCGGGAGTCGACGAATTCGGCATAAGCTTCGCCAGTCATGCCCTTGCCGGTATTTGCAAGCGGCTTGCCGGGCTCCGTCCGCATGTTGTCGTCGACGACGCGCTGCGCTTCCTTGAGGTTTTCCTCCGGGATACCCAGCAGCATGCCGATCACCCGCATCGGCATTTCTGTGCCAAGATGCTCAATGAAGTCGAACTCGGTGCCTCCCACCAGCGGGTCCAGCGCCACGGCACACAGCTCGCGGATTTCCTCCTCGAGCGCCCCCATCCGCTTGGGGGTGAATACCCGCGATAGAAGTCGGCGATGGATCGTGTGTAGTGGCGGATCTTCATAGATGAACATGCCCGAGGGGGCGACTGCCTGCTGCGTCATAAATTCGAGAACGCCGCCTTTCGACGAAATGAAATCGTCCCGATTACCGAGTACGCTTACGCAATCATTATAATGGCTGAGAGCATAAAAATTGAATTCTTCATTGTGGTACACCGGCGACTCGGCGCGCAGTCGCCGAAACACAGGGTAAGGATTTGCAAAATAAGTAGTGTTATAAGGATCCCAATGCACAGGATTTATATTTACAACACTTTCCCTTGAAATCGCTTCGACCATTGCCATTCTCCTTTTGCATTACAGGCTGTTGCCCAGTGTACGATGAGGTCCAGATAAATCCTGAAGGTCACGCGGAGCGACAAGGATCCTATCTGTACCTCGATAGATTAGCCCCTATTGCCGACGTCAAACTCACTGGAGTGCAGTCATGACTTCCTCGGTATGTTCGCCAACGAGAGGAGCGCGGCGGATTGTCTGAGGAATCTTCGCACCGCTGAACGGCAGCCCCGGATAGGTGAACGAGCGGCCGAGTTCGGGATGCTCGACCTCGACCGGGTAATTGCGCGAAAGAAAGTGTGCATCGGCCAGCGCCTCGTCGGGTGCATAAACAGCGCCGCAGGCGATCCCGCGGCTCTGGGCCCCGACGAAGAACTCCGCCGTCGTCAGCTTCGACGCGATCAGGTAGAGCGCCTCGCGGCCCGCGCGGTAGATCTCGGTGGCCTCTACATCTGTGCCCAGCACTTTCAGCGAGACGCCGCCGCGCTCTACGCCCATCTGCAGGAAGAAGAACTCGGGGCATTCGTCCGCGAGGTCGAGTTCGCGCAGCCAGTCCATGACGGCCTGGTAGTTTCCGGCCGTCGTCAGGCCCAGCGGATTGGTGCAATAGCCGCCATCGCCGGTCTGAACCTGGATGCCCATCGTCTTGTGCTCGCTGGCATGGCGGCCGGTCTGGCGCTGGTTGGTCGCCCCCCGGTAAAGCCAGTCGACCGAACTGACTTCCGTGGTGACATTGGTCGCGGCGATCATGCTGACGTCGACGTGTTGGCCCACCCCGGTCAGATCGCGGTGCACCACTGCGGTTAGCGCACCCATCACCGCGAACATGCTGGCCGTATGGTGGGCATGACCGCCGCTGGGGCGGACGGGTGGCAGCCCGTGGTCATCGTAGCCGCAGTTCCACACCAGGCCGCCTGCGGCGAGCATGGTAAGGTCGGTCGCGGGTTCGTGCAGTTGGGCCAGCTTGCGTCCGTTGGGCGTGACCGAAACCCAGACCAGCTCTGGCATCCCCGCGCGGAGCTGCGTGTGATCGACGCCCAGCGCATTGAGCACGCCGGGGTCCTCGCCTTCGAGCACAATATCCGCGCTCTGGACCAGCTTGCGGAAGTCGGCGCGTCCCGCTTCGCTTTCCAGGTCGAGCTCGACGCTGCGCTTCGACGTGTTGTAGTTCCACCACCACAGGCATTTGTCGGGGTCGGCCACGTCGCCCGCAAATGGGCCATATCGCCGCGACTTGTGCCCGCCAGTACCCTCGATGACGATCACGTCGGCCCCAAGATCGCCCATCAGCTTGCCGGCATAGGCGGCACGGTCGCTGGCCAGCTCGACAACACGCAAACCAGAAAGAAGCGGGGTCATCAGATCACCTTCCGTTCCCTAAGGTCCGCGATCTCGTCCGGGGAAAGCCCCAACAACGAGCTGTAGACGTAGTCGTTGTCGTTCCCGAGGCAGGGCGCGCCGCGCGTGATTGACCAATCGGTCTTGGACATGTGGATCGGAATGCCCTCGACGCGGACCTTGCCGATCTCGTCGTGCTCCACCTCAGGCCACAGCCCCCACGATGCGGTACGCTGGTCGTGCTCGATCCGGTCCTCCGGCCGGGCGACCTGCGCCGCGGGAACGCCGGCCTCGCGGATCGCGCCCTGCAACTCGTTGCGCTCGCGCCCGCGCGTCCATTCGGTGAGCTTGCCGTCGATCTCGCCCCGCCGCGCCGCGCGTGCCTCGAACGAAGCCAGCGACGGGTCGGTCGCCCAAGGTTCGCCTATCGTTGCGGCCAGCCGCGCCCAGTCATCATCATCGCGTGCCGCGATCGCTACCCAGTTGTCCTCTCCGGCGGCGGCATAGATGCCATGCGGCGCCATCGGTGGATAATTGTCGGCGTTCGAGTTCGGCTTGCCCGGCTGCCGCATGGGCCGACCGTTCACCGTCGAATCAAGCAGCCCTGGCCCGGCGAGGCCGATCCCCGCTTCTGTGCACGAGAAATCGATATATTGCCCCTCGCCGGTGCGATTGCGCGAGATGATCCCGCCCAGCACCGCCGTCGCCATCATGTAAGCGCCGATGTGGTCCATATAGGCAAAGCCCCAGCCGGCGGGTTCCTGATCGGGCAGGCCCGACATGAAGGTCAGCCCGCTGACAGGCTGCACAACCTGGCCGACCGACTTGAAGTCCGAATAGGGGCCTTCCTTGCCAAAGCCGCTGTTGGCGACATAGACGATCTTCTCGTTCTTAGACTTCAGCCATTCGTAGCCGCAGCCCAGCCGCTCCATGACATGCGCCGAGAAATTCTCCGTCACGGCGTCGGACACGCTCGCCAACCGGCCCAGCAGTTCCTTGCCTTCAGGGCTCTTGAGATCGAGCGTGATGCTCAGCTTCTCGACGTTGTGATTGTTGAAGTTGCCGCCAAAGTTGATGCCCTGCCTCGCGCCGTCGGGCGACATCCCGCCACGCAGGAAGTCCCACCGATGCTTCTCGTGCGCCGGCTGTTCGACCCGGATCACCTGCGCACCAAACGCCGCCAAGAAACGCGTCGCCCCCGCGCCCGCCAGCAGGCCCGTGAGGTCGCAAATCCTGATATGCGACAGGGCGGCCGACTTGGATGCTGCAATGTTGGCCGTGATCATCAAAGCCTATCTCCAATCAGAAGTTCAAGCCGGACAGCCTGGGTCCATTTACCCCGCCCAGCGTCTGCCATTCCTCGAAGCCCGTGAGCGCAGCCAACTCCGGATGCTTCTCGAGCATCCGGGGATCAAGCGAGCGGCACCAATTTTCCTGCGTGCGGAGGAAGGGCAGGATATAGGTTGCGAAGACGCCTCGGCGTCGCTCACCAGCCGTTCGGTTGAGGCCGGTGGCATGGTGGAGACGCCCGTCCCACACCGCCATGCTTCCGGCGGAGCCAGTCAGCCGTGCCGGGACCGATGGTGCCAGCCCGGCATCGGGCAGCCCCAAGAGCCTATGGCTCCCGGGAACCACCAGCGTCGCTCCGTTCTCTTCGGTGAAGTCGTCGAGGAAGAAGGCGACATTGGTGGCCAGTTGGTACGGCCAGGGCTCGGGAAGGAAGCCCTGGTCGGTGTGCAGGCGACCGATTTCGCGATCACCGCCCGGGCCGGTGATGTTGGCCGACAGGTTGCTCAGCTGGATATCATCGCCAAGCCGGCTCCGGACGATCGTCAGCGCCAGCGGATGCATGGCCAGGCGTACGAATTCGTCTCCCCGGTTCAAAAGCGCCCACAGGCGTTGGTTGGCCCCGTTTGGCCCATAGAGCAGGGCAACACCCGCCACGTCGTCCTGCCCGGCGGCGCGGTCGAGCGCTTGCCGGACCGTGTCGAGCTCTTCGGCGCCGAGCACATCCGGTATTACGCAATAACCCGCCTCGTCGAGCTGGCCGCGAAGAGGCTCCAGGTCGTATCCGTCCGTCACAGGCTTGATGTTGGGCACGGCTTTCAGACCTTCTGTCATTGCCGTCAGGCGCGCGGCAAAACCGGTTGCCCGGGCCTAATCTCACGGTGCAGCCACTCGAGCCGAAGGCTACTCAGACGCCAGGCACCGCCGTGCTTTTCGTAAGTATTGTGATAGTGGCCATAGGCATCGACAGCCGAGCCATCGGGCGTCTTGGCGAAAAGATGGACAGCCCAGATGCCCGTCGCGGCGGTGGGCGAAGTCAACTCGATCTCAGGCAGCAGCGCATGGTGCACGGTGACTGCCGGATTGGTGCCGACCCTCGCAATGAAGGCATCGATCCCGGTCGTGGCGCCCTTGCCGCCGGCACCGGTGTCGCAGTGAAAATCATCGGTCACTGTCGGTCGCAGGAGATCCCAGTTCCTGGTATCGGCAGCCCGGCCATATTGCCCCTGGAGCCGCTTGATCGCCTCGACATCGTCCATGACACTCTCCCGATCGCCTGCTTTTTCAATTTGAAGCCGCTTGCGCGCCGATTGCGAAGCCAATGAGCCGGCAGCCGCCGGCGTCGGGTCGGAACGCATGTTCCGTGCCCGCCATCACGATGCAGTCACCCTCGCCCACACGATGTGCGCCATCGCCGAGCACCAGTTGCGCGCTGCCTTCGACGATCAACAAGAGATCGACGACATCACGGTAATGCATGTCTCGATGTGGCGCCGGTTCCCGGTCACCGCCTCGCGCCTCGTGGTTTATCACGTACCAGTCGACATGACCGGGCGGCAGAACCCCCGGCCGATGATGCCCCAGACCCTTGACCACCGGCGGCGGCGGACTCTCGTCGGTCGAGAACAGATTGGCGATCGAAGCGCCGGGAAGCCCGTGGATCGGCCGGGAGGCCACCGCTCCCGATTCGGCGATGCAGGAGCGCCCGCTGGCATCGACCCCGAGCACCAGGCGCCGCATCATCCCTATCCAGCCTGGATGTGGCTGTTTAAGAAAGCGACGGTCTTTAGCCAGGCATCTTTCGAGGACGCCTCGTGGTAGGCGCCGCGGTCATTGCAGTGGAAGCCGTGATCGGCTTCGGCATAACGGTTGACCTCGGTCGCAACACCGGCCTTGGCCGCCGCCTCGCGCAGCTGCTCCACCTCCGCAATCGGGATCGATTGATCGAGGTCCCCGAAATTGCCTTGCCAGGGCGACTTGAGGCCCGGTGCCATCTCCGTCATCGCCGGCAAGCCAAAGCGCCCCTGCGCGATCCCGCCTCCATAATAGGTCACCGCCGCGCCCAGTTCCCACTGTGCGCCCGCGAAGAATGAGATCGTGCCGCCCATGCAGAAGCCGATGATTCCGACCTGGCGGCCCGAGAAGCCCTGCTTCGCCAGATAGTCAAAGCAAGCCTTGAGATCGGCTTCGATGTCCTCGCGGTTGAGCGCCATGATGTGCGGCACGACGTCCTTCATGTCGGCATAGCCAATCAACGGGTCACCGCTGCGGTGGAACACGTGAGGTGCCACGGCCAGAAAGCCGGCAGAGGCCACGCGAGCACAGACGTCCTTGATGTGATCGGTCATGCCGAAAGCTTCCTGGATCACGACAACCGCGCCCTTGGGCGTCGCATCAGGCTTTGCCTGGTAGAGCTTCATCTCGGCGCCGGCGCTGGTGACGGTGAGCGTTTCAGGCATCGGCTTCTCCACTGGCTGCACAAATCATAGCATGTGCTATATGTTATATATAGCAGTTGCTATCCGTTCGCCGTCAAGCGCCAAAATCGCCGGGCAGGAAGGCGAACCGAACGACATGTGCCCATGCCTTTTTCGCCGCGGGGAAACCCGTCGGAGGCGGGCGGAACAATGCTACGCTGCGGTAACGGAGGGGTGTCAGAGACACCCTCGACAAGGGACGGGGCATGACCTATTTCGAGGAACTACGATCGAACTGGCGTCCGTTGCTGGCAGCCATGATCGGGTTGAGCTCCGGTTTCACGGCCCTCGCCTTCACCAATTCGATCATGGGGCCTCATCTGATCAAGGCCTTCGGCTGGTCGAAGGCGGACTTCGCTTTGCTCGGCACGCTTGGCTTGATGACACTCATCGGCCTGCCAATCGCAGGCCGATTGGTGGACAGGTTTGACGTGCAGCGTACCGCACTCATCGGATTCATTGCCGGCCCCATCAGCTTTGTCGTGATGAGCAGGATGTCGGGGGACTTCTTCTTCTATCTGATACTTGTGGTCATCCAGAACCTGCTGTGCATGACGACGACTTCGACCGTCTTCACGCGCACCGTCGTTCAGCACATAGTGCGCGCGCGCGGCATGGCGCTTGCGATCACCGCATCGGGCCCGGCCTTGACCATTGCCATCGCCGGACCCTTGCTGAACAATTTCGTCACCGACCACGGCTGGCGCAGCGGTTTTATCGCCTTGGCAATTTTCACCGCTGTCGGCGGCGCCATTGCCATTGCCCTCGTGCCAACGCGAAAAATCGTTCCTGCACGCGCAGCCGCGAAACAACCGAAGGGCCGGGACGCATATGTGCAGCTTGGACGGATGCCGGTGTTCTGGATCATGCTGGCGGGCATAACGCTTTCGAACGTTTCCCAGTTCATGGCCAACTCGCAGCTTGGTGTGGTGCTGCAGGCCTACGAAGTGCCACCGCGACAGATTTCGGGCATGATCTCGACTTTCGCCATCGGCGTCCTATTTGGCCGCCTTGCCTGCGGTGTGGCGCTTGATCGTTTCTCCACGCCGGTAGTGGCCATGTGCGTCATGGCAATGCCCGCGATCGGACAGTTCCTGATCGCTGCAGACTTGGGCGACACTACGGTATTGACCGGCGCCATATTGCTTGTTGGCCTGTCCTACGGTGCGGAAGGGGACCTGATCGGCTACCTTGTCGCCCGCGTGTTCGGAATCAGGATCTATGGCACGGTAATGGGCCTTATGGTGGCATCGATTTCGCTGGGCTCTACCGGTGGTGCGCTGTTGCTACGCGCGACCTTGAAGAGCACCGGCGGCTATGGCGCGTTTCTTGTCGCAAGCGGGATCCTGGCATTGATAGGCAGTCTGTTCTTCCTGCTTCTGCCCAAACGGGCTCCGCACAATGTCGAGGACGTGATCGCCAGGGCTCAACCGGCAGCTGGCTAGCTTCGCGTCGCCATGCCCACTGCCACTTCGCTTGCCGCCCTCATGTCGGCGACGACCTCTATGTTGCTGGCGATCTCCTCGACTGACAGGCTTGCACTGGTCAGGCCCTGATTCTGGCTGAAGCCCATACGCATGATCTGACCGCCGCCACAGATCAGCATCGCGCCGTTGAGCGGGCAGGATTCGTGCGCAAGATAGATCGCTGCGGGTGAACACAGCTCGGGCAAAAACACATTGCCCAGCGGCGCGAAACGTTCGGGCGGCAGTTCGTGGACATGGCCCAGGACCTCGGGCGATGACATCCGGCTGGCGACGCGCGGCGCGAAACCATTGACGCTGATCCCGTATTTCGGGCCTTCGGCGGCTAGAGCAAGGGTTAGGCCGATGACCGCGCCTTTCGCGCCGCCATAGGCGGTCATCATCGGCAAGGAGCCCATGGCACCTTCGGACACGGTGTTGACGATCCGCCCGCCGCCGCTCTTCATGAAATGACCCCAGGCTGCCTGGGTCACGTAGACCGTGCCCAAATAATGCACGTCGATCATGCGGCGGAATTCGTCGGCGGTGTGATTTTCGAACCGCTCGGGCTTGGCGATGCCGGCATTGTTGATCACCGCATCGAGCCGCCCAAAACTGTTGATCGCAGCCGCGACCATGGCGGCCGCGCCCCGTTCCTCAGCCACCGATTCGTAGGAGGCGATGGCCTCGCCGCCGGCCGCCCTGATTTCGCTGACCACTTCGTCGGCAGGACCAGCGGAAAAGCCGGCACCGTCGATCGACACGCCGGGATCTGCGACCACTACCTTCGCGCCGCGTGCGGCAAGCATGATGGCATGCGAGCGGCCCGCACCTCTTCCCGCACCCGTGACGAGGACTACTTTTCCGTCAAAGCGCAGTTCCATCATGCCATTCTCCCCTTCCACGACGCGATTCCGCCAGGCGTTGAACCATCATGCATCGGCTTGACAGCATTCGCATAGTGATTACTATATTTTCTAACGGCAACCCTTTTTGTCCGGCACGTGCAGGATACAGGGGAACCAAAGGGAAGGATGACTTGATGACAAATGTCGTGATCGGCGCCGCTTCGGGCATGGGAGCCGCGACCGCGCGCAAGCTGGCCCCACGCGGCAGGCTTATCGTGGCCGACTACAATCTCGAAGGCGCCGAAAGGACTGCTGCGGAGCTGGGCGGCGATGTCAAGGCGATGGCCTGCGACATCTCCAACCAGGAGCAAATCGACGCCCTGATGGCCGAGGTGAGCGACCTTGAAGCGCTGGTCGTCACCGCCGGCGTGTCGGGCGCACAGGCACCCGGAAGGCGCATTCTCGAGGTCAACCTCATCGGGCTGGAACGGGTCGTCCGCGCCGCCGAACCCAAGGTTCGCGAAGGCACGGTCGCTATCCTTACCGCCTCGCAATCGGGCTATATGGTTCCCGATACGCCTGCGATGTTCGCGGTGATTGACGATCCACTCGCACCTGGAATGATCGACCGATTGGCCACGTTCATCGACGTCGACGTGCCGGGCCTGTGCTATCAGCTCTCGAAGCGCGGCGTACACCGCATGGCGCGCCGGCATGCCAAGGCGTGGGGAACGCGCGGCGGACGCATCCTTTCGGTTTCCCCCGGTATCAGCGACACCCCGATGGGCCGCGAGGAAATCGATGGCCACCCCGTGATGCTCGAGATGATCAAGGCCTGCCCACTCGGTCGCCGCGGCGCGCCCGAAGACATTGCCAATGTCATTGCCTTCCTGACTTCGCGAGAGGCCTCGTACATGACCGGCAGCGACGTTCTGGTCGATGGCGGCATGTCCAACGTTTTGCCCACG
>Ga0075370_10000151_pt1 | contig 23643 bp, 23 predicted proteins | sample EndMethybrTD3035_FD_71398 | JGI IMG/M metagenome (GOLD analysis project Ga0075370, IMG submission 71398) | Populus endosphere microbial communities from Tennessee, USA - Endosphere MetaG P. TD hybrid TD303-5 | ecosystem: Host-associated > Plants > Roots > Endosphere | place: USA: Tennessee... | reverse complement strand
TGCTGAACGACCAGCTGCCCTCGCACTTCGACGACACCTCCTGGTACGACCTGCTGGTGTTCCGACGCCTCGCGGCCAGCGCAGCGCCCGCTTCAGCAGACGAGGCCCGTGCGCGCGGCGCCCAGCTCGCTCTCGAGACGATCGACACGAGCCCTGTCGGCTTTGCGGTGTTCGATCGCGTGCTGCTGACCGTGCACCCGAACGACTGCATGGTGCGCGAATTCTTCGCGCAACGCCTGCAGCACCAGACGCAGGGCGTGGAGGGCCGGCCCGCCAGCCGCCTGCCCCCAAGCCCGCCGGACCTGATGCTGCGCATGGTCAACTACATGGTCGACAGCTATCTCGAACTGCGCCGCGTGCTGACCAAGCATCTCGATGCGCTGCAGCAAGACCTGTTCGACCGGCGCGCGAACTTCGGCAGCTGGAAGACGCTGCTCGATTCGCGCAACAGCCTGCACCTGCTCGAAGACACGTGCGAAGACCAGCGCGCCTCGATCGTCGAGTGGATCGACGCGCTCGACGAGTGGCCGGCCGAAGGAGAGCCACTCGCCAGGCGCGACCGCGAGCTCCTGCGCGTCCGCTCGCGCGACGTGCTCGAGCACATCGAGCGCGTGCTCTCGCACGTGCGCAGGCTCGAGTCGTCGATCGAGAACGCGGTGCAGATGCACTTCTCCGCGCAGAGCAACCGCACCAACGAGATCATGCGCACGCTGACCGTGCTGACCGCCATCTTCCTGCCGCTGAACCTCGTGACCGGCTTCTTCGGGATGAACTTCGACACGCTGCCCGGCATCCACAGCCCGCGCGCGTTCTGGATCACCCTCAGCGCGATGCTCGTGCTCGGGATCGGCCTCAGCTGGTTCTTCTGGCGCAAGCGCTACCTGGGGCGGTCGCGCTGAACCCGAACGACCACCACTTCCCGCTCAGCGCCAGGCAGCTCTCGCTGCTGGTGCTGCTCACGCTGTTCTGGGGCCTGAACTGGCCGGTGATGAAGCTGGGCATCAGCGGCTTTCCTCCGCTGACCTTTCGCACGATCTCGATGTGGCTCGGGCTGCCCGTGCTGTTTGCCGCATCGCTCGCGATGAAAACCCCGCTGCGCATCGCGCGCAAGCACTGGCCGGAGCTCGGCAAGCTGACGATCACGAACATGATCGTCTGGTATGTGCTCGCGATCCTGTCGCTGCAGTCGCTGTCGTCCGGGCGCGCCGCGATCCTCGGCTACACGATGCCGATTTTTTCGGCGCTGATCGGGCTGGCGCTGTATGGCCAGCGGCTCGGGGCACGCCAATGGGGCGGCGTCGGCGCAGCGGCGTTCGGCGTGCTGCTGCTGCTGTGGCATGAGCTCGGTACCGTCAGCGGCAAGCCCTGGGCCGCGCTCGGCATGCTGACCGCCGCTGCAGCCTGGGCGCTCGGCACTCAGCAGCTGCGCCGCACGAAGATCGAAGCGCCCACGCTTGCGATCATCTTCTGGATGACGCTGCTCACGACGCTCGTGATGAGCGCGCTGGCGCTGCTCTTCGAGCGGCCGCGCTGGGTGGCGCCGGGCTCGTCGGCCTGGACCGGCATCCTCTACAACGCCTTCCTGATCATCGGCTTCGCACAGCCGATATGGCTGGTGCTCGCGCGCAACCTGCCGCCGATGGCCTCTTCGCTGTCGGTGATGCTGATACCGGTGCTCGGCACCGTGTCGGGCGCACTGTGGCTGAACGAGCAATTGCACTGGCAGGACGGCGCAGCGATGCTGCTGATGCTCGTGGCGATCGCTTCGGTGCTGGTGCCGGCGCGCGCACCCGCCGCGCCGCCCGACACCGGTCAGGGTTGACCGACGTAGAAATACACGGCCTGGTTCCGGCCATCGCCTCGTCCGTAGGCGATGTACACGGGGCCGATCGGCGAATCGAACGCGAAGTAGAGCGAAGAACCCCAGCGCGCGGTGGCGCGATCAGTGCCGGTGACCTGCGCACCGATACGTCCTGACTCGAGCGAGACGCCCACGTACGCTCCGTCCAGCAGCCCCGGCGCGCTGACGCGGTAGTTGTAGACGAGGCGGCCGAACGCCAGTTCGCGGCCGAGCAGCTCGTCCGTCTTGTAGCCCGAGAGCTGCAGGAAGCCCCCGAGGCTGAACAGCTCGTAGCCCGGCAGATCGGCGCTGCCCAGGCTGGTGGCGCCGCGCAGTCCGAACTGCAGCGAATGCGCGCCGCTCGCGATCGCCGTGTTGAAGTTCATCGACGCCTTGGTGTAGTTGTCGGTCGCGCCGAGCCGGCTGCGCGAGGCGTAGACCTGCACGTCCGCCGCATAGCCCGAGCGCGGAAAGCGCAGGTTGTCGAGCGTGTCCAGGCGCAGCCGCGCGAGCACGCCGCCCATCTGCGTCTCGGGCACCAGCAAGGACGCCGGGATCAAGCCGGTGTCGTTGATCAGCTTCAGCCGGCCTCGCTCGACACCGAAGCGCAGTTCGCCGAAGGTGCCGAGCGGGGTACCGATGTCCAGGCCCACGCCGTAGGTCGCGCGGCGATAGCGCAGCGCGCGGATGCCCTCTTCGTCGTACACGTCGAACGGCTCGCGCGCGGTCTCGGCCCGCGCGGCAACGAAGATCTTCTGCCGTGAAGTGAGCGGCTGGTAGAACTCGGTCGCAAGGCGATCGGTGTGGCCGATCCGCGCATCGGTTCGCCACTCGGCGCCCAGCGGGTTCAGCCAGGTGCGACGGTAGGTCGCCACGAGCGAGAAGAACGAGTCGCCGCGCAGGTCGGACGACAGGCCGAGCCCAAAGCGCAGGTAATTCGGCCCCCACGACTTTTCCGCCACGTCGGCGGTCAGCACGCGCCCTTTCGCGGGGTCGTCCTCCAGCGTGTAGCTGACGCGCTCGAAGTCGCCGCGGGCGTAGATGCGCTTCATGTCCTCGTCGATCACGCTCGGGTCGAAGGGCTGCCCGGCTCGCGTCTGCATCGAGTCGATGATCACTTCCGGATTCACCCGAAAAGTACCGGTCACGCGGACCGCGTCGATGCGCTCGCTCGCGCCTTGCGGACCGGCACTCAGCGCCGTGCGCCAAGCGTCGTAGGCGCCAGTTTCGATGCTGAAGCGCGCGAGCTGGTCGCGGGCGCGTCTGGCCGCGACCTCGCCCGCCGCCGCGGCCTCGAGCAGACGGTCGAAGTCTGCGGTCTGCACCGTGCCGAGGTCGGGCGTGATCAGCAGGTCCTCGGGCCCGAGTTCGCTCAGCGAGCGGTTCACGTTGGTGTTCGTGAGGATGCGCGAGATCTGGTCCGAGACCGTCAGGATGCCGGTGATCTCGTCTCGCGTGCGCAGCGGGGTGCCGATGTTGACCGCGATGATGCGTTGCGCGCCGAGACTGCGTGCCACGTCGATCGGCAGGTTGCGGCTGAGCCCGCCGTCGACGAGCAGCCGCCCGTCGAGCTCGACCGGGTCGACGACCGCGGGAATCGCCATGCTCGCGCGCACCGCGACGGCGAGGCTTCCGCGGTCGATCACGACCATCTCGGAGCTCGCGAGATCGGTCGCGACCGCTCGAAAGCGGATCGGCAGCTTGTCGAAATCCTCGTCGCGCTGGCGCACCGTGAGCTGGCGAAGAACCGCCTCGATCGACACCCCGGCAACCACGCCCTTCGGCAGCGCAATCGAACCGCCCTTCACGCCGATCTCGGGCCCTAGGTAGTTGACCGCGTCGTTGACCTTCGTGCGCAACGGGGTTTCGCGCCGATCGACGTCACGAAACAGCAACTCGGTGCGCAGCAGGCCCATCTCCCGTTCGATCTGCGGCAACGGCATGCCGCTCGCGTACGCAGCGCCGACGATGGAACCGGCGCTGGTGCCGACGATCACGTCGACCGGGATATGCAGTTCCTCGAGCACCTTCAGCACGCCGAGGTGCGCACCTCCGCGCGCACCCCCTCCAGAGAGCACGAGGCCGATGCGCGGCCGTGCCGGGCTCGCGCCAGGTGCGGCCAACGGCACCGGTTGCGCCGCCGTTGCACCGGCCACGACGAGCCCGATCAACGCCAAGGCGAAGGTCCGGCACGACGTCATCGCGGGCTCACCTCGCGTAGGGATCGGCAAAGCCGAGCGACTGCAGCAGCTCGCTTTCGCGCGCTTCCATCACACGCGCGTCTGCATCGTTCTCGTGGTCGTAGCCCTGGGCGTGCAGCGCGCCGTGCACGAGCAGGTGCGCATAGTGCGCCTGCAGCGGCAGCCGCTGGACCTTCGCCTCGTCGCGCACGACCGGCGCGCACAGCACCAGGTCGGCGGCGACGACGGGCGTGCGGCTGTAGTCGAAGGTGAGCACGTTGGTCGCGTAGTCGCGGCCGCGATAGTCGCGGTTCAGCGCCCGGCCCTCGTCGGCGCCGACGATGCGCACCGTCAGCTCGGCCGGTGTCTCGAGCGCGGCCCGGATCCAGCGCGCCACCTTGTGGCGAGGCAGCAGCGCGCGGTCGGCCGCGTCGGCGAACTGAAGCGACAGCGAGAGCGTGGGACGTGCTGGGCTCGTCATCCCGACAGACTCGCGGAGGTGGGCCCGTCAATCATTTCTTGCCGCGTCGTAGGCTTCGACGATGCGCGCGACGAGCGGGTGGCGCACGACATCGGCAGAGGTGAAGCGGGTGGTCGCGATGCCGCGCACACGGCGCAGGATGCGCTCGGCGTCGATGAGGCCGCTCTCGGCGCCGCGCGGCAGGTCGATCTGGCTGACGTCGCCGGTCACGACGGCCTTCGCGCCGAAGCCGATCCGGGTCAGGAACATCTTCATCTGCTCGGGCGTCGTGTTCTGGGCCTCGTCGAGGATCACGAACGCGTGGTTCAGGGTGCGGCCGCGCATGAAGGCAAGCGGCGCGATCTCGATCGTGCCCTTCTCGAATGCCTTGCCCACCTTGTCGAGCCCCATCAGGTCGTAGAGCGCGTCGTACAGCGGGCGCAGATACGGGTCGACCTTCTGCGACAGGTCGCCGGGCAGGAAGCCCAGGCGCTCGCCGGCCTCGACCGCCGGACGCGTCAGGATGATGCGCTGCACGGCGCTGCGTTCGAGCGCGTCGACCGCGCATGCAACGGCGAGGAAGGTCTTGCCCGTGCCGGCCGGGCCGATGCCGAACGTGATGTCGTGCTCGAGGATGTTGCGCAGATAGGTGAGCTGGTTCGGCGTGCGGCCGTTCAGGTCTGCCCGGCGCGTGCGCAGCACGATCGCATCGTCGCCCCTTGCGCCTTCACCATCCGCATCGCTGCGTTCGGACCGAGCTTGCCGAGGCCCTTTGCTGCGCGGTGCGCCTTGCTGCGCCTCGACGATCGCGAGCTGCAGCTGCTCCGCGCTGATCGGTCGACGCGCCCTGTCGTACAGCGACTGCAGCAGCACGACTGCCCGTTCGGCCTGGGCCTTGCTCCCTTCGATGCGGAACGACTCGTTGCGCCGCGAGATGCTGACATCGAACGCCGCGGCGATGCTGCGCAGGTGCTCGTCCAGGCTGCCGCAGAGGTGGGCGAGGCGCGTGTTGTCGGGCGGGATGAAGGCGTGGCGGAGGATCACGTGGCGTTCGATGGGCGAGTGTCGGCAGGAGAACGGCGCCGATTGTCGCCCAGCGGGTGCGCCTCATCACGGCACGCCCGACAACCAGTAATCGAGCAGCAGCAGCCCGAACAGAACAGCCAGGTAGACGATCGAGTAGCGAAAGGTCGGCATCGCAAGACGTTCGTCGCCGCGCAGCCGCCAGGCCCGTTCGACGAAACGCGCGCCGAGCATGCATGCGCCGGCCACGTACAGGCCGTAACCGATGCCCAGCGCATACGGCAGAAGCGAGACGGCCCACACCAGCCCGGCGTAGAAGAGCATGCGCCCGCAGGTGAACGCCACGCCGTGGGTCACCACCATCAGTACAGCACCGCCCGCAAGCCCGGCGACGACGGCAGCAAGCCAATCCGGCCGCCGGTAGTGCCAGCGGTTCAGATGCAAGGAGTAGTCCATGTTTCGCCTCCTCACGGCGCAGGCGCCGCGCGGCGGCCTTTATGGGAACGCCGGGATATTCGGCTCCACGCCTTCCAGGTGCGCTTCAGGATGCAGGGTCTGCAGACGCTGCTCGATCTCGTCGACGCGCGAGCGCGGCGCGTCGACCATCAGCAGGATCTGCCCGGCCTCGATCGCCGGCTCGAAACGCGCGAGCCGGTGACTGGGCGTCGACACGCCGATCATGCTCGAGCTCCACGCGCCGATCAGCGCGCCGACGATCGCGAGCACTGCCACCAGACCCCATTGCGGATCGTCTCCCACCACCGGGAAATACCACGCCGCAATGCCGCCGACCAGCGCTCCGACCATGCCGCCGATCACGAGGCCTGACTGCGCCGCGCGAACGACGTCTGAGGTTTGCAGGATGTTGGCTGGATGCAGCCCAGTCATGTCGACACCCTCACGGGCTACGAAATGAAGATGCTGCTCGGCGATGCGCGCCAGGAGCAGGTCATCCATCGTCCGCCTGGCGCTGGCCAGGTCGGGCAACAGCCAATAGATGCGTCTGCGCATGTCAACCTCCTTGTGGTCCCCTGGAAGTCAAAGGAGACGAAGGTGAAAGGAGCTGAAGACCTGCAGCCACATATACACCTGAACCGCCACTGCATCAAGCGCACGGACCCTCCAGATGAGGGTGGGGCACAATCGGCGCCGATGTCGAACCCGATGTCGAACCCCATGGGCATGCAAAAGCACAGTGCGACGCGGATTTCGCGCGGCGCGGCGGCCCTGCTGCTGGTTGTGCTTGCGTGGGCGGCAGTGTTGCTCGCCCCCGCCACCGCACGTGCCGCCGCTGCGGTCGTCACGATCACGTCGGCACAGGCCGCGCAAGCGACGAACGACCAGTTTCTCGGCGAGCAGGCGCCCGTGCCGGTGACGCTACCCGACGATTGGTCGGATTCGCGGCCGCGCTTCGACGGCCTCGTGCGCTATCGCGTCCAGTTCGACCGGCCGCCCGGCGTGGAGCCGAACGAACTGCTTGCACTCGGCATCGATCGGGTCTGCAGCAACGTCGAGGTGTTCCTGAACGGGCAGCGCATCTACAGCGGCGGGCGCATGACCGAGCCGGTCACGCGCAATTGCCACTACCCGCAGGCCGTCACGCTGCCTTCGGCGCTGCTGCAGGAGCGCGGCAACACGCTCGATCTGCTCGTGCGCGGGCACGCGCTGCAGCGCGTGGCCACGCGCCAGCAGGCTGCCGGGCTGTCGGAACTGCGGATCGGCCCGCAGGCGTTGATCGCCGAACGACAGGCTTCGCGCACGTTCTGGAGCGTCTCGGCGGTGCAGATCGTTGCGATCCTGATCGGCGTGCTGGGCATCGTGATGATCGCGCTCGGCTGGATGAGCCGGCAGGCCGCCTACTTCAGTTACTTCGGCTGGCTCTCGCTCGCGTGGGCGTTGATGTCGCTGCGGGTCTGGTGGCGCGACATGCCCTGGGACAACGGCGTGATCGAGTTCCTGTTCTGCACCGCGTTCGCGCCGATCGTGGCGCTGGCCGTGCAGTTCCTGCTGAGCTATGCCGATCTGCGCTCGCGCTGGATAGAGAACGCACTGGCGCTGCAGTGGGTGCTGTTGCCGGTGACCCTGCTGCTCGGCGGGCCGTCGCGGCTGTTCGGCCTCGCGAGCGCCTGGTACGTGGTGCTCGCGATCGAGACCTTCGCCGTGATGGCGCTGTACCTTTGGGTGAGCTGGCGGCATCGCCGGCACGACTTCTGGTGGATGCTCGCCATCCTGGGGGCGGCTTGCGTGCTCGTGGTCGTCGAGCTCGCCGTGCAGTACGACGTGGCGGGGCCGCCGCTGCTCCCGCTGCTGCAGGTGGGCGTGCCCGTCCTGCTGCTCGGCATCGCCACGCGGCTGCTGCAGGTGTTCGCGCGCGCACTGCAGGCCGCCGAAGCGAGCCGCAACACGCTTGAGGCGCGCGTGCGCGAAGCCACTGCGGAGGTCGAGCACAACTTCGCTCAGCTCGCCGAGATGCGCGTCGAGCAGGTGACCGAGAAGGAACGCAAGCGCATCGCCGCCGACCTGCACGACGACCTCGGCGCCAAGCTGCTCACGATCGTGCACACCAGCGAGTCGGAACGCATCTCCACGCTCGCTCGCGAGGCACTCGAAGAGATGCGCCTGTCGGTGCGCGGTCTCACCGGCAAGCCGATGCGCCTGGCCGACGCGCTGGCCGACTGGCGTGCCGAGACGGTGCTGCGGCTCAGCCAGGCCAACATCGAGGCCGACTGGCGCAGCCCGACCGAGGAAACCGAGCAGCTGCTGCCGGCGCGAAGCTTCGTGCAGACCACGCGCATCCTGCGCGAGGCGGTGAGCAACATCATCAAGCACAGCGGCGCGTCGCACTGCAAGGTGCGCTGCGCGATCAGCGACCGCCAGTTCGGGCTGACCGTGCAGGACAACGGCAAGGGCATCCCGATGGAGCTCGACGGCAAGCTCGACCGCGGCCACGGCATGGCCAGCATGAAACACCGCGCGAAGCAGATGCAGGGCCAGTGCCTGATGGAGTCCGGCCCCGGCTATGGCACCGTGATAAGGCTCACGTTGCCGCTGTGACGCCAGGCCACATTTGCGCCCTGCCATGACGCAACTCGCTACCATCGGACACGGCGCACCGCGCCACGCAGGAGTCGACGCATGAACAACATCCTGTTGCTCGAAGACCTCCCGGAGATTCGCACCTGGCTCAAGGTGCTGATCAACCAGGTGTTCCCGCAATCCCAGATCCACGAGGCCGCACGGGTGCACGACGCGCTCGAGCTCGTCAGCGCGGTCAAGTTCAACCTCGCGCTGTGCGACCTCGGCCTGCCCGACGGCTCCGGCGTCGACGTGGTCGCGGCGCTTCGCGAGTCGCAGCCCGAGTGCCAGTCGGTCGTGGTGACGATCCACGACGACGACGATCACCTCTTCCCTGCGTTGCAGGCCGGCGCGTTCGGCTACCTGCTGAAAGAGCAGGCGCGCGAGCTGATCGCCGAGCAGTTGAAGCGCATGAGCCAGGGCGAGCCGCCGCTCTCGCCGTCGATCGCGCGCCGCGTGATCTCGCACTTCGCGGCGCAGACGCGCCAGCAGGAGCGCCCGCAGAACATGCCGCACGTGGCGCTGACCGACCGCGAGAACGAGGTGCTCCTGCGCGTCGCGAAGGGGTTCACGCTGCCCGAGATCGGCGTGCAGCTGAACCTGTCGCGCCACACGATCGCCGACTACGTGAAGCAGATCTACCGCAAGCTCAACGTGAGCTCGCGCGCCGAGGCCGCCCTCGAGGCACAGCGGCTCGGCCTGTTCCGCCGCAACTGATGAGCTCGCGGCGGCCCGCGATAATCGGCCGATGATCGGAAGACTCACCGGCACGCTCGCGGAAAAATCGCCCCCGCAATTGCTGATAGACGTGAACGGCGTCGGCTATGAAGTCGACGTGCCGATGAGCAGCTTCTACAACCTGCCCGGGCTCGGCGAGCGGGTCACCTTGCTGACCCACTTCGTGGTTCGCGAAGACGCGCAGGTGCTGTTCGGGTTCCTCACCCACGACGAGCGCTCCACCTTCCGCCAGCTCGTCAAGATTTCCGGCGTCGGGCCGCGCACCGCACTCGCGATCCTCTCGGGCCTGTCGGTCACCGAACTCGCGCAGGCGGTGAGCCTGCAGGAGAGCGGCCGCCTCGTGAAGGTGCCCGGCATCGGCAAGAAGACGGCCGAGCGGCTCCTGCTCGAACTGAAGGGCAAGCTCGGCGACGCGCTCGCCGCGCCCGCCAGCGTGGCCAGCAACGCGCAGGGCGACATCCTGCAGGCGCTGGTCGCGCTCGGCTACAGCGACCGCGAGGCGAGCGCCGCACTGAAGGCCTTGCCGGCCGACATCGGCGTCAGCGACGGCATCAAGTTCGCGCTGAAGCAGCTCGCGAAATAGCGTTCGGCGCGATCAGCGGTGCGCCGAGTGATCGGCGCCGGCTGCCTCGACGTTCACCGTCACGGTCACTTCGCCGGCCTTCTCGAAGCGCAGCGTCAGCGGGAACTTGTCGCCGCTCTTGAGGGGCGCCTTCAGCCCGAAGAGCATCAGGTGCAGCCCGCCCGGCTTGAGCTCCACCGTCTTGCCGCTCGGCAGCGCGATGGTGTCGACCTGGCGCATGCGCATCACGTCGCCTTCCATTGCCATCGAGTGCAGTTCGGTGCGGCTCGCGAGCTCGGTCTTCGCCGAGAGCAGCGTGTCGTCGGCGCCGGCGTTGTCGAGTTTCAGGAAGGCGCCGCCCGTCTGGCCGGGCACGGTCGCGCGGGCGTACGGGTGGCCGATGCGGATGTCGCCGAGCTTGAACTCGTGGGCGTTCGCACCGAAGGTCAGGGCGAGCGTGGCGATGGCGAGAAGGGTCTTGAGGGCATTCATGATGGGTCGGACGATGGTGTGCAAGTTTGAGGGTTGGGTCACAGGTCGAAGCTCAGCTCTGCGCTGTAGCTGCGTTGCGGGTAGGGATGAAAGTTCCAGTAGCGGTCGTTGTTCAGGTTGTCGATGCCGGCCGCTGCCGTCCACTGCCGGCTGATCCGGTAGCGCACGCGCAGATCGCTCGTGAGGTAGGGGCTCACGCCCATGTAGGTGCGGCCGTTGACGTCGGCATTGTTCAGCGTGCGGTATTGGGCGCCGCTGAAGCGCACGCCGAGCGCGGCCGACCAGCGCTCGTCGAAGCGATAGGCAGCCAGCGCGCTGGCGCGCCAGCGCGGGATGTTCGGCTGGCGCTTGCCGATGGTGTCGCCCGGCAGCGCAACGAAGCCCGCGTTATCCTTGATCACCGAATCGGCATAGGTCACGCTGGCGTTCAGGTCCAGGCCCTTCAGGCCGCTGTCCGTGCCGCTGAAGACGAGCTCGGCCCCGCGCGTCTCGATGCGGCCCACGTTCTGCACGCGGCTGATGTTGCGGTTGGCGATGGCATCGAAGGTGGTCTGCGAGTACAGCGAGTCGTGCGTGTTCTCGGTGAACAGCGTGAAGCGCAGCAGCGCGTTCTCGTGCAGGCCATTCGCGACCGCCAGTTCGGCCGACAGCTCGCTCGTCCATGAACGCTCGGGCTTCAGCGAAGGATCATTGATGTACTGGGAGTTCGTGGTCGAGGTCGCGCCGTACAGCTCGGCCACGGTCGGCATGCGCACCGCACGGCCGCTCGAGGCCTTGAGCACGAGATCGGGCGCAGCCTGGAACGACAACGCGGCCTTCGGCGACAGATAGCGCTCGCGGCGTGCCGGATACGCGAGCAAGCTTGCGGCCGAGAACATCGTGCTGCCGTCGTACGCCCGCCATTGCTCGGCACGCAGGCCGAGAACGGTCTTCCAGCGCGGCGCGAAGGCCCAGGCATCCTGCAGGTAAGCACCTTGCAGTTCGGTCCTGCCGCTGACCCGGCTGGACAGCGCGCCTGGCGCGTCCGCGGTCCAGTTGCCGGCGATGAGTGAGGTGAGGTACTGGAGCTCGTAGCGATCTTGCTGCACGCCGAACTCGACGATGTGCTCGCCCTGCATGCCACCCGGCCGCCAGATGCCCTTGAGCGCGAGGCTGGTCCAGCCGGTGCCGCTGCCGTCGGCAAGCGTGCCGGCGCCGCCTGCGAGCGCGTCCGGCAGCGTGTTCGTGGCCGCGTTCTGGCGCTTCTCGTCGCGCCGGTAGTCGTAGCGGCTCGCGCTCGCCTCCCAATCCCAGATGCCCAGCGTGTGGCTCTTCAGCGTGAGGCCGTGCATCAGGTGAGTCAGCGACTCCTTGGTCGCGGCGAAATCGGCGCCCGTCAGTGCCGCAAAGCTCTGTCCGTCGATGTTGATCGCGCCGCTGTAGACGGGCACGCCGGCCGCATTGCGCAGATACGAGACGGGCACGTTGTCCGAGGTGTTGCGCCAGACACCGAGCACGTAGTTCGCACGCAGCGTGGGCGTGATGTCGTAGGCGAGGCGGGCCTTGAGGTGGTCCTGCGTCGTTCGGTACTCGGTGCCGCTGCCGATCACGTACCACGGGCTGTTGGCGTTGTTCGCATCGAGCGAAGCGCCGCTCACCGGCGTGCCTGCGGTGCCCGGCGAGCCGCTGCTTGCGAGGCGAGTCGCGAAGGTCAGAGGCTGGCCATGGCTGTCGGTGTGGTTCACGCCGAGCGACCACGCGAACGCGCCGCTGCGGTTGCCGAGCGAGGCGCCCGTTTGCCAGGCGCGATAGGTCGTGTCGGTGCCATAGAGGCTGAACGGCTGGCTGGTGTAGCCCACCTTCGCATGCACCTCGAACGCCTTCGGCATGCGGGTCGTGAACACGACGACGGCACCGACCGAATTGCCCGGGTAGGCAGCCGAGAACGGGCCGTACATCACATCGACCCGCTCGATCTCCTCGGGCGTCACCATGCTCCAGCGCGGCGCAAAGCTCAGGCCCCCGACACCGTTGCCGAGGTAGTTCGACAGCAGGATGCCGTCGGCATAGACGGCCGAGCGTGCGCTGTTGCCGGTGCCCGAGGCGCGGCTCGACAGGATCGCGTGGTTGTAGTCGCCGATGTAGCGCTTGCGAACGAGCAGGCTCGGGAAGTACTTCAGCGCGTCTTCGCTGTCGCTCGCGTTGATCGTCTGCGCGATCTGTTCGCGGGTGATGCCTTCCATCGTCGCCGGAATCTGCGTCGGCAGCGATGTGGGCTGCCCGCCGGTGACGGTCACGACGCCGAGTGTCTTGACCGGCGCGCCATCGGGTCCGTGGTCGGCGAGCGCTGGAGCGGCCATCGACAGCAACGCGAGCACCGGCAGCGCGCTGCGATGAAAGCCGACGCGCAATGGCGCGTCTGCAGCAGGAGGAGTCATGCAAGAAGCCCTGAACATGGCCGCGCGTTCAGCGCGGGCCGATCCACGAAACACCGGCGAGCCGGCGGCGGAGGTTCAGGCGAGTGCGGGAGGGCCGTGCTTGAGCCGCGCGACCCAGGCCGCACTGGCGTCCGGAGCGGGCGGCTGCGCCTGCGCTTGGGGCGCGGGCTCGGCGGGCCGCTTGGCCGCAAGGGCGAGAGCGAGGCCGCTCGGGGGCTCGCTGAGCGCCGTCAATGCGCTGAGCGCGCAGTGCTGGTCGCCGTGAGCGGCCAGATGATCGGGTGCGGGCGCCGGATCCTGCGCGTCGAGCGCGACCAGCGAAACGCCGTAGACCGTGCAGACCTCGACGACCGCCTTGCCCTGCGCGTGCGCCGACGCACTGGCGAGCATCGGCATCGCCGCTTTCAGCAGCAAGACCGCTGCAAAGACCCACAGGGTCCAGCGCGAGGGGGTGTAGCGGGCGTTCACGGGCGCAATTGTGCCCCAGGCGCCTGCGCAGCAGGCACAGCCGATAATGGCGCATGTCGATCCAGACCGACGAATTCGAACCCACACGCGAACCCACGCGCCGCGTGATCAGTGCCGCGCCCGCCTCGCCGAACGAAGAGGCGATCGAACGCGCGCTGCGCCCCAAGGGCCTAGACGAATACATCGGGCAGGCCAAGGCCCGTGAACAGCTCGAGATCTTCATCGGCGCCGCGAAGAAGCGCAGCGAAGCGATGGACCACGTGCTGCTGTTCGGCCCGCCGGGGTTGGGCAAGACGACGCTCTCTCACATCATCGCCAACGAGCTCGGCGTGAACCTGCGCCAGACGTCCGGCCCGGTGCTCGAGAAGCCGAAGGATCTGGCGGCGATCCTCACCAACCTCGAGCGCAACGACGTGCTGTTCATCGACGAGATCCACCGGCTCTCGCCGGTCGTCGAAGAAATCCTCTACCCGGCGCTGGAGGACTACCAGATCGACATCATGATCGGCGAGGGCCCGGCTGCGCGCTCGATCAAGCTCGATCTGCAGCCCTTCACGCTGATCGGCGCCACCACTCGCGCGGGCATGCTGACAAACCCGCTGCGCGACCGCTTCGGCATCGTCGCGCGGCTGGAGTTCTACTCGGCCGAGGAGCTGACGCGCATCGTGCATCGCTCGGCCGGCCTGCTGAACGTACCCACCGATGCCGAGGGCGCGTTCGAGATCGCGCGCCGCTCACGCGGCACGCCGCGCATCGCGAACCGCCTGCTGCGCCGCGTGCGCGACTACGCCGACGTGAAGGGCGACGGGCGGATCGTGCGCGCGCTCGCCGACCAGGCGCTGCGCATGCTCGACGTCGACTCGCACGGCCTGGACGTGATGGACCGCAAGCTGCTCGAGGCGGTGGTGCACCGCTTCGACGGCGGCCCGGTCGGCCTGGACAACGTGGCCGCCGCGATCGGCGAGGAGCGCGACACGATCGAGGACGTGATCGAGCCCTACCTCATCCAGCAGGGCTACCTGCAGCGCACGCCGCGCGGCCGCGTCGCAACGCCGGCAGCGTATAGGCACCTCGGCGTCACGCCGCCGCGCGCCGCCGCCAGCGACCTGTTCGACGCCTAGCCGCAAGTCGCGGCCGGCCTCGCCCCGAAGATCAGATCAGATCCTCGCTCGTCAGCAGGTGGTAGCGCACCGCGCAGAGCGCGTCGTAGCGCCTGCCGACCCCGGTGATCAGCTCGGCCGAGCTGTCGCTGGGCGAATAGACGATCAGCCAGCCGGCACCCTTCTCGGCAAAGCCGAGGTAGCGGCGCATCAGCGTGATCTCGAACCCGAAGCCCGACGCTTCGCTCGCGGTGCGCACTCTCTCGCGCAGGCGCGGCGTCGCTTCCTCGGCGGTGTAGACGAGGATGTCCTGCTCGGTGAAGCCGACCTCGCGCAGCGCTGCCACCGCCTCGGCGGTGACGGCGTCGTTCTTGAACGCCAGCACGACATGCCCGACCGGGTTCAGGATGCCGGTGGTCTTGCGGATGTCTTCCTTGGTCAGGCGTTTGGCGGCCATCGCGTGCTCTCCTGAAAGTGGCTGAAAGTGGCTCTTGCGGGCAGTCTAGGCAGACTCCCGCTGCACAGACAAGCACCTAGCTTGCGCCGCTTGCCACCTCCGCCTGTTACGACTTCTTGCGGCGCAGCTGCCACGCGCGCAGCTCGCCGACGAAGCCGCGCCGGAACGCCACCACGCAGACGACGAAGATCACGCCGATGATCACGTTGATCCACGAGCCGACCTGATCGGCCAGGAAGTTCTGCAGCCCGATGATCGTGAAGGCGCCGATCACCGGCCCCGCGAAGGTGCCCATGCCGCCGAGCAGCGTCATCAGCACGACCTCGCCCGAAAGCGACCAATGCGCATCGCTCAAGGTCGCGAAGCCGACGACCACCGTCTTCAGCGAGCCGGCAAGGCCCGCCAGCATCGTGGACAGCACGAACGCGAGCAGCTTGTAGCGGTCGACGTCGTAGCCAAGGGAGATGGCGCGCGGCTCGTTCTCGCGGATGGCCTTCAGCACCTGGCCGTACGGCGAGTGCACGATCCGGATGATGAAGAGGAACACCGCGACGAACACCGCGAGCACCACGTAGTACAGCACCCGGTCGTCCGCGAGCGAGAGCACGCCGAACAGCTTGCCGCGCGGCACGCCCTGCAGCCCGTCCTCGCCACCGGTGAACGGCGCCTGCAGGAACACGAAATAGATCATCTGCGCCATCGCGAGCGTGACCATCGCGAAGTAGATACCCTGGCGGCGGATCGCGATGAGCCCGATCACCAGCCCGCACAGCCCGGCGACGAGCGTGCCCGCGAGCACGCCGAGCTCGGGCGTGAGGTGCGCCTCCTTGACGAGCCAGCCGGTCGCATAGGCCGCCGCGCCGAGATAGGCCGCGTGCCCGAACGAGAGCAGCCCGGTGAAGCCGAGCAGCAGGTTGAACGCGCACGCGAAGATCGCGAAGCACAACGCCGTCATCATGAACACCGGGTACAGCCCGATGAACGGCGCCGCGAGCAGGATCGCGAAGCCGGCGTACAACGCCCATTGGCTGTAGCGAGCGAGGTTGGAGTCTGCCGCCGCGGTACTCATCTACTTTTCCTTCCCGAACAGCCCGGCCGGCCGGATCATCAGCACGATCGCCATGATCACGAACACGACGATGCTCGAGGCCTCGGGGTAGAACACCTTGGTGAGCCCTTCGATCAGGCCGAGCGCCAGGCCCGTCAGGATGGAGCCGAGGATCGACCCCATGCCGCCGATCACGACCACCGCGAACACGACGATGATCAGGTTGCTGCCCATCAGCGGCGTGATCTGGATCACCGGCGCGGCGAGCACGCCTGCCAGCGCGGCAAGGCCGGCGCCAGCGCCATAGGTCAGCATCACCATCACCGGCACGTTGATGCCGAACGCCTGCACCAGCGCAGGGTTCTCGGTTCCGGCACGCAGATACGCGCCCAGCCGGGTGCGCTCGATCACGAACCACGTGCCGAGGCACACCGCCAACGATGCGAACACGACCCACGCGCGATAGTTCGGCAGCACCATGAAGCCGAGGTTGGTCGCGCCGGCCAGCGCCTCGGGAACCGAGTACGACTGCCCCGACACGCCGAACTGGTCGCGAAACACGCCCTCGGCGATCAGCGCGAGGCCGAAGGTCAGCAAGAGGCCGTAGATCGGGTCGATCTTGTACAGGTGCTTGAGCAGCGTGCGCTCGATCGCCACGCCGATCGCACCGACGACCAGCGGCGCCAGCACGAGCGACACCCAGTAGCTGATGCCGAACTTCTCCATGCCGATCCACGCCACGTACGCGCCGATCATGTACAGCGCGCCGTGCGCGAAGTTGACGATCCCGAGCAGGCCGAAGATCACGGCCAGCCCGAGGCTCAGCATCGCGTAGAACGAGCCGTTGACGAGGCCGAGCATCAACTGGCCCATGAAGGCCTGGATTGGGATGCCGAAGATTTCCATGGGGTTCGACTGGTTCGCTGAGCCGCGGCCCGAAGGCCGCGGTGGCTCACGCTAGGTGTGCTTGCATCACTTCCAGGTCGCGCACTTGGTTTCGGCTTTGGTGGTCCAGGCGGCTTCGCCCTTGAACGTCTCGGCGACCGTGTAGTAGTCCCACGGCTCGGTCGACTTGTCCGGCGACTTCACCTGCATCAGGTACATGTCGTGGATCATGCTGCCGTCGTCGCGGATCCAGCCGCCCTTGGCGTAGATGTCGTTGATCTTGGTCTTCTTCATCTGCGCGAGCACCTTCTCGGAGTCGTCGCTGCCGATCGCCTTCACGGCGCTCAGGTACTGCAGCGCAGCCGAGTAGTCGGCAGCCTGCAGCGATGACGGCATGCGCTTGATCTTCTCGAAGAACTTGCGGCTCCATGCACGCGACTCGGGGTCGCGGTTCCAGTACCAGCTGTCGGTCAGGTACATGCCCTGCGTCGCCTTCAGGCCGAGCGAGTGCACGTCGTTGATGAACATCAGCAGACCGGCGAGCTTCATCGTCTTCGTGATGCCGAACTCGTTGGCGGCCTTGATGCTGTTGATCGTGTCGCCGCCGGCGTTGGCCAGGCCGAGGATCTGCGCCTTGCTCGACTGCGCCTGCAGCAGGAACGACGAGAAGTCGCTCGCCGACAGCGGATGCCGAACCGAGCCGACGATCGTGCCGCCGGCGGCCTTGACGACGGCCGAGGTGTCGTTCTGCAGCTGCGAGCCGAACGCGTAGTCGGCCGTCAGGAAGTACCAGCTCTTTCCGCCCGCCTTCACGACCGCGTTGCCGGTGCCCTTGGCCAGGGCGGTCGTGTCGTACGCGTAGTGCACGGTGTAGGGCGAGCACTGCTCGTTGGTCAGTGCCGAGGTTGCCGCGCCGACCGAGATGAACAGCTTCTTCTTCTCCTGCGCCACCTTCGCCATCGCGAGGCCGGTGCCCGAGTTGGTGCCGCCGATCAGCATGTCGACACCTTGCGTGTCGAACCACTCGCGTGCCTTCGCGGCGGCCACGTCGGCCTTGTTCTGGTGGTCGGCGACCAGCACTTCGACCTTCTTGCCGCCCACCGCGCCGCCCATCTCGGCAACCGCCATCTTGATGGCCTCGGCGCCGGCCGGGCCGTCGATGTCGGCGTACAGGCCGGACAGGTCGGTGATGAAGCCGATCTTGATCACGTCGCCCGACACCTGCGCCTGCGCGCTCGCGCCGAACATCGTGGTGGCGGCCAGCGCAAAAGCCGTGGACAGGCAAGCGGACAGTTTCTTCAGCTTCATTCGGGATCTCCTGTGGAATGAATGAGGGATTGGCGTCTCAGACGCCGAGGTACTCGTGCAAACGTTCCATTCGCGCCGGCAATTCCGCCTGCGTGAACTCCTGGATGACCTGGCCGTGCTCCATCACCATGAAGCGGTCGGCCAGAGGCGCGGCGAACACGAAATTCTGCTCGACCATCACGATCGTGTAGCCCTGCTTGCGCAGGCTCACCACCATCTCGGCCAGCTTCTGAACGATCACCGGAGCCAGGCCCTCAGAGATTTCGTCGAGCAGCAGAAGTTTCGCGCCGGTGCGCAGAATTCTTGCGACGGCGAGCATCTGCTGCTCGCCGCCGGACAGTCGCGTGCCCTGGCTCGACGCCCTCTCCTTCAGGTTCGGGAACATCGTGTAGATCTGATCGACGCTCATGCCGCCGGGCGCAAGCGTCGGAGGCAGCATCAGGTTCTCGTCGGCAGACAGGCTCGAGAAGATGCCGCGCTCCTCGGGGCAGTAGCCGATGCCGAGCCGCGCGATCCGATGCGTCGCCATGCCGATGGTCTCGGAGCCGCGCACCTTGATCGAACCCTTGCGAGAGCCGATCAGTCCCATGATGGCGCGCAGCGTGCTCGTGCGGCCGGCTCCGTTGCGGCCGAGCAAGGTGACGACCTCGCCTTCGTTGACGTGGAAGTTCACGCCGTGCAGCACGTGCGACTCGCCGTACCAGCCTTGCAGATCCTTGACCTCGAGAAAGGGAGTCGCCATTTCAGTGGGCTCCCTTCAGCTCGGTGTTCGCACTGCCCATGTAGGCCTCGATCACCGCCGGGTTCTTCGAGACCTCGGCATACGGCCCCTCGGCCAGCGTTGCGCCGCGCTGCAGCACGGTGATCGTGTCGGCGATGCTCGAGACCACGCTCATGTTGTGCTCGACCATCAGCACCGTGCGATCGGCCGCGACCTTCTTGATCAGCTGCTTGATGCGGTCCACGTCTTCGAGGCCCATGCCCTGGGTCGGCTCGTCGAGCAGCATCAGCTTCGGGTCCATGGCGAGCGTCGTTGCGATCTCGAGCGCGCGCTTTCGCCCGTAGCTCAGCTCGACCGCCGGAATGCGCGCATACGACTCCAGGTCGACGGCGCGCAGCAGCTCGAGCGCACGCTCGTCGAGCACCTGCAGCGAGCGCTCCGCTCGCCAGAAGTGGAACGAGGTGCCGAGCTTGCGCTGCAGTGCGACCCGCACGTTCTCGAGCACGGAGAGATGCGGAAACACCGCCGAGATCTGGAACGAGCGGATCACGCCGCGCCGTGCGATCGCGGCCGGCTGCTCCTGCGTGATGTCGACGCCGTCGTAGACGATGCTGCCCGAGGTGGGGATCAGGAACTTCGTCAGCAGGTTGAAGCAGGTGGTCTTGCCTGCACCGTTCGGCCCGATCAGCGCATGGATGCTGCCGCGGCGCACGCGCAGGTCGACCTTGTTGACGGCGACGAAGCCCTTGAACTCCTTGGTGAGTTCACGGGTCTCGAGGATGTAGTCGGCGGCCCCGGCCATGCTCAAGCTCCTCCCGAACGGCGGCGCTTCGGCGGCGCCGCCTTCTTCGCGCCCGGCCCTTCGGGCGCGTCGCCGCCGAGCCGGCGCGACAACGCACGTGCCACACCGAGCGCCACGTCGCGATGGCGCTCGCCATGGTCCGCGCCGACCAGCGCCTTGTTGATGCACACCGCGACGCCGGCCACCGCCTGGCCCGAGGCGTCGAACACCGGTGCGCCGAACGAGAACACACCTTCGCGAACCGTTTCGTCGTCGATGCTGTAGCCGCGCTTGCGGGTGCTCGCGAGCTCCTTCAGCAGCGTCTCGACATCGCGAGCGCCCTTGCGCGTCAGCCGCACCTGCAGGCCGGCCGCGAACAGCGTCCGCACTTCGTCGGGCTCGCGGAACGCGAGCATCGCCTTGCCGCTCCCCGACAGATACGCCGGCAGCCGCATGCCCACATTGAACGCCAGGCCGAGCGGGCGGGCGCTGTTGCGCACCGCCACGTACAGCGCGTCGGTGCCGCTGAGCACCGACAGAACGACAGTCTCTTCGGGCAGGACGCCGCGGTCGGCCCACAGCGCGTTGAACTCCTGCGCAACGTCGGTGCCGGAAACGAAGGCCTCGGCCAGGCTCATCACGCGAGGCCCGATCAGGAACGCCCCGTCGCTCTGGCGCCGCAGGTAGCCGTAGCTCATGAGCGTGTTGCACAGGCCGTGCACGCTGCTCTTGGGCAAGGCAAGTTCGCTCGCCAGCCGCGCGAGGCTCATCGGCTCGCGCACCTTGGCGAGCTGATCGAGCAGCGTCAGCGCGCGCGACACGGCCGGCACGAGCGGCGGCGTCTGCGAGGTCGAGGATGAATGGGGACGTGCGTGCATCGATGCCGTTGCTGGAAAACTGTCGTTCAACAGGCTGAACGCTCTTCAGCAAGCTGGACGCGCGAGTCTACGGATTGACGCTGACGACGCCACCCCCCGGGGCACGGGTTCGCGGGTTAGCCCTCACAGTATTTGCCCTGAGGGCTTTCCTTGAGTCGGGCCTGCTCGAGTCAGACCTGCACGAGTCAGGCTTGCGGCGAAGGTTGCCGACTCGCAGCGCGCACGGGCCGCTCGCTGACCATCCCGATCAGCCAGAGTCCCGCGACGATGCCGGCCGCGAACAGCGCCTGCTGCGGCAGGCTCATGCGATGCGCATTCCAGAGGAACGCCGTCGTGGCAGCGAGCATCGCGAGGAAGACCGACACGGCAAGCCACATCGCGCCGCGCGACATCGGCGGATCGAAGCGTTCGACCTTCGCGATCTCGAACGGCGCCTTCGGCCACTTCGCGGCCACGTCGGCCGGGCGCCAACCGGGATGCATGAACCAGACGCGCAGCTTGTCGCCCCAGCTCGAAGCGCGCCACGAGTCCTTCGCGAGCTCGGCGTAGTACTGCAGGTTCGCCCACACCGGGTTCCAGCTGCGCAGCGGCCCGCGGGTGCCGTAGACGCACGGCTCGGCATCGTCTTCCTCGATGAAGCTGCCGAACAGGCGGTCCCAGACGATGAAGATGCCGCCGTAGTTGCGGTCGAGGTACTTGTCGTTCACGGCGTGGTGCACGCGGTGATTGCTAGGCGCGCAGAACCAGCGGTCGAACCATCCGAGCCGGCCGATCTGCTGGGTGTGCACCCAATACTGGTACAGCAGGTCGATCAGCGCGACCACGCCGAAGACGAGCGGCGGAAACCCGAGCAATGCCATCGGCAGGTAGAACAACCAGCCGGCGATCCAGCCGCTGGAGGTCTGGCGAAGCGCGGTCGAGAGGTTGTAGTCCTCGCTCTGGTGATGCACCACGTGCGCGGCCCAGAACAGGGCCACCGTGTGGCCGAAGCGGTGGTGCCAGTAGTAGCAGAGGTCGTAGAGCACGAGCCCGACGAGCCACACCCACAGCTCGCCGGCCGGCAGCTTCCACACCGATGCGCGCTCGAAGACGAAGGTGTAGATCGCAACCGTCAGCAACGCGCTGAACACGCCGACGAGCTGGCTCATGATCCCGAGGCCGATGCTGTTCAGCGCGTCGTTGAGCCGATACGTATTGCGCCCGCGCCGCCAACCGACCAGGAACTCGATGCCGATCAGCAGCAGGAACACCGGGGTCGCGAGGACGATGATCTGAGGGCCGGTCATGCTGGCTCCTAGGTCAGGCATCCGCGAGTGTCCACCGGCCAGATCGCCTCCACGACGCCATCGGCCAGGCCGCCACGCACGACGATGTAGTGATCGTGAAGGTTGACGGTCGGATCGCAATGCCCGGGCACGAGCCAGACGGTCTCGCCGAGTTCGGGCAGCGCCGCTGCGCCGGGCTTGCCCCCGCGCGGCCGCAGGATGCCGTGTTCGTCGCCGCCGTTGGCGAAGTCGAGCTCGCGCTGCCAGACGCGCGGCAGCCCGGAGTCGATCGCATGCGCCTTGTGCCCGGCATCGACCACCGCGTGCGACGCGCCGCGGCTCATCACCTGCGACTTGACGAACAGCGCGTGCTCGAAGCGCGGCGCGTGCGGCGTGGGCTCGTTGTCGGCGTAGTCGCGGTCCATGAACAGATAACTGCCGCACTGCAGCTCGGCGTACAGGCCGCTCGCGGTCTCGTGCGCGAAGGTTCCTGTTCCCGCCCCTGTGACGAGCGGGCAGGCGATGCCGGCGCGCGTGATGCCGGCTTGCGCGGCCCGCACCAGCGCGACCGTATGGCGCAGCGCCGCCTCGCGTTCGACCGCGCTGCGCATGTGCTGCGCCTTGCCGTGATAAGCCTGCAGCCCGGCGAAGTGCAGCCCGTGCGAGACGACCTGGTGCGCGAGCTGCCCGGCCGCGGTGGGCGCAACGCCGCAGCGGCCCTGCCCGACGTCGATCTCGACGAACACATCGGCGTGCGCGCCGTGGGCCTTCAGCGCGTTCGCGAGGCGCTCGACGCCGAGCACCGAGTCCACCGCGATCGCGAGGCGAATGCGCCCGGCGAGCACGGCGAGCCGCTCGAGCTTGGCGGGGTCGATGATCTCGTTGCTGATGAAGATGTCGCCCACGCCGAGCTCGGCCAGCACTTCGGCCTCGCTGAGTTTTTGCACGCACACGCCCGCAGCACCGGCCTCGATCTGCATCTTCGCGATCGTCGCGCTCTTGTGCATCTTCGCGTGCGGGCGCAGCCTCATGCGGTGCTCGCGCGCGTAGGCAGCCATGCCAGCGAGGTTGCGCTGCATCGCCTCGACGTCGATCACGAGCGCCGGCGTATCGACCTGCGCGATCGGCGTACCGAGCAAGGGCAGCGCTCTGGAGTTCATGCCCGGCGCGCCCGCGGCGTGGTTGCGCCGTCGGCGGCTTCGTCGAGCGGCGCGTCCTCGAGGTGGTGATCGTCGCTCCAGCCGATCAGCGTGAAGCCCTGCGGCGTGTGCAGCAGGCGGTTGATGCTGGTATTGCCGAGCTGCCATGAGCGCGGCGCGTCGAGCGCGATGCGCGAGGCGGCGCGGTAGAGGCAGTCGAGCACGCCGCCATGGGTGACGATCATGATCGTCTGGCCCGGGTGCGCAGCGGCGAGCCGGCTCGTGGCGGCGATGCTGCGCGCGTAGAACTCCGCCAGCGTCTCGCCGCCCTCGGCACCGAACTCGGGGTCGCGGCGCCGCCAGCGGGCGCTCTGCTCGGGCCAGCGCTGCTCGATCTCGGTGAAGGTCATGCCCTCGAACACCCCGAACCCGCGCTCGCGCAACCCGCTGTCGGTGACGTGCCCGACGGCCCGGCCGCGCACCGTCGGCGCGGCGGTCTCGACCGTGCGCAGCAGGTCGCTCGTGTAGATGGCATCGAGCGCTTCTCCGCTCATCGCCTGCGCAAGACGCTGCGCCTGCCAACGCCCGCGATCGTTGAGCGGCACATCGAGCTGGCCCTGGATGCGGTTCTCCACGTTCCAGGCGGTCTCGCCATGGCGAACCGCGAGCACGCGCGTGACGTCGCCCTGCGCGTCGATCGCCGACTGCATCATGCAAGCAGGCGCTTGTTCAGCGTGTAGGTGCCCGAATGGGTGGCTTCGGCCAGCACGTGCGGGTAGATCGCCTCGCGCACTTGCGCGCCGGTG
>Ga0075370_10000150_pt1 | contig 23668 bp, 16 predicted proteins | sample EndMethybrTD3035_FD_71398 | JGI IMG/M metagenome (GOLD analysis project Ga0075370, IMG submission 71398) | Populus endosphere microbial communities from Tennessee, USA - Endosphere MetaG P. TD hybrid TD303-5 | ecosystem: Host-associated > Plants > Roots > Endosphere | place: USA: Tennessee... | reverse complement strand
CGCCGGCGCAGCGCGTGCGCGACCTTGCGGCGCAGCGGAAAGAGATCCGGCCGCGGACGCACCGAGAGCACGTGCGTCATGCGTTCGCGCAGCACGCTGGTCATGGTCTGCGCCATCAGCGTCAGCGCCTCGTTGTGGCCGGCGGCCGCGATCGACGAGAAGAAGGCGCTCGCCGAGGCGATGCGCTCCTTCAGCGGTGCGTCGTCGGGGTGCCCCTCGATGGCGTCGGCGGCTTGGTGCACCGCGTCCAGCTCGGTCTCGGTGGCGCGCTCGCTCGCCAGCCGCAGCAGGGTGCCGTAGAGCGTGCGGTAGGCCTCGTCGATGTCGGCGTCTCCGAGCCGCCCTTCCACGACGAGCTTGCGCAGCGACTCGGCCAGCATCATGTAGGCGCCCTTGTAGAACACCAGCGCCTGGTCGGGCACGCCGGCGCCCAGGTGCCGGACCTCGCCGATGAAGATGGTGTGGTCACCGGCCTCGTGGGCGGCATGCATGCGGCATTCGAAGCTGGCCAGGCAATCGTCGATCAGCGGCATGCCGAGCCGGCCCGCGCGCCAGGCCACGCCATCGAACTTGTCCTCGATCTTGCTGGAGGCAAAGCGGCCCGACAGCGCGTCCTGCTGCTGCGAGAGGATGTTGATGACGAAGCCGTCGGCGGCCTGGAAGGTCGGCAGCAGCCGGCTCGCATTGCGCAGGCTGAACAGCACGAGTGGCGGGTCGAGCGACACCGAGCTGAACGAATTGCAGGTGAGGCCCGCCGGCTGGCGGTCCGGCGTGCAGGTGGTGATGACGGCCACGCCGGTCGGAAAGCATCCGAGCAGCTGGCGCAGCTGCGCGGGCTCGATGGCGGGGCGGATCCCTTCGGCGGCTTCGGACATGGCGTCGGTCTCCTGGCGGCCGGGCTCAGGCCGCGGCGAGTTCGGGCCGCGCCGCGGGACGGTGCGGTGGATCGTTGGCGATCTCCTGCTGCACCGCCGGGATGATGACCTTGCCCCAGGTCTCGAGCTGGCGCAGCATCGTCTTGTGGTCGAAGTCGCCCATCTGCGTCTGGAAGCAGTAGTGCACCGGCTTGAGCGTGCGGATCTCGTTGACCACGCGCTCGATCACCGTGTCGACGCTGCCCACGGGCAGCAGCGCGCGCATCTCGTCCAGGCTCGGCTCGCCCTCGACGATGCCTTCCTCGACCTGGTAGTCGTCGGCGATCTGCGCGGTGCGGCGCTTCAGGCTCACGGCAATGCGGCGCTGGTAGCGCGCGCACTCCAGGTAGCGCTCCACCTCGTCCTTGTCGTTGCTGGCGTAGGCCGCGCGCAGCAGGCCGACCTGCACGCCGGCCGGGTCCTTGCCCTCGGCCGCGGCCACCTGGTCGATCAGCGCGCGGGTGGCGGCCAGCTTCTCCAGCCCGCCGTCGCCGCCCGAGACGAACACATGGTGGCCGGACTTCACGGCGCGCGACAGGAAGGCCGGGTCGACGCTGGTGATCCACATCGGCGGCGTGGGTCGCTGCACCGCGCGCTGGCTGATGGCGCTCATCGGCTGGCGGTAGTACTCGCCCTCGTAGCTGAACTTGGGCTGCGTGAGGCCGGCCTCCAGCATGTCGAGCATCTCGAAGGTGCGGCCTTTGGCGGATTCGAGCGAGACGCCGAAGCGCTCGAATTCGAAGTGCTGGTAGCCCGAGCCGATGCCGAGGTTCAGCCGGCCGTCGGACAGCTGGTCGACCATCGCCACGTCCGCGATCAGCCGCGCCGGCGTGTACAGCGGCGCGACCACGATGCCGGTGCCCAGCCGGATGTTGCGGGTAACCGCGGCGCAGTGCGCGATCATGGTCAGCGGCGAGGAGCACAGGCCGTAGTTGCTGAAGTGGTGCTCGGCGTACCATGCGGCACCAAAACCCAGTTCGTCCGCCAGGCGAGTCTGCTCGACGGCGTCGCGCAGGATCTGGTGGGAGGTTTTGTGCTTGTTCCGCTGCTGCATCAGAATGAAGATTCCGAAATCCATCGCTGTGACTCCTGGTTGGCTGGTTTTGATTGAGGTCCATCGTAGGAACTCGGGGGCCCTGCGGATCACCAGCGAACGCACACCTTCTTTGCGTCTTTCGAAATGAAGGCGCTCGATTCGCTGCGCATCTTCGTGGCCACCCAGAAGAAGGGCAGCCTCTCGGCGGCGGCCCGCAGCCTCAGCCTGTCGCCGGCCACCATCTCGCGGCGCATCAGCGCGCTGGAAGAGGAACTGGGCGTGCAGCTGGTGGACCGCACCAGCCGCAACCTCAAGGTGACCGAGGCGGGCCAAGCCTTCCTGGAGCGGGCAGAGGCGGTGCTGGAACTCATGAGCGAGGCCGAGCAGGTGGTGCACAACGCGCGCCAGCGGCCCGAGGGCCGGCTGCGCGTGCATTCGCGCACCCACATCGGCCTGCGCGTGCTGGCGCCGCTGCTGCCGCGCTTCGCGGAGCTGTATCCGGACATCCGCGTCGAGCTCGAGCTCTCCGAGCATCCGGTCAACCTGGTGGAGCACGACTTCGACGTCGACATCCGCACCGGCGAATCCACCGATTCGGGCTTCGTCATCAAGCGGCTGCTGTCGAGCGACGAGGTGCTGGTGGCCAGCCCGGCCTTCGTGAAGACCTACTCGCGCATCCGGCATCCGAGCGACCTGCCCCAGGTGCGCTGCCTCACCTACCGGCGCGAGCGCGAGATCATCACCTGGAAGTACATCGACGAGGCGGGCGAGCAGCAGGAGCTGGTGATCCAGGGCGTGCTGAGCGCCAACAACGGCGAGCTGCTGCGCCTGGCCGCGATCGGCGGCATGGGCGTGGCGCTGCTGTCGGAAGCCACCGTGCGCGGCGACCTGCAGGCCGGCACGCTGGTGCGGCTCTTGCCCGACTACCGCTTTGCGGTGCGGGCTTTTTCCAACGGCGTCTTCGCGGTGTTCCGGCAGAGCCGCGTGCTGCCGCTGAAGGTGCGCGCTTTTGTCGACTTCGTGGCCGATGCGCTTCGAAGCGAGAAGCGCTAATTCACGGGCTGGCTGGGAGCGGCGCCGGCAGCGGAAAGGCGTCGCGCGCGAGGCACCGGGTTGAGGGGCAGCCCGTCCGGTTTTTCCGCCCGGCGCCAAGCTTTTTGCATTTCGCCGTCGATGCCCGAGACCCGCGTGCGAAAGCTGCCACAGCACGCAGGCTTGTCACTCGGGATGCAGAAGAGCATCTGCACCTAGCTGAAGCAGCGTAGGCAGCGTAGGCAGCGTAGATGCGCATTTTCACTCCTCCAAAGTTGCGGTTGCTGCTGCTTCACCGATCCGTTTTTGATGCGTCTCTGGTGAGTGGGGGCCAGTGAAGATGACCGCTGCAGATGCTTCCGATACGCAACGTAGCCGGAGAGTGTTGTATTGCGCTGATCTCTGATCCTCAATTTGCGGTGGCAATCAACACTCGGCGTTCGCCTTGCTCCACAAACGGCTGTACCGGTCCACGTGGTCCCCGACGTCGTGGCATAGCGGGTGCCCAAGATAGAAGCGACGCAGTCCTGCCATTTCGAAGTCAAGGACCCAAGAACCCCGCGCTTTCCGCAGCACAGCACCGAACCGGGTGAAGGCGGCTTTGCTCTGGCCCTTACGCACACCTCATCGCGAAGATTTGCTCAGCACGTGCATCAACTCGATGCCGATCGGAGCGAATGTCCGAGCCACGCCCCTGCGTCGGCGCAGGCTAGGGGCCGTGGTAAAATGCCACAAAACGCGACTTCCTGACTTCCTATGTCTTCGAACTCCATCCGTGTTGACGCCGAACTTTTCCGGATCGCCCGCGAGCAGGGCAATTTGATGTCGCGTTCGGCTGCTCAGCAGATTGAGCATTGGGCTCGCATCGGATCAGCCCTTGAAGAGTGCGGCCTGACGGTGGCTCAAGTTGCTCGGCTCCTGCAACGTCACGCCGAGGGGGAGGCAGCGAAGGCTCCCGGCGATTTCGACCTCTGGGCCTTCAAACGTGAGCGCCAGTCGTCGGACATGGCCAATGCGCGAAGCGGCCGCGTCACGCAAGCGCAACTGAGTTGGTTTTCGGACGGCGTTGCACGCCGCGTCAAGCTCACGGACTCTCCGTACTGAGGATGAATTCGTGGCCACTGAGCCTGTGCTTCCTGCCGGCGAAAGTCCTCTAGACAAAGAGACGGTCGATCTCTTCCTATCCAACATGGGCACCGACATGGTTCTTGTTGGCGGGCAAGCACTCGCTTTCTGGATGGATCGATTCGGCATCGTGGCGGAAGGTGCCGCGATTTCGAATGATGGTGACGCACTCGGCAAGGTGGCACGAGCGATTGAGCTTGCCGAGACGATCAAAGCCCGCGTCGTGCTGCCGAAGAAAAGCAGCATGACGGCGATCGTCGCGCAACTGAGACTCCCCACGGCGGGAGGCAAGGAACGCAACATTGACGTTTTGCACAAGCTCTATGCTGGCGCCAACCTCAAAAAGTCGACGCTCTTCACCAAAAGGGTGATCGCGGACAGCGTCGAGGCTGAATGGCGCCCAGGTCGTTTCATTCGCATGATGGACCCACTCGACGTTCTTGAGTCCCGCGTGCAAAACGCTGTGGGCCTGTTCAAAGAGAAAGGCCCACACGTACTCACGCAGGCGCAGTGGGCGATCCAAGTGGCTAGCGAGGCTCTACGTCGCATTGCCCAGGACCCGAAGTCCACCGAGAGGCTCGGAGGCAAGATCCGGCGGGTCTACGCGCTGGCGCGCAGCGGAGTCGGGCGGCGTCTCCTGTCAGAGCGCCAGATGGAGATTTTGGACGCCGTGGATGTGGAGTTCTTGAAATCACTCTCACCGGTGCACTCCAGGCAACTCGATCTTGTTCAGAAAGCGAAAACCGAGAGGCAGGTCCTGCGCGAATCTGGGAGTCCTCCTCCTTCGGCACTGTCGTAGTCCATTTGCGTCGACTGTCTTGCATCGCGCCGTTGTCCTCGTGACGGCGACGTCGCTGCCAAGCTGACGCGAGATCAGGCGTCAGCCCCGGCGATCGTGGTGGGCATTCAGCGATCGTGGACGCCTGTTTCGGGCTGGTCGCAGACGCTGTTTCAGCGCCATCGTTGACGCGCAGCGGATGCACGCAAGCGAGGGATTCAATGTATCTCAATCATCCATGATCAGTTTGAAGCGCACTGACGCGAAGCGAGGTTCCAAGCTGGACCAAGTTCGCCAGGCAGTACTAGCTGGCCGTGGGATCGGCATCTCGTGCATTCTGGTGGAGCCCGAGGTTGCGTGGCTATGTCGAAGAGAAGCTGGTCCCTCTCGCTCGGCTAGGGATTCACGGGCGCCAACGTTCTGACCCAGCGCTCGAACGCCGCACTTTCGAACGTATGCACACCGCCCGGCGCCTTCGAGATGATGGTCTTGGACTTCAAGTTGTTGAGCGAATACTGCACGTCGGACGGCGCGAGCGAAGGGACGCCGAGAGCTTTGGCAAGCTTCGCAAGCGCCGCCTTTCCGAATGGTTTGGCATGCGGGTCGTTGACGAAGAGCAAAAGGAGCTGGCGCTGCATCGCATCGAGCGACGTCCAGGTTCCTTCGTGGTTTTCCTCCTTGTCCTGCTCTGCCTTTTCGGTTGCCACTGCGCGCTCGAAGGTGAGCGACGGGTCCATGAGCATGGCCACGACCACCGAGAGAAATGGCTCGGGCTGCTGGTGGAATTCTTGGAAGGCCGTCCATCCTGCGGCGACGTCCAGGGTTCGCCCGCTGGCGACCTGGAACTTCTTTGCGACGAATTCGACCAGTTCTCTGCCAAGCAGCGGGAACTCTTGAACAGTGGCGCCCACCGAGAAGAGTGGCGCGGTGCTGTTGGAGAAGACGTTGGCGAGCTGCGTGCGCGATGAGCCGGTGAATACGACTCGCAGCTTGTCGCTGTTCTTGGTGATGGCGGTGCGCAGTGCCATTGCCATCAGCTCATTCTCTTTGTTTCGTGCGAGTTCCTGAGCTTCATCGACCAAGAGCAGAAGCTTCTTCTTGGAAACGAGCTTGACAACGAGTTCTTCGATACGCAGGGCGAGTTCAGTGGCTTCCTTTTTCGCGTCGCCCAACTCAACCTCGATGGCGCCCTTCAACTCACCCGCGCTGCCAGATGCCTTGACCTTCTTGACCGGCTCATGCAGCTTGTGAAGCGCCCTTTGTGCCAACGTCCTCGGCGTGAGCGCTTCCTCCAGTCCCCGAACAATCGCGATGCCGGGGTTCAACCTCGTCTGCCAAAGGTCCACGTATGCGACGGTGAAGCCGGCAGCGTCGGCTGCTGGCGTCAGGTCTTTGCGCAGGAACACCGTCTTCCCAGTGCGCCGAGGGGCGAAAATGGTCGTACTCACAACCGGCCCGGCTTGCAACAGGGCCAGGTAGCGCTTTGCGAGCTCCGGTCGGGGGCAGTGCCAAATCTGGTTCAGTTCCATACGAAAAATTATAGTCGGATCTCATAATTATTGAAATCATGTTTAATTTTTCATAGTGCTCGCGCCGCCTTCGTCACAGGAGGGGACAGGACCGCCTCCACGCCGCCCACGTTCGTCCCGGCTGATAAGGCTTGTCTCAGACATTAAGCGCCGTCTCGGACATTCATGGCAAAGAACAGCAGGCTTCGAGCAAGTTGAACCGAGCCGTGGTGCAACCGAAAATCAACCGACGCATACCCGAGCGAGGAACCACCCCATGACTGCCATCGAGGCTCGCCTGCTCAAGCGCCTGAAGCAACTGCCGCCCGGCCGCCTGGCCGAAGTGGTGGACTTCGTCGAGTTCCTGGCCGCACACGAGGAGCGCGCGGCGGCCGCGGCGCGCCTGGGTGAAGCCATGACCAAGCTCGATGCACTGAACCTGGCACCGCTGTCGGAGGACGAGATCGAGGAAGAAGTGCAGACCGCCCGCAAGGCGCGCCGCCCAGGCGCCTGAGACCAGGCGCCGTGCGCTTCGTGGTCGACACCCACCTGCTCGTCGCGGTCATCACCTCCGCCGGCCTGCCGCGCCAACTGATGGACGTGAAAATCGTCGAGAGGTCCTGCTCGTAACTTCCAGCTCAGCGCGCTAGCAGCCTCCAAATCGATCAGGCAGGCGCCCCGGCGCAGGCAGCCCTTCGATCCGGAACAGCCCGCCATCGTGCGTCTTGTTCCCTTCCAGGCGCGCGCTGCGGAAAATGCTGGTCAGGTAGATGCAGTCCAGGTGCGGCCCGCCGAAGCAGATGCTCGTCGGATAGCTCGCAGGCAGATCGATCAGCCGCTCCAGCCTGCCGTCGGGCGCAAGGCGAGCGAGCTTGGCGGCGCGGGTCAGTACGGTCCAGACGAAGCCCTCCGCATCGACCGTCGCGCCATCGGGGCCCGAATCGAATTCATACGTCCTCGCGAACATGCGCTTGTGGCGCAGCGGGCCGTCGGGGTCGTAGTCCCAGGCCCAGATGGTGCGTTCCAGGCTATCGGCCAGGTACAGCACGCGGCCGTCGGGGCTGAAGCAGGGTCCGTTGGCAAAGCCGATGTCGTCGGCCAGCTGCTCCACCCGGCGATCGGTGCGCAACCGGTAGAGGCCTCCGATGACCGCCTCGCCAGGCCGGCGGGCGACGTGCATGGTGCCGGCCAAGAAGTGGCCGGCCGCGTCGCACTTGCCGTCGTTGAAGCGCACCTTCGGGTGGTCCACCGGGATGCGGGCCAGCGGCTCCAGCGTGCGGGTGGCGAAGTCGTAGCGCGCGAAGCTGTTGCGCAGCGCCACCACCACGGCCGCGCCGCGGCAGGGCGCAATCGAGCCCACGGGCGCCGGCAGCTCATGCCGCTCGGCCTGCCCGGCTCCGGCTTGCAGCCGCCACAGCGCGCCGCCCAGCGCGTCGATCCAGTTCAGCGCCTGCGCGTCGGCATCCCAGCAAGGGCTCTCGCCCAGCTGGTCCCGGGTGGTTCCGATTCTGGTGATCTGCACGGTCATCGGCGAAGTGTGCAGGGCCGGGCTGTGCGCTGCCGGCGCTTCCCGCAAAGCTGCTTTTCATTTCGTGCAGCGCAGCGCCAAGGGCGGCCACCTAGACTGGCTCCAGAGCCCGATTCCGGGCCGGAACAGGAGACAAGAATGAGCTACCGCAAACTCGTGATCGGGCTGGCGCTGGGTGCCTGCGCGCTCGTCGCGCCCGCACTCGCCCAGCAGGTGACCCGCATCGTCGTGCCCTTTGCCGCCGGCGGCGGCACCGACCAGTACTGCCGCATCCTGGCCCAGGAGCTCAACAAGCAGGGCCTGAACGTCATCATCGAGAACAAGCCCGGCGCAAGCGGCATCCTCGCCGCCGACTACGTCGCGCGCGCCAAGCCCGACGGGCAGACGGTGCTCGTGTCCTCGCTGGGCACGCTCGCGAACAACAGCGTGCTCTACGACAAGCTGCCCTACGACCCCGCGAAGGACTTTGCGGCCGTCACGCAGATCGCCTACCAGCCCGCCATCGTCGTCGGACGCACCGACCTGCCCTACAAGAACATCAAGGAAATGGTGGCCTATGCCAAGCAGAACCCCGGCAAGATCAACCGCGGTTCGCCGGGCGCGGCCATCCTGACCAACCTCGCGCCCATCGCTTTCGAGAAGGAACAAGGCTTCAGCACGCTGCACATTCCCTTCAACGGCGATGCGCCCGCGCTGCAAGCCCTGCTGGGCAACCAGATCGACATCCACGGCACCTCCATCACGGGATCGCTGCCCTACGTGAAGGCCGGCAAGCTGCGCGTGCTGGGCGTGATGGATTCGAAGCGCCTGCCGCAGGTGCCCGACGCACCCACCTTCAAGGAGCAGGGCTTCGACATGGAAGCCACGCTCTGGTATTCGCTCTCGGTGCCCGCCGGCACGCCGCGGCCCGCAATCGAGCGCCTGAACAAGGCCGTCAACCAGGTGATCGCCGACCCCGACTTCGTGGCGCGCGCCCGCGCCATCGGCATGGAGCCGCGCGGCGGCACGCCGGAGGAGCTCGACAAGTTCATCAAGGCCGAGGCGGACCGCTGGCTTCCCGTGCTGCGCGGGCTGAACTTGCCGAAGCAGTCGCACTGAATAATGCCGTCCAGGCGCGACGTCGGCCTTCTTTTTTTGTAGTTACAGAATAACCCCTGCACACGGATTAATCTCTAAGGCACCGGCGGATTGCGCAAGGTGCGTTGGTCGCGCCCCGGCATGGGCAAGCGCGGCGGCGCCCGTGTGATTTATTTCAACCGCAACGAGCAGGACGATCTGGTACTGCTGTTGGTCTACGTGAAGGCCAAGTTCGACAACATCCCCGCTGCGATCCTGCTGAAATTGAAGGAGGCGATCGATGCCGAAGATTGACAAGGAAATGGCGCAGTTCGAGAAGGACCTGCTCCAGTCCATGGGAGAAATGAAGCGCGGCGAGCATGCGGCCGTGCACACGCCCGCGCAGATCGAGGCGCGCAAGCGTGGCCGGCCTGCTGGCAGTGTGAAGGCCGACGCCAAGGTGTCGACCGCCATCCGGCTGGATGCAGTTGTTCTGGAGGCATTGAAGGCGGCTGGGCCCGGTTGGCAGACGCGCGCGAATGACGCGCTGCGCGATGTGTTCGTGGCGAAGGCGACCCCCCGCACTCGTCCAAGACGCTCGCACAGAGCGCCAGAGCGAAGCTGATCACTCCTCTTCAACAAGTCGTCTGGAGATCGGGGTCAAGCGTTATTCAAGCTGCGTCGTTCACGCGACGCGTGCTTCCGTCATTTGCTTTGAAAGAACATCATGAAGATCAAGCAGCTTGTCCTCTCCGGCGTCGTTGCGTTCGCCACCCTGGCCGCCTTCGCACCGACGATCGCTTCCGCCGCGCCCCACCATCGGGCGCACAAGGTGTGCAAGTGGAATGCGCACCATCACCACCGCGTCTGCCACTGGGTCCGCTGAACAACCAGACGCCGCTGCGCCTGCGGAAACCCTGTCGAATGACACTCCTACGGGCCAGAGTTGATCACTCCCCTTGTTTTTGATAGGATTAAATCCTACTGCTTTGACCGGGGAGTTCACCATGCGCACGACGCAGCAACTGAGCATCACCCTGCCCAACGAAATGGCCGACGTGGTGAAAGCCAAGGTGCGCGCTGGCGAGTACGCCACCGAAAGCGAAGTCATCCGCGACGGCTTGCGAGCGCTCCTGGCGCGTGATCGCGCCGTCGAAACCTGGCTGCACCGCCAGGTCGGCCCCGCCTACGATGCATTGAAAGCCGATCCGTCCCGCGCTGTCACGGCCGACCAGGTGCGCGCACGCCTGGCCGCTGAACACGCCAAGGCGCGGTGAGCTATCGCGTCGCGTTCTCTCCCGAGGCCGAGGAACAGCTTGCGGCCTTGTACAGCTACATCGCTGCCGCAGCTTCCCCCGAGATTGCTGCGCGGTACACCGAGGCCATCGTGACCTACTGCGAGGGCCTGCGTGCCTTCCCCCACCGTGGCACCAGGCGCGACGATGTGCGGCCCGGCCTGCGCATCATCAACTACAGAAAACGCGCAGTGATCGCCTTTTTCGTGGACGCCGAGCAGGTGTCCATCATCGGCGTGTTCTATGGCGGCCAGGACTACGAAACCATCCTGGATGAGGACTTCGGGGACGACCTGGAGCATTGAGCGCCTTGATGCTGCAGCATCGCCGGCTTCATCGGATCACGCTCCTGCGCGCCAGCGATTCGAACCGGCCCTCCCCCATCTCCAGCAGTTCGCGCAGCACCTCGGCCGTGTGCTCCCCCAGGTGCGGCGGAGGATGGCGCACATCCGAGCGCGCGCCGTCGATGACGTAGGGCGGCGCATGGACGGCCTGCGCGCCGGCTTCCGCGTCCTCGAACCGGTGCCAGACACCGGCCTGCGCCGTCCGGTCGGACTGCAGCGCCTCGTACAGGCCCAGCACCTCGCCGCACGGAATGCCGGCCTTGTCCATGCGCGCGAGCAGGTCGGCGCGCGAAAACTGCGCGATGCGGCCGAGCAGGATCGGCAGCAGCTCGTGGCGGTGCTTCGCGCGCTCGGTGTTGGTGGCGAACTTCGGATCGGCCGGCAGCTCGGGGCAAAGAATCACCTCGTCGCAGAACTTCCTGAACTGGCTGTTGTTGCCGACGGCGATCACCAGCGGGCCGTCCGCGGCCTCGAACACGCCGTAGGGCACGATGGACGGATGCGAGTTGCCGAACTTCGCGGGATCGCCCTCGTTGAGCCAGGCGGTCAGGCCGTAGTAGGACGTGATCATCATGCCGCTGTCGTAGAGCGACATCTGGATGTGGCGGCCTTCTCCGGTGCGCGTGCGCTCGTACAGCACCGCGAGGATCGCCTGGGCCGAATACATGCCCGTGAACATGTCGACCGCGGCGATGCCGAACTTGAGCGGCCCCTGGCCCTCCTCGCCGTTCATCGCCATGAGGCCGGTCTCGCCCTGGATCACCAGGTCGTAGCCCGGCCGCGCCTTCTCCTGGCCCAGCACCGAGTAGCCCGAGATCGAGCAGTAGATGATCCCGGGATTGAGCTTGCGCAAGTCCTCGTAGCCCAGGCCCATCTTCTGCGCGCCGCCGTACTTGAAGTTCTGGATCACCACGTCGCACTGCGCCGCGAGCTCGCGCACGAGCGCCTGGCCGTCCTCGTCCTGCAGGTCGACGCAGATGGAGCGCTTGTTGCGGTTGCAGCTGTTGAAGTAGGAGGTGTTGTGGCGGCCGATGCGCACGCCCCAGTCGCGCGTGTCGTCGCCGCGTTCGGGATGCTCGACCTTGATCACGTCGGCGCCCAGGTCGGCCAGCGCCATGCCGCACAGCGGGCCGGCCATCACGCGCGACAGGTCGAGCACGCGCACGCCGGCCAGGGGTTGCATGGAAAGGTGGTTCTTCATTCGACGGTCCTCGGGGCGCCCGCCCCGGGCGCCAGAAGACCCAGTCTAGGAGCGCACCCCTGCCGCCATGCACCGGCGCATGAAAAGGTGCTTTGTAGTTTCAGTCGAGTCCGTCGAAGTCGGCATCGTCGGGCCCGATGTGCGCGGGCGAGCGCCAGCTGGCATCGCGCATCGAGCGCGCCACCTGCTGCTCCACGCCCATCAGCACCGCGAAGATCGCCATGCGCACCGGGATGCCGTTGTCGGTCTGCCGGAAGATCGCCAGCCGCGGATCGTGGTTGAGGTCCACGCTCAGGTCGTTCGCGCCCGGGCGCCCGTCGCGCGGCAAGGGATGCATCAGGATCGTGTCGGGCTTGCAGGCTGCGTCCACCAGGGCCTTGCACACCTGGAATTCGGGCGTGTAGCCCTCCAGCGTTTCTCCGTTCGCGAACCGCTCCTTCTGCACGCGCGTGGCGTAGACCACGTCGGCGCCGCGCAGCCCCTGCGCCAGCGAGGAGGTCTGCTCGACAACGTGGCCGTTGCGCGCGACCAGCTCGACCAGGTAGGCCGGCATCTCCAGCGAGGGCGGCGCAATCAGCGTGAACTTGAGACCGCGGTAGAGCGCCAGCAGCCGGATCAGCGAATGCACGGTGCGGCCGTACTTGAGGTCGCCGACCAGCGCCACGTGCGTGCCGTCGACCAGCTTGCCCATGCGCGAGAACTCGCGCTGGATGGTGTACAGGTCGAGGATGGCCTGGCTCGGGTGTTCGCCGGGACCGTCGCCGGCATTGATGACCGGGATGTTGGTGGCGCGCGCGAACTCGGCCACCGAGCCCTGCTCGGGATGGCGCACCACCAGCGCATCGACATAGCCGCTCATCACGCGGCTGGTGTCGTAGATCGACTCGCCCTTGGCCATCGACGAGAAGGTGAAGCCCGTGGTGTCGCACACCGTGCCGCCCAGCCGGCAGAAGGCGGCGCCGAAGCTCACGCGCGTGCGCGTGCTGGCCTCGAAGAACAGGCTGCCGAGCACGGCGCCTTCGAGGATGCGCGTGACCTTCTGCCGGCGCGCGATCGGCTGCATCACGTCGGCCACGTGGAACAGGTCCTCGAGGCTGCCGCGGTCGAACTGCGCGACCGACAGCAGCTGCGGCTTGCCTTCAGCCGCGATGCGCTGGGCGAGCGGGCGCTGCTGACCTGCGCCTACCGAACCGACGCCGGTGTCGAGCGCCTCGCGCTGAAGAATCTCGGCAACGAACTTGCCGACCATCTCCGGCATCGCGCGCGACTCGCTCGAATCGGACGGCAGCAGCCAGGTGTCGAGCGCGCGGCGGCGCACGCCCAGCCGCTCCGAGAACGCATCGCGCGTGAGATTGAGGCGGCGCATCGCGTCGCGCAGGAGGTCTTGCTGTTGGCTCATGCCTCAAATGTACGCTATGCGCTTATTATTCCTAGAAAAATATACTCATTGCGTATATTTTTTACCTTACTCCATCCTCCAGAACCTCCACCGGGAAGCGCAGCGCCACCGTGGTCCCGCCCGGCGTCGGCCGGATGTCGAGCGTGCCGTTCAACCGGCGCGAACGCGCTTCCATGTTGCGAAGGCCCATGCCGGCGTGGCCGTCGCGGCCGGCGGTGAATCCGCTGCCGTTGTCGGCCACCGCGAGCGAGAGCTGTCCGTCGGCGGCCTCGATGCCGATGCGGACCTTCGAGGCGCGGCTGTGCTTGAGCACGTTGGCCAGCGCTTCCTGCAGCAGCCGCAGGAAGTCGAGCCCGCGCCGGTCGTCGAGGCGGCATTGGTCCAGGCCTTGCAGCGCCCAGGTGCATTCGATGCCGGCCGCCTCCAGCACGCGCGTCGTGCGGTGGCGCAGCGGGGCGAGCCGTTCGGACAGCCGGTCGGTGTCGTCCAGGGCCGAGCTCTCGATGATCAGGCGCAGGTCGTCGCGCACTTCCCTGAGCGCCCACAGCGCGGTGTCGGGCCCGGCCGCGTCGCGGTTTTCGAGCGAGGCGATGTGGCCGCTGAGCGTCATGCCCAGGCCGTCGTGCAGGTCGCGCACCAGGTTCATGCGCTCGGCCAGCCGTGTGTTCTGCAGTTCGGTGGCGTGCTCGCGGTGCAGCACCGATGACAGGCGCTGTGTGGCGTCCTCCACGTGGTGGCGCAGCTCGTCGTTGAAATGCTCGACCAGGCGCATGCCGACCACGAAGCGCCAGGTCAGCACGAAGGAAATGCCCACCAGCATCGCGCTGGAGGACCAGGGCGTGTAGTAGAGGTTGGTGGCCAGCACGCCGTGGAACACGAGCACGTCGTGCGTGCCGGCCGCCAGCGGCAGCAGGGTGCACAGCGCCAGCGCCTGCACCTCGCGCTTGCGCGGCGAGGCCAGCGCATGGCGGCAGATGATCCAGGCACTCAGTGTGTAGGTAGCCAGCGCCACCACCACCGCGGCGCCGCGCACCGGCGACAGCAGCGCGTGCGGCGCCAGCCACAGCGCGGCCGTGGTCAGGCCGGTGGCGCCGCCGATGAGCTGCACCGCACGGCGCCGCCGCAGCCCGCAGAAGCGCAGCGCGAACATCAGGAAGGCGGCGGTGCTCAGCACCAGGGCGGACATGTTGACGGCCTGGTAGGTGTCGGTGCTGCCGAAGGGCCAGGTGCTCCGCGCGATGTAGTTGTAGCCCACCGGCACCCACAGCAGCGAGAACAGGCTGAACCAGCCGTAGAAGGTCTCGTTGCGCCGCAGCAGCCAGAACAGGCCGTAGAGCACGCCCATCGCGAGCGTGATGCCCAGGCTGAGCATGTGCAGCGACTCGCGGATCAGCTGCTCATGCCGATAGTGCGCGTCGGCCGCGGCCGGGCTGTCCACCATCACCGGGCCCAGACCGGGGGCATAGGCCGCAAGGCCCGAGACACGCACCAGCAGCTCGTTGGGCCCGGGGCGCAGCAGCGGCGCGCTCAGCAGCCAGTGGCGCGGATGGTTCCAGCTGCGCGACAGCGGCTCATCGAGCTGCGGGTCGCGCGCCAGCAGCGCGCCATTGAGGTAGACCGCGCCGGCCATCGAGAAATAGTCCATCGCGAGGCCCCGCGGCGCGGGCACGCCGGCCGTGGCGGGCTCATTCCACCGCAGGCGATACCACACCACGCCATCGTGCGCGGGCCAGCGCTCGGCCCAGGCGTCGGGCAGCGTGACCGCGGTCCACCCCCCGGCCGGTGGCGCGTCGGGGCTCGCCGGGTCGGCGCGTGCGGCCTCGATGCGTTCGAAGCCGGGCGCATCGAGCGCGGCGGCCGGCGCCAGGCCCGCAAGCAGGCACAGGAACAGCAGGCCCGCCAGCAGCTGCTGCAGTACGCGGCCGCGCGGGATCAGGGCAGCAGGCCGCGTCCGCGGGCGCTGTGGACGGCCGCGGCGCGCGAGTGCACCGCGAGCTTGCGATAGATGTTCTTGGCGTGGCATTCGACGGTGTTGACCGAGATGAACAGGCTTTGCGCGATCTCGCGATTGCTCTGTCCCTGCGCCACCAGTTCGAGCACTTCGACCTCGCGTTCGCTGAGCAGGCCCTCGTCCGCCGGCGCGGCCGCCATCCTAACCATCTGCCCGGCCGGCGGCGTGGCCATCAGGTGCAGGATGCGCCGCGCGATCACGGGGTCGATGGGTGCGCCGCCGCGCTGCATGCTGCGCAGCGAGAGCTCCAGCTCCACATCGTCGCCGTTCTTCAGCAGGTAGCCGGTGGCGCCGCCGCGAATGGCGCGCAGCACGGTCGCGTCGTCGCCAAGGCTGGAGACGATCACCGACTCGGTCTGCGGCGCATGCGTTTGCATCCATTCCACGAGCTCGATGCCGCTGCCGTCTGGCAGGCCGACGTCGACCAGCGCGAGATCGAAGCGCCGCAGGGCCAGCTGCGCCCGTGCTTGCGCCAGCGAATCGGCTTGCACGCACAGCGCGTGGCCGTGCACCTCCAAGACGATGCGCTGCAGGCGCGAGCGCACGGGTTCGTCGTCATCGACGATCAGGACGTTCAGCAACAAGCGTTCTTCTTTCATCGGGCCATGCCGGCGGCAGGGCGGGCCTGGATTCTCTCAACAACTTCCGTGTCTCACTGGCCGGAGAAGCGCATCGGCACCGTCTTGGTCGTGCCATCGGCCTGCGGCACGCTGACGTTGACCTTGAGCTCGCCCTTGATGCCGGCCGGCGGCTTGCCCTGGAAGGTGCCGGTCTTGGGGTCGAACTTCAGCCATGCGGGCAGCGGCTTGCCGTCGCTGGTCAGGGCCTTGGGCGCCTTGCCCGGCGGCATGGCGGCGGGCAGCGGCACGCTGGCGCTGATCTGCTGCGCGCCGGGCGTGGACTTGCCCTGGTTGACGACGATGCCGCCCGCGCCGCCGCTGATCGTGGTGTTCTGCACGGTGGTGTTCTTCTGCTTGTCCATATAGACGTTCGCCATGCCGCCGCCCTTTTGCTGCTCGAAGGGAGAAGCGGGAGGCTTCGGCGCAGGCGTGGGCGGCGGCGGTACGGCCGGTGGCTTGCCGCTGCTGCCGGGCGTGGGCGGAGGGGAAACCGCCGGCGGCTTGCCGGACCCGGGCGTTGCGGGAGGCGGCGTGGCCGGCGGCTTGCCAGTGCCGGGCGCGGGCGCGGGCGGTGCCGTGATTGCAGGAGCCGGGGCCGGCGCAGGCGCAGGCGCTCCGGCCGGAGGATTCGTCTTGGCGCCCGTCTTGCTGGAAGGCGTCATGGTCGAGCCGGAGGCCGAGGCCGAGAAGCCCACCACCTGCGAGCTGCTGGTGCTGACGGCCGCCTTGGTCTCGAAGCTGCCGCCGGTATCGACCGCCACGCCGTTGGCGGCCGCCACCTGGGTGCCCTCGAGCGAGGTATTGCCGCCCGAGGACAGGCTGATCTTCCCGCCGCCGCTCGTGATGCCGCCGCCCGTGGCGGTGTTGCTGTCGGACTTGGAGGAACCGACGCCGAGCGAGGCCGCGCCGCTGCGGTGGTTGACGGCCGTGCCCTTGTCGGCCGGCGTGCTGCCGACGAAGGTGTTGCCCGTGGCGATGACCTTCTCCTTGTTGCCGCCGCCGCCCGCCGCCGAGACGTCGACGCTGAGCGACTCGCTGCTGGCGATGGTGCGCGCCGCGTTCATCGCCAGGTTGCCGCCGGCCGCCACCGTCACGTCGCCGGCAGTGCTGGCGATGGCCGTGCCGGTGAAGCTGGCGTCGCCGCCGCTGCGCAGTGTCAGCGGTCCGCTGCCGCTCGAGATGCTGCCCGCCACGTCCTGGTCGAGGCTGCTGCGCGACTTGCCGACGCTCACGTCCACGCTGCCGCTGCCGCCCTTCTTGGTCGCAGTGACGCCGGCTGCCACGCCGACCTGTTCGCTGCTGGAGGAGGCCGTGTTCTTTGCCGCCTCGAAGTCGAGCTTGCCGCCTGCATCGACGGTGGCCGCGCCGCCTGCGGCGATGTGGGTGCCTTCCAGGCGCGTGTCGCCCTGCGTCTTGATGGTCAGATTGCCCCCGCTCGCGATGCCGCCGGCCACTGCGGTGCTGGTGCTCTCCCTGCTCTTCTCGCCTTGGTAGCTGACTTCGGCGCTGCCGCCCTTGTTGACGATGTCGGCCTTGACCGAGCCGCCCGCGCTGGTCGAACTGGAACTGCTGCTGCCCGTGTTCTGCGCCGCCTTGTAGTCGAGCGAGCCGGCCTCGAGAGTGACGTCCTTCGCCGCCGCAATCTGCGTGCCTTCGAGCGTGGTCTTGCCGCTGGAACTGCTGGACACGCTGCCGCCCATCCTGATGGTGGAGACGACCGCCGTGCTGCTGTTGGACTGCGCCGCTTCCTTGCCGTACTCGTAGCTCGCCTTCACGCCGCCGCCGACGCCGACGTTCATCGACTGCTTGCTGGCGCCCGGCCCGACCTGCCCTTCTGCCGAGACGCTGGCCGAGGCCTCGCCGTAGACGCCGAGCTTGGCGGTGTGGCTCGTGCTCTCCGAGGAGGCGTAGGTGGTGTCGGCCGCCGCCAGGCTGGTGATGGTCTTGGCCGACTGGTCGAGGTTGCCGCCGCCCTCGATGCGCGTGCCCACGTCGGTGATGCTGTTGGCCGCCTTGCGCGTGATGTTGTTGCCGGCCGAGAGGCCGGAGGTCACGGCTGTCGTCGAGCCTTCAACGGAACTCGCGCTCGTGTTCGATCCATACAGGCCCACCTCGCCCGTGGCCGAGGCATTGGCCTGGGCGCCCGCCTTGGCACCGATGCCCACGCCGGCTTCGGCGCTCGCGCCGGCCTGCGCCTTGCCCGATGCATAGAGGCCCGCGGTGGTGCTGCTGCTGGTGGTCGACACCTGGTGCACGTCGTCCACCGCCTTGAAGCTCATGTCGGTTGCCGCAAGCGTCATGTCCCTGCCTGCGCTCATGGTCGAACCCTCGAGCGTCAGGCCGTCGCGCGCCGTCACATCCAGATTGCCCTTGGCGTTGATGGCCGAGCCCTGGTGCGTGGTGTCGAGCGTGCGCGTGGTGCTCTTGGTCTGCTGGAAGACGTCCAGGTGGTTCTCGCTGGTGGCCGAGGCACCGGCCTGCGCATCGGCACCTGCGTTCGGGTTGCCCTTGCCGCCGGCGGCCGAGGCCGCGGCGCCCACGCCCGACTGCGCCTTGTTGTCGGTGCTGGCCATCAGCCCGATCTTGGTGGTGGTCGTGCTGGTGCTGGAGGTCTTCTTGTCCTCCGCCGCAAGCAGGTTCACGTTCTGCGCGTTCACCGCCGCGTTGCCGCCGGCATTGACGGTCGAGCCCTGCAGCGTGAGGTCCTTCGAGGCATCCACTGCGAGGTTGCCGCCGAAGCTCAGGTTCGAGCCGACGTGGCGCAGGTCGGTGGTGTCGGTGGTCGTGGTGGTGGTCGAGCTGAAGGCCAGGCCCGCGGCACCCTTGCCTGCCGCGCCGGCCGACGCCTCGGCCGAGGCATTGGCGAGCCCGCGCCCCGAGCCGGCCTTCGATGCCGCGGCGGCACTGGCCGAACCCTTGCCGGAGGCGCCGACCTGCATCACGCCCGTGTTCGTGGTCGTGGTGTGGGTCTCGTCGTAGTTGCGGCCCGCGAGCACGTTGACGTTGGCGGCGCTGATCTTGCCGTCGCCCTTGACGTCGACGTTCGAGCCCTGGACGGTGATGTCGTTCTTCGCGGCGAGGCTGGCGTTGCCGCCCACTTCGAGGCTGCTGCCCACGTTGCGCACCGACAGCGAATCCTCGGTCGTCTTTGTGGTGCCGTACAGCGAGCTGTTCATGCCGAAGCCGCTCGCCTTGGTCTCGGTGTGCGTCGTCGTCGTGTTCTCTCGCGCGATGATGTTGAGGTTGTTGCCAGCCTGCAGGTCGGCATTGCCGCCGACCTTGGCGTCGGTGCCGGCCAGCGTGATGTCGTTGCCGGCCTGCGCCGCCAGGTTGCCGCCGACCGTGAGGCCGGACTTCACCTGGGTGATGCTCGTCGTGGTGCTGTCCTTGGTGCCGCTGCCGTGCTTGACCTGGATGTTCGAGAAGGTGCTGCTCGTTTCCTTCTTCTCGATGGTGTCGAAGGTCACGTTGCCGCCGGCCTTCAGGCTCGCATCGGTGCCGGCGTTCAGGGTGGCGCCCAGGTTCGCAATGTCCTTCTTCGCGTCCAGCGCCAGCGTGCCGGTCGATTCGATGCCCGCGGTCTTGCCGAGCACCGTGTTGTAGAAATGCTCGCCACCGCCGCCCTCGCTGGCGGTCTTGTTGACGATGCTGCCCTGCGTCGAGCTGAGGCTCACGTTGCCGCCCTTGATCAGGCCCGACAGGTTGGTGATGTCGCCGGCCGACGCGATCACCAGCGAGCGGCCGCCCACGATGGTGCCGCCGGTGTTGGTCAGCGATGTGAGGCTGAGGTCGGCGTCCTGCGCCGAGATCACGGCGCCGCTGGCGATCTTGTTCCTGGTGCCCTGGGCGAGGTAGACCACCGGCGCGAGCACGGTCTTGCCGCCGATCTCGGTCTGCACCATCCACACGATGTCCTGCCTGAGCGAAGCCTGTTGCTCGGGCGTGAGCGCCTTGCCGTAGACCAGGCCCAGCGAGCCGCTTTGCGTGGCGGCGCTTTCCATCAGCCCCTTCATCTGCGTGTCCGCGCCCTGGTAGCTTGCCAGCACCGCACTGCCCGTCTGCTTGATGATCTGCTGCTTGACCAGCCAGGCTTCGTAGCTGGCATCGCCCAGCCGCATCGACAGCTTGTCGGCGTCGTAGCCCAGGAGGCGGGTCAGGTAGTCCGACCCGACCGAGGCGGTGCCCGCGAGGTAGAGCGGATTGCTTTCCACCAAGTATCTCGCGCCCGGCGACTGCGCGGTCACGAAGTAGCCGTTGGGGTTGGCCGGCAACGCGATGTTGATGCCGCCGAAGGAGGTGCCCCGCACGCCGTTGGCGGCATTGGCGTCCAGGAAGGACATGGCCGGCAGCGGGCGCGTGCCCGTGCTGCCGGTAAAGGCCGCGGCGCCAACAGCGTCGGCGGCGATGCTGGGACCCCGGCCGACGGCGCTGCCGGGCAACGCGCCTTGGCCGACCGTGCGCGGTGTGTTGGTCGACGCGGGCGCCGCAGCTTCGCGCACGCCGTCGAGGTTCTGGTTGCTGCCCACGTCCTGCGCCGTGGAGCCGTTGTTGACGAGGCTGAAGCCCGAGCCGCGCAGGCTCGCGGTGTACAGGCCCGCCCTCAGCACGTTGTTGGCGCTGGACGACTGCGGGCTGTCTTCGTAGCCGCTGGTGTAGCAGACTGCGTCCCATGTGCCGTTGCGGTCGCACAGGCGGTCTCTATAGTCGATCTCGGGACCGAGCGCTATGTATTTTGTCGTGCGCGAGTAGCGCACGACGTGCGTGGTGGTGGTGAGCGCGAGGTTGTCGTTGGTGAACTTCGCGCCGCCGAGCTGGAAGCCGTGGCCCGCATCGTCCACGATGCCCAGGCCCGTATGCAGCGCGCCGTTCGCCTGCGCGGCGTCGTAGGAGAAGCCCTGCAGGTTCATGCTCGCGCCGGCATAAATGGTGCCGCCGATGTTGCGGCCCTCGTGGAAGGCCAGCTGCATGTGGCGCCCGGCCGTGATCTGCGGCGCGACCTCCGGCGGCGGCTCCGAGTAGGACTGCGTGGTGGTGTAGCTGTACTGGTACAGCGTGGCCTCGTCCTTGTTGCCGCCATCCGCGGTGCCCTTGTGGACGTCGTCGCGCGAGGCGATCGCGGTGTGCGCGCTGTCGGGGCCGCGCGTGGTGATGCGCTCGAGCCCCGGCACCTCGTTCTTCAGGGTGGCCGCCACGATCGCGATGTCGTTGCCCGCGTCGATGATGCGGCTGTTGAGCAGCGTGTTCGCGCGCAGCGAAAGGCTGTCGTCGCTGTGGATGTCGCCGGTATTGACGAGCGTGCCGTTGGCCTGGGCCGTGAGCATGCGGCCCGCATACAGCAGGCCTGCATTGTTCAGGTTGCCTGCCTGCGCGTTGGGCGTGGCGGCCGAGAGGTCGAGCGTACCGCCGTTGGCATGCACCTCCAGGTCGTTGAGCGCCGAGATCGCGCCGGTCGCGCCCACCGTGATCGAGGGCGCCTGCACCTCGAGGTCGTGCGCCGAGAACAGCAGGCCGTCGTTGGTGAAGGCATTCGAGACGCGGACCGTGCCCCTGCCCTGGCGGCCGGTGTCCACCGCGGCAAGGATGCGGCCGGTCCTGGCGTCCGCGCCGCTGCCTTCGACCGCCAGCGACAGCGCGGCGGCGTCGAGATCGAGCGTGTACTGCGCCACCATCGCCGCCCGCGCGCCGACGCTCACGTTGCCGATGTCCACGTCGATCGAATCGCCGAGCGCATTGCCGTTCAGCGCCAGCGTGGAATTCGCATCGCCAGCCACGCGCAGCAGGCCGCCGCTTTGCAGCGTGCCGCCGACGGTGGCGGTGTAGCTGTTGGCGCCAAGGGCCTGCAGCGTCAATGCGCCGTTGGCCACGATGTCGCCGTGCCCCGCCGTGCCGTCGGCCTGGCTCGTGAGCCCGCCGTTGCCGACGCCGAGCGTGAGCGCGCCCAGCGACTGCAGCATGCCCGCGTTGGCGATGCGCTGGCCGGACAGCGTGCCGCCGCCGCTGCTCGCGGTGGCCAGCGTGAGGGTCGCGCCGGCCTGGTTGTCCACGCTGCCCGTGGCCGCGATGCTGGAGTCCGCGGCGCTGCCGCCCTGGATCGTGCCCGCGTTCGAGATCTCGCCGACCGAGATCGCCAGCCTGTCGCCCAGCATCAGGCCCGCATTGGCGAGCGTGCTGCCGGTGCCCGAAACGCCGAGCGTGCTGCCGGCCTGCATGGTGCCGGCGTTGCCCAGGCCGTCGGCCGCGCTGACGTTGGCCTGCAGCCGGCCGCCGGTGCGCAGCAGGGCCCCTGCCTGGTTGTCGATGCGGCTCGCGCTGAAGCTCGCATCCCCCAGCGCCTGCAGCGTGCCGCGGTTGGCCAGCAGGCCCGCCACGTTCACCTGGCTCGGCGCCGCGCCGCCTTGCGTGGACAGCAGCCAGGTGCCCGCGTTGTCGAATGCGCCGGCGTCGACGCGGCTGCCGCCCGCGGCCTGGATCCATCCGGCGGACTCGTTGCGCACGCTGTCTGCGGCCAGCGAGAGGCTGCCGTCCGAGAGCAGCTTGCCGCTGTTGCCGAACGCCTCGGCCGCACCGCCGCTGCGGTCCGCGATGCCGAGCGAGCTTGTGGCGTGGATGGTTCCGCTGTTGGCGATGGCGCCATCCACGCGCACGGCCGCGCCGCCGCTGGTGGCGTCCACCACGCCGGCATTGTCCAGGCCCTGCGCCGAACTCAGCGCGACGTTGGCGCCGATGAGCGTGCCGCCCGCCGCATTGCCGAAGGCGCCGCCGCTCGCGAGCGAGAGCGTGCCGCCTGCCTGCAGCACGGCGCCGCCGGCGTTGCGGATGCCGCCCGAAACGTCGGCGCCCAAATTCCCGGCGGCGGCGATGGCGCGGCGGTTGTCCAGTGCGCCGGCCGTGACCGCAAGCTCGCCCGCGGACTGCACCACGCCGCTGTTGAGCAGCGTGCCGGCGATGTCCATGCGGTCGCTGGCGCCGGCCTGCTGCGACAGCAGCCAGGTGCCAGCGTTGTCGAGCGTGCCGGCGCGCACGGCCGAACCCGTGGCCGCCTGGATCCAGCCGCCGCCCTGGTTGCTCAGCGCGGCGGCGTTCAGATCCATGGCGCGGCCGGCGAGCAGGTCGCCGCCGTTGTCCAGCCTCTGCACGGCCGCGGCGCCCTCGCGGCCGGCCACGATGACGTCCTGGGCCGCGCGCACGCTGCCTGTGTTGGCGAGCGTGTCCGCCAGGTGCAGCGTGGCACTTCCGCTGGTCGCAATCACCTTGCCGCTGTTGCGCAGGCTCGCGGCCTCGATCGTGTTGGCGTTGCCGGCCTGCATCCAGCCGCTGTTGTCGATGGCCGCGGCGTGCGTTGCCATTGACTGGCCCGCCAGCAGGCTGCCGCGGTTGTCGACTGCCTGTGTCGCGCCGCCCGCAGCGTCGGCGATGTCGAGGTTGCGGCCCGCGTTGACCTGGCCGCTGTTGGTGATCAGGCCGCTGGCGCGCAGCGTGACGTTGCCCTGGTCGGCCGTGATCGTGCCGGCATTGGCGATGCCCTGGCCGGCCTCGATGGCAAGCTGCCCACCAAGGCTCTGCACGCCCTGGCCGTCGCCGGCCGCGGTCGAGAGCAGGCCGGCCGCGGCCAGGTGCAGGTCGCCGCCGGCCCGCACGGCCGCGGCGCCCAGGGCCAGCTCGCCCGCGGTGGCGCGGGCCTCCAGCGCGCCGGCCGCCTGCAGGCGCGAGCCCTGTCCCGCGTCGATGCGCGCTGCGCTCGCCTCAAGGTCATTGCCGGCAATGAGCGAGGCGCGCTCGAGCGCCAGGCCCCCCTGCGCCGCGCTCAGCCGGGCATCGCGC
>Ga0075370_10000149_pt1 | contig 23819 bp, 20 predicted proteins | sample EndMethybrTD3035_FD_71398 | JGI IMG/M metagenome (GOLD analysis project Ga0075370, IMG submission 71398) | Populus endosphere microbial communities from Tennessee, USA - Endosphere MetaG P. TD hybrid TD303-5 | ecosystem: Host-associated > Plants > Roots > Endosphere | place: USA: Tennessee... | reverse complement strand
CAGGCGGCGTGCGACCGGTGAATCGCTCGCCCACGGTGTCAGCCGGATCGAGGTCGGCGCGGCGGCGAGGTCGTCGGCACTCGCCGACTTGCGCTGCGCGGCATCGGCCATCTGGCGCGGCGCGAGCATCGATGGCGCAGCAGCGCCGGCCAACGCGGGGCTCGGCGCCGGTGCAGACATCGGCGCAGCGGCTTCGGCGCGCCGCAGCTGGCCCACTGCGGCGCGATCACTCTCGCGCTCCCGTGCGACCGTCTTGTTCTCGATCGGTGCCGCATCTTTCGGAAAGCTCGCCTGCCACCAGGCGGCGCGGCGCGTGAAGCGCTCTGCCACCCTGTTCAGATGCGCGGTACGCCCGAGCTCGAGCTGCTTGCGTTGGGTTGCGAGCAGCCGCTCGACTTCGTCGCGCAGCGCAGCCGGGGGATCGATTTCGTGTCGTGCATAGTCGGCCGCCCTGTCGAGCACGATCAACGAGGTCTCGCGCGTCACAAGCCCATAGGCTCGGCCGAGCCGGCGAATCTCGGCGCGATGCAGATCGGGCGCCGCGTCGAGCTCGGCGATCCGCAGCCGGGCCCAGCGCTGAGCGACCCAGGCGCTGCGTACGTCGTCGGCCGCGGGCACGTGTGCCGTCGCTGGCCCTCCAGCAGCCGCGCCGCGCGCATCGATCACGAGGTACTCGCTCGTGCTGCGTCCGTCGGGGCGCTCGAAGTCGAGCCGCAGCGTGGCGCGAGGCTCGCGGGTCCAGCCAGCCACTCGCAAGCGGCCGTCGATCGCGAAGCGCGATTCACCGAGCGCATCGTCGACCCCGCTCAGGCCGACCAGCCGCGTGCGCCGCCACCGCAGCTCACGCGCTGCCGAACCGGCCGACACCTGCAGCAGATCGATCCAGCGTCCACCCGAGGTCTCGGCGAGCGCACGCAGCCGCGATGCATCGACGCTCGCGGAGGCGCTCAGCGCATACAGCGGCACACGCACGCGCGGCATCTCGAGCGGTCCCCAGTTCGCCAGACCGTCCGAGAACAGCAGCGCGAGGTCGCCGTCGGCTGCAGCGACGAGTGCACCGAGGTTGCTGGCGCCATCTCGCGGGGTTTCGGCGAGCAGCTGGCGCAGCTCGGTCCAGCGGCCGCCGGCCACGTGAAAGCGCCGCGCCGGCTCCACCCGGTCGCGCCCGACGACGAGGTCTACATCGACGTCGCGCAGCGCCTTCAGGTAGGCGTCGAGCGCCGCGAGTTCGCGCGCCCGGTCGCCGCTCGCGCTCGAGCCGGAGGCATCCCACAGCAGCGTGATGCGGCGCGGCGCGGTGCGCGGCGCGCCATGATCGGCCAGCGGTACATCGGCATCGAAGTAGAAGCGCGAGCCGACGGCCTGCGTCGCGACGAAGCTCTGCACGCGCCGCGGCAAGGTCAACGTGAGCGCTGCATCGCTGCCGACATTGCGCTCGCTCACGCGAAGCGTCGTACCCTCACCCGACGCCATCGACTCCGGCGAGCGCGCCGACAAGCCGCGCAGCGAGCCCCTCAACAGCGCAGGTGCCACGCCGACAACTTGCAGCTCGACGTTCAGCTGCGCGGCCGATGCCGCGAACCCGACCGGCTGATGAAAGCGCAATGCCCCCGCGTCGCCCGATGCCGCCCCCAGCGTTTGCGCGAGCTGCAGCGCAACGCGGCGAGTTCCCCTGGCGGGCAGCGGGTAGACACGCAGCTTGTAGTTGTTGCCTTGCGTCGCTTCGAGCAGCGCCGGGTCGACGCGAGCTCGCGTCACGTCTTCGAACACCTGCTGGCCGCGCGCCTTGTCGACCGGCACGGCCGGGCGCCACTGCCCGTCGATGTCGAGCGCGAAGCCGGTCAGCGTCTGGTCATCGGCGAGCGGAAACTGCAGCTCGCCCTCGAGCACGCGATCGTTCGGGTTGCGCAGCGTCAGCTCGACGCGCGTGTGCGCATGTCGGCCGACGATCTCCGTACGCACGTCGACGCGTTCCAGGCGGATCGGCTCGCGCGCCTGCGCACTGACGATCCGGATCGGGCGGAAGTTCGCGTCTGCGTTTGCGTTCGGGTCGAACGTGGTCTGAGCGCGCGCACCTGGCGCGATGCCGGCGAGCAAGGCCAGCGCGGTGCAAAGAATGAGTCGCATGATCGTGCAGCTTCGGTGTGGAGACACCGGGTTGCACGCACGACCCCGCCGAACGGGGTGAAGTCTCGGCGGCGACTTCGCCTATTTCTTCGGAGCGGCAGCGGCCGGCGTCGTACTGCTGGGCGGTGCGGTTGCGGTCTTCGGCGGCGAATGTGCGCCAGCCGCTTCGAGCGGTGGAGCGGAAGCCGCAGCCGGCGAGACGTACGCGCCCGGATCGGCGCACGCGGGTGTGTCGACCGGCGTCGCCGCAGTCTTGCCACCTTGCTTCATCGCGGCCTGATAGCTCGCAGCGGCCTTGTTCATCGCCTTGCAGAGCTGGAACGAGGCGACCTTGTCACTCCACGCAGTCTTGGCGGCAGCTTCGGCAGCCTTGGCCTTCGCGTCGTCGCTGAGCGGCGGCAGCTTGGCGGACACCGAGATCATGAAGGTCGAACCGACTACGGCGGCAAACGACATGGCGGCAAGCTTGGCAACACGCATCTCGGCGGTCCTCTTGTGTTCTGTGTTGTGTTCGGGGGTTCAGGGCTGCGCAACGACGGGCGGGACGCCTTCCGTCGGCCGGCTGCGCTGCGCCGGAATCTTGCCGGCCTGGATGTCTTCGGCCCACAGCCGATGGTGTTCTACGGCCCACCCTTCGTCGACGTACCCGGTCTTCATCGCCTTGTAGGCGCCCTTCATGCCGATCGTTCCAATGTAGATATGGCCGAGGAACATGCAGATCATCAGCACGGTTGCGACGTAGTGGATCATCTGCGCCACCTGCATGTCGGTGCGCAGGTAGTCGAGACCCGGGATCACCTTGTCGAGCACGAGGCCCGAGGCGACGACGATGAACCCGAGCAGGAACACGCCGCCCCAGAAGACGATCTTCTCGCCCGCGTTGAAGCGGCGCGACGCCGGCTCTTCGCCGCCGAACAATCCGCCGCCCTTCTTGAGCCAGGCAAGGTCGTCGCGGCTCGGAACGTTGTCGCGCACGAAGGTCAGGAACACGATCACGAGCGACACCGCGAACAGCGGCCCCGCGAAGTTGTGCGCCGTCTTCAGCGCATAGGTGATCCAGCCGAACAAGGTATGGCCGATCACGGGCAGCAGGAAGAACTTGCCGAACGCCATCACGAGCCCGGAGATCGCGAGCACACTGAATGCGATCGCATTGCTCCAGTGCGCGGCGCGTTCGAAGTACGTGAAGCGCTCGATCACGCGGCCGGTGTGGCGCTCGTGGCCGCCGAGCGTCCCGCGTTTGAAATAGAACAGCGCGATCGCCAGCATGACGATCAGTACCAGCGAGCCGCCGTACGGAATCAGCCACTGGTTGCGCACCTGCCGCCAGGCTTCGCCGGCATTGGTGCGCATCGAACCGGGGTATTGCACGAACGGCTGGATCAGCACGCCCTTTTCTGCGCCTGGCAGGTTGGTGATGCCCTTCTGCACGCCCGACTCATGCACGCCGCGCCAGAAGGGCGCGTTGTTGCCGGGCTGGCTCTTCGCGCGGGCGGCGTTGCTGTCGTCGGGCTTGGGCAGATCGGGGGCGACGAAGCCGGCCGGCGCGCCCGTGGCTGCGGCGGACGCAGCAGCATCCTGTGCAATTGCAGGGGCCGCGAGCGTGAGCGCCAGCGCGGCAGCGGAGAACATCAGCGCAAGCGAATGTCGCATCGGGTTCGGTCCTCGAACGTTGGCGCGTGTGGGGCTTGCGCGCTCAGCGCGCGTAGTCGTTCTGGCCCTGGTTGCGCGTGCGGATCTGCGCTTCCCAGGCCGCCTTGTCGCCGCCCTTCCAGTCGGACGCGTAGAACGGGCTGCTCGCCGATGCCGACCAGGGCGCGGCGTCAGGCCCCTTCGCCTTTGCGTCGAGCGTCTGCGGCTTCTCGCCGCACGCAGCCAGCACGAGGGCGCCCACGAGTGCGCCCACCAACCCGGCCATCGCTCGTGCACGCATCACTTCTTCACCTCGGTCGGCGTGGCCATGCTGGTCTGCACCGGCTTGCCGTAGGCGGTGCCCCAGCCCCAGACTTCGCTGCCCTTGCCGCGGTTGAGCACGCGGGTGCGGAAGATGTCGGCAACCACGTCGCCGTCACCGCCCAGCAGCGCCTTGGTCGAGCACATCTCTGCGCAAGCCGGCAGCTTGCCTTCGGAGAGACGGTTGCGCCCGTACTTCGCGTTCTCGGCATCGCTGCCGTTGGCTTCGGGGCCACCGGCGCAGAAGGTGCACTTGTCCATCTTGCCGCGCAGGCCGAACTCGCCGTTGGTCGGGAACTGCGGCGCCCCGAACGGGCACGCGTACGAGCAGTAGCCGCAGCCGATGCAGACGTCCTTGTCGTGCAGCACCACGCCTTCGTCGGTGCGATAGAAGCAGTCGACCGGGCACACCGCCATGCACGGCGCATCGGAGCAGTGCATGCAGGCGACCGAGATGCTCTTCTCGCCGGCCACGCCGTCGTTCAGCGTGACCACGCGGCGTCGGTTGACGCCCCATGGCACGTTGTTCTCGGCCTTGCAGGCCGTGACGCAGCCGTTGCATTCGATGCAGCGCTCAGCGTCGCAGATGAATTTCATTCTTGCCATCGGGTGCTCCTCAAGCTGCCTTCTCGACCTGGCACAGCGTCGTTTTCGTTTCTTGCATCATCGTGACGCTGTCGTAGCCGTAGGTCGTCGCCGTGTTGATCGCCTCGCCGCGGATGACGGGGGCGGCGCCGTCGGGGTAGTACTTGAGCAGGTCGACGCCCTGCCAGTGCCCCGAGAAGTGAAACGGCATGAACACGGTATCGGGACCGACACGCTCGGTGACCTGAGCCTTGACGAGGAGGCGCGCGCCGGTCGGCGTCTTGACCCACACCTTTTCGCCGTCGCGAATGCTGCGATCGTTCGCGGCCTTCGGATTGATCTCGATGAACATCTCCTGCTGCAGTTCGGCGAGCCACGGGTTGGAGCGCGTCTCTTCGCCGCCGCCTTCGTACTCGACCAAGCGCCCGCTGGTCATGATCAGCGGGAAGGTCTTGCCGATGTCCTTGTTCTTCTGCTGCACGCTCTTGTAGAGCGTCGGCAGGCGCCAGAACGCCTTCTTGTCGTCGTGCGTCGGGTACTTCTCGACCATGTCGGGCCGGTTCGAATAGAGCGGCTCGCGATGCTGCGGAACGGGATCCGGGAAGTTCCAGACGACCGCACGCGCCTTCGCGTTGCCGAACGGATGGCAGCCGTGCTGCAACGCCACGCGCTGGATGCCGCCCGACAGGTCGGTCTTCCAGTTCTTGCCTTCGGCAGCCTTCTTCTCGGCCTCGGTGAGATCGCTCCACCAGCCGAGCTTCTTCAGGAGCAGGTGGTCGAACTCGGGGTAGCCGGTCGGAATCTCCGAACCCTTCGAGCACGAGCCGTCTTCGGCGAGCAGGTTCACGCCCTCGCGCTCGACGCCGAAGTTCGCCCGGAAATTGCCGCCGCCGTCGAGCACGTGCTTCGAGGTGTCATACAGGTTCGGGGAACCGGGGTGCTTCAGCTCGGGGGTTCCGTAGCACGGCCACGGCAGGCCGAAGTAGTCGCCGTCGAGCTTGTAGCCGGTTTCCTTGTCGATGCCGCCCTTGGCCCGCAGCGTCTTGACGTCGAAGACGTGCATGTTGCGCATGTGCGCCTTCAGCCGCTCGGGGCTCTGGCCCGTGTAGCCGATCGTCCAGTTGCTGCGGTTGATCTCGCGCAGCAGCGACTCGGGCTCGGGTTCCATCATGCCGCCCTTGCCGGCGACGAGCTTGTGGCTCTTGACCAGCTCCTTGCCGAAGCCGAGCTTCTCGGCAAGCTGGTACATGATCATGTGGTCGGTGCGCGATTCCCAGAGCGGATCGATCACCTTCTCGCGCCACTGCAGCGAGCGGTTCGACGCGGTGCACGAGCCGCTCGTCTCGAACTGCGTTGCCGCCGGCAGCAGGTAGACCGCGCGGTTGGCGTTGAGCTCGCCTTCCTTGCCGGGCATCGCTGCCATCGCGGCGGTTGCCGACGGGAATGGATCGATCACGACCAGCAGGTCGAGCTTGTCCATCGCGGTCTTCATCTCCAGGCCGCGCGTCTGCGAGTTCGGTGCGTGGCCCCAGAAGAACAGCCCGCGCAGGTTGCTGTCCTGGTCGATCAGTTCGTTCTTCTCGAGCACGCCGTCGATCCAGCGCGAGACCGTCATGCCGGGCTTGGTGAGCATGCCCGGCGCGTACTGCTTCTTGATCCACTCGAAGTCGACGTCCCAGACCTTCGCGAAGTGCTTCCACGCGCCTTCGGCCAGCCCGTAGTAGCCGGGCAGCGAGTCGGGATTGGGGCCGACGTCGGTCGCGCCTTGCACGTTGTCGTGGCCGCGGAAGATGTTGGCCCCGCCGCCGCTGACCCCGATGTTGCCGAGCGCGAGCTGAACGATGCACGAGGCGCGCACGATCGCGTTGCCGATCGAGTGCTGGGTCTGGCCCATGCACCAGACGATCGTGCTCGGGCGGTTCTCGGCGAGCGTCTTCGCCACCTTGTAGACCGTCGCCTCGTCGACGCCGCAGGCTTCCTGCACCTTGTCCGGGGTCCACTTCGCGAGGACCTCGTCGCGTACCTTGTCCATGCCGTAGACGCGGTTGGCGATGTACTTCTTGTCTTCCCAGCCGTTCTTGAACACGTGATACAGCACGCCGAACAGGAACGGAATGTCGGTGCCCGAGCGGATGCGCACGTAGTCGTCGGCCTTCGCGGCGGTGCGCGTGAAGCGCGGGTCGACGACGATCATCTTGCAGCCGGTTTCCTTGGCATGCAGCATGTGCAGCATCGAGACCGGATGCGCCTCGGCCGCGTTCGAGCCGATGTACATCGCCGCCTTGGCGTTGCGCATGTCGTTGTACGAATTCGTCATCGCACCGTAGCCCCAGGTGTTCGCAACACCGGCAACCGTGGTCGAGTGACAGATGCGCGCCTGGTGGTCGCAGTTGTTGCTGCCCCAGAGGCTGACCCACTTGCGCAGCAGGTAGGCCTGCTCGTTGTTGTGCTTGCTCGAGCCGACGATGAAGATCGAGTCGGGCCCGCTCTGCTTCTTCAACTCGAGCATCTTGGCGCTGATCTCATCGAGTGCCTGATCCCAGCTGATCTTCTGGTACTTGCCATTGACGAGCTTCATCGGGCTCTTCAACCGGTACTCACCGTGGCCGTGCTCGCGCAGCGCTGCACCCTTCGCGCAGTGCGCGCCGAGGTTCAGCGGCGAATCGAACACCGGCTCCTGGCGAATCCAGACACCGTTCTCGACGACCGCATCGACCGCGCAGCCAACCGAGCAGTGGCCGCAGACCGTGCGCTTGACCTCGACCTTGCGGGCGCCGTCCTTGGCGGGCGTGTCGGCGGCATGCGCCTTCTTCTGCACGAGCGTCAGCTGCGTGGCCGCGAGGCCGGCGCCGACGCCGAGGCCGGAGCGGCGCAGAAACGCGCGTCGATCCATCGTGGGAATGGCGCGGGAGACGCCGCGGCTCAAGCTGCCGACGAGTCCCGAGCGTGAGGTGGTCGCGGACGAATCCGCGTGCGTTGACTTGCGCGTGAGCAGCATCATTCCTCCAGAAGCCGGCGAGCCGGCTCAGGCACGAGTGGTTTCGTAGTAGCGCAGCACGTGCTGCGTGAGCTGATAACCGCCGGCGGTATCGACCGCCGGTTTCGCGACCGCAGCAGCGGCGGTCGTCGCGACCGCCTGACCCGGCATGACCTTGACCGCGAGAGCCGCAGCGCCGGCAACGCCGGCGCCGATCACCAACCCGCGGCGCGTGGTCGGTGCGGTGGTTGATGGTGTGGTGTCGAGCTTCATCGATCTGACTCCGAGAAACATTCCCGTCCCAAGGTCGCGTTCGAACGAACGCGGCGAGTTCTTCTATCGATCCGCGCCTGGATATTACCGAATGTATGCAGCGCATTGCATAGCGTCATCAGGGTCAGCCCGCAGCGTCGGCGCAACGCGGCTGTCAGCTTCGTGCAAGGTCAGGCTTCCAGCAGGTCGAAGCCTTGCCCTTCCACTGCGAAGAAGTCGCGAGCAAAGAGAGCCACTGCACGGTAGAAGTCGGCGCGCGGGTGTGCAGCGATCGCATCCGTCATCGAATCAACCCAGCGCCGCATGTGGTCATTGAAGAAGAGCTGCTGCTTCGCGAGGTTGCTCACCGCGAGGTCCTCGCCGGCGATCAGGTAGCGCATCACTTCGCACAGGCTCGCGATGTGGTCCTCGGTTTCCTCGACATGGGCCGGGCGCTCCAGGCCAAGCGCGGCAAGCGTGTCGCGCAGTTCAATAAGCGGCGTTTCGTTCAAGTGGCCGGCCACGTAGTACGAGCCGTACAGGAATATTTCGGGCTTGCCGATGGCTTCGAACAGCGCGGCGTACTCGTCGGCCACCGCGCCGAGCGCGAGCCTCCGCGATGCCGCCACGACATTCATCCAGCTCGATTCGAGAAACGCGCCGGGCGCGGGCGCCTCGGTCGGCGCGACCTGGAGCTGCGCGTACAGCTCGGCGCTCGGCGCTGAATAGAACAGCGCGGCGAGCAGCCCGTACACCTCGGCGCGCGCGAGTTCCTCGCGATCGTCGGGCGGGCTGGTGAAGTTCAGTGCTGCCATCGTCGAGTTCAAAGGTCGGTGATCTTCACTTCGGTCGAGCTGCTGTGCAGGTCGATCACGCGGCAGTCGCCGCACATCTTCAAGCGCTCGGCATGCGCGCCCTGGAACATCGGGTGCGCGCTGAGTTTCAGGCTCATCGCCTCGATCGCCTTCAGCGTGCCGAACGGCTTGCTGCAGCGGATGCATGGGTACGGCTCGGCTTCATTCAGCACGCGCAGCTGCTTGCGCGCCTTGCCGGCATCGGCGAGCCACAGTCGCGGCTGCAAAGTGATCGCCTGCTCCGGGCAGGTGCTCGCGCACAAGCCGCACTGCACGCAGTTCTTCTCGATGAAGCGCAGCTGCGGCTTCTCGGCGTTGTCGGCCAGCGCGCTTTCGGGACAGGCGCCGACGCAGCTCAGACACATCGTGCAGCGCTCGGCATCGACGATCAACGAGCCGAGCGGGCTGGCCAGCGCGGGCAGCGCGATCTGCTCCGGCACCGCGCTCGCCTGCTGCAGCAGGTGCTCGAGCGCAAGCTCCAGCGTCGCGCGCTTGTCGGGTTGCCCGCTGAAGCTCGCGACTTGCGCGACCGTTTGCGCCGGCGCGACGCGCAGCGCCGCATCGAGGGCCGCAACGTCGCGTGCTTCGACGATGCGCAAGTGCTCACCTGCAAAGCCCAACCCGCTCAGGATCGCCTGCGCGACCTGCATCTGCGCCGCCACCGCGTCGCGGTAGGCAGGCGCTTCCTCGTCGGTCATCAGCACCCAGACCTGCGACGCGCCGTACGCAATCGCCGACAGCCACAACTCGATGCCGACCGAGGCCGTGTGCCACACGTCGAGCGGCAGCACCCGCGCCGGCATGCCGCGCACCGCACGGTCCGTGCGCGCGGCGCGGCCGAGCGAGTCGATCAGCGCGCTGCCCGCTTCCTGGCTGTGGATCAACAGCGCGGCGTCCTTGCCGCCTGCCCGCTGATAGGTCGAGACGAGCGTTCGGATGCGCCGGCCTTGCTCGTGGGCACGCGGCGTCGCGTAGCTGATCGCGCCGCTCGGGCAGACCGTCGTGCAGGCACCGCAGCCGACGCACAGGTGCGGCTCAACGATGATCCCGGCGAGGTTGGCACCCGCTTTCCCTTTCATCGACGCGTCGCTGCGGATCGCCTGCGCGGAGCAGACGTCAATGCAGGCAGTGCAACCGATGCGCTCGTTGCGGCTGTGCGCGCAGATCTTTTGTTTGTACTGGAAGAACTTGGGCTTCTCGAACTCGCCGACGCTCTCGCGCAGTTGCAGCACGGCGTCGACGAGCGCCGCATCGTCGGGCGCATGGAAATAGCCTTGCGGCGGCTGATGCAGTGCGATCAGCGGCGTCGCGCCGAGGTCGAGCACGAGGTCGAAGGTCTCGTCGACCTCCTGCGCGGCGCGCTGGAAGTCGATCGCACCGGCGGCGTCGCAGACGCGAACGCAATCGCGATGGTTCTTGCACTTCGCGAGATCGATCTGGTAGCTGAAGTCGATCGCCTGCTCGGGGCATGCCTCGATGCAGGCATTGCAGCGGGTGCACAGGTCGAGATCGATCGGGTTGTCGGTGCGCCAGCTCACGTTGAACGCACCGAGCCAGCCGCCGATCGCGGTGACCGTGCCCGCATGCACGGGGTAGCCGCGCTCCTGCGGCAGCGTGCCGGCGCCTTGCAGCAGCACGCTGACGTCGAGTTTGTCCGCCAGCATCTTCGCGGCACGTGCGGCGCGGTCGGCCGACCCGACGATCAGCACACGACCCTCGGACCGGTACGCAACCGTGCCGACCGGTTCGGGATCCGGCAGTTGCGCGAGCGCGAGCAGCGCAGCGATCTTCGGCGTCATCGATGCCGGCTGCGCCTTCGCGTCCTTGCTCCAGCCGCCGGTCTCGCGGATGTTGACGAAGCGGATCGGCCGCTCGGCGACACCCGGCGCGCCTTCTGTCTGTTCGTTCAGTTCGAGGAAGAGCGCGCGTTCCTGCGTGCACGCGACGACGAGTTCTTCGCCGCTCTTCGCGGCCCGCTGAAACGCGCCGGCCTCGCGCCGGCACAGCGTGGTGTGGACCGTCTGCAGCCCGTCGTTGCGTTCAGGCCCCAGCGCCCGGCTCAGGGCCGGGCCGTCCAGGCTCATCGTCTGGTTGCAGTTGCAGATCAGCGTCGTGGTCATCGGCGATCGGGTCGGCGACTGCATCGCGAGCCGCTTCGGCCGGCGGCACTTGTGCAGACGCTTGCATAGGTTCGATCGGTTGATTGTCGTCCGGTTCGTCGGCGGGTTTCTCGATGTCGTCGAACAAGCCCAGGAATTTCGACTGGTTCATCTGCCGCAGCATCGCGAGCGGGATCGGGTCGGGCTTGTTGTAGTCGTCGATGTAGGTGTCGAGCCCGTCCATCACGTTGAAGTGCGGGTCGCTGAAGAGCTTCTTCATCGCCGCGCTCTTCACGCCGTCGTCCACGCCCGGCGTCACGAAGCGCGAGTAATCGGACTCGCGTGTCAGCGCGGCGACGTCTTCCATCGTCGGCAGCGCCGGGGCCTCGGCGCGTTGTGCGGGTGTCGCGGTCGGCTCCGCCCGCGGCGCTTGCGCGATCGGCGCGGGCATCGTCGAACCAAGCGACGGCGGGGCAGACAGCGGATCGGGGTCGGGCACCGCGGCGGGTTCGACTTCGACGCCGGCTTTCAGCTGCGACTTGCGGCGCGACCAGCGCGACAGGAAACCTTCGTCGCGATCGCTCACGATCGCCGCTCCTCGGGCGGCAGGAACGACTGCGGCCGGCGCCGCTTCTTCGGCTCGGGCCGATAGTTCTCGTCGGTGTAGGCCTGCAGCCAGGCGACCACCTCGGCCGGCATCGGCAGCTGCTCGACGTGCTCCTGCGCATCGAGCCAGCGTCCGGCTTCGTTGTACGAGACGCTCACGGTCTCGGGCCAGGCGCGCTCCGGCTCTTCGTCAGCGGCGCGCCAGACGACGAACCAGGCCGGCGCCCCCGAGCTCAGGTTCAGGTAGTAGCCTTCGCCTTCGTCGCGGAACAGCTCGATCCGGAACCCCGGATGCAGCGTGCTGCGGCGTTGACCGTCGTCGCGCAGCACGGTCGGCTCGGTGCCAAAGCCGCCTTCGTCGAGCACGACATCGCTCACCGAATGGCGCCATTCTTCCCAGCGGTTCGGCCGCGCTTCGCGGTCCATCACGACCGCGACGGCGATGGTCGGCCTGGCCGGGGACGTCATGGCAGCCTCAGGTTCCTGTCAGGTGTCTTTGGAGATCGTGATGCTCGGGAACTTGGACGAGAAGTCCTTCGCGCGCTGCGCGATCTTCACCGCCACCTGCCGCGCGACGCTCTTGTACAGACCCGCGATCTCGCCGTCCGGTTCGCTCACGACGCTCGGGAACCCGCTGTCGGCCTGCACGCGAATCGACAGGTTCAGCGGCAGCGCGCCGAGGTAGTCCATCTTGTACTCGGCCGCCAGGCGCTTGCCGCCTTCGTCGCCGAAGATGTGCTCGACATGGCCGCACTTCTCGCACACGTGCACCGCCATGTTCTCGACGATGCCAAGGATCGGCACGCCGACCTTCTCGAACATCTTGATGCCCTTCTTGGCGTCGAGCAGCGCGATGTCCTGCGGCGTCGTCACGATCACCGCGCCGGTCAGTGGCACGCGCTGCGAGAGCGTGAGCTGGATGTCGCCGGTGCCGGGCGGCATGTCGACGATCAGGTAGTCGAGCTCGCTCCAGTTGGTCTGGCGCAGCAGCTGCTCGAGCGCCTGCGTCGCCATCGGGCCGCGCCAGATCATCGGGTTGTCGGCGTCGACGAGAAAGCCGATCGACATGACCTGCACGCCGTAGTTCTCCAGCGGCTCCATGGTCTTGCCGTCGGCACTTTCGGGGCGGCCTTCGATGCCCATCATCATCGGCTGGCTCGGGCCGTAGATGTCAGCGTCGAGGATGCCGACCGTCGCGCCTTCGGCGGCCAGCGCAAGCGCCAGGTTGACGGCCGTGGTGCTCTTGCCGACGCCGCCCTTGCCGGACGCGACCGCAACGATGTTCTTCACCTTCGGCATCAGCTGCACGCCGCGCTGCACGGCGTGCGCCGTGATCTTCGTGACGAGGTTCACGCTGACGTTCTCGACGCCGGGCAGCGTGCGCGCCGCGGCGACCAGCGCCTTGCGAAGCGCCGGGACCTGGCTCTTCGCCGGGTAGCCGAGTTCGACGTCGAACGCGACGTCGCCGCCATCGATGCGCAGGTTCTTCACCTGCTTGCCGGAGATGAAATCCTTGCCCGTGTTCGGATCGATCACGGTCTTGAGTACGTCCAGCAGCGCGGTATCGGCGACAGTCATTGCGAGGTCGGGCAGTTGCAAAATGAAACCGCACGAGTCTAGCCCGAACCCTTTGCCCCTCCGGGCCGAGGACAGAATGCAGGCCCGCGCTCCGCTCACTCACGGACTCCCGCACGACGCGATGCAACGACGAACCCTGCTTCACGCCGCCGCCGCCGGCGCCCTCGGCCACGCGATCTCTCCAGCCGCGCTTGCCGCCGGCCTGAAGCCGCTCGGCCGCCCGCAGCCTTTCAGCTACGCCGCGCTCAAGGGCCGGGCCCGCGCGCTCGCGCAGGCACCCTACAAGCCGGACCAGACGGCGCTGCCGGCGGCGATCTCCGCACTCGACTACGACCAGTATCAGTCGATCCGCTTCAAGCCCGACCACGCTCTGTGGGCCGACGAGAAGCTGCGCTTTCGGGTCAAGCTGTTTCACCTCGGCATGTTCTTCAAGCGCCCGGTGCAGATGTTCGAGGTGGCCGGCGGCGCGGCCCAGGAGCTCGCGTACGACCCGGCGATGTTCGACTACGGCAAGAGCGGGCTGCGCGGCGCCCAGCAGCCCAAGGACCTCGGATTCGCCGGCTTCCAGGTCACCTTTCACATGGCGCCCGAACACGACATCGCGGCATTTCTCGGTGCGAGCTACTTCCGCTCGACCGGTGGCTCGCGACAGTACGGGCTGTCGGCCCGCGGCCTTGCCGTCGACACCGTGCTTCCGCGTGCCGAGGAGTTTCCCGACTTCGTCGAGTTCTACTTCGAGCGGCCGGCGCCGTTCGCGAACACGCTGGTGGTCTATGCGCTGCTCGACTCGCCGAGCGTGAGCGGCGCGTACCGCTTCGCGATCACCCCGGGCGACACCGTGCTGATGGATGTCGACGCCGCCTTGTACCCGCGCAAGGAGATCGAGCGGCTCGGCATCGCCCCGTGCACGAGCATGTTCCAGACCGGCGAGAACGACCGGCGCATGGCCAACGACTGGCGCCCGGAGATCCACGACTCCGATGGCCTGGCGATGTACACCGGGACCGGCGAATGGATCTGGCGGCCGCTGAACAACCCGCAGCAGCTGCGCTTCAACTCCTTCAGCGACAACAACCCGCGCGGCTTCGGCCTGCTGCAGCGCGACCGCGATTTCGACCACTACCAGGACGACGGCGTGTTCTACGAGCGCCGCCCGTGCCTGTGGGTCGAGCCGAAGACCGGCTGGGGCGCGGGCGCGGTGCAGCTGGCAGAGATTCCGACCGTCGACGAGACCTTCGACAACATCGTCGCCTTCTGGAACCCGGCCGCCAAGCCGCAGCCCGGGCAGGAGCTGCTGTTCGGCTACCGGCTCTACTGGGGCGCCGAGCCGCCGTCGCAACCACCGCTCGCGCGCTGCGTCGCCACGCGCACCGGCATCGGCGGCATCGTCGGCCAAAAGCGCACGGCCTTCTCGCGCCGTTTTGCGGTCGACTTCGTCGGCGGCGATCTGGCACTGCTCGATCCGCGCACCAAGGTCGAGCCGGTGATCAGCGTCTCCTCCGGCAAGGTCGAGATCACGTCGGCGCGCCCGCTCGCGGCCGTGCACGGCATTCGCGCGATGTTCGACCTCGTGCCCGATGCCAGCACCACGCCGATCACGATGCGGCTGTACCTCAGTGCCGACGGCCAGCCGCTCTCCGAGACGTGGCTGTACGAGTGGGTGCCGCCGCCGCTGGCCGAGCGCAAGCTGCTCTGACCCGGGCGTTCGGCGCAGGGCCGCCTAAAATCGAGGTTTCGCCCCGGCGATTCACTGCGCCCTGTGCCGCCCATGACCCGCAAGCTGTTCGTCACCACTGCCCTGCCCTACGCGAACGCGCCGTTTCACGTCGGCCACATGATGGAGTACATCCAGGCCGACATCTGGGTGCGGATGCAGCGCATGCTGGGCAGTCAGGTGCACTTCGTCTGCGCCGACGACGCGCACGGCGCGCCGATCATGATCGCGGCCGAGAAGGCCGGGCTGTCGCCGCAGGAGTTCGTCGCGAAGATCGCGGCGGGCCGCAAGCAATACCTCGACGGCTTCCAGATCGCGTTCGACAACTGGCACTCGACCGACGGAGCCGAGAACCACGAGCTCGCCAAGACGATCTACCTCGCGCTGCGCAAGGAAGGGCTGATCGCCGAACGCACGATCGAGCAGTTCTATGACCCCGTGAAGGGCATGTTCCTGCCCGACCGCTACATCAAGGGCGAATGCCCGAACTGCGGCGCGAAAGACCAGTACGGCGACAACTGCGAGGTCTGCGGTGCGGTGTATGCGCCGACCGACCTGAAGAACCCGTACTCCACGCTGACCGGTGCGACGCCCGTGCTCAAGAGCAGCGACCACTACTTCTTCCAGCTTTCGTCGCCGCGCTGCGTCGAATTCCTGAAAGGCTGGATCAATGAACCGGGTCGCCTGCAGGGCGAGGTGGCGAACAAGGTCAAGGAGTGGTTCGCCACCGACGACGACGGCCACGTCGGGCTCGCCGACTGGGACATCAGCCGCGACGCGCCGTACTTCGGCATCGAGATCCCCGACGCACCCGGCAAGTACTTCTACGTCTGGCTCGATGCGCCGATCGGCTATCTCGCCTCGCTGAAGAACCTGCTGGACCGCAAGGGCATCGACTTTCATTCGTTCATGGCCGACCCGGAGGTCGAGCAGATTCACTTCATCGGCAAGGACATCGTCACCTTCCACACGCTGTTCTGGCCCGCGATGCTGCACTTCAGCGGCCGCAAGGTGCCGAACAAGATCAACGTGCACGGCTTCATCACGGTCGGCGGCGACAAGATGAGCAAGAGCCGCGGCACCGGCATCTCGCCGCTGCGCTATCTCGAGCTCGGCCTGAACCCCGAGTGGCTGCGCTACTACATCGCGGCCAAGCTGAACGCGCGGGTCGAGGACGTCGAGTTCAACCCGGAAGACTTCGTCGCCCGCGTCAACAGCGACCTGGTCGGCAAGTACATCAACATCGCGAGCCGTGCCGCCGGCTTCATCTCCAAGCGCTTCGCGGGCCGGCTCTCGGCCGACATCGGTGTCGAAGGCCGCGTGCTGCTCGACGGCTTGCGTGCGCACCGCGGCACCGTGGTCGAGCTGTACGAGGAGCGCGAATTCGCGAAGGCCTTGCGCGAGGTGATGCTGCTGGCCGACCGCGTGAACGAGTACGTCGACCAGAACAAGCCCTGGGAGCTTGCCAAGCTGGCGGGCCAAGACGCCGTGCTGCACGACGTCTGCACGGTCTGCATCGAGGCGTTCCGCGTGCTGACCATCTACCTGAAGCCGGTGCTGCCCGCACTGGCCGCGCAGGTCGAGGCCTTCCTGCGTGTCGAGCCGATGGACTTCGCCGACACGGCGCGCGCCCTCGGCGCGCACACGATCGGCGAGTACAAGCACCTGATGCAACGGGTCGACCCGAAGCTGCTGGACGCGCTGTTCGAGCCGGCTGTGGTCGCGGTGCCGCCGCCCGGCGGCGAGGCGCTCGCGCCCGAGATCGGCATCGACGACTTCGCGAAGGTCGACCTGCGAATTGCGCAGATCGTCGCGTGCGAGCGGGTCGACGGATCGAGCAAGTTGCTGCGCCTGACGCTCGACGTGGGAGAAGCGAAGCACCGCAACGTGTTCAGCGGCATCCAGTCGGCCTACTCGCCCGAAGACCTGATCGGCAAGTTCACCGTGATGGTCGCGAACCTCGCGCCGCGCAAGATGAAGTTCGGGCTCAGCGAAGGCATGGTGCTCGCCGCCTCGCACGGCGACGAGAAAGCCAACCCCGGCCTGTACATCCTCGAGCCGTGGCCGGGCGCGACGCCCGGCATGCGCGTTCGCTGAGACTCGCGTCCGTGACACCGGTCCCCGCCTCGCGCATCTGGCAGCTCTCGCGCCGCCGGCGCTTCATGGCGCGTGCGCACCACTGCGGTCCGCCCGCGGACTCCTCTCGATTGTTCGTCGATCTGCCCGTCGATCGCTCCGAGGAGTCCATCCGTGTCACTGCCCGTTTCACCCCATCCGTTTCGCCCGCGACTGCTTGAGGCGCTGCGCGACTACAGCCGGCCACGATTCCTTGCCGACCTCGGCGCCGGCGTCACGGTCGGCATCGTCGCGCTGCCGTTGGCGATGGCGTTCGCGATCGCCTCGGGCGTCAAGCCCGAGCAAGGCATCTTCACGGCCATCATCGCGGGCTTCCTGATCTCGCTGCTCGGCGGCTCGAGCGTGCAGATCGGCGGTCCGGCCGGCGCGTTCATCGTCATCGTCTACGGCATCGTGCAGCGCTACGGCGTGCCGAACCTGCTGATCGCAACCGTGCTCGCAGGGCTGCTGCTGTTCGCGCTCGGCTGGTTGCGGCTCGGTGTGCTGGTGCGCTACATCCCGGTCTCTATCGTCATCGGGTTCACCAACGGCATCGCGGTGCTGATCGCGCTGTCGCAGGTGAAGGACCTGCTCGGCCTGAAGATCGACAAGGTGCCGGCCGACTTCTTCGCGCAGTTGAACGCGATCGCGCTGCACCTGCGCGAGGTCGATCCGTACGCGTTCGGCATCGGCGCGGCCTGCCTCGCGGGGCTGTTCTTCTGGCCGTATCTGTTCACGCGCGGCAAGCTGTTGCCCGGCGCGGTACTCGACGTGCGCGCCGTGCGCATGGCTGCTCGCACACCGGCGCCGATCGTCGCGCTGATCACGCTGTCGGCACTGGTCGCCGTGTTCGAGCTGCCGGTCGAGACCATCGGCTCGCGCTTCGGTGGCATTCCGCGATCGCTGCCCGAGTTCGTCTGGCCGAACCTGAGCTGGGAGACTGCACAGCACCTGCTCATCCCGACGATCACGATCGCGCTGCTGGGGGCGATCGAATCGCTGCTGTGCGCCCGCGTGGCCGACAACCTCACGACCCACAAGCGCCACGATCCGAACCAGGAGCTGATGGCGCAGGGCGTGGCCAACATGGTGGCGCCCTTCTTCGGCGGTATTCCCGCCACCGGCACGATCGCGCGCACCGTGACCAACGTGCGCGCCGGCGCGACGAGCCCGGTCGCCGGCATCGTGCACGCGGCAACGCTGCTCGCCATAGTGATCGCCGCTGCCCCGCTCGCGGCGAGCGTGCCGCTGGCCGCACTCGCCGGCATCCTGCTGTTCGTGGCCTGGAACATGGGCGAGTGGCACGAGTTCAGCCTGACTCGCCTGCGCCAGTTCAGCCCGGAGCACCGGCTCAAGCTGATCGGCACCTTCCTGCTGACGGTGGTCTTCGATCTCACGGTGGCGGTCGAGGCCGGGCTCATCGTGGCCTGCATCGCATTCATCTACCGCATGAGCACGCTGTTCCGCATCGAGCCTCTCATCGAGCCGGGCGTGCAGTTGGATGCCGACCCGGGCACGCGCGTCTATCGGCTCTACGGCTCGCTCTTCTTCGGCGCGGTCGGCAAGCTCGAATTGCTCGCCGACGAACTGGAGCAGTCCATCCGCACGGTCGTGCTGGAGATGCACCAGCTGGTCTCGATGGACAGCTCGGGCCTGGATGCGCTGCTGCAACTCCACCGCGCGCTCGAGCGGCGCTCGACGCGGCTCGTGCTGTGCGCGCTCAACGAGCAGCCGCTGCAGCTGCTGCGCCAGTCGGGCTTCGACGCGGTGATCGGCGATGCGAACATCTTGCCGGACCTGCCGAGTGCACTTCAGAGCGCACCGCAGAGTCCGCAGCCGCGCCCAGCTACTTCCTGATCGTCGTGTTGGTGACGACCGGCTGGCCGCTGCGTGCCAGCACGAAGATGCCGGGCAGGCCGGCCGTCTCGAAGCCGGCGCTCGGGTTCGTCTCGAGCAGCGAGTTCGTGATGGACATCGTTCCCGTCAGGTCGTTGCTCACGAAGAAGAACGCGCCGCCGCCTTCGTTGGCGCTGTTGTCGTGCACATGGCTGCCGCACACGCTGAGATCGAAGGTGTTGCCGTCCTGGTAGATCGCGCCGCCGCTGCCGCCCCCTGGCGTTCCGGCGCGCGCCGGGTTGGCGCCGTTGCCGACGGCGCGGTTGTGGCTGATCAGCGTGTTGATCACGCTGAACGAAGCGCCGAGGCCGCTGAGGCCGCCGCCGTTCGAGCATTGGTTGCCATAGCCAGCGGCCCCGCCGAAGGTGCTGTTGACGACGTAGACCGGCGCCGCACTCGAGGTTCCGAATGCGCGCACAGCGGCGCCGCCCAGATCGGGGCCGCTCGTTTCGCATTGATTGCGGAAGAAGCGCGAGTTGACGACCTTGAGCCGCCCGCCGCGCACGTAGATCGCACCACCGCCGTTCACGTCATCGCGGCCGTACGACTGCGCGCTCGAATTGCCGTCGACCATCGTGATGTTCTGGACCGTGAGCTTGGGCGAGTCCTGCAGGTCGCAGCGGGTCGAGGTCCAGACCTGCGCCGGATCGCAGGTGTTCTGGTAGAGGATGCGCTGGCTGCCGCCGCCGCTGAGCGTGACCTTGCCGCCTCCGTCGAGCACGACGTCGGGCTTGTCGTTGAAGACTTTCGCGGTGCGCGTCATCGTGATCGACACCGGATCGCTGCCGCAGTTGAACGTGATCTTGCCGCCCTGCGCGACAGCGGCGACCACCGCGTCCGACGTGCAGCTCGCGGCGCTGCCGTTGCCGACCACGCGGTCCGGCGTGCCGATCGCGACGGCCTGCGCCGCGGCGGGGACTGCGCAGTTGCCATTGGCGTAGCCGGCCGGCGGGCTGCCATCGACTGGCGCGGGCGCGGGCGAAGGTGAAGGCGCGGGTGCAGGCGATGGGCTAGGCGACGGCGCAGGGCTCGGCGCCGGACCCGGTGCCGGAGACGATGTCGGTGTCGACGTGCCTCCCGTCTCGGACCCACCTCCACCGCCGCATGCGGCAACACCGCACAGCAGGGTCAGCGACAGCACGTGCAGCGCATGGATCGGGGCAGTGGAAGACGAGGGCAACCGGGACATCGCATCAAGCTCGACAATAGGAACGCGGCAGCTTAGCGGCGCTGCCAAGGCGCATGTGAGCGCTTGTAGCCGCCGCTTGACAGGCCCTGCGTCGACTTCAATCATCCCTGCTCAAATGTCCGACATGCCCGACATGCCCTCCAGCCCTGCCAGCGTCGACATCGTCCGCGAGTTCCCCGACACGAGCTGGGCAGACGATGGGCCGACGCGCGGTGTCGAGCGCGTCGTCGAAGACGGCATGGTGCTGAGCTTTCCGCGGCTGCCGTTCGTGCTCGACGAATCCGAGCGCCGATTCCTCGACCCGCGCTGGGCCGATGGCAAGGCGAAGAACATCTCGGTGCGCTGGGGCCCGGACCACCCGGGCGGCGACCTGCGCGGCGCGCTCGGCGACGTCGCCGACCTCACTGCGCTGAAGGCGATGATCGTGCGCTATGCCGAGCAGAGCGAGGCGTTTGCGCTGCGCCTGTTTCCGCACTACCGAACCCACCTGAAGCGCGGCAACACCTCGTTTCGGCCGGTCAACGTCGCGGGGCGCGAGACGAGCTGGCGCAAGGACGACACACGGCTGCACATCGACGCGTTCCCGTCCAACCCGATGCACGGCACGCGGCTGCTGCGCGTGTTCTGCAACGTCAACCCGAGCGGTGAGCCGCGCCGCTGGCGTGTCGGCGAGCCGTTCGAGGCGCATGCGCAGCGCTATCTGCAGGCGATCCCGAGGCCGCTGCCGGGCTCGGCATGGCTGATGGATGCAGCGGGCATCACGAAGCGGCGCCGCACCGAGTACGACCACATGATGCTGCAGCTCCACGACCGGGCGAAGGCCGATGCGGCGTTCCAATCCGACAGCCCGCAGGCGCGCGTCGACTTCGCGCCGAGCACCACGTGGGTCGTGTTCAGCGACCAGGTGCTGCACGCAGCGATGGGCGGCCAGCACATGATGGAGCAGACCTTCTACCTCGCGCCCGAACACCAGCATCGGCCAGAGGTCTCGCCGCTCGGCATCCTGGAGCGGCTCACCGGCCGCTCGTTGCGCTAACGCCGGCCAGCGCGCGGCCGCTCCGAAGCAGCCGGCGACCCGCTCGGCGGGTGGCGGTGGTATTCCCACCGCCGGGTGCTCCAGCTAACGCCAGAAGACCTCGGCCTTCGCGAAAGCCTTCAGCTCGGCCGCAGCCTGCTCGATCAGCGCAGCGCGGCGCGCGCTGAGCCAGCCGAGCGCGAACCAGCCGCGGGCGTCGCGCTCGGTCGTGCCGCGCAACGCATCGATCGCGACGATCACGTCGCTGATCGACCCCAACCGCTCCTGCAGCGCGCGCAGCGGCTTCAGGTAGCGGCGCACGGCTTTGCGCTCGAACAAGCCCGCGCTGAACTCGACCGCGTAGCGAAGCCGCTTGATGCGCTTGCGCAGGCGGTGGCGCTGGCTGTCGTCGAGCTCGGTGAAGCGCCTGGCATCTGCCACGGCCTGCTTGTGCCAGCGCTTCAGCCGAAGCGAGAGACGCTCGTGAAGCGCAGGCGATGCCGCGCCGCCCTCGCCGTCGCTCCCGCTCTGCGCTTCGCGTTCGATCGAGGCTTCGATCAGCCCGAGCAGCAGCCGCTGCGTCGCCTCGCCGCGCACCAGCGCAGTACTCGATACGTCGGCATGCCGCGCGCGCGCCGCCACGGGCTCTGCACCGATGCTCGCGAGCGCGCGGCCGAGCTCGGCGGCGAAAGCGGTGTCGACGACGAGCTGGTCACGCGCGACGCCGAGACCGCGAAAGAGCGCAGCTGCGCCGCTTACCAGATCGGAGTCGGTCGCGATGAAATCGAAGAACTGCCACGCACTGCGCAAGCGCCGCAGGCCGACGCGCAACTGGTGCACGTGTTCGTCGCCATGTTCGCCGGAAGCGATCTGGCTCGCGTTCGCGGCGATCTGCGCAACGCATTCGCGCAGCACCGCTTGCCATCCCGCGTGCGCGGTCATCGCTCGATCCAGCACGGCCGCTTGCGAGCCTCGCGCCGGCGAGAGGCGCGTGCCGCGCGCCAGCAGCTCGCCTCGCTCGGCCTTGCTGCGCGTGTCGATCCACAGGCCGTGGCGATGAATCCACTGGCGCGCCAGCTCGGCGAGCGCCGCGGGCTCGCCGCTCAGCAGCTCGAGTTCGAGCTCGCACAGCGGCCAGCTCGCTCCGTCCGCCTCGATCACCCCGCTGTCGAACGCCAGCTCGACCTGCGCACCGGGCACCCGCAGCACGCGGGTGCGGCGCAGCACGTCGGTGCGGTAGCGAACGCCGAGCGTCGCGGGCCCGTCGTGGCCGAGCAGCGCGAGCAGCCGATCGCCGACGGCGGTGCCGCGGTGCAAGGCCGGGTCGATGCTCGGCACTTGTCTTGGCACGAGTGCGAGCACCTTCACGTTGTGCTCGAAGCGGGTCAGCGTGTCGTCGCCTGCGCCCTTGAGCGTCTGCACCCAGTCACGCCCTTCGCGCCGCATCCGCAGCGCGAGCCGGTGCTGTGCCAGCAATGCATCGGGTGTGTCTGCGTACGCCGCCTGAAGGCGCATGCGCCGCGCCGGCGTGCGGCCGGCCACGGCCGCGTCGACCGCAGCCCGGGCGCTGGCCGGGACTTGCAGCTTCAGCTCCACTTCATGCATGCGCGGATGCTCGCATGCAGGGCAGCGGATTTTGATGAAAGGCCGAGTGCGCCGAGGTTCAGCGGCCGGCCTGGCCGGCGTCCTTCGCGTCCAGCGTGGTCGAGGTCGAGACGACGCGGCCGTTCAGGTCGAAGCTGACCGAGAACACCTTGTTCTCAGCGCCATCGGCGAAGCGCCAGTCCCAGACCTCTTCCTGCTTCTGCGCGTACGTCTGGGTCTTCCCGGCGCGGCCGAGCAGGCGGCGCACCTGGGCCTTGTCCCAGCCGGGCTCGACCTTCGCGAAGTTCGCCGGCTTCAGGACCTGGCGCATCGCCACCAGCTTGCCGTCCTTGCCGATCGCGAGCATGTAGTTGACCTGGCCGGCCGGCTGGCGCGGGTACTCGAGCACGCGGCTGCCGTCGTCTTCGGTGTAGACCGCGGCAGGCTCGCCCCATTTCGCGCGGACGTCGGCCTCTGTCGTGACGCCGACCTCGAGCTCGGCGATCTTCTGCACGTCGCAGGCCGCGAGCGCCGCGACGGCAGCGAGCGTGACGGCCGCCAGCCAGTGGCGGGCGTGGTGTGTGGGACGGCGAAGTTCGGGCATTGGCGTCTCCCCGGTAAAATGCAGGTCACGACTCTAGCGCCCGTATTCGCCCCACTCCGTGGCAAGCGCGCCAAACTCCCATGCCATTGTTCTGGAAAGCCTACAAATCCGACGTCACGAGCTTCATCGAGCAGCTCAAGGCCACGAAGCCGACGCTCGAGCAGGAGCAACGCGCCGGCCGCTCGCTGCTGTGGGACAAGCACATCGACCGCGACGCCCAGTCCGAATACCAGGACGCGCGCGTGCGCCAGACGCCGTACGTCTACCAGACCAAGACCTGATGAAACGGACTCCGGTCGCGCGGGCCGCCGCGCCGGGCCGCCCCAAGCAAGGTCCGACCCTCTCGGAGGGCCGCCTGCTGTACCCGGCAGGCGGGGTATTGCCATGACACTCGAGGTGCCGACCCCGGAGGTCGACACCCCGCCGTCGGAGGTGGACGGCGTGGCGGTCGCGCGCCTGTACGGCGAGCCGCTGTTCGCACTGCCGACCGACCTGTACATCCCGCCCGATGCGCTCGAGGTGTTTCTCGAGGCTTTCGAAGGCCCGCTCGACCTGCTGCTGTACCTGATCCGCAAGCAGAACTTCAACATCCTCGACATCCCGATGGCGAGCGTGACGCGCCAGTACCTGGCCTACGTCGAGCAGATCCGCAAGACCAACCTCGAGCTCGC
>Ga0075370_10000148_pt1 | contig 23924 bp, 23 predicted proteins | sample EndMethybrTD3035_FD_71398 | JGI IMG/M metagenome (GOLD analysis project Ga0075370, IMG submission 71398) | Populus endosphere microbial communities from Tennessee, USA - Endosphere MetaG P. TD hybrid TD303-5 | ecosystem: Host-associated > Plants > Roots > Endosphere | place: USA: Tennessee... | reverse complement strand
GCCACCTGAGCGGCAGTGGCGACCGGCGCGCTGCCGAGCACTCGCGACAGATCGGCTCGTACCGCCGCGGCATCGCCGACAGCCACCGCATAAGACGGCGCCGCTGGTGCGCGCACCAGCAACCGCAGGCCCCAGAACACGGCCGTGGCAGCCACGAGGGCCCAGATGACGAACGCCGATAGTCGCGCAACCATGCACGATTATGATTCAACGAATTCGCAACCCACGTCCGGCAGTTCGCCGGGCCAGCTGGACTCCCCGATGATGTTGCCCAAGAACCTCGCGCGCCGCGCCCGCACTGCTCGCGGCTTCACGCTGATCGAGTTGATGGTCGTGCTCGTGATCATCGGCGTGCTCGCGGCGCTGATCGTTCCGAACGTTCTCGAGCGTGCCGACGATGCGCGCGTGACCGCCGCGCGCACCGACGTCAACAACCTGATGCAGGCGCTCAAACTTTACAAACTCGACAACCAACGCTTTCCGACCGCAGACCAGGGACTGCAATCCCTGGTGGCCAAGCCGACCAGCGGCCAGATCCCTCCCAACTGGAAGCCCTACCTCGACAAGCTGCCCAACGACCCGTGGGGCCGTCCTTACCAATATGCGAACCCGGGCCTGAAGGGCGAGATCGATGTCTACAGCTTCGGCGCCGACGGCGTGGTCGGCGGCGAAGGGAAGAACGCCGACATCGGCAGCTGGCAGTGAGATGAGCGGCATGCGCGTGGCGCCCGACCGGGGCTTCACGCTGATCGAACTGCTGGTGGTCGTCGCGCTGATCGCGATTGCGAGCGCAGTAGCGAGCCTGGCGTTGCGTGACCCGGCCGCGACAAGGCTCGAACACGAAGGAGCACGCCTGGTCGCACTGCTCGAGGCGGCGCGCACCGAGGCACGTGCATCGGGCCTGCCCGCGAGCTGGGAGCCGCGGCCGGAGCAGGCCGGAGCGGAAGGTTTTCGATTCATCGGCCTGCCGAGGACCACTGGGCTGCCGTCGAACTGGCTGAACACCGGCGTCAGTGCCGACGTGGTCGGCGCGCGCGCGGTGCTGCTCGGCCCCGAGCCGCTGATCGGCGCGCAGCGCATCGTTCTCAGGCTCGACGACCAGCGCCTGCAGATCGAAACCGACGGCCTCGGCCCGTTCGTCGTCAGTGCCGATCAGACAGCGGGCGCACGTTGATCATGCGCCGCACTTCGACACGCACCACCCCCGGCTTCACGCTGATCGAAGTGCTGGTGGCGCTGACGATTGTCGCGATCACGCTCGGAGCTGGCATCAAGGCGGCAGGCGCACTAAGCAACAACAGCCAGCGCTTGGCCGATGCCAGCGCCGCGCAGTGGTGCGCCGACAACCAGTTGACCGCGCTGCGCCTGGCCAACACGACGCCGCCGATCGGAGACTCCGAGTTCAGCTGCAGCCAACTCGGCCTGAGCTATCCGGGCCGGCTGGTCACCCGGCCCACTCCGAATCCGCTGTTCGTCCGCGTCGACGCGCTCATGTTCGCGGAGAACGGCCAGCCTATCCTCACGTTCTCGACGGTGCTGCGCAAGTGAACACGCCGCATGCTCGCCCACGACCGGTCCGAGGCTTCACGCTCGTCGAGGTGCTCGTCGCAATGCTCGTGATGGCGATCATGGCGGTGATGGCATGGCAGGGTGTGGACGGTGTGGTCCGTGCGCGCGCCGCGAGCCAGGAACGCCTCGAGCGCACGTTGCGACTCAACACCGTCGTCGCTCAATGGGAACAGGATCTGGCGTCGATCCAGGACACGACCGTCGTGCCGCTTGCATTGAGCTGCGACGGTGCAAGCGTGCGCCTGACGAGACGCACGCCGACCGGGCTGCAGGTCGTTGCCTGGACTTTGCGCCCGGATTCCAGTGGCACCACCGGCTTCGGCACGCTCGAACGCTGGGCTGGCCCGAGCGTCATGACGACGGGTGAATTGCAGGACAGCTGGCTGCGCAGCCTGCAACTGCAAGGCGGCGAGGCCGGGCAGTTGCGCACCTTGAACGGGCTTGCGCAATGGCAGGTGTATTTCTATCAGGGCAACGCCTGGAGCAACTGCCAGTCCACCGGCGACGTCGCAAGCTCGTCGACCAGCAGCTCGAGCACCGTCGTCGCGCCGGCCGGCGCCGCGAGCACGCCGGTCACGACTCAGCGACAGGCGCTGCCCAAGGGCGTCCGCGTCGTGCTCAGCTTTGCTCCGGGCAGCGGGCTGAACGGCGACCTGACCCGCGACGTACTGCTCGGACCTTGACGCGATGACGCCGCAGACCCGCTTCGTTCTTCGGCGCCGGCAACGCGGCGCAGCGCTGCTGACCGCGATGATCATCGTCACGCTGATCGCCACGCTCGCGGCGTCGATGGTCTGGCAGCAATGGCGTGCGGTGCAAGTGGAAGCCGCCGAGCGTGCGCGTACGCAGTCGGCATGGATTCTGTCGGGCGCACTCGACTGGGCTCGGCTGATCCTGCGCGAAGACCAGCGCAGCGGCAAGGTCACCGCGCTGACCGAGCCCTGGGCCGTGCCGCTCGCCGAAGCTCGGCTCTCGACCTTTCTCGCCGCCGACAAGGACAACAACACCGACGATGGCATCGAGGCCTTCCTGTCCGGATCGATCAGTGATGCCCAAGGCCGCTACAACCTGACCAACCTGATCGCCCAAAGCAAGATCGACCCCAACGAGCTCGCCGCGCTTGAACGCCTGTGCCAGACGTTGGGCGTTGACAGCAGCGTGCCCGGCCGGATCGCGAAGGGATTGCTCGATGCGCAGACCGGCACGACCGCCAATGCGCCGCTGCTGCCACAGATGACGTCGCAGCTGACCTGGCTCGGAGTCGATGCAGGATCGGTCGCCGCACTCGAACCCTACGTCGTGCTGCTGCCCGTCGCGACGGCGGTCAATATCAACACCGCACCACGTGAGGTACTGGTTGCGGTGATCAAGGGCAATGACGTTGCCACCAGCGAGCGGCTGCTGCAGATTCGCCAGCGCACCCCGTTCAAGACCATCGAAGAGTTGAAGACTCAGGCGCCTTCGTTGGACACGACGAATGCGAAGCTCGACGTGCGCAGCAGCTTCTTCGAAGTACGCGGCCGGCTCCGGTTGGCCGACCGAATTCTCGAAGAGCGTTCCCTGGTCCAACGGCTCTCGAACGGCCAAAGCACCATCCTTGAACGCCAGCGCATCTCGAGCCGCGAATAAGCGACAGCAACGGCCCGTAAGTCCTTGATTCGTTACGGCTTGTAGTGATCGCGTGCCTACAATGCGCCAACCTCCGGGATCCGCCCTTCAATGTCGACACTCGTCATCCAGCTTCCATCGCGCCAGCGGCTCAGTTCGCGCAGCCCGGCCGCGACTGAAAGTGATGGCTCCGGGCTCGCCACTGAATACGAATTCGTCACCACCCCCGACGGGCTGATGCTGCAGCTGCAAGGCGGAGCGGCCGCGTCGCTGCTGCCGAGGGCGAGCACAGTGATCGCCGTGCTCGGTGACGCTGACGTCAGCTGGCATCGCATCACGCTGCCGAAGGCTCCCGCCGCCCGGCTTCGTGCGGCGCTCGTCGGCGTGCTCGAAGATGCGCTGCTCGAGGATGCCGAGGCAGTGCATCTGGCCGTGGCCCCGCAGGCAAGCGCCGGCCAGCCGACCTGGATCGCGGCGGTCGACCGCCGCTGGCTGCGCAACGAACTCGCAGTGCTCGAAAAGGCCGACGTGTTCGTCGACCGCGTCGTGCCGATGGCCTGGCCCGATGACCCGCCCATCGGTCACTTCGCCGAGATCGAACCCAACGGCAACAGCGAACGCTCCACGCATGGCATCGCACTGAACTGGGCGCACGCCGACGGCGTCGCGAGCGTTCGGCTGCAGGGCGGGCTGGCGCGCGCACTGGTGCCGAACCCGGCCCCGCCCGGAACACGCTGGAGCGCGACCCCTGGCGCAGCATCGGCCGCCGAACAATGGCTGGGCGGCCCGGTGCCGGTGATGCCGCCGGGCGAGCGGCTCCTGCAGGCCGGGCGCAGCCTCTGGAACCTGCGCCAGTTCGACCTGACGCAGCGCACCCGCGGCGCCCGCGCACTGCGCGACTGGCTGCGCAGGTTCTTCAGCCCGCAATGGCGGCCCGTCCGCATCGGCTTGCTGGTACTCGCGGCTGCGCAGATCGTCGGGCTCAACCTGTGGGCCTGGCACCAGCGCAGCGCCATCGACGCCAAGCGCGTCGAGATGCAAAGTCTTGCAAAGCAGGCGTTCCCGCGCGTCAGCGACCTCGACATCCAGCGCGACCCGGCACTCGTCGTCGCGCGCGAAACGCAAACGCTGCGCACCCAAGCCGGCAAGCCCGGCGACACCGATTTCGAGACACTGCTGCAGGCGGCAGCATCGGCCTGGCCGGGCGACCGGCCGGCTGCCGAAAACCTGCGCTTCGAACCTGGCCGGTTGAACTTCAGTGCGAACGGCTGGAGCGACGCGCAGATCGAGCAGTTCCGCAGCCTGCTGCGACCGGGCGGATGGCAGGTCGACGCGTCCGAGGGCCGCCTCACGCTGAGCCGCGCCGCGAACCGTGGAGGTGCGCTGTGAGCACTTCAGCCATGAGCGGCGAAGGATCTTCCGGACTCGTCTCGCTGCGTGAGCAGGCGAACACCTGGTGGCGCTCGCGCAGCAAGCGCGAACGCCAGGCGGTCGTTCTGGTCGCGACGGTGATCGTTCTCTTCATCGTCTGGACACTTCTCGTGCAGCCGGCATGGCGTACGGCACGCAGCGCCCCGGCCGAACTCGATGCGCTGGACGCGCAACTGCAGCAGATGCAGCGTGTCGCCGCAGAAAGCCGCGCACTGCGCGGTACCGCACCGGTCGGCGCGGCCCAGGCCGGCATCGCGCTGAAAGCGGCGTCCGACCGGCTCGGCGACAAGGCGCGCCTGAACCTGCAGGGCGACCGCGCCATCCTCACCTTGACCGGCGTAACGCCCGAAGCGCTGCGTGCGTGGCTCACCGAAGCGCGCGCCGGAGCACGCGCTCGGCCGATCGAGGCACAGCTGCAGCGCGGCCCGAGCGGCTACACCGGTACCGTGACCGTCAGCATCGGAGGCAATCCGTGATCCGCCGCAAACGCACGCGCAATCGTGGGCTCTGGAGCCCGACCGTCGGTGCAACAGGCTGGGGCGAATCGACCTACGCCGAGATCTCCTGGGACAAGTCGCGCAGCGCAGCGCTGCGCTGGTCGATCGCCGGCCTCGTGGTCGGGTTGATCGTCGCATTGATCGCCTTCGCGCCGGCGGCCTGGCTGACGGGCTACATCGCGTCGGCCACCGGCGAGCGAGTGCTGCTGTCCGATGCGCGCGGCACCGTCTGGTCGGGCTCCGCCGTCGTCGTGCTGACCGGCGGACCGGGCAGCCGCGACGCGGCCTCGCTGCCCGGCCGCATCGAGTGGACGCTCGCCCCGCACGGCCTCGGCCTCGAACTGCAGGCCCGTCATGCCTGCTGCCTGAACGGCAACGTCGTGCTGCAGATACGGCCGGGCTTCGGCCGCACGACGATGGCACTGGTGCCGCCTTCCGGTTGGGTGGGCCAATGGCCGAGCGCTTTCCTCGGCGGTCTCGGCACGCCGTGGAACACACTTCAGCTCGGTGGCACCGCGCGCCTCGTGTCGCCCGGGCTGACGATCGAGTCGGTGCAGGGTCGTGTGCTCGTCAGCGGCCGCGCCGACCTCGACCTGATCGGCGTCTCCTCGCGCATCACCACACTCGAGAGCCTGGGCAGCTATCGCATGAGCCTGTCCGGCGACCCGGCCAATCCGGGCGTCTCGCTCCTGAACCTCACGACCACCGAAGGCGCGCTGCAACTCACCGGCAGCGGCACCTGGGGCCCGTCCGGCGTGCGCTTTCGCGGCGAGGCAACCGCCGGCGCGGCCGATGAAGGCGCGTTGTCGAACTTGCTGAATATCATCGGGCGGCGCAGCGGCGCACGGTCCGTCATTTCGATCGGATGAGCATGAAGCCTAGCCCTTGCATTCCTCCACGAGCAGCGTTGCGCCGGCGCCTGCCCGCGGCCGTCAACGTCACGGTGTCGGCCGCGCTGGTGCTCGGCTCGCTCGGCCCGGCCCCGCTGCTGGCGGCACCCCCTGCAAAGACGCGCTCCGAGCCGATCACGCTGAACTTCGTCAACGCCGAAATCGAGGGCGTCGCGCGTGCGATGTCGGCAATCCTCAATCAGCAGTTCGTCGTCGATCCGCGCGTCAAGGGCACGATGACGCTGTATAGCGAGACGCCGCTCTCGCCACGCGATGCCTACGTGAACTTCCTCGCCTCGCTGCGGGGTCTAGGCTTCACGGTGGTCGAAGTGAACGGGCTCTACAAGATCGTTCCCGAAGCCGATGCGAAGCTGCAGACCGGCACCGTCTCGATCGGTGAACAACCGGGCCGCCGCGGCGACCAGGTGATGACGCAGGTGTACCGACTCACGCACGAGAACGCCAACAACCTCGTGCCGGTGCTGCGTCCGCTGATCAGCCCCAACAACACCATCAACGCGAACCCGGGCAACAACACGCTGGTGGTCACCGACTACGCCGACAACCTGGCGCGCATCGGCAAGATCATCACGGCCATGGACGTGCCGGCAGCGGGCGACGTCGAGGTGATTCCGCTCAAGTACGCAGTCGCCGCAGACATCGCGACCCTCGTGCAGCGCCTGACCGACAGCTCCGGCGGCGCCACAGGTACGCCAGGCGCACCGGCCGTGGGTGGCGTGGTCGGCGGTGCGGCCGGCGCTTCGGTGATGACCGACCCGCGCAGCAACTCGCTGCTGGTGCGCGCGCCGAACGCTTCGCGCCTGGCGTCGATCCGCGCGCTGGTCGACAAGCTCGATCGGCCCTCGCAAGGCACTGGCGCAGCGGGCAACGTGTGGGTGGTCTACCTGAAGAACGCCGACTCAGTGAAGCTCGCCACGGTGCTGCGCGCCGCGTACGGCGGCGGCTCCGGCGGCAGCCTGGGCGGAAGTTCAGGTACGTCCGGATCAACTGGCAGCTTTGCCTCGCCGACGACGCAGGCAACGACTGCGGGCAGCACCGGCACCTCGGGCGCGTCGACGCAATCGACCTCGCCGGTCCAGCCCGGCGCCGGGCCGTCGACCGGCGGTTTCATCCAGGCCGATCCGTCGACCAATTCGCTGATCATCACCGCGCCGGAAGCGCTGTATCGCCAGTTGCGTGCGGTGATCGACCAGCTCGACTCGCGCAGGGCGCAGGTCTACATCGAATCGCTGATCGTCGAGGTCGATCCGAGCCAGAGCGTGGACTTCGGCATCCAGTGGCAGGGCATCATCGGCAGCAAGGGCGATACCAACATCGTCGCCGCCGGCACCAATTTCGGCAGCGGGCTGGACAACATCCTGAACTCGTCGGCCGTGGTCGCGCAGGGCAGCGCGGGGGTGGTCGCCGCAGCCAACGCCGGCACGCTGCCAAGTTCGGGCTTCAACATCGGCCTGGCGCACAAGTTCGGCAGCTTCTACACGCTGGGCGCGCTCGCACGCGCTCTCGACAGCACCACCGGCACGAATATTCTCTCGACGCCGAACCTGGTGACGCTCGACAACGAAGAAGCCAAGATCGTCGTCGGCCAGAACGTGCCGTTCATCACTGGCCAGTACACGAACACAGGCACTTCGACGTCGAGCCCGTTCCAGACGATCGAACGCAAGGACGTCGGTACCACGCTGCGCATCAAGCCGCAGATCGGCGAGAACGGCACCGTGCGCATGACGATCTACCAGGAGTCGTCGTCCATCGCCGGCACCACGGCGGTCGGCACGGACAACGCCGGCCCGACCACCAACAAGCGCTCGATCGAATCGACGATCGTTGTCGACGACGGCCAGATCATCGTGCTGGGCGGCCTGATCGAAGACAACTACACGAGCAACCGCAGCAAGGTGCCGCTGCTTGGCGACATCCCGTTCCTCGGCGCCCTGTTCCGCAGCGAAAACCGCACCCGCAAGCGTACCAACCTCATGGTGTTCCTGCGCCCGGTGGTGATGCGCGACCAGGCCGGCAGCAACAAGATCTCGCTCGACCGCTACGACTTCATCCGCGGCCAGCAGCTCGACTCGCAGCCGCCGCAGAGTTCGATCCTGCGCATCAATGAATCGCCGGTGCTGCCGCAGTTGCGGCCCGACGCTGTCGGCCCGAGCGGCGTGCCCCGGCCACTGGGTGATACCGCCCCGCCGCCACCGCCCGCGATGGCGCCGTCGCTGCCGGCGTCGGGGCCGTTGCCTTCGGCGTCCGAGCCGGCGAAGACCAACTGAGCACGAGGCTTCGAACGATGGGCGCCCGTCATCCGCTCCCCTACGCCTACGCCAAGGCGCACACACTGCTGCTCGAAGACGACGGCGAACGCATGGTGCTGTGGGCGCCGGAATCGGTGGCGTTGCCGGCGCTGTCGGAGGTACTGCGGCTGTACGACATCGACGCGCTCGAGCGCGAAGCTGCCCCGTCGCTCGCACACCGCATCGCCACCGCCTACGCCGGCAGCGAGTCGAGCGCAGCGATGGTGATCGGCGAGGTCGAAAGCGCCGTCGACCTCTCGCGGATGATGCAGGAGCTGCCTGCGATCGAAGACCTGCTCGAAGCCTCGAACGACGCGCCGATCATCCGCATGCTGAACGCGCTGCTCACGCAAGCGGCGAAGGACGGCGCATCAGACATCCACATCGAGCCGTACGAACGTTCGAGCTCGGTCCGCTTTCGTGTCGACGGCACGCTGCGCGAAGTGGTGCAGCCGAACAAGGCGCTGCACGCCGCGCTGATCTCGCGCCTGAAGATCATGGCCGAACTCGATATCGCCGAGCGCCGGCTGCCGCAGGACGGGCGTATCTCGCTGCGCATCGGCGGCCGCGCGGTCGACGTGCGTGTCTCCACGCTGCCCTCCGCGCACGGTGAACGCGCGGTGCTTCGCCTGCTCGACAAGGGCGAGTCGAAGTTCACGCTCGAGAGCCTGGGCATGAGCGGCGACACGCTCGCCAAGTTCGACAAACTGGTGCAGCAGCCGCACGGCATCGTGCTCGTGACGGGCCCGACCGGCTCCGGCAAGACGACCACGCTGTACGCCTCGCTCGGACGCATCGACACCGGCACGACGAACGTGCTGACGGTCGAGGACCCGGTCGAATACGAGCTGGCCGGCATCGGCCAGACGCAGGTCAATCCGAAGATCGACCTCACATTCGCGAAGGCACTGCGCGCGATCCTCCGGCAAGACCCGGACGTGATCATGATCGGCGAGATCCGCGACTACGAGACTGCGCAGATCGCGATTCAGGCTTCGCTGACAGGCCACCTGGTGCTGGCAACCGTGCACACCAACGACGCGCCGAGCACCGTGACCCGCATGATCGACATGGGCGTGGAGCCGTTCCTGCTCAGCTCGAGCCTGATCGGCGTGCTCGCACAGCGCCTCGTGCGCAAGCTCTGCCCGAACTGCAAGAAGGTCGATGCGCGTGGTCGCTATCACCCGGTCGGCTGCGCGCAGTGCGGCAACACCGGCTACAAGGGACGCACCGGCGTCTACGAGCTGATGGCGATCGACGACAAGCTGCGCGCGCTCATCCACGGCCGCGCCGCCGAATCGCAGCTGTTCGTCGCCGCGGAGGCGAATGGGCTGCGCTCGATGCGCGAGGACGGCGAGCGGCTGATCGTCGAAGGCATCACGTCACCCGAAGAGGTGATGCGGGTGACCCGCGAGTAGGTCTTTCGTGCCAGCCTACAAGTTCGAAGCCCTAGACGCCGGCGGCAAGTCCACCACCGGGCTGCTCGACGCCGAGACCGCGAAAGCGGCACGTGCGCAACTGCGCGCGCAGTCGCTGGTGCCGCTCGAGGTCACGCAGGTCGCTTCGGCCGGCACCACCGGCACCGGCCTGCAGTTCAAGCGCAAGGTCTTCAACTCGACCAGCCTGACGGTCTGGACCCGCCAACTCGCCGGACTCGTCGGCTCGGGTCTGCCGCTCGAACGCGCGCTGACCGCACTCAGCGAAGAAGCCGAAGACCCACGCCAGCGTGAGCTCGTCGCACACCTGCGCAGCGAGGTCAACGGCGGTTCGACCTTCGCGCGTGCGCTGGGCAGCGCATCGCGCGAGTTCGACGAGGTGTACCGCGGTGTCGTCGCGGCTGGCGAGCAAAGCGGCGCACTCGGCGGCGTGCTCGAACGGCTGGCCGACGACCTCGAGGGCCGCCAGGAGCTCAAGGGCAAGCTGATCGGCGCCACGCTGTACCCGGCGATCGTTTCATTGATCGCCGTCGTGATCGTCGTCTTTCTCGTCACCTATGTCGTGCCGCAGGTTGCGACGGTGTTTGCGAGCTCGAAGCGCTCGCTGCCGACGCTGACGATCGCGATGCTCGGCATCAGCGCCTTCCTGCGCAACTGGGGCTGGCTCGTGCTGCTGGCCATTGTTGGCGGTCTCGGCGTGCTGCTGCTGATGCTGCGCAACGAAGTGTTCCGCCAGAGTTTCGACGCCGGCTGGTTGAACCTGCCGCTGATCGGAAAACTCTCACGCGGCTACAACGCCGCGCGCTTTGCCGGCACGCTCGCGATGCTCGCGGGCGCCGGCGTGCCCATCCTGAAAGCGCTGCAGGCAGCCGCTGAGACGCTCTCGAACCGCGCGATGCGGGCTGATGCGATGGAAGCTCTTGTGCAAGTGCGCGAAGGAGCACCGCTCGCCTCGGCCCTGGCAGGCAAGAAGCGCTTCCCGGGCATCCTTGCGATGTTCTCCCGTCTGGGCGAGCAGACCGGCCAACTGCCGCTGATGCTCGACCGCGCCGCGCGCCAGCTCGGCACCGAGGTACAGCGCCGCGCGCTGCAGATGGCGACCATCCTCGAGCCGCTCCTGATCGTCGCGATGGGCGGCGTCGTGATGCTGATCGTGCTGGCCGTCCTCCTACCCATCATCCAGCTCAACACCTGGGTGAAGTGAAGGCCTCGTCCGACGGACTGCGTCGGACGATGGCACGCAAACTGCTCTAACTGCACCGTATTTGCCCCTCTGTTCGGTGGTGCCAAACACATCGGGCTGTGATTGAATGGTTTAGCGCAGTTGAAGGAGGATGCCCTCATGCCCACTTCCAACGATCTGGTCACGGTTCCCAGCCGTCGCGGCGGCATCCCGATCGCGCACATGCGCAATGTGTACCGCGTCGACGAAGTCGAACGCCGACTCACCCGGCTACCGCCCAAGGAGCACGAGTCGTTGCGCTCCACCTACCAGCGCATGATCGAAAAGGGCCCTGAGCGCTTCCAGGTCAAGCCCTCCGGCCTGCCGGTGATGGACGCCCTGTACGACGAGCTCCCCAATTTCTCGGACGTGCTCGACGACGTGCGGCGCCAGCTTGCGCTGTGCGAAGACAGCCGCGACGCGCTCGAGATCACGCCGCTGCTGCTGCTCGGCCCGCCGGGCGTCGGCAAGACCCACTTCGCACGCGAGCTCTCCAAGCTGCTCGGCACCGGCATGGGCTTCTTGTCGATGAGCTCGCTGACGGCTGGCTGGGTGCTGTCGGGTGCATCGAGCCAATGGAAGGGCGCACGTCCGGGCAAGGTGTTCGAGACGCTGGTCGACGGCCAGTATGCGAACCCGGTGATGGTGGTCGACGAGATCGACAAGGCCGGCGGCGAACACGCATACGACCCGCTCGGCGCGCTGTACAGCCTGCTCGAGCACGACACCGCACTCTCGTTCACCGACGAATTCGCCGAGGTGCCCATCGATGCGAGCCAGGTGATCTGGGTCGCCACCGCAAACGACAGCCACTCGATTCCGGAGCCGATCCTGAACCGGATGAACGTCTACGAGGTCTGCGCTCCGGACCGCGACGCCGCACGCAGCATCGCCGCGCGCCTGTACCACCAGATCCGCAACGCGCACGACTGGGGCCGCCAGTTCGAGGCCGACGCGCGCGAGGACGTGCTCGACGCGATGAGCGAGCTCGCGCCGCGCGAAATGCGGCGCGCCTGGATGACCGCTTTCGGCAACGCGAAGCTCGATCACTGCGACCACGTGGATGTCGCGCACCTGCCCGACGCGCGCGCCAAACGCGGATCGATAGGCTTCGTCCAATAGGCGCGGATCAGCGCGGAAACCAACGAAACGATCTCGCGCCGGCGCTGAAACGGCGTCGATACCGGGCGCCGCGATGCTATGGGCTTCGTCAAGGAGCCCTCATGCAAGCCCAGCAGATCCAACTCGTTCGCGCCAGCTTCGCGGCCGTTCAGCTCACCGTGAACCAGCCCGGCGCCCTTTTCTACGACAACCTGTTCGCCGCCGATCCGTCGCTGCGCGGCCTGTTCCACGGCGCCAGCATGGCGCAGCAGGGGCAACGGCTCATGACGATGATCGCCAGCGCGCTCGAGCTGCTCGACCGCCCGGCCACGCTGCTGCCGGTGCTGCGCCAGCTCGGCGCGCGCCACTCGGGCTACGGCGTGAAGGAGAGCCACTACGCCACCGTCGGCGGCGCGCTGATCCAGACTCTCGAGCAGGGCCTCGGCGTGGCGTTCACCGACGACGTGCGCCAAGCGTGGGTCGACCTCTACGGCGTCATCAGCAGCACGATGATCGACGCGGCACAACGCGAAGCGGTGGCCGCCTGAGCGCGGCGACGCGATGAGCCGTCAGCCGAGCAGGTCGGCCAGCTTGCCGAGCAGGTCGGACTTGGAGAACGGCTTGTCCAGCGCGGGGCAGCGCGTGCTGCGCAGGAACTCGCGTGCGTCGGGCGAGAGCGTATCGCCTGTGACGAACAGCATGTTTCGTGCGAGCGAAGGATGCGCCTTCGTCACCGCCCGCCACAACGCTGCACCGTCCATGTCGGGCATGCGCAGGTCGGAGACGATCGCATCGAAGCGCGCCGTCGCGAGCATCTCGAGCGCCACCATGCCCGACTCGGCGGTCGCCACGTCGTAGCCGGCGGCCTCGAGCATGTCGCGCATCAGCGCCGACAGCTCGACCTCGTCGTCGACGACCAGCACGCGCGCCGTGAGCGAAGCGCCGAGTATCGGCAAGACCCCCGGCATCGACTCGGCCTCCGCGACGCCGCTGATCGGCAGGCTCAGCCGGAAGCTCGCGCCGCCGCGGTTGTTGTCGTCGCCGCGGTCCGGCTCGAGCATCAGGTCACCGCCGTGATCGCGCGCCATCGAGCGCGACACGGCCAGGCCGATGCCGGTGCCGTGCCCTTCGGGCTTGGTCGTGAAATACGGTTCGAAGATGCGCGAGCGCAAGGCCTCGGTCACGCCCGGGCCGTTGTCGACCACGCGCAGCCACACGCGCGGCTCGCGCGTTTCGCGGCGCGGCTCGACGCCGGTCTGCACCGTCACGCGGCGCATCGCGTTGCGTCCTGCGAGCGCCTGTTGTGCGTTGACGAGCAGGTTCAGGACGATCTGCCCGATCTGGTCGGGATCGGCAATCACTGGCGGCAACGCTTCGCCGAGCTGGATGTCGAGCTCGATGCCGTGCGTGCGGTAGCCGTACTGCAGCATGTCGACGGCCGCGCGCACCATGTCGTTCAACGGGACGCTGACGCGCTCCGAGGGCTGACTGCGCGCCATGTTCAGGAAGGTGCGGACGATGCGCCCGCAACGCTCGGCGGCCTCGCGGATCAGCTGCGCGTCGTTGCGCAGCTGCGATGCGGGCATCTCTGCCTGCTCGGAGCACTTCTCCTCGAGCAGGCTGGCGCGACCCATCACGATCGCGAGCGGATTGTTGAGCTCGTGCGCAACGCCGGCGAGCAGGCTGCCCATCGCGCTGAGCTTCTCGCTCTGGCGCAGCGCGTCGCGCTGGCGCTCGATCTCGCGGGCCGACGTCTGCCGCTCCGTCAGATCGACGATCGACGCGGTATAGAGCGCCGCATGCGAGACATCGGTCCGCCACAGCACCATCTCGATCGGGAACTCGCTGCCATCGGCGCGCAGCGCATGGAGTTCGAGCCGCTTGCCCAGAACCCGAGGCGCGGCGCCGCCCTGCATGCGCAGCAGGCCGGCCTCGTGCGGGCCGCGAAAGCGCTCGGGCATGATGATCTCGCTGACCCGCCGCCCCATCACGTCGACCCGCTTGCGCCCGAACATCGCCTCGGCCGACGGGTTGAACTCGACGACACGGCCGTCGGCATCGGTCGTGATCAGCGCAACGAGAGCGTGGTCGACGATCGCTGACTTCAGCGCCTCGCTGGTCTGCAGCTCCTGCAGCTTCGCGGCGAGTTCGAGCTCGCGCTCCTTGAGCTCGGTGAGCTCGCGTCCGAAGGCGATCACCGCTTCCACTCGGCCGCCGGCCGGCGCATAGGGCAGCAGGTGCTCCTGCATGTAGCGGCGGCCCTGCTTCTCGTAATCGACCCAGCCTTCCCAGCGGATCGACTCGCCGGCGAACAAGCGCTCGGCCACGGGAATGTATGTTTCGAACACGGCCTCGCCGAGCAGCTCGCAGACGTGGCGGCCGATGGCCTCCTCGGGCTGCAGGCCCATGAACTCGAGGAACTCGCGGTTCACGTAGAGATAGCGATGGTCTCGTCCGACGACGACGACCCGGCCAGGGATGTGGTCGAGCAGCGCGTTCAGCATGCCCGACTCGGGCGCGAGCAACGCGGCCGACGCCGCGCCGGGCGGTGTGGGCGGATGGATGAAGCGGCCGCCCGCGTCGGTCACGTCACGCCGCCCCGGGTGGCCGCGGGCGAAGGCACGAAGACATAGCCGACGTTGCGAACTGTCTTCAGCACTTCCGGCTTGTCTGGATTGCGCTCGATCTTGCGGCGCAGGCGCATCACGCGCAGGTCGATCGAGCGGTCGAACACGTCCCAGCCGCGGTTGTGGGCCTGCTCCATGATCTGGTCGCGGTTCAGCGGCCGGTTCGGGTGACGTGCGAAGAGTGCCAGCAGATCGAACTCGGCGGCGCTGATGTCGATCTCCTCGCCGCCGGCTCCGAACAGGCGGCGCTCGTCGAGGTCGAGCTGGCAGGCACCGAATGCGACACGGCGCGATGGCGCCAGCGCGGGGCCGGCGTCGTTCGTCGTGCTGGCAACAGCGGGCTGCATCGCGCGGCGCAGCACGGCGCGCACCCGTGCCAGCAGCTCGCGCATCTCGAAGGGCTTGGGAACGTAGTCGTCTGCACCGAGCTCGAGGCCGACGATGCGATCGACCGACTCGCCCGCAGTCGTGAGCATCACGATCGCCGTGCCGGGGTGCGCCTCGCGCAGCCAGCGTGCGAGCGACAGCCCGTTCTCGCCGGGCATGTTGACGTCGAGGATCGCCAGGTCGGGCGCCGACTCCGCGATCATCGTGCGGGCCTGCGCGGCATCGGCGGCGCAGCGCACGGTGTAGGCATGGCGGCCGAAGTACTCACCGAGCAGCGAGCGCAGCTCCGGCTCGTCGTCGACCACCAGCAGCGTGGCCGAAGTGGTGGGCTCGAAGTGCGTCATGAAGCCTGTTCCAGGTTGGACTCGTTCTTGAAGCGCGTTGATCATATCGGGCCTCGCGTGCGGACCACCGGGACCGGGAGCTTCAGTTGGCCCGAGCATCGAAGGCTTCGAAGTCTTCGAAGACTTCTTCAAGGTCTTCCGCGAATGCTTCGCTGCGGAACACGAGCGGACGCGTTTCGGCCGCCCACGGGTTCGGTGCGACCCGCTGCGCAGCAGGCTGGGCAACCCGCACGGCGACTTGGCGCCGCGGAGCCGCGACGAGGCGGAACAAGAAGCTGTTCAGGGTGCTGGAAACAAGCGTGTTCATCGCGGCGCTCCGGGGTGGATCGTTGAATCGGTAGCGGAATGCTCGGCCCGGTCGGTATCAGCACCGTTACCGCCGCAAGCCGCCAATGTTTCGTTTGTTTCAGAGCCGGATCGCGCTGCGTATGATCGCCCGCATGCCCACCAGCCTGGACGGTCAACTCGTCGTCGCGATCTCCTCACGCGCCCTCTTCGACTTCGAAGAGGAGAACCAGCTCTTCGAAGCAACCGATGACCGCGCCTACATGCGGCTGCAGCTGGACCGGCTCGACCACGCCGCCAAGCCGGGCGTCGCGTTCTCGCTCGTCAACAAGCTGCTCGCGTTCAACCTGCGCGGGCCGATCGCGGCGGTCGGCACTGCCTTGCCGCAACAGCGGGTCGAAGTCGTGATCCTGTCGCGCAACGACCCGGTTTCCGGCATGCGCGTGTTCCGCTCCGCCCAGCATTACGGCCTGCCGATCCAGCGCGGCGTGTTCACGCGCGGCGAATCGCCCTGGCGCTACCTGCGCCCGCTCAACGCGCACCTGTTCCTGTCGACCAACGAGGCCGACGTGCGCTCCGCACTGGCCGCCGGCGTGCCGGCGGCGCGCGTGTACCCCCACTCCGCCCGGGCGTCGAGCGCGCACCCCGACCAGGTGCGCATTGCCTTCGACGGCGACGCGGTGCTCTTCTCCGACGAAGCCGAACAGGTGTACCAGCGCAGCGGGCTCGACGCCTTCCAGGCCCACGAGAGCGCGCAGGCCGCCACGCCGCTCGCCGCGGGGCCATTCAAGCCGCTGCTCGAAGCGCTGCAGCGGCTGCAGCACGAGCCGAGCGACGGCATGCGGATTCGCACCGCGCTCGTCACCGCCCGCAGCGCCCCGGCTCATGAGCGCGCGATCCGCACGCTGATGGACTGGAACATCGAGGTCGACGAGGCGATGTTCCTCGGCGGCCTGTCCAAAGGCGAGTTCCTGCGCGAGTTCGAGCCCGACTTCTTCTTCGACGATCAGACCGGCCATGTGCACTCGGCCGCCGCGCACGTGCCGTCGGGGCATGTCGCGTCGGGAATCTCGAACGGATGAACAAGACCTGCAAGCGCAACGCATTTGCGCCTTGCGGTAAACCGGCGAACCCGGGCTGAACGCTCAGCCGACGCGCCGCAGCCCGTCCAGGTCGAGAACGCGCACGCCGCCGTATTCGATCCGGATCAGCCCGCGATCCTGCAGCACGTTCAGCGCCTCGTTGACGCGCTGGCGCGAGAGGCCGATCAAGTAGCCAAGCTCCTGCTGCGTGATGCGCAACAGCCCGGCGACACCCGGGTACAGCACGGGGTGGAAGAGCGCGCCGAGACTGCGCGCCACGCGCGCATCGACGTTGATCATGCGATCGGTCTCGCGCGCTCCGATGAATTGGCCGAGCCGCTCGTTCAGCTGCTGGATGATGAAGCGGTTGAACGGGATGCTGCGATCGAGCAGCCAGTGAAAGGTCGACACGCTCAAGCCGGCAACCACGCTCCTGCGCACGGCCTTGATGTTGTAGCGATAGACCTCGCGCTTGATGACCGTGCCCTCGCCGAACCAGCCACCCGGCGGCAGGCCGGTGAAGGTGATCGGCATGTTCTCGGCCGTGTCGTTGCTCATCTTCAGAAAGCCGTCGATCACGCCGAACCAGTAGGTCACCGGGCGGCCCACGCGGCACAGCAGTTCGCCGGTATCGACCCGCACCACCTTCAGGTCTTCGACTGCGGCCTCGTGCTCCTGCGCATCGAGCGACTCCAACCAGGGAATGCCGGCAAGCTCATCCGCGTTCGGCCGGCGTGCCCGGGCAAGAAGCGGCGGGTTGGCGTTTGGAGCGAGCGTGGCCATCGAGGGAAACACCGAAGGGGACTGTCCCTAGGATTGTCGTCAGAACGACAACCTGGCGTCAAACTTGTTCCTACATTGCGGTCCAAGCGATTCTGAAAGTCCGCGCGTGCCCACCACCTTCCCACGTTTGATGCTCGATCACGCCGCCCGCCGGCCGACCGCGCCGGCGCTGCGCGAGAAGCAGTTCGGGATCTGGCAGACGCTGAGCTGGGGCGCACTGGCCGAGCTGGTGCGCGCGCTGGCGGGCGGCTTGGCCGAGGCCGGCCTCAAGCGCGGCCAGCACATCGTGGTGATTGGAGAGAACCGGCCGCGGCTGTATGCGTCGATGCTCGCAGCCCAATCGCTCGGGGCGATCCCGGTCCCGCTCTACCAGGACGCGGCGGCCGGCGAGTTCGTGTTCCCGATCACCAACGCCGAGATCACGTTCGCGATCGTCGAAGACCAGGAGCAGGTCGACAAGATGCTCGAGGTGCGCGAGCAGTGCCCCGGCCTGGCTCGCATCTGGTTCGACGACCCGCGCGGGCTGCGCAACTACGTCGAGCCCGGGCTGGCTGCGCTCGACACGCTGGTCGCCGCCGGCCGCGCATTCAACGCGGCGCACCCCGAATTCTTCGAGGCCGAAGTCGCGAAGACGAATGCCGACGATGTCGCGGCGATGTTCTTCACATCGGGGACGACCGGCAACCCGAAGGGCGTGGTGCACACCCACTCCACGCTGATCGACCGCGCCCAGGCCGGCGCACGCTTCGACAAGCTCGGCGACAACGAGGAGGTCCTCGCGTACCTGCCGCCGGCGTGGATCGGCCAGAACATCTTCTCGTACGCGCAGTGGCTCGCATGCGGCTACGTCGTCAACTGCCCCGAGTCGGCCGAGACGGTGATGATCGATCTGAAGGAGATCGGCCCGACCTATTACTTCGCACCGCCGCGAATCTTCGAGGGCCTGCTCACGACGGTGATGATCCGGATGGAAGACGCCGGCCGCGTGAAAAAGTGGCTCTTCGATCACTTCATGGCGCTCGCACGCCGCGTGGGCCCCGCGCTGATGGACGGCAAGCCGGTGGGCGTGCTCGATCGGCTGCGCTACAAGCTCGGCACCCTGTTCATCTACGGGCCGCTGCGCAACACGCTCGGCTTCTCGCGCGTGCGAGTCGCGTACACGGCGGGCGAAGCGATCGGACCGGACCTCTTCACGTTCTACCGCTCGATCGGGATCAACCTGAAGCAGCTCTACGGCTCGACCGAGACCGCTGTGTTCGTCTGCCTGCAGCCAGACCACGAGGCAAAGGCCGACACGGTGGGTGTGCCGATCGACGGCGTGCAGATCAAGCTCACGGACACCGGCGAGATTCTCGTCAAGTCACCCGGCCTGCTGCGCGAGTACTACAAGAACCCGGCCGCGACGGCCGAGGTGCTCACCAGCGAAGGCTGGTACCACACCGGCGACGCAGGGTTCATCGATGCCGGCGGACACCTCAAGATCATCGACCGCGCGAAGGACGTGGGCCGTCTGCAGGGCGGCGCGCACGACGGCGCGATGTTCGCGCCCAAGTACGTCGAGAACAAGCTGAAGTTCTTCCCGCACATCAAGGAAGCGGTCGTGATCGGCGACCGGCGCGAGAAGGTGTGCGCGTTCATCAACATCGACTTCGAGGCCGTCGGCAACTGGGCCGAGCGGCGCAACTTGCCGTATGCCGGCTACACCGACCTCGCGCAGAAGCCCGAGGTGTACGAGCTGGTGCGCGAATGCGTCGAGAAGGTCAATGCAGACCTGGCGGCCGACGACAAGCTCGCCGGCAGCCAGATCAGCCGCTTCCTGATCCTGCACAAGGAGCTCGACGCCGATGACGGCGAGCTGACCCGCACGCGCAAGGTCCGCCGCGGCTTCATCGCCGAGCGCTACCAGGTGCTGGTCGACGCGCTGTACAGCGGCAAGGCGAGCCAGTACATCGAGACGGCGGTCAGGTTCGAGGACGGGCGCACGGGCATGGTCGCGGCCGACCTGCGCATCCTCGACACCAAGACGTTCGGCGTCGTGAAGAAGGCTGCGTGATGGCTGCGCGAAAGATCGGCGACGTGATCCTCGCGGTGCAGAACATCTCGCTGTCGTTCGGCGGCGTGAAGGCGCTCACCGACATCAGCTTCGACGTGCGCGAGCACGAGGTGCGCGCCATCATCGGGCCGAACGGCGCCGGCAAGAGCTCGATGCTCAACTGCATCAACGGCGTGTACCAGCCGCAGCAAGGCGCCATCACCTTCCGGGGCAAGACCTTCAAGCACATGAATTCGCGCCAGGTCGCCGAGATGGGCGTCGCGCGCACGTTCCAGAACCTCGCGCTGTTCAAGGGCATGAGCGTGCTCGACAACATCATGACGGGGCGCAACCTCAAGATGAAGGCCAACCTGCTTCAGCAGGCCTTCCGCAATCCGTTCGGCTTCAGCTCGGCAGAGCGCGAGGAGATCGCGCAGCGCGAACAGGTCGAACGCATCATCGACTTCCTCGAGATCCAGCCGTACCGCAAGACGCCGGTCGGGCGCATGCCGTATGGTCTGCAAAAGCGCGTGGACCTCGGCCGCGCGCTCGCGATGGAGCCCACGCTGCTGCTGCTCGACGAGCCGATGGCGGGCATGAACGTCGAGGAGAAGCAGGACATGAGCCGCTTCATCCTCGACGTGAACGACGAGTTCGGCACGACGATCGTGCTGATCGAGCACGACATGGGTGTCGTGATGGACATCAGCGACCGCGTCGTCGTGCTCGACTACGGCAAGAAGATCGGCGACGGTTCACCCGAGGACGTGCGCGCCAATCCCGATGTGATCAGCGCGTACCTCGGCACGGCGCACTGAGGGCGGAAGAAACGACATGGGCTTCTTCCTCGAAACACTGTTCGGCGGCCTGATGGTCGGGATGCTGTATTCGCTGATCGCGCTCGGCTTCGTGCTGATCTTCAAGGCGAGCGGCGTGTTCAACTTCGCGCAGGGCGCGATGGTTCTGTTCGCGGCCCTCGCGATGGCCCGCTTCGCCGAATGGATCCCGGCATGGACGGGGCTGGCGAACAAGGCGCTCGTCAACGTGCTCGCTTTCATCGTCGCGTGCGCGATCATGATCGTCGTCGCGTGGCTGATCGAGAAGCTGGTGCTCGGCAAGCTCGTCAACCAGGAAGGCATCACCTTGCTGATGGCGACGATCGGTGTGACCTACTTTCTCGAAGGCATCGGCCAGATGCTGTTTGGCAACGACATCTACAAGATCGACATCGGGCTGCCGAAGGAGCCGATCTTCCTGTTCGAGAAGGCGTTCCAGGGCGGCGTGCTGGTGAACAAGGAAGACCTGGCCGCCGCGGTGATCGCCGCGGCGCTGGTCGCCCTGCTCGCGCTGTTCTTCCAGAAGACCGCAACCGGCCGCGCGCTGCGCGCGGTCGCCGACGATCACCAGGCCGCGCAGTCGATCGGCATTCCGCTCGCGCGCATCTGGGTGATCGTCTGGTCGGTGGCCGGGATCGTCGCGCTGGTCGCCGGCATCATCTGGGGCAGCAAGCTCGGGGTGCAGTTCTCGCTGACGCTTGTCGCGTTGAAGGCGCTGCCGGTCGTGATCCTCGGCGGGCTCACGTCGATCCCGGGCGCCATCATCGGAGGGCTGATCATCGGCGTCGGCGAGAAGCTTTCAGAGATCTACCTCGGTCCATTCTTCGGCGGCGGCATCGAGGTGTGGTTCGCGTACGTGCTGGCGCTTGTGTTCCTCCTCGTCAGGCCCCAAGGCCTGTTCGGCGAGAAGATCATCGATCGGGTCTAGTCATGATGCCCCTGTGTTCGCTTCGTTCACGGCCCCCCGAGGGGGCGCGGCCCCCCCTTGGGGCGGCCCGGCGGGAGGCCTGATGCTCTACCGCGAAAACGGCCAGTTCAAGATCAGCTATCGGGCCGATCAGCAGATCTTCCCGATCGTGCAGGACCGCTGGGTCTTCGCGCTGCTGCTGGTCGTTGCATTCATCGCGGTGCCGCTGGTCGCGCCGGAGTACTTGTTCCGTGCGGTGCTGATCCCGTTCCTGATCCTCTCGCTCGCGGCGATCGGGCTGAACATCCTGGTTGGCTACTGCGGGCAGATCTCGCTGGGCACCGGTGCGTTCATGGCCGTCGGCGCCTACGCGGCCTACAACTTCACGGTGCGCATCGACGGCATGCCGCTGCTCGCTGCGCTGCTGCTGGGCGGTCTGAGCGCAACGATCTTCGGCGTGCTGTTCGGCATTCCGAGCTTGCGCATCAAGGGCCTGTACCTTGCGGTCGCCACGCTGGCGGCGCAGTTCTTCAGCGACTGGGCCTTTCAGCGCATCAAGTGGCTCACGAACGATTCGTCGTCGGGCTCGGTGAGCGTTCCAAACCTGAGCGTGTTCGGCCTGCCGGTCGAGTCGCCGGTGCAGAAGTATCTGTTCTGCCTGATGGTGGTGGGCGTGCTCGCGCTGCTTGCGAAGAACCTGGTGCGCGGCGCGATCGGCCGCGAGTGGATGGCGATGCGCGACATGGACGTCGCCGCCGCAGTGATCGGCATCCGGCCGATGTACGCAAAGCTCACGGCGTTCGCGGTGAGCTCGTTCATGGTCGGCGTGGCGGGTGCGCTGTGGGGCTTCGTGCACCTGGGCTCGTGGGAGCCGGCAGCTTTCTCGATCGATCGATCGTTCCAGCTGCTGTTCATGATCATCATCGGCGGGCTCGGGTCGATCCTCGGCAGCTTCTTCGGCGCCGCGTTCATCGTGATTCTTCCGCTGGTGCTGAGCCAGATCCCGCAGTGGTTCGGGATTCCCATCTCGACCGCCACGGCATCGCACCTCGAACTGATGATCTTCGGCGCGCTGATCGTGTTCTTCCTGATCGTCGAGCCGCACGGGCTGGCCCGCCTGTGGACGATCGGCAAGGAGAAGCTGCGCCTGTGGCCGTTCCCGCATTGAATCGTGAATCGAGAGAGTTTCCCTACGCACTGACGAGTGCACATTCCCCACCTCTGGAGGCAGACATGTTGTTCAAGACTCTGAAGGGCATAGCCCTCTCGACCGCGGCAGTCGCTGCGGTCGCGGCGAGCATGCTCGCCACGCCGCCCGCGTTCGCGCAGGCAAAGGAGCAGTTCTTCCCGCTGCTCGTCTACCGCACCGGACCGTACGCGCCGAACGGCACGCCGTGGGCGAACGGCAAGCAGGACTACATCAAGATGATCAACGCCCGTGACGGCGGGATCAACGGCGTGAAGATCAGCTACGAGGAATGCGAGACGGGCTATGCCACCGATCGCGGTGTCGAGTGCTACGAGCGCCTCAAGGGCAAGGGCGCGTCGATGATCGATCCGCAGGCCACGGGCATCACGTTCGCGCTGACCGATAAGGCGCCGGTCGACAAGATTCCGCTGCTCACGCTCGGCTACGGCCTCGCCGCCTCGCAGGACGGCAATGCGTTCAAGTGGAACTTCCCGCTGATGGGGAGCTACTGGACTGCGATGGATGTGTTGATCCAATACATCGGCAAGAAGGAAGGCGGGCTCGACAAGCTCAAGGGCAAGAAGATCGCCTTCGTCTATCACGACTCGCCGTTCGGCAAGGAGCCGATCCCCGTGCTGCAGGAACGCGCCAAGATGCACGGCTTCGAGATCCAGATGCTCCCGGTCACCGCGCCGGGCGTCGAGCAGAAGGCCACCTGGCTGCAGGTGCGCCAGAACCGTCCCGACTACGTGCTGCTGTGGGGCTGGGGCGTCATGAATTCGACCGCGCTGAAGGAAGCGCAGGCCGTCGGCTATCCGCGCGACAAGATGTACGGCGTGTGGTGGTCAGGTGCCGAACCCGATGTGAAGGACATCGGTGAAGGCGCGAAGGGCTACAACGCGCTGAACCTGAACACCTCGGGCCAGAGCCCGAAAGTGATCCAGGACATCCTGAAGTACGTGCACGACAAGGGCCAGGGCACCGGCCCGAAGGAAGAGGTCGGCTCGGTGCTGTACACGCGCGGTCTGATCATCCAGATGCTCGGCATCGAAGCCGTGCGGCGCGCGCAGGAACGCTTCGGCAAGGGCAAGGTGATGACGGGCGAACAGGTGCGCTGGGGCTTCGAGAATCTCGCGCTCGATCAGAAGAAGCTCGACGCGCTCGGCTTCGCCGGCGTGATGCGCCCGCTCTCGACTTCGTGCGCCGATCACATGGGCTCGACCTCGGTGCGTATCCACACCTGGGACGGCAGCAAGTGGAACTTCGTCTCCGACTTCATGCAGGCCGACGAGCAGATCCTGAAGCCGATGGTGAAGGTCTCCGCCGACAAGTACCTGTCGGACAAGAAGCTGACCCGGCGCGACGCAGCCGACTGCGGCAGCTGAG
>Ga0075370_10000147_pt1 | contig 24004 bp, 27 predicted proteins | sample EndMethybrTD3035_FD_71398 | JGI IMG/M metagenome (GOLD analysis project Ga0075370, IMG submission 71398) | Populus endosphere microbial communities from Tennessee, USA - Endosphere MetaG P. TD hybrid TD303-5 | ecosystem: Host-associated > Plants > Roots > Endosphere | place: USA: Tennessee... | reverse complement strand
TTGCCACCCATGGTGCCGGCGTGGCGGATGGGCGGCGAGGCGAATCGCAGCCAGACGTCGGTGAGGCTGGGCACGCGCGCCGCCAGTGCGCGGAAGGCGTTCTCGAGCGAGGCGCCGGCGCCGATCCAGAGCGCCTCGCCGCGTTCTTCCACCGCCTTCATCTCGGCCACGTCGCCCACGTAGATGATGTCGCCCAGGTCGCGGAACTGCTTGTTGACCCACAGGCCCACGTCGGTGGAGCCGGACAGCAGTTGGGCGCCCGGCTTGGCCTCGCGCAATGCGGCGAGCTGGGCGAGCGTGGTGGGCGCATGGAAATGGTCGATGCGCTGGCCCAGCGGCGCGGCGTAGTCGAAGCTGGGCTCATGCTTCAGGCTCTGCAGCGCGGCCACGACCGGCTCGGTGTCCAGCCGCACCGCGGGCAGGTCGAACATGCGCTGGCCGGCATCGAGGATGGGCCGGTAGCCGGTGCAACGGCACAGGTTGCCCGAGAGATCGTCGGCCAGCTGCTGGCGCGTGGGCTGCGTGCCCGCGTCCTGGTGGTGCTCGTAGGTGGACCACAGCGACATCACGAAGCCCGGGGTGCAGAAGCCGCACTGCGAGCCATGGCAGTCGACCAGGGCCTGCTGCACCGGATGCAGCTGCATCGCCGACTGCTTGTCGCGCGGCGCCCGGTCGCGCTGGCGGGTGCACTGGGCCTTGAGGTCCTCGACCGTGAACAGCGCCTTGCCGTGCAGCGTGGGCAGGAACTGGATGCAGGCGTTGACGGTCGAGAGGCGCAGGCCGCCCACCGCCTCCTTCTCGCCCGCCTCGGCGAGCTCGCCGATCACCACCGTGCAGGCGCCGCAGTCGCCCTCGTTGCAGCCCTCCTTGGTGCCGGTGCAGCGCGCGTCCTCGCGCAGCCAGTCCAGCACCGAGCGGGTGGGATGGACACCGCTCACGTCGACGATCCGGCCGCGGTGGAAGAAGCGGATGGGTTGGGTGCTGTTGTTCATGCTCTGCTCGGTGGAGGCGGTCTTCGTGGCGATCAAAAATCGTGCCTGCGAAGGTATTCCTTTGCGGGGCGATATGCATACGGGCGCGCCCATACGGCCTATGTAGGGCCTGCTATATAACGCTCGGGAAAACCCTTGATTCAGGCTCATTGGGCGCTGCAAGCCGCACACTGGGCCCGCCCGATGGAGTCCAGCATGAGCCTGAGCCCGCAACAAATCAACTTCCAGGTCGGCGACCATGGCATCGTTTCCGGACTGGTGCAGTCGCCGGCCGACCCCATCGCCTGCTATGTCTTCGCCCATGGCGCCGGCGCGGGCATGGGGCACTCCTTCATGGGCGCGGTGTCGGCGGGGCTGGCGGCACGCGGCATCGCCACGCTGCGCTACCAGTTTCCGTCGATGGAGCTGGGCAAGAAGCGGCCCGATCCGCCGCCCGTCGCCCATGCCGCCGTGCGCGCGGCGGTGGCGCAGGCCGCGGAGCGCTTCGGTTCGCTGCCGCTCTTCGCGGGCGGCAAGTCCTTCGGTGGGCGCATGAGCTCGCAGGCGCAGGCGCTCGACCCGCTGCCGCGGGTGGCAGGCCTGGTGTTCGTCGGCTTTCCGCTGCATCCGGCTGGAACGCCCTCGACCGGGCGCGCCGACCACCTGGCCGACGTGCGGGTCCCGATGCTCTTCGTGCAGGGCACGCGCGACGAGCTCGCGGACCTGCCCACCCTCCGCGGCGTGGTCTCGAAGCTGGGAGCTTCCAGCACGCTGATGGAGGTCGCCGAGGCGGACCACGCCTTCCATGTGCTGCGCCGGTCCGGACGCAGCGACGAGGAGGTGTTGACACAGGTGCTGGACGGCATGGCAGGCTGGATGCAGGCCCAGCGTAGCTGACATCAATGGAAACCACGATGAATCGAATGCGCCTCCTGATCGCTCTCTCGCTCCTCTCCTGGGCTGGTGCGCAAGCGCAGCCGACCAGGAACCCGGCTTCTACCGCCGGCAAAGCCTGGAGCATCGGCACTGTTCCCGCCATGACCCTCACCGAAGGGGTGGTGGAAAGGGTCGACCGAGAGCACAGCGAGGTCGTCGTCAACCACGGCGATCTGCCCAATCTCGGCATGGAAGCGATGACGATGGGCTTCGCCGTGGCTGACAAACGGATGCTGGACCGACTGAAGCCTGGCGACAAGGTGCGATTCAGCGCCGAAATCAAGAACGGCGAAGCGACGGTGACATACATCGAGTCCGCGCGCTGAGGATTTGAAGTCGCTCCGGCACTGGACCGCGCGAGCTCGCAACGAGTCTGCGTGCTGGCTTCATTCAGCTCTCCAGCTTGCTCGCGCGCAACCGAAGAGAGTTGGCGATGACGCTCACCGAAGAAAGCGCCATCGCGGCTGCGGCCACGACCGGCGAGAGCAGGATGCCAAAGAACGGATACAGCACGCCGGCCGCAACCGGAATGCCGAGCACGTTGTAGCCGAAGGCGAAGCCGAGGTTCAGGCGGATGTTGCCCATCGTCGCCTGTGACAACTGGCGCGCCTTCACGATGCCCATGAGGTCGCCGTGCAGCAGCGTAATGCCGGAACTCTCCATCGCGACGTCGGTTCCGGTGCCCATGGCGATGCCGACGTCTGCCGCGGCGAGTGCCGGCGCGTCGTTGACTCCGTCTCCGGCCATGGCAACCACACGGCCTTCGCCTTTCAACCGCTGCACCACAGAGGCCTTGTCCTCAGGAAGGACCTCAGCAACGACCTCGTCGATGCCCAACTCACGACCGACCGCCTGCGCCGTGGTCTTCCCATCGCCGGTGAGCATGACCACGCGGATGTCTGCCCTGCGCAGGGCCGCGATGGCTTGGGCGGTGCTCGCCTTGATGGGGTCTGCGATGCCGACGAATCCGGCGAGGCGGCCATCGATACCGACGAAGATGACGGTAGCCGCCTTGGCGCTGACGGCCTCAGCAGCCGAAGCGAGCGTGTCGACGTCGATGCCGTTCTCCGCCAGGAACTTCGCACCCCCGCAGACGATGCGGACGCCGTCCACGACACCGAGTACGCCCTTTCCGACGGGCGAGTCGAAGTCGGTCACAGGCGAGAGAAGAAGCTTCCGTTCCAGCGCGTCCGCGACGATGGCGGCAGCCAGGGGATGTTCGCTGGAGCGCTCCACGCTAGCCAGCTTCTGCAGAACATCGCCGGCATCGAAACCTTCGACCGATTGCGCTGTCACGACCTTCGGGCGGCCTTCGGTCAGGGTGCCCGTCTTGTCGACCACCAGCGTATCGACCTTCTCCATCCGTTCCAGCGCTTCGGCGTCCCGAATGAGCACGCCGCTCTGCGCACCGCGTCCGACGCCCACCATGATGGACATGGGCGTAGCGAGGCCCAGCGCACAGGGACACGCGATGATGAGTACGGCGACCGCCGCGATGAGCGCATATGAGAAGGCCGGGCTGGGCCCCCAGACGAACCAGGCAAGGAAGGCCAGTGCGGCAACGGCAATGACGACCGGAACGAACCACCCCGCAACCTGGTCCGCCATGCGTTGAATCGGCGCCCGGCTGCGTTGGGCGGCGGCCACCATATGCACAATCTGCGAGAGCAAGGTATCGGAGCCGACTTTCTCGGCACGCATCACGAAGCCGCCGGTCTGATTGAGCGTCCCCGCGGTCAGCTTCGAGCCGGGCGCCTTGGCCACCGGCATCGGCTCCCCGGTGACCATCGACTCGTCGACGGTTCCCTTGCCGTCGGTCAGTTCGCCATCGACCGGCACCTTTTCGCCGGGCCGCACGCGCAGCAGTTCGCCCACCTGGACGGTTTCCAATGGAACGCGCTCGTCGGTCCCGTCGGCCTTCACGCGCACCGCCTCCTTGGGCGCCAGGTCGAGCAGTGCGCGTATCGCGCCTGAAGTCTTCTCCCTGGCCCGCAGCTCCAGCACCTGGCCGAGAAGTACCAGCACGGTGATGACTGCGGCGGCTTCGAAATAGATGGCTACCGCGCCATCGGACCCCCTGAACTCGGCCGGAAAGGCCTGCGGCATCACCGTCCCGACGATGCTGTAGGCCCAGGCCACGCCAGTGCCCAAGGCAATGAGGCTGAACATGTTCAAGCTACGGTTCTTGACCGACGCCCAAGCTCGAACGAAGAACGGCCAGCCGGCCCAAAGCACGACCGGCGTCCCGAACAGAAGCTGAATCCAGTTCGAGCTCTGCGGCCCGATGAGGTGATGGATGTCCATCAAGTGCGCACCCATCTCCAGCGCAAAGACCGGCACGGTCAGCGCCAGGCCGATCCAGAAGCGTCGGGTCATATCGCGCAACTCGGGGCTGTCGCCCGATGGGGCCGTGGCCACTACCGGCTCGAGCGTCATGCCGCAGATGGGACAGTTCCCCGGGCCCATCTGCCGCACCTGCGGATGCATGGGGCAGGTGTACTCGATGTCCTTCGAGCCCGCCTTCGGCGCGTTGGTCGGCAAGGATTGCGCGTGGCCAGAGTGCGCGCGATGCTCATGAGGACCCTGATGCGCCATATGCTCGTTCATCTTTTCCTCGTGAAGCTCGGACGAGGTGTCTGATGTCATTGGCATGTTCTTTCCCGCAATAGTGATGTCGCAGTCTCCCCCTTCCCATGGCGGGAAGGTCAAGGTGCATGGGTCGCTCGACTGGACTCTAGGCTTACGCAACGAGCAGGTAAGCGAACCACCCAAGGGTCGCCAACAAGGCGGCCCAGCAAGCCCAGAACAGCGTGCGGTCCCACCATTGCAGGTCGTGGTCGCCAGCCTCGAGCCGATGCTTGAGCGTCATCCCCGCGCCATGGAGGAGTGCACCCGTGCCGAGCAGCAGTAACGCATGCCGCTGCATCAGCATGGGGACGAGCAACCCCAGTCCTGCTCCGAGGATGACGGCGCCGCCGCCTGACAACAGCTCGGCGCTCTTGACGAGAGCCGGGCGACTAAGCATGACGATGGCGACCGCCGCCCGAGGCGGGAATGAAGCGAGGCGTCACGGCTGCGTATGCACGCCAAGCCTCCCCGAACTCGCGCTCCGAATCGTGTTCCTCGGAAACGGCGAGCCGGACATACATGAACACCAGCACCGGGAACATAGCGAGCGCCAACAGCGTCGGCCATTGAAGGAGGAAGCCGAACATGATGAGCACGAACGCGACGTACTGCGGATGCCGAACGCTGCGATATAAGCCGGTTGTGGCCAACTCATGGCGCCGCTGCGCGTGATACAGGACGTGCCAGGACGAAGGCGACGACAAGCAAGCCGATTCCGCCGGGCGAGCGCCAGAAACTTGGCTCATGGTCTTGCGCTTCCATCTCAATGCTCCCCGACAGACGTGGCTACTTGGCCGCAGGAGGCATTGGCGCCTCGCGGTCCACCATCATCTGCATCATCATTTCCATCATCTCCATGCGTTGCATCATGTCCTTCTGCATGCCGCCGGGCATCGAGGACATGCCGCCCTGCATCGGCATGCCGCCGCTGCCCATCTGGCCCATCATCGCCATGCCGTCCTGCATGACCTTCCTATGTTCCCTCATCAGCGCGGCACGCTCTGCAGGCGTTTTGGCTGCCATCATCTTTCGATGCATCTCCTGCATCGTCTTCATTTGCTGGTCGAACCTGGCCGGGTCGACCTTCGGTGCGGTTTCAGCCGCAGGATGGTGCGCGTCGTGCTCTTCGGCCTGCTTGGCTCCCGAGCCGGGAAATGAGGAGCAGCCGGCAAGCATGACGGCTGCGGCCGCAGCCAAGACACCTATGAGCTTCATGATTCTTCACTTTGTGACTCGATGGCGCCACGATGCTCGCAAGGACCGCCTTCGCCCTTGATGCAAATCAAGGCAAATGCGCTGAGCCCCGGATCATTCCCACAAACTCACGAGGTCTTACGGGTGACTCGACTATCCGCAGCAGCAGCCGTTTCGCTTTGTCGCCGCGGGAACGGGGGAGGTGCCATCGATGACCACCGGGCTGTAGCCAGCGTCCTTGATGGCGTCGCTCAACTGCTGCGTGGTTGCGTCTGCGGGGTCGACGACAACGCGGTGTCCTCCCAAATCGATTTGCACTTTGGCGTCCTTGTCGATGCCGGCGACCGCCTTGCTGATGGTGCTCGCGCAGTGACCGCAAGTCATGTCGTTAACTTCGAAGGTAATCATTGCTTGGCTCCAAGGAAAAGTGACTGATGAAAGTCAGTATCAACCCTGCCATGATGGGAAGGTCAAATCCATCAGGTAGATGACCATGGCGATGGCGCATCACGGCCCTCGACCCGTCCCGTAGACGGATTCCCAATGTGATTTTGCGTTATGACGCCCCTGTTGGACCGTCAACTCCCGGCCCTTGTTCGAGCCTCCTGCCCGGCGTCGAGGTGCTGATGGACAGGAAGGGCATTCAGCGGAATGCGAAGGTAGGCGACTCCGTTGTCATCAGGAGGCGGAAGTTGCCCGCCCCGCACATTCACCTGAATCGACGGAAGAATGAGCGTCGGCACATCAAGGGTGGCATCGCGCGCCGTACGCATCGCAACGAAATCTTCTTCGCCGATGCCGTCGCGCACATGGATGTTGTGGGCCCGCTGCTCGGCGACGGTGGTCTGCCAGCGGGGCTGTCTGGACGCGGGTGGGTAGTCATGACAGACGTACAGCACGGTATCGGGCGGCAGCTCCAGCAGTCTGCGCATCGAGGCGTAGAGCTGGCGTGCGTCACCACCGGGAAAGTCCGCGCGCGCGCTGCCGACGTCGGGCATGAATAGCGTATCACCGACGAAGACGGAGCCATCCACCAGATAGGCCATGTCAGCCGGGGTATGACCCGGCACCAGCATGGCGGTGGCCTCGAGCTCGCCAATCTTGAAGACCTCGTCGTCCCTGAAGAGGTGGTCGAACTGGCTCCCGTCGGGCAGAAAGCTGCGCCCCAGGTTGTAGAGCTCCTTGAAGGTCGCCTGCACGGTGCGGATGTTCTCGCCGATGGCGATGAGTCCGCCGGCCTGACTCTGAACGTAACGTGCACCGGACAGGTGGTCGGCGTGCGCATGGGTCTCCAGAATCCAGTCGACCTGCAGGCCGTTGTCCCGGACATAGGCCAGCAATCGGTCGGCCGAAGCCGTGCTGGTGTGCCCTGACTTGAAGTCGTAGTCCAGCACCGGGTCGATGACCGCGGCGCGCTCCGTCGCATGGTCCCAGACGACGTAGGAAACCGTCCACGTTCTGGGGTCGAAGAAGCCTTGGGTCGTGGCGCGGGTCGTCATGAGGTGTTCCGGGGGTGAGAATTCTCAATCGATTGACTAATATTATATTGTTCAACATAATATGTCGATCGAAACCATTGCGTCACCCATGAAGCGCTCATCGCCTGTCATCGACCCCGAAGCTCTGCGCAGCGCCGCCGGCATGGCGGTTGGCGCCCTCAAGGTGCTGGCCAACGCAGACCGTCTGCTCCTGCTGTGCCAGCTCTCGCAAGGTGAGATGTGCGTGAGCGACCTTGAGCAGACGCTGGGCATTCACCAGCCGACCCTTTCGCAACAACTCGGCGTTCTTCGCAACGAAGGGGTGGTCCGGACGCGTCGCGAAGGCAAGAGCATCTTCTACAGCGTGGCCGACCCGTCGATGCTCGAAATCCTCGCGCTTCTCTACCGTCTCTACTGTCCCAAGGAAGAATGATGTCCATTGACTGGAACCACTTCACGCCGCTCACCGCAACGTCCGGCGGCGTGCTCATCGGTATTGCCGCGGCGATGCTCGTGCTGCTCAACGGTCGCATTGCCGGCATCAGCGGGGTGCTCAGCGGTCTGCTCAGGCCGGTCGATGGCGACAGCGCCTGGCGCATTGCCTTCGTCCTCGGCCTGGTCGGTGCGCCGCTGGTCTACCTGCTGTTCGCGGCGCTGCCCAAGCCACATATCGACACCGGGCATGGTGCGCTGATTCTGGCCGGGTTGCTCGTGGGGGTCGGTACGAGTTACGGCTCCGGATGCACCAGCGGCCACGGCGTCTGCGGACTCTCCCGCCTGTCGCCCCGCTCACTGGTGGCCACAGTCGCCTTCATGGGCGCCGGCTTCGTCACGGTGTTCGTCACGCGTCATCTGCTCGGTATCTGAGGAGTTCTTCATGATGGCTTTCGCTTCGCTTCTCGCCGGCCTGGTCTTCGGCCTCGGCCTCATCGTGTCCGGCATGGCCAACCCAGCCAAGGTGCTCGGCTTCCTGGACCTCGGCGGCAACTGGGACCCCTCGCTGGCCTTCGTGATGGCGGGCGCCATCGCTGTGGGCGCGGTCGCCTTCACGGTGGCCAACCGTCGTTCGCGGTCCATGCTCGGCGCCGAAATGCGCCTGCCTTCGGCGCGCCACCTCGATCGCCGCCTGATCCTGGGCAGCATGCTATTCGGCATTGGTTGGGGCGTCGCCGGCTTCTGCCCCGGCCCGGCCCTCGTTTCCCTCGGAATGGGCGAAGTCAAGGCGCTCGTCTTCGTGGCTGCGATGCTGGTGGGCATGGGCGTTTTCGAGCTCTTCGAGCGCCGCAAGAGCGTGCCCGGACCACACGCAGCTTGACGTCTTAAATCCTGGCGGTGCAGACGCTTCGCAACTCGCTGCTCGGAGTAGCGCAGCGCGGGCAGCAGCAAAGAAAAAAGCCCTTGTAAGTCTTCGACTCACAAGGGCTTTTCTGCATTTTTGGCGGAGTGGACGGGACTCGAACCCGCGACCCCCGGCGTGACAGGCCGGTATTCTAACCAACTGAACTACCACTCCTGGTAGGCTGCGTTCGCTCCGGATGGAGCCAAGTGCTGCCGACTTGTGCCTTCTTCACTTGCGTGAAAACTGGCGACCCTACGGGGATTCGAACCCCGGTAGCCACCGTGAAAGGGTGGTGTCCTAGGCCTCTAGACGATAGGGTCATAAACCTAAGAACCGCGTTGCGATCAACGCTTGGCTTTCTCGACTCCCGGATGGTGGAGGTAAGCGGGATCGAACCGCTGACCTCTTGCATGCCATGCAAGCGCTCTCCCAGCTGAGCTATACCCCCTGTGGGTGTCGAGCCTCAAATTATAGCGTGGAAATTCACGCCGCCTGTAGACGTTTCAAAATTTCTTCACGAGAGAAGAGCGCGAGCACGGCATCGAGCGACGGCGTTTGCGCCGTGCCCATCACGAGCACGCGTACGGGCATGGCCAGCGCGGGCATCTTGAGGCCTTGCGCGGCGAGCACTTCCTTGATCGCCGCTGTGATGGATGCCTTGTCCCATGCGACGGTCGCGAGCTTGTCGGCCAGCGCTGCAATCGCGGGACGCACCGCGGCAGTCAGGTGCTGCGCGCGATCGGCCTCACCGGGCTGCACGTCCGCGTAGAACGCCGCGGCCCAATCGGCCAGCGCCACCGTCGTGTCGCAGCGGTCCTTGAAAAGCGCGCAGATCGCAGGCAGCCGATCATCGGCCGCGATGCCGCGCTTGTTCAATTGCGCAGCCACGAGCGCTGCGAGCTCGGCATCCGGCTTGGCCTTGATGTACTGCGCGTTCACCCATGCGAGCTTGGCCGCATCCCATTGCGCCGGGCTCTTCGAGAGATGCGTGCCGTCGAACCAGCGCACCATCTGCTCGCTCGTGAACAGCTCGTCGTCACCGTGACTCCAGCCGAGACGCGCGAGGTAGTTGAGCATCGCCTCGGGCAGGTAGCCGCCCTCTTCGTAGGCCGTCACGCTCACGGCGCCTCGGCGCTTCGAGAGCTTCTGCCCGTCCTCGCCGAGGATCACGGGCACATGGCCGAACAGCGGCAGCGGCGCGCCGAGCGCGCGGAAGATGTTGATCTGCCACGGCGTGTTGTTGATGTGCTCGTCGCCACGGAACACGTGCGTGATGCCCATGTCCCAGTCGTCGACCACCACTGCGAAGTTATAGGTCGGCACACCGTCGGCACGCACGATGATGAGGTCGTCGATCTCGCGGTTGTTGATGGTGATCGGCCCTTTGACGAGGTCATCCCAGCTCACGTCCCCTTCAGGCGGGTTGCAGAAGCGGATCACCGGCGGCACGCCTTCAGGAATGGGCGGCAGCACCTTGCCCGGCGCGGGGCGCCAGCGACCGTCGTAGAGCGCCTTCTCGCCGCGGGCGCGCTGCGCCTCCTTCATCGCGTCGAGCTCGGCCGGCGTGCAGTAGCAGCGGTAGGCCGTGCCGGCCGCGAGCATCTCTTCGACGACCTGGCTGTAGCGCCCAAGGCGCTGCATCTGGTAGATGGGGCCTTCGTCGTAGTCGAGCCCCAGCCAGTGCATCGAGGCCAGGATCTGCTCGACCGATTCCTGGGTCGAACGGGCGACGTCGGTGTCCTCGATGCGCAGCACGAACTGGCCGCCATAGTGGCGCGCATAGGCCCATGAGTAGAGCGCGGTGCGCGCGGTGCCGAGATGGAGAAAGCCGGTGGGAGACGGCGCGATGCGGGTACGGACGGTCATGGAGTCAGATGGGTAGCGTGTCCAGGCCGCGCGAGAGATCGGCGCGGATGTCGTCGATGTGGTCGAGCCCGACCGCCACGCGGATCAGGCCCTGGCCGATGCCGGCGGCCTGGCGCTGCTCTTCGCTCAGGCGGCCGTGCGAGGTGGTGGCCGGGTGGGTGATGGTGGTCTTGGTGTCGCCGAGGTTGGCGGTGATCGAGAGCACTCGGGTGCTGTCGATCACATGGAAGGCGTTGGCGCGCGCGGTCTCGGGCGTGTCGCCATGCACGTCGAAGGACACCACTGCCCCGCCCTGCCCCGACTGCTGGCGCATCGCGAGCTCGTGCTGCGGATGAGAGGCCAGGCCGGGGTAGTACACGCGCTTCACCCGGGGCTGCGTCTCCAGCCACTGCGCGAGCGCGAACCCGCCGGCGCAATGCGCCTGCATGCGGATGCCCAGGGTCTCGAGACCCTTCAGCACGATCCAGGCATTGAAGGGCGACAGCGCCATGCCCGCGGTGCGCACCACCGTGGCGAACACGTCGATCAGCTTCTGCGAGCCGCAGATGGCGCCGGCCAGCACGCGGCCCTGGCCCTCGAGGTACTTCGTGCCGGAATGGATGACCAGGTCGGCGCCGAACTCGGTGGGCCGCTGCAGCGCCGGCGAGCAGAAGCAGTTGTCGACCGCCAGCAATGCGCCCGCGCCGTGGGCCAGGTCGGCCAGCGCGCGGATGTCGCAGACGTCGGTCAGCGGATTGGTCGGCGTCTCGGCGAAGAGGAGCCGGGTGTTGGGCTTGATCGCCGCCGTCCATTGCGCCACCTCGGTCTGCGAGACGAAGGTGGTCTCCACGCCGAACTTGCCGAACTCGCGGCCGATCAGGTTGAGCGTGGAGCCGAACACCGAGCGCGAGCACACCACGTGGTCGCCGGCCTTGAGCAGCCCCATGCACATCATGAGGATCGCGCCCATGCCGCTGGCCGCGCCGATCGCGGCCTCGGTGCCTTCGAGCGCCGCGAGGCGCTGCTCGAAGCTGGCGACCGTCGGGTTCGAGGTGCGGGTGTAGGTGAAGCCTTCTTCGGTGCCGGCGAAGCGGCGCGCCGCGGTCTCGGCGTCGGGTTGCACGAAGCTGCTGGTGAGGAACAGCGCCTCCGAGTTCTCGCCGTACTGGCTGCGCTCGAGCGCCGCGCGAACGGCGAGCGTGTCGCGGTGAAGGCCGGGGGGCAGGGATCGGTCGGTCACGTTCTCAGGTCTCGCTCAGGTTGGGCAGTGCGAGGCGCGAGGAATCTTCCTCGGTTTCCTCGATGCGCGGACGGTTGCCGTTCATGCGCGTGATGGCCTCGGTGTCGATGTCGCCGGTCACGTAGACGCCGTCGAAGCAGGAGGCGTCGAAGCCGTCGAGCTTCGGACCGTTGCCGGGCGCGGCCTTGAGCACGGCGCGCTTCATCGCCTCGACGTCCTGGTAGATCAGCGCGTCGCAGCCGATCAGCTCGCGCACTTGGTCGACGGTGCGGTCGTGAGCGACCAGCTCGTCCTTGGTCGGCATGTCGATGCCGTACACGTTCGGGTAGCGCACCGGCGGCGCCGCGCTCGCGAGGTAGACCTTGCGCGCACCGGCCTCGCGCGCCATCTGCACGATCTCGCGGCTGGTGGTGCCGCGCACGATGGAGTCGTCGACCAGCAGCACGTTGCGGCCCTTGAACTCGCTGCCGATCACGTTGAGCTTCTGGCGCACCGACTTCTTGCGCACGCCCTGCCCCGGCATGATGAAGGTCCGCCCGACGTAGCGGTTCTTCACGAAGCCTTCGCGATAGGGAATGCCCAGCAGGTGGGCGAGCTGCGTGGCGCTCGGACGACTCGATTCGGGAATCGGGATGATCACGTCGATCTCGTTCGGGGGCACGGTAGAGACCACGCGCTGGGCCAGCGTCTCGCCGAGGTTGAGCCGCGCCTGGTAGACCGAGATGCCGTCCAGCACCGAGTCGGGCCGCGCCAGGTACACGAACTCGAACATGCAAGGGTTGAGGCTGGGCGACTCGGCACACTGCTGCGCATGCAGCTGGCCCTGAAGGTCGATGAACACCGCCTCGCCCGGCGCGACGTAGCGCTCGAGCACATGGCCCGAGCCCTCGAGCGCCACGGTCTCGCTGGCCACCATGTAGGTGCCGTCGGCGCTGCGCCCGATGGCCAGCGGCCGGATGCCGTAGGGGTCGCGGAAGGCGAGCAGACCATGGCCGGCGATCAGCGCCACCACGGCATAGGAGCCGCGCAGCCGCCGATGCACGTTGCGCACGGCGGCGAAGAGCGTCTCGGAATTGAGCATGCCGTCTCGTGTCGAGCGGTCGAGCTCGTGCGCCAGCACGTTGAGCAGCACTTCGGAGTCGCTGTCGGTGTTGGTGTGGCGGTGATCGGTCGAGAACAGCTCGGCGCGCAGCGCGTGCGCATTGGTGAGGTTGCCGTTGTGCACAAGCACGATGCCGAAGGGCGCGTTCACGTAGAAGGGCTGCGCCTCCTCCTCGCTGAACGCGTTGCCCGCGGTCGGGTAGCGCACCTGCCCCAGGCCCACGCTGCCCGGCAAGGCCCGCATGTTGCGCGTGCGGAAGACGTCGCGCACCATGCCTTTGGCCTTGTGCATGAAGAACTTGCGCTCCAGCAGCGTGACGATGCCTGCAGCGTCCTGGCCGCGGTGCTGCAGCAGCAGGAGCGCGTCATAGAGCAGCTGGTTGACGGGTGCGTTGCTGACAACGCCGACGATTCCACACATGAAGCGATCCTTCTCAACTCAGGGCAGGTAGCTTGCCAATTTTTCAGGCAGCGCGGGTTTCAGGCCCTGCAATGCCGCATCCAGAACAGTGGCGCTGCGCGATTCCTGCCACCAGGCCGCGTCGCTCAGCGCGAGCAAATGAACCATGACCGCCCCGGCCATCAGCGCGACCGCGCCGCGCGCCAGGCCGAAAACTGCGCCCAGCAGCCGGTCCACCGGCCGCAAGCCCACCGCGGCGATGAGCTTGCGCGTAAGAGATGCCAAGAGCCCAACGCCGAAAGCCACTCCCACGAAGATCAGCACGAAGCCCGCCGCATAGCGCCAGCCCGCCGCCGGATCGCCGAAGGGCAGCCAGGCGCCCACATCGGCCGCGAACCATTGCGCGCAGAAGAAGGCGGCAACCCAGCCCGCCAGCAGGATGACCTCGAACACCAGCCCGCGCACCAGACCGAAGAGCATCGACACCACGAGCAGCATGATGGCGATCCAGTCGAGCGCAGTCACGTCCGCCTACAAGCTGAGGACGGCGGCCGACAAAGACAAGCCCTTGACCCTGCCGGCCGCCTTGTCCGCTTCGGCGCGCGTGGCGAAGGGGCCGACGCGCACACGCGTGCGCTCGCCATCGGATGTCTTCGCGACGTGGGTGTAGGTCTTCAGTCCGGCCTTCTCCAGCTTTTGCCGGACCTCGCGCGCCTTGTCGGCATCGGCGAAGGCGCCGACCTGGACCACGAAGCGGCCGTTCTCGTCCGCTGCGGCGGTGGGCTTGGCAGTCCCGGCGGCGGCGGTCTTGCCGTCGAGCAGGGCGCGGGCCCTGGCGGCGTCCTCGGCAGCCTTGGCGGCGGCCTTGGTTTCGGCCTTGGTTTCAGCCTTCGTTTCGGGCTTCGCGTCTGCTTTTGCTTCGCTCTTGGGTTCCGGCTTGGGCTTGGGTTCCGCCTTTGCTTCGGGCTTGTGTTCGGCCTTGGGCTCTGGCTTGGCCTCGGCCACGCGCGCCGGCTTGGTCTCGGCCGGCGGCGCGGAGGGCGCCGGCTTGGACGGCACGATCTCGCTGCCGTCCGCCGCCTCGGTGATCATCTCCCCGCCCGAGGGCTTGGCGGCCGCCGGCGGGTTTGCGGGGGGCGCCGCTGTCGACGTGGCCGGGGCGGGCGCCGCCGGCAGGGGCAGCGGCTTGGCCTTGTTGCGGTCGGGGATCTCGATCGGGATGTCGACCGAGACGGGGCGCGGCTGGGTGTCGAACAGAAGCGGGAAGCCGATCACGCCGACCAGCACCAGCACCGCGGCGCCCACCAGCCGGTGCCGGGCGCGCCGGCGCATCGCCTCGATGCTCTCGGCCGGCGCCGCCGCGACGCCGGTGTTTCGCCCTTCGCTGGCCTGCGGACCGCGGGTGCGGAACTTGAAGAACGCCATGAAATTCGATTCCCTGATGGAGTGCAGCGTGAGGTAGAAAAAAGGCGCCGGAGATCAGGCCAATCAGGAGTCCGGCGACAGGTGCCGGGCCCTCAGACGAGGTGTTCCGTGCTCGAGCACACCACCCACTGTGAAGAACGATCCGAAGACGACGATTCTATCAGCGGGGTCCGCGCGATCGATGGCTGCCTGCAGGGCTTCCATGGGGCCGGCATGCGCGCTTGCCGAGGCATCGGCGCGGGTGTTCTGCGCCTGCCAGCGCGCCTGCAGATCGGCCGCCTTGGCGGCGCGCGGGGTCGGCAGGTCGGTGAAGTACCAGCGGTCGATCATCGGGCCGATGCGCGCGAACATCGGCGCCAGATCCTTGTCGCCCATCACGCCGAACACGCCGTGGGTGGTGGGGTAGAAGCCCATGGCGTCGAGGTTCTCGGCCAGCGCCGCCACCGCGTGCGGGTTGTGCGCCACGTCGAGCACCAGGGCCGGCTCGCCCGGCACCATCTGGAAGCGGCCCGGCAGCTCGACCGAGGCCAAGCCGACGCGCACTGCCTGTGCCGTGACCGGCAGCCGCGGCCGCAGCGCCTCCAGTGCCGCCAGCACGCCGGCCGCGTTGACCAGTTGATTGGCGCCGCGCAGCGCCGGATAGGCCAGTCCGCTGTAGCGCCGGCCGCGGCCGCTCCAGCCCCACTGCTGCTTGTCGCCGGACACATTGAAGTCGCGGCCGACGAGCCAGAGATCGGCGCCGATGGCTTCCGCATGCGCGATCACGCTCTGCGGGGGGACCGGGTCGCTGACGATCGCGGGCCGGCCGGCACGCATGATGCCGGCCTTCTCGAAACCGATGCTTTCGCGATCAGGGCCCAGGAACTCCATGTGGTCCAAGTCGATGCTGGTGATGATGGCGCAGTCGGTATCGATCACGTTGACCGCGTCCAGCCGCCCGCCCAGGCCGACCTCGAGGATCGCGACTTCGGGCTTGCTCGCCGTCGTGCACAGCAGGAGGGCGAGCGTGGTGAATTCGAAGTAGGTCAGGGCCATGTCGCCGCGCGCCTGCTCGACCGCCTCGAAGTGCGCCGCCAGCGCCTCCGCCTTCACGGCCTCGCCGGAGAGCCGCAGCCGTTCCTCGAAGTGCACCAGATGCGGCGAGGTGAACACCGCCGTGCGATAGCCCGCATGCATGAGGATGGACTCGAGCATGGCGCAGGTCGAGCCCTTGCCGTTGGTGCCGGCCACCGTGATGACGGGGCAGTCGAAGACCAGGCCGAGCTTCCGGGCCATCGCGCGCACGCGCTCGAGCCCCAGCTCGATGTTCTTGGGATGCAGGTGCTCGGCGTGCGCGAGCCAGTCGGCGAGGCTTTTCATGGAGCCCGGAATTGTCGCCCACTCGCCGGCCGGGCATCATCGCGGGATGACTACGCTCTACGGCATCACGAACTGCGACACCGTCAAGCGCGCCCGCGCCTGGCTCGACGAACACGGCATCGCCTACCGTTTCCATGACTTCAAGAAGGAGGGCGTGCCCCAGCCCGAACTCGACCAGTGGCTCTGCGCGCCGGGCTGGGAGGCGCTGGTCAACCGCCGCGGCACCACCTGGCGCCGGCTCGACGAGGCGACGCGCGCCTCGGTCGTCGACGCGGCCTCCGCCCGCGCGGCCCTGCTCGCCCACCCCAGCCTGATCAAGCGCCCGGTGGTCAACTGGGGTCCGCGAGCCGGCGTTACCACGGGGTTCGACGCCGACCAATGGAAAAGCCACACCGTGTAAACGGTTGAACCCCGGCCACCGGATCGCGTCGAATTGGGTCCAGCGGGGCACGCGCCCCACCCTCAGGAGTTCTGAAATGCGCACGCAAAAATCCCTTCGCAACACCATCGCCCTCTCGCTCCTCGCTGCCCTTGCCGGCACGGCGGGCCTGGCCCACGCGGATCAGGTCTGGGCCCGCGTGATCTCGGCCACGCCCATGCACGAGACGACCGGCAACACCCGCTACAACGTAACCTACGAATACGCCGGCCAGCACTACACCACGGTCACCGACACCCGCCCCGGCGCCAGCATCCCGATCGAGACCGGCGACTACGGCGTCGCCACGACCTCGCCCGTGGCACCGCAGCCGCAGTTCGGGCAAGGGCCTGCCGTCAGCGGCCAGCCCGACTGGAACAGCGTGGCGCCCGAACCGGGCGTGGTGGTCTCGGGCGGCGGCGCACCGGCCTATGGCCAACCCGCGCCCGCTTACGGCCAGTCCGTGCCGGTCTACGCGCAGCCGGCGCCGGTCTATTACCCGGCACCGGTCTACGTGGCACCGGCCTACTACCCGGCACCCTACGTCTATCCGCCGGTGGGCCTCTCGCTCAACCTCGGCTACTCGCGCGGATGGGGCGGCGGCTGGCACGGCCGGTGGCGCTGAGCCCGGGCCTGGAGGGCCCAAGGGCCTGAGGCCCCGATCGGCAAAGCCTAAAATCACGGGCTTTCCTTTCCGCCTCGCAGCGCCAGGCCCTCCCTCCAGATGACAACCACCGAATCCCTTCGCGACGCCACGGTAGCAACCAAGGCCAACGTGTATTTCGACGGCAAGTGCGTGAGCCACAGCCTCACGCTCGCCGATGGCAGCAAGAAGTCGGTGGGCGTGATCCTGCCCTCCACCCTTACCTTCAGCACCGGCGCTCCCGAGATCATGGAAGGCACGGGCGGCCGCTGCGAATACCTGCTCTCCGGCAGCAGCGAATGGGTGGCCTCGGGAGCGGGCGAACGGTTCAGCGTGCCCGGCAATTCCAGCTTCCAGATCCGCGTGAGCGGCGAGCCCTACAGCTACATCTGCCACTTCGGCTGAACCCGGATTCGAACCATATGGCCACCATCCTCCAGAACATTCCCGCCGGCCAGAAGGTCGGCATCGCCTTCTCGGGCGGCCTGGACACCAGCGCCGCGCTGCACTGGATGCGCAACAAGGGCGCCATCCCCTACGCCTACACCGCCAACCTGGGCCAGCCCGACGAGCCGGACTACGACGAGATCCCGCGCAAGGCCATGCTCTACGGCGCCGAGAAGGCCCGGCTGGTCGACTGCCGGACGCAGCTCGCCGCCGAAGGCATCGCGGCCCTGCAGGCCGGCGCCTTCCACGTGACCACGGCCGGGCTCACCTACTTCAACACCACGCCGCTGGGCCGCGCCGTCACCGGCACCATGCTGGTCGCGGCGATGAAGGAGGACGACGTCAACATCTGGGGCGACGGCAGCACCTACAAGGGCAACGACATCGAGCGCTTCTACCGCTATGGCCTGCTCACCAACCCGGCGCTGAAGATCTACAAGCCCTGGCTGGATCAGGCCTTCATCGACGAGCTGGGCGGCCGTGCCGAAATGTCGGCCTTCATGCAGAAGGCCGGCTTCGCCTACAAGATGTCGGCCGAGAAGGCCTATTCCACCGACTCCAACATGCTCGGCGCCACCCACGAGGCCAAGGACCTGGAGCACCTGAACAGCGGCATGAAGATCGTGCAGCCGATCATGGGCGTCGCCTTCTGGAAGGACGAGGTGGAAGTGAAGCGCGAGGAAGTCACCGTGCGCTTCGCCGAAGGCCGTCCGGTGGCCATCAACGGCGTGGAGTACCCGAGCCTGGTCGAGCTGCTGCTGGAGGCCAATCGCGTCGGTGGCCGCCACGGCCTCGGCATGAGCGACCAGATCGAGAACCGCATCATCGAGGCCAAGAGCCGCGGCATCTACGAGGCTCCGGGACTCGCGCTGTTGTTCATCGCCTACGAGCGCCTGGTCACCGGCATCCACAACGAGGACACCATCGAGCAGTACCGCGACCATGGCCGCCGCCTGGGCCGCCTGCTCTACCAGGGCCGCTGGTTCGACCCGCAGGCCATCATGCTGCGCGAGACGGCCCAGCGCTGGGTGGCGCGCGCGGTCACGGGCGAGGTCACCATCGAGCTGCGCCGCGGCAACGACTACTCGATTCTCGATACCAAATCGCCCAACCTCACCTACAAGCCCGAGCGCCTGACCATGGAAAAGGGCGAATCGAGCTTCTCGCCGGCCGACCGCATCGGCCAGCTCACGATGCGCAACCTCGACATCGTCGATACGCGCGAGAAGCTGGGTATCTATACGCAGGTGGGCCTGCTCTCCGCCGGGCAGGGTGCCTCGCTGCCGCAGTTGAAGAACGACACGGACTGAAATCGGGCTTGACCGGACGCAGAGGGCGCAAAGAAAACGCAAAGGACGCAAAAGAAGCAGAAAGCTTTTTTGGCTTTCCCTTTTGCGTCCTTTTGCGAAACCTTCGCTTCCTCTGCGTACGGATGTCCGATCTCGGGACCGCCTCAGTCGCCACCCCCTCCGCAACCGCCACCGCAGCCCGATCCTCCATCGCCGCCATCGCCGCTGTCTCCGCCACTGGAGTCGCTGCCGCCGAAGCCCCCCGCATCGCCCGAGCTGCCATCGCCCGAATCGCCGAAGCTGCTACCGCAATGCGTGCCCGAGGCACCCTGTGCGTCGATGTCCTTGCAGTCGGGCACATAGCGGAATCCGCCTTCCACTCCGAACTTCGCGTCCAGCGCGAACAGCAGCGGCAGCCGCGTGGGCGAGCGCGGGTCGATGCTCTCCTCCTTGCAGGTCCAATACCAGGTCCTGCGCAGCCCGTCGTTGCGACGCGCGTCGCGGCCCAGCACCTCGGCCGGCGTGTGATGCAGCAGGCCGCCGAAGGCCGCCGCGCACCAGCGCTGGTACCCCTGGGTGTGGAGGATGAACTCGTGCCACGCAGCATCGACGAGCTTGGAAGGCATGGCCACGAACTTGCGGTCGCTGCGCAGGTGCGCCATGAAGAACTGGCGCAGGCCGCGCAGCACCAGGTCGGTGTCGCGCTCCTGCAGCTGCGGATAGGTGGCGCGCAGCTTGGCGCCCAGGAAGCGCGGGAAGCTGGCCTCGCGCACGAACTGGCGGCGCGAACTCATCTCCCACGCCTTGAGCGCGCCGCCCAGCACGATGCCGATCGCGATGGTGGCGAACAGCGCCCAGCCGGTACGCCAGAAAAGCACCGCCACGATGCCCGCCGCCCACAGCAGCCGGCGGCCCCACAGCAGCGCCTGGATACGGCGGCGGAAGTTGAGCTGCAGCAGCTCCGTCACACGACCACGGGCTCCGGCTCCAGCCGGATGCCGAATCGCTCGTAGACGCTGGTCTGGATCGCCTTGGCCAGCGTCATGACCTCGCCGCCGGTCGCCGGGTTCGCCGGGCCGCCGCGGTTGACCAGCACCAGCGCCTGCTTCTCGTAGACGCCGGCATTGCCGACCGATTTGCCCTTCCAGCCGCAGGCGTCGATCAGCCAGCCGGCCGCCAGCTTGATGCTGCCGTCGGCCATCGGGTAGTGCACGATCTTCGGGTCGCGCGCGATGATGTCGGCGCACTGCTCCGGCGTGACCGTGGGGTTCTTGAAAAAGCTGCCGGCATTGCCGAGCACCCGCCAGTCAGGCAGCTTGGCGCGGCGGATGGCGCAGATCCAGTCGAAGATCTCGATCGGGCTGGGCGTGAAATTGCCGGTCTCGGCCATCTTGCGCTCCAGGTCCAGGTAGCCCATCACCGGCTTCCAGGGTCGCGGCAGCCGGAAGCGCACCCGGGTAATCAGGGCCCGGCCCGCAAGGCCGAAGCCGTTGACGCCACTGGCTGCCGTGTGCTTGAACACCGAGTCTCGGTAGCCGAAGGCGCACTGCGCAGCATCGAGTGTGAAGGCACGCCCGGTCTCGAGGTCGATGGCGTCGAGCGAGTCGAAGCGGTCCTGCAGCTCGACGCCGTAGGCGCCGATGTTCTGCACCGGCGCGCCGCCCACGGTGCCTGGAATCAGCGCCATGTTCTCCAGGCCGGGGTAGCCCTGGTCGAGCATCCAGCGCACGGTGTCGTGCCAGATCTCCCCGGCGCCCGCCTCGAGCACCCAGGCACGCGGCGTCTCCTCGACCAGCCGGAGCCCCTTGATCTCCACCTTCAGCACCAGCGGCTTGACGTCGCCGGTCAGCACGATGTTGCTGCCGCCGCCGAGCACGAACTTGGGCGCGCCGCCCCAGGCCTCGTCGGCCAGCAGCGCGGCCACGTCGGCGTCGCTCGCGATGCGCACCAGATGCTGGGCGCGCGCGACGATGCCGAAGCTGTTGTGCTGCTGCAGCGGTACGTTGTGCTCCACGATCATGGGAGAATTGTCGCATTCACACCGTGAGATTCAGAGGAGAGTCCATGCCGTCTTTCGATACCGTCTGCGAACCCAACCTGCCCGAGGTCAAGAATGCCGTGGAGAACACGGCAAAGGAAATCGGCACCCGCTTCGACTTCAAGGGGACCGCAGCCTCGGTCGAGCTCAAGGACAAGGAGATCACGCTGGTCGGCGACGCCGAATTCCAGCTCGTGCAGGTGGAAGACATCCTGCGCAACAAGCTGACCAAGCGCAGCGTCGACGTGCGCTTCCTCGACAAGGGCGACGTCCAGAAGATCGGTGGAGACAAGGTCAAGCAGGTCATCAAGGTCAAGAGCGGCATCGAGAGCGAGACGGCCAAGAAGATCCAGCGCCTGATCAAGGACAGCAAGCTCAAGGTGCAGGCCGCGATCCAGGGCGATGCAGTCCGCGTGACCGGCGCCAAGCGAGACGACCTGCAGGCCGCGATGGCGCTGATCAAGAAGGACGTGCCGGACATGCCGCTCACCTTCAACAACTTCCGCGACTGATGAAGGCCCTCCTCCTCCCGATGCTGCTGGCCGCGGTAGGCGGCTTCGCGCAGGCCCAGTCGGTGATGCTGACGGGAACCATCGGAAGCCGCGCCATCCTGATCGTCGACGGCAGTGCGCCAAAGACGGTGGCGGTGGGCGAGACCTTCCAGGGCGTCAAGCTGCTGTCGCTGGCGCCTGAGCAGGCCACGGTGGAGGCCGGCGGCAAGCGCGTCGCGCTTCGCATGGACCAGCCCGTCAGCATCGGCGGCAGCGGTGGCGGGAGCGGGGGCGGCACGCGCATCGTGCTGCCGGCATCGAGCGGGGGGCATTTCATGACGCAAGGTGCCATCAACGGGCGCAGCGTCAATTTCATGCTCGACACCGGTGCCACGACGGTCGCGCTTTCGGCCGCGGACGCGCAGCGCATCGGGCTCGATTTCAGCCAGGGACAGCCGGTGCGCATGAGCACCGCCAACGGCATCGCCCAGGGCTGGCGGGTGCGGCTGAGCTCCGTGCGGGTGGGCGACGTCGAGGTCTACGACGTCGAGGCCATCGTGTCGCAGCAGCCCATGCCCTACGTGCTGCTCGGCAACAGCTTCATCAGCCGTTTCTCGATGCGGCGCGATGCGGACCAGATGGTCCTAGAGAAGCGTTTTTGAGTTTTTGAGCTACGCCGCGGCCGCGGTCACCACGATCTCGATCTTGTAGGCGGCATGGGCCATCGCCGCCTGCACCGTAGCGCGCGGCGGCGTGTTGCCGGCGGGAATCCACGCATCCCACACCTCGTTCATCGCCGTGATGTCGCCGATATCGGCCAGGAAGATCTGCGTCATGAGGATGCGCGCCTTGTCGCTGCCGGCCTCGGCCAGCAGGCGGTCCACCATCGCCAGCACCTGCGCAGTCTGGCCGCGGATGTCCTGCGTGGTGTCGTCGGGCACTTGGCCTGCGAGGTAGATGGTGCCGTTGTGGATCGCCATCTCCGAGAGGCGGGGACCGACATGGAAGCGTTGAAGTTGGGCCATGGGTGCTTTCTCTTTCAGATTCTGGCTTTGGAGCCCAGTCGGGACTCCGTGCCCGCCGCCAGGCGGCGGATGTTTTCCCGATGCCGCCAGATGAGCAGCAGGCTGATTGCAATCAACGCGAGCAGCACCTCGCGGGAGAGCGGCCAGGCGATGCCGCCGCCGATCACGTAGTACGCCGGCGCGAAGAAGGCGGCCACGATCGAAGCCAGCGAGGAGTAGCGGAAGAAGACGGCGATGATCAGCCAGGTGGTGCCGGTGGCGAGCCCGAGCAGCCACTCGATGCCCAGCAGCGCTCCGGCCGCCGTGGCCACGCCCTTGCCGCCCTGGAAACCGAAGAAAACCGGATAGAGATGCCCCAGGAAGGCCGCCAGCCCCGCCAGCGCCGCGGTGCCCGCGCCCAGGCCGTAGGGCTCGCCCAGGCGATGGATCAGGAACACCGGCAGCCAGCCCTTGACCGCGTCCAGCAGCAGCGTCGCCAGCGCAGCACCCTTGTTGCCCGAGCGCAGCACGTTGGTCGCGCCCGGGTTCTTGCTGCCGTAGCTGCGCGGGTCGGCCATGCCGAGCGCCTTGCTGACGATCACGGCAAAGGACAGCGAGCCCAGCAGATAGGACAGGACGATCGCGATCGACGAAGGCAGGTAGGAACTCACGGTGTCTCCAGACGGGTCATGCTGCCGAGGGGCCGCCGGACCGGCCGGCTATTCTGCCAGCGCGCACTGCACCCTTTCGCGCCGAGCAGCCGCGCGCAGCGCTGGGGGGCTTCCTGCCGATGCAGCCGCGCGGCCGACGGCCTCAGATCGCAGGGTCGCGCATCTCCCAGCGCAGCTTGTCGACTTCGGCCAGAACATCGGGCGGCAGCCGCTGGTCCCAGCTGTCGAGATCCTCCTCGAGCTGGGCCAGCGAGGTCACGCCGATGATGGTGCTCGCCACCTGCCACTTGCTGTAGCAGAAGGCCAGCGCGAACTGCGCGGGCGTCATGCCGATCCCGCGCGCCAGCGCGTTGTAGCGGCGCGCCGCCTCGAAGGACTCGGGCCGGCCCCAGCGCTGCTTGCGCACAGACTCGTAGCGCGAGATGCGCGCGCCCTTCGGCGCATGGGGCCCGGTGATGCCGCTCTCGTCGTACTTGCCGGTCAGGAGGCCAAAGGCCAGCGGCGAGTAGGCCAGGAGCGAGACGCCCAGCCGGTGCATGCTTTCGTCCAGGCCGTTCTCGACCGCGCGGCTGAGCAGGTTGTAGACGTTCTGCACCGTGGCCACGCGCGGCAGGCCATGCTGCTCGGCCAGCCGCACGAATTCGTGCACGCCATAGGGGGTTTCGTTCGACAGGCCGATCGCGCGCACCTTGCCCGCCTTCACCAGCCCGGCCAGCGCCTCGAGCTGCTCGCGAATGGGGGTGCGCGAGGTCTCGCGGGTCGGGTCGTAGTAGATGTTGCCGAAGGCCGGCACATGGCGCTCGGGCCAGTGGATCTGGTAGAGATCGATCACATCCGTCTTCAGGCGGCGCAGGCTGTTTTCGCAGGAGGCCACGATGTCGGCTGCCGTCATGCCGCCGCCTTCGCGTACCCAGGGCATGCCGCGCGAGGGTCCGGCCACCTTGGTGGCGAGCACGGTCTTGTCGCGCACGCCGGGGTTCTTTTCGAACCAGCGGCCGATGATGGTCTCGGTCGCGCCGAAGGTCTCTGCGCGCGCCGGCACGGCATACATTTCGGCCGTGTCGATGAAGTCGATGCCGCGCTCGAG
>Ga0075370_10000145_pt1 | contig 24072 bp, 16 predicted proteins | sample EndMethybrTD3035_FD_71398 | JGI IMG/M metagenome (GOLD analysis project Ga0075370, IMG submission 71398) | Populus endosphere microbial communities from Tennessee, USA - Endosphere MetaG P. TD hybrid TD303-5 | ecosystem: Host-associated > Plants > Roots > Endosphere | place: USA: Tennessee... | reverse complement strand
CGGCGGCCCGGGCCGCCGACGCGGTCCGCATAGGCGTGATGATCCCGGGCTCCAAGTCCGATCACGGCTGGATGGAGTCGGGCTACAACGGCGTGAAGGCCGCGCAGCAGCGCTACGCGGGCAAGGCCAACATCACCTACATCGAGAACGTCAAGTTCGGCGACATGGAGCAGGCGCTGGTGGCCCTCGCAAGCAAGAACGATCTGGTGATCGGCTGCGGCGGGCAGACCCAGGCCTCGGTGCTCAAGGTTGCCAAGCGCTTCCCGAAGGTGAGGTTCGCGATCGTCGGGCCGACCGGCACGCCGACCGAGAACGTCGCGCAGTACGACGTGCTGCAGGCGCAGATCGGCTTCGTCGCGGGTGCGGTGGCGGCGATGCTCTCGAAGAACGGTGCCGTCAGCTACGTGGGCGGCATGGAGATTCCGGCGATCGTCAACACCGGCAAGGAGTTCGGCAACGGTGCGCGTTATGCGCGGCCGGACATCAAGTACTTCCAGGCCTATACCGGTGATTTCGACGACGTGGCCAAGGGCAAGGAAGCCACGCTCGCTGCCATCGCGCAGGGCGCCGACGTGCACTACAACATCCTCAACCTCGGCATCCGCGGCATGGAGCAGGCGGCGCGCGAGAAAGGCACCAGGCTGATCGGCAGCTACACGAACTACTGCAGCGACAACAACCCGCTGTATGTGGCCTACACCGTCAGCGGCATCGGCTTCATGGTCGAGTACGCGATCGACCAGTTCGTCGCCGGCACCTGGAAGCCCGAGTACAAGCAGTTCGGGCTGACGATGGGGCCGCGCTCGGCGGGCATCCAGGTCTGCAGCGCCGCGACGCCGCAGATGCTGGCCAAGGTCAAGGAGATCGAGCAGGACCTGCTGTCCGGCAAGATCAAAGTGGCGATCGGGTAAATCGTGGCGCTGCTCGAACTGGCTGGCGTGGCCAAGCGCTTCGGCGCCGTGCTCGCGCTCGACGACATCAACCTCGACGTCGCGCGCGGCGAGGTGCATTGCCTGCTCGGCGAGAACGGCGCCGGCAAGTCGACGCTGTGCAACCTCATCTTCGGTGTGCACCGGCCCGATGGCGGCCGGATCTCGTTCGACGGCAAACCGTTCTCCCCCAGCGGCCCGATCGATGCGCTGCGCCAGGGCATCGCGATGGTCCACCAGCACTTCAGCCTCGTGGGCACGATGACGGTGGTCGAGAACCTGATGATGGGCCGCGCGCGGCGCGTGCTCGAGCCGCGCGAGGTGATCGCGCGCATGCAACGCCTTGCCGACGAATACCAGCTCGAGATCGACCCGTGGCGCATTGTGCGCGAGCTGTCGGTCGGCGAGCGCCAGCGTGTCGAGATCATCAAGTGCCTCCTCGGCGATCCGCAGCTGCTCGTGCTCGACGAGCCGACCGCGGTGCTGCCGCCCGAAGAGGTCGAATCGTTCCTCACCGTCTGCCGGCGCGTGGCCGACAGCGGGCGCGGGGTGATTCTCGTGACCCACAAGCTCGCCGAGATCGCGACTGTGGCCGACCGCACCAGCGTGCTGCGGCACGGCAGGGTGGTCGAGACCGTCGCGATGGAAGGCGCCGACATGCGCCGCCTCGTGTGCTCGATGATCGGCCACGACATCCACACCGGCGACGGCGTGCTCGCCGCGACGCTGGGCCTCGCCGACGCGCCCGCGGCCGACGCCGATGCCATCGCACAGGCAGCAGCGCATTCGCGCCGCGGCCGCGATGGCGGGCCCCCGGCGTTGCTGCTGAAGGGAGTGACGTATCGCGACGCAAACGGCGTGACGCGGCTCGACGACGTCTCGCTGACCGTGCACTCGCACGAGATCGTCGGCATCGCGGGCGTAGAAGGCAACGGGCAGAGCGAGCTCGGCGCCATCCTCGCAGGCCTTGCCGATGCGAGCTCGGGGCAGATCACGGTCGACGGCACCGACCTGACCGGCGCCGCGCCGAAAGACATCACGGCCTGCGGCGTGGGCATCGTGCCGGAAGACCGCCACGCGGTGGCTTGCGTCACCGCGCTGAGCATCGCCGAGAACCTGTGCCTGGGCGCGACCGAGCGCTACAGCCGCTTCGGCCTGCTCGACCGCGGCGCGATGAGCAAGGCCACGGCCGCACTGATGCGCGAGTTCGACGTTCGCGCGAGCGGCCCGGATGCGCCGATGTCCAGCCTCTCGGGCGGCAACCAGCAGAAGGCGGTGCTCGCGCGCGAGCTCTCGTTGTCGCCGCTGAAGTTCCTGCTCGCGGCGCAGCCGACGCGTGGGCTGGACGTCAGCGCGGTCGAGGCCGTCTACAGCAGGATCCAGGCAGCGCGAGACCGCGGTCTCGGCGTGCTGCTGATCTCGAGCGAACTCAACGAACTCATCGCCGTCTCCGACCGCGTTGCCGTGATGTATCGCGGCCGGATCGTCGGCGAGATGGCGGCGACGGCAGCCAACCGCGAAGCCATCGGCGCAATGATGTCGGGACACTCACATGCTTAAGCGCTCAGCAACCCTAGCCATGCACGCCCCGTCTCAAGGGACGGGCGGCGCGCCGAAGCTCGCGCCCGGCGCGCTGATGAAGATCGCCGTTCCGGTGGTTGCCACCGTGGCCGCGCTGCTCGTCGGCTTGCTCATCATCGCGAGCACGGGCAGCTCGGTGACGGAGGCGATGCTCGCGTTCTGGGACGGCATGGCCGGCAGCGGCTACAACGTCGGCGCGTCGATCAACCGGGCGATCAGCCTGGGCTTCGTCGGGCTCGGCTTCATCTTCGCGAACCGCGCCAACCTCACCAACGTGGGCGGCGAAGGGCAGATCGCGATCGGCGGGATGTTCGCCACTGCGATGGCTTTGCATGGTGCGGCGTCGCTGCCGTTCGGGTTGGCTTTCGTGCTGCCGCTGCTGGTGGGCACGCTGGCAGGTGCGCTATGGGGCGGGCTGGCGGGAGTGCTGAAGTCTTCGCGCGGCACCAACGAGGTCATCAGCACGCTGCTGCTCACCTTCATCGCGTTGCCCGTCGTGTACTGGTCGGTCGAGTCGGTGCGGCTGCTGCGCAAGCCGCTGACCGAAGTCTCGTCGCTGCCCGAATCGGCCGAGATCGCCGATCCGACCAAGCTGCCGATGCTGTTCCCGAACGACCCGACCTCACCGCTGCACATCGGGCTCGTGCTGTTCGTCATCGCCGTCGTCGCGGTGTGGGTCGTGCTCAAGCACAGCGCATTCGGGCTGAAGCTGCGTGCGGTCGGCCTGAACGAGCTCGCCTCGCGCCGCGCCGGCATCCGCACCGGGCGATTGATCGTCGCGTCGATGGCGATTGCCGGCGGGCTCGGCGGGCTGGCCGGGGCCATCATGATCCAGGGGCAGAACTACTACCTCACCAACGAGTTCTCGTCCGGCTACGGCTTCGATGGGTTGGTGGTGGGGCTGCTCTCGCGCGGTTCTCCGCTGGGCGTGGTGGTCGGAGCGCTGCTGTTCGGCTTCTTGCGCTCGGGAAGCATCGCGATGGAGATCACCGCCCACGTTCCCGCTGCAGTGGTGCTCATCTGCCAGGGCCTGATCGTGATCGCCGTGGCGGGCTCGACCTGGCTCATCGATCGGAAGGCAAGCAAATGACCGAAGACCAACTCGCGGTGTTCATCGGCTCGGGCCTGCGCCTGGCCATGCCCATCGTGCTCGCTGGCACCGGCGAGCTGCTGAGCCAGCGCGCAGGCGTGCTGAACCTGAGCCTCGACGGGATGATGCTGACTTCCGCGTTCGCGGCGGCGCTCGCTTCGTGGCTCACCAAGTCGCCGATGGTCGGGCTGATGGTCGGCGTGATGGCGAGCCTCGCGCTCGCCTACTTCCAGGCCGTGCTCAGCGTGACCCTGCGTGCCAATCAGCTGGTCGTGGGCATCGGCTTCAACATCCTCGCGCTCGGGGCCACGACTTTCCTGTACCGCGAGATCTTCGGCCCGCTCTCGCGCGACACGATTCCCGGCTTCGGCAAGGTGAACGTGCCGTGGTTGAGCGACATCCCCGTGCTCGGCCCGGCGCTCTTCCAGCAGACCGGGCTCGCCTACCTCGCGCTCGCGCTCGTGGTGGTGACCTGGGCGCTGCTGAAGTTCACCTCGTTCGGGCTCGCAGTGCGCGCGGTGGGCGACGACCCGCGCGCGGCCGACCAGGCCGGCATCAACGTCACACGCACGCGCTACCTCGGTGTGCTGTATTCGGGGGCGCTGGCGGGCCTGGGTGGTGCGTTCATGTCGGTCGCCGACAGCAACACCTTCACCGAAGGCATGACCAAAGGCGCGGGTTATCTCGCGATCACCGCGGTGATCTTCGGTGGCTGGAGTCCATGGAAGACGCTGGGCGCCTGCCTGCTGTTCGGCTTTGCGACGGCGCTGCAGTTCCTCGTGCCCGCGATGAAGCTCGACGTGCCGGTGGCCGTGCTGCTGATGCTGCCGTACGTGCTCGCGCTGTTCGCGGTGGCCGGCTTCGTCGGCACCAATCGGCAACCGGCTGCATTGACGCTCGCGTTCCGGCGCGGCGGCTAGGTCGCGTTCAAATCCTGGAGAACAAAGATGACCTCGACCCCAACCCGTGAAGGCCTCGTCGGCCTCGGCTCGGCACCTTGCAACCAGTGGCGCGTCGACGCCGGCCACGTGGACATGTCGGTCGCACCGCCAGCACCGCTGCCGCTGACGATAGATGCGCAGCCGCAGACCGTCACGCTCGACCTGCGCCGCACCGCGCTCGTCGTCATCGACATGCAGAACGACTTCTGCGCGAAGGGCGGCTGGGTCGACCATCTCGGCGCCGACTACACGCCAGACCGCGCACCCATCGCACCGCTGCAGCGCCTGATCCCGCAGCTGCGCGAGGCGAACGTTCCCATCGTGTGGGTCAACTGGGGCAACCGCCCCGACCTGTTGAACATGCCGCCCAACCAGCTGCACCTCTACAAGCCGAGCGGCACCGGCATCGGCCTCGGCGAGCCGCTGCCCGGCAGCGGCGCGCACGTGCTCGAGAAAGACAGCTGGGCCGCCGCTGTCGTCGACGAGCTCGAGAAGAAGCCCGGCGACATCAGCGTCGACAAGTACCGCATCAGCGGCTTCTGGGACACGCCGCTCGACGGCATCCTGCGCAACCTCGGCGTGCGCACGCTGCTGTTCGCCGGCGTCAACACCGACCAGTGCGTGATGTGCTCGCTGCAGGACGCCAACTTCCTCGGCTACGGCTGCGTGCTCGTCGAAGACTGCTGCGCGACCACCTCGCCCGGCTACTGCACCGAGGCGACTCTCTTCAACGTGAAGAAGTGCTTCGGCTTCGTCACGCACTCAGACCGCATCGCGAGCGCCTTGCGCACCTTGACCCGCTAGGCCCAGTCACCATGAACATCCAGGAAAACGGCGCTGCCCTGATGGCAGCCGTCGAGCGCGACGACGCTCGCGCGCTCGAGCGGCTGCTGCAAGGCGGCGCGCCGCTCGAGTGGCGCGACGAGCGCGGCCGCACCGCGCTGATGGCGGCGACCCAGGCCAACAACTACGCGATCGCGAAGCGGCTCATAGACGCCGGCAGTGACGTCGACGCGCGCGACGACACGCAGCTCACGCCCTACCTGTGCGCCGGTGCGAACGGCTTCGACGCGATCTTGCGTGCAACGCTGGCCGCCGGCGCCGACCCGCGCAGCGTCAACCGCTTCGGCGGCACGGCGCTATTGCCGGCGAGCGAGAAGGGCTATCTGCGCAGCGTGCAGATCTGTCTCGACTCGGGCGTACCGGTCAACCACGTCAACGGCCTCGGCTGGTCAGCGCTGCTCGAAGCAGTGATCCTCGGCGACGGCGGGCGGCTGTACACCGACGTCGTGGCGACGCTTGTCGCCGCCGGCGCCGACCCCCAACTGCGCGACCGCACCGGGCACTCGGCGCTGTGGCATGCCGAGGCGCTGGGCCAGGCGGAGGTGCTGCGCATCTGCGTGGCCACCGGGCAGGAGCCACGGCCGGGCTCGCTGTTGCGCGTGCGCGAGCTGATGCGCCGGCAGTCTTACGCGGCTGCGCTCGACCTGCTTGGCGAAGCACCGGGCGTGGATTGCGATTCGCTCGATCTGCACTACTACCGCGGCTATCTGCTGAGCGAACTCGGCCGCTTCGACGAAGCGATCGACGAGTACCGCGAAGCGCTCGTGCTCGACCGCGAGGCGCTCGAGTTCCACGTCTACATTGCCCAGTGCCTGCGCCGCTCCGGCCGCGCTGACGAGGCGCTTCGCGAGTACGACAGCGCCATCGCGTTGCGGCCGCAGGCCACCTACGCGCTGTACCAGAAGTCGAACTTCCTTCGCGAGCTGAACCGCCACCAGCAGGCCATCGCCGCGATGGACCAGCTGCTCGCGCAGCACCCGCAGCGCTGCGACTTCTGGTTTCACAAGGCCAACAGCCAGCGCTCGCTGGGCCGGCATGACGAGGCCGTTGCAGCGATCGAACACGCGATCGCCGCCGACCCGGACAACCCGCTGTACCAGGCGCACAAGGCGCAGTCGCTCGAGCGGCTGAACAAGCGCCCGGGCAAGTCCGGCGCGAAGCGCGCGCGGGCCTCTGCCTGAAGACATCATGAATACCGAATTCTTCGCGTCGACGGTGCCCCCGGCAGGGCTTGCGGCGCGGCCGCGCCGTGCGGTGGCGATCCGCGCGAAAAGCATAGACACGCAGTTTCTGCACACCTTGCGCCACGAAGGCCTGCGCGGCCGAGTGCACAGTGTGTTCGAGCGCGTGGTCAACATCGAGTGCGCTCATGGTGAGCTCTTCACGCTCGCCTGCAGTGATCTCGACGACGCGCCGAGCACCGCGATTCTCGAGTTGTCGGGCTTCGGCGCCACGGGCATCGAGGTGGGCGATCCGGTGGTGGGCGCGGGTGACAAGCTGCGCGTCGGCGAGTGCCTGGTGATCGTGCCGCCCAGGGCATCGCGATGGGACTGCATCGTGCCCGGCTATCCCCAGCGGACCGAGACCTTGCGCTTCAATCTGCATGTGCTGCAGGAGCATCTCGAGCAGCCAGGCACCACTGGCGGAATGCTCGCCGCGCGCGAGCCGACCCACGCGTTCGAAGCTGCCGTGGCTCAACTGCTGGACGAGCGCGCGGCCGCCCTGCAGCGCGCGCTGGAACGCTCGGACCTGGTGAGCGCCTGCGAGCAGGCGAAGGGCCTGCTCGGGCTCGGGCCGGGTCTCACGCCCTCGGGCGACGACTTTCTGGTCGGCCTGTTCGCGGTGCTGAACATCGCCGGCAGCCCGTGCCACCGCTGGCTGCGCGGCGGCGCCGACGTGCTCGGCGACGCTGTGCGTTCAACCCACGCCATCAGCGTCGCCGCGCTCGCCCAGGCGGCACGCGGCTGCGTGCGCGAATCGATCGTCGCCCTCATCGAGCACCTGATGTACGGCACGCCGGGGCGCCTTGCCGTGCCGCTGCGGCGGGTACTCGCGATCGGCTCGAGCTCGGGCGCCGACATCGTGGCCGGCGTCCGCTGCGGCTTCGAGCTCAACCTCTTTCACGAAACCCCACACGAAGGAAGATCGTCATGCCAGTCAAGGTAGTGATCAGGAAGAACACGTACTTCGACTCGGTCTCGCTGATGTCGCTCTCGACCAAGGCGAACCGGATCGATGGGGTGGAGCAGGCCGTCGTCGCGATGGGCACCGAGATGAACAAAGGCGTGCTGCGCAACGTCGGCCTGTTCACGCCCGAGGTCGGCGGCGCAGGCAACGGCGATCTGCTCATCGTCGTCAAGGCAGCGAGCGAAGAGGCATGCGACGTCGCGCTCACCGGCGTCCAGGAACTGCTCGACAAGCGCGACAAACCAGGCAGCGCGAAGGGCGAGATGCGCTACGCGACGCTGGACAGCGCCGCCGAGCACGTGGCGGAGGCCAACCTCGCGATCATCTCCGTGCCCGGCGAGTACGCGGCGCGCGAGGCGCGCAAGGCGCTCGACCGTGACCTGCACGTGCTGCTGTTCAGCGACAACATGAGCGTGGACGACGAGATCGCCCTCAAGCGCGCCGCGCACGAGAAGGGCCTGCTCGTGATGGGGCCCGACTGCGGAACGGCGATCCTCGGCAACGTGGGGCTGTGCTTCGCCAACGCGGTGCGGCGGGGCAACATCGGCATCGTCGGTGCATCGGGCACCGGCAGCCAGGAGGTCAGCGTTCGCATCCACGACTTCGGTGGTGGCATCACGCAACTCATCGGCACCGGCGGGCGCGACCTGAGCGAGCGGGTCGGCGGCATCATGATGCTCGACGGCATGCGCGCATTGGCGGAAGACCCGGCCACCGAAGTGATCGTGCTCGTCTCCAAGCCGCCGGCCAAGGTGGTTGAGCAACGCGTGCTCGCCGAGATCAAGGGTTGCGGCAAGCCGGTGGTCGTGTGCTTCCTCGGCGGCTCCGAGGCTGCGGTCACCGCAGCCGGCGGGCACTTTGCGCGCACCACGAAAGAAGCGGCGCTGAAGGCAGTGGTCCTCGCGGGCCGCAACGAAGCCGAGATCGACAAGCGAGCATTGAACCTGCCGCTGATCGAGCAGGTGCGCGCGAAGCTCTCGCCCGCCCAGCAGTACATCCGCGGCCTGATGTGCGGCGGCACGCTGTGCGACGAGCTGATGTTCATCGCCCGCGAGAAGTACGACGAGGTCTACAGCAACATCGCCAAAGACCCAGCGCATCGACTGCAGGACGTCAACGTCAGCCGCGCCCACACCTTCGTCGACTTCGGCGACGACGAGTTCACGCGCGGCAAGCCGCATCCGATGATCGACCCGTCGCTGCGCATCGAGCGGTTGCTGCAGGAGGGGCGCGACCCGGCGGTGGGCGTGATCGTGATGGACTTCATCCTCGGCTTCGGCGCGCATGAAGACCCGGTCGGCGTAACGCTGCCGGCCATCGAAGAGAGCAAGGCGCTCGCCGCGCGCGAGGGCCGTCACCTGGAGATCCTGGCCTATGTGCTCGGCACCGAGGACGACACGCCTTCGCTGAGCGAGCAGACCAGGAAGCTCGCGGCCGCAGGGGTCACGATAGCCAGCAGTTGCACCAACGCGGGTCTGCTGGCCCGCAGATTTGTCGAGAAAGGCGCGCGGTCATGAGCCGTATCCACCAGTTGTTCAAGGGCGTGAACGCCATCAACGTCGGCATCGAGTTCTTCAAGGACGACATCAAGAAGCAGGGCGCGAGCGCCGCACAGGTCGACTGGCGGCCACCGGGCGGCGGCAAGCCCGAGCTCGTCGACGCGCTCGACCGGCTCGCGAACCCGGCGATTGCGCAGCGCATCGCCGCCGCCAACGAGGAGGCCGTGCGGCGCATCACTGCATCACAGCCGATGCTCGTCGGCTTTGCCCGCGCGATCGACGTCGTGCCCGGCATGACGAAGACGACGCTGCTGCACTCCGGCCCGCCGATCACCTGGGAGCGCATGAACGGCGCAATGAAGGGCGCCGTGACCGGCGCGCTGGTATTCGAAGGCCTGGCCAAAGACCTCGCCGATGCGGCACGCGTGGCGGCCTCCGGAGCCATCACGTTCTCGCCGTGCAACGAGCACGACTGCGTGGGCTCGATGGCGGGTGTGACTTCAGCGTCGATGTACATGCACGTCGTGAGGAACAAGACCTACGGCAACGTCGCGTACACCAACCTCAGCGAGCAGATGGCGAAGATCCTGCGCATGGGCGCCAACGACGCCAGCGTGATCGACCGCCTGAACTGGATGCGCGACGTGCTCGGCCCCATCCTCGCCGCCGCGATGGAGAGTGCGGGCGAGATCGACCTGCGGCTGATGCTCTCGCAAGCGCTGCACATGGGCGACGAGTGCCACAACCGCAACAACGCCGGCACCTGCCTGCTGATCCAGGCGCTCGCGCCGCACATTCTTGCGGCGGACTTTCCGACCGTGCAAAAACGCGAGGTGTTCGACTTCGTTGCCAGCAGCGACTACTTCTCCGGCCCGACCTGGATGGCGCTGTGCAAGTGCGCGCTCGACGCCGCGCACGGCGTGCCCGACAGCACTGTTGTGACCACGATGTGCCGCAACGGCGTGGAGTTCGGCATCCGCGTGAGCGGCATGGCGGGCAACACCTGGTTCACCGGGCCGGCGCAACCCGTGGTCGGCCCGATGTTTGCGGGCTACAAGCCGGAAGACTCGGGCCTGGACATCGGCGACAGCGCCATCACCGAAACCTACGGCCTCGGCGGCTTTGCGATGGCGGCGGCACCAGCGATCGTGGCGCTCATCGGTGGCACGACGGACGATGCGGTCGCCTATTCGATGAGCATGGCCGAGATCACGACGACCACGAACCCCAACGTCACGATCCCACTGCTGAACTTTCGCGGCATCGCGACAGGCATCGACGTGTGCAAGGTCGCGCAGACCGGGATCTTGCCGGTCATCAGTACAGCGATCGCGCACAAGGAGGCGGGCGTGGGCATGATCGGCGCGGGCATCACGAGCCCGCCGATCGAGTGCTTCGAGAAGGCGCTGCTGGCCTTCGCGAAGGCGATCGACGCGTAAGAGCGGTAGCGCCTACAGCTTGGCCTGCACCGCTTTGCGGTCGGCCACGACCTTCTGCGCGGTCGGCCGCTCGGCGATGAACTTGACGTAGCCGCGATGGTCGATGCCGCCGGCCTGCAGCAGGTCTTCACCGTACACGGCCTTGCTCGCCATGGCCACCAGCGGCAAGTGGTTGAAGGCTGCGCAATCGGCCTGCGTGAACTGATCACCGGCCACGAACGGCGCGAACTTGGCGAGCCGCTTGAAGGCCGCGATGTTCTCGACCAACTGCTTCTTGATGCGGGCCGCATTGGCCTCGCTCAGCGGCGCGGAGCCGAAGAACGCACTGCCATAGAGCTGGCGCGCGACGATCTCCAGATGCCAGTCGATGAAGGTGGTGAGCTCGCGCACCTTGGCGGCTGCGAAAGGGTCCGCCGGCAGCAGGGGCGGGGCGGGCCAGCGCGCCTCGATCCATTCGAGAAGCGGCTGGCTCTCGCACACGCTGCCTTCGGGCATGGTGACGAAGGGAATCTTGCCCAGCGGTGAGGCAGACAGGATTGCCTCGTCGCCGCTGTGCGTGGCGGCGTAGGCTTCCTCGAAGGGCACGGCTTTTTCAAGCAGTGCGAGCTTGACCTTGTTGTAGTAGTTCGAGATGGGTGAGCCGTGAAGTACGAGCATGAGGCCTCCTGGTGTGCTGTGGGAGTCTATGTCGTGCAGCTTCACGGTGGCTGCCTCATGCGCGACAGCGTGATCGCACACGTCGGCATCTGGGCCGTGGTGAAGAAGCGAGGTCCGTCAGTCGAGCTTGATGTGCGCTTGGCCAGCGCGGTGTACTTCTCGGCCTGCTGGCGCAAGAAAGCAGTAAAGGCCTACTTGAGCGGTGAGAACGAAGTCGGGGTCAAGAACGAACTGTCCATCTTTGCGACGATCGGACCGGAAGCTTCGCTGGCGGCCCGGACCCGAATCCATTCGGGGTCGCTTACGAACTTTCCCCATTTCGCTTCTCTGTCGGCCATGCTGTCCCAAACGAGCATGTAGGTCAGCGCATTGCTGTCGGGACCGATCGCCGTGGTCCAGTACCCAAGTTGGCGGACGCCCAAGCGGTTCCAAATGTCGACGGTATGGTCGCGAAAGCGAGCCAGCACGTCGGCCAGACGTCCCGGCATGGCGGTGTACACACGGAGTTCGTAGATCATGGGTGCATCCAATGAAGGGAAGAGGAGAGTTTCTCATTGCGCGCACTGCTTCCGCGGACCTAGTTGATGATCTCGCCCATGCCTTCTGCTACACGGCGTCTCAGCTGGCTCACGAACTCCGGATCGAAGCGCTCCCACGTTTCGATCTCGCCGATCACTCTCAAGGGCAGTTGGCTTCGGTACGAGCGCGTCGGATTGCCCGGGAACTTTTTGTCCGTGACGTTGGGGTCGTTCTCGAAGACGCCCGTTGGTTCAACGATGTAGACGCGTGGCTTGCCTTCACCCTTGGCGATGTCCGCGGCCAGTCCGGCGCCCTTGGCGATGGCAGTGAAGTAGATGTGGTTCATCACGAGGCCATCCCTGTAGTTGGACGTGAAGCCCGCCATGAGCAGTTCGCCAACCTGCAGGTTCGCCTTCGTGCCGTGAAAGAAGGGGCCGTGGTCCAACACGTTCATGAAGGTCTACCAGGCGTGCGCGACACGGCGAGCGGGACCGTGGGGATTGCCGGCAAGCGCTCGATGCTTGACCAGTCGATTGCGCTCAGCACGCGAGACATGTTCTTGCCGCACCACTCGTGAAGACGATCCAGGGGCTTCCATGCATAGCCGTCGACCTCCAGCGTGGGAAGGCCAGTCGCATGATGAGGAAACGTCGAGTGGCAGCGACACCGCTGAGGATCGAAGGCGTCACTCGCCACGCGCAACGCGAACAGGTGCAGCCGCTTCGCAGGCAGATAGTCGAATGACCCGAGGTCGGTGAGTGTGGGTGGCTCGAGCATCAGGGATGTCTCTTCCCAGGTTTCTCGCACCGCGGTCTGCAGGGCGGACTCGCCTGCGTCCTGAGTGCCTTTGGGCAAGTCCCAGCGCGGCGTCCCGGTGGCATGGCAAACGAACAGCTCCCGCTGCGTGTTCAGCATCACAACACCGCAAGAGATGACCTTGGACATCGGTAGATCTAGCCCTCAGGCCTCGAAACCATATTGCACTCCTTCAACCCGGAGCGACACATTACACGGGATCGAACAAGCCTCAATTGGAGAGTCACTGGGCGTGCAGGTCGTCGCGGCGAATGGCATCGACGCTTCGAGAGCTTGCACCAGCCCTGAACTGGCTTTCCCCTTGGCACGACAACCGAGTTCGCTGCTGCTTGTGCGCTACGCGCGCGTTACGGAATTCAGCCGCAAAACCAGACATCGCAACCCCGCCAATCTTCTGCTGACTTACCCGACTGTTTGAACCGCCAGACCCGAATCAGAATCGCGCCCGAATTGCGATGCGTGTTCGGCGGCCACTGCGGTTGAAGGCCACAGTCCTTCGTTAGCCGCAATACAACAAGATCAACCTGAGCCTTGAGGGAGGCGCTATGAACACTGCTGACGCAGTCGGCGGAGGTGCGTGCGGAAGTGCGTGCGGTCGTGTGTGGCGAGTGGCCGCACTTGCAGCTGTCGTGATGGGCACATTCATCGGCAGCGCCGATGCCGTGCCGCCGGGAGGTGGCGACCCAGTCACTCCCAAGACCTACTACGAACAAGGCATCCTGTCTCGATCGGGCGAGACGGTCGAAGCGCTTGGCCCCAACCTGATGGGTGACCAGGTCAACGAGTACAGCGGTGACCTCTCCTTCACTCAGACGGATGTGTCACTGCCCGGGAACGACAGCCTGCCGGTTCAGGTGTCGCGGCACCGGAGCGCATCGACCACACAGGCCTATCAGAACGGCGGACTGTTCGGAGAATGGGATCTCGACGTTCCCCGCCTCTATGCCGTCGCGTCGTCAGACGAATCGAACTGGTACGGAGGCTCCAGCAGCACCAACTTCAACCGCTGCAGCCAGTTCAATCAGCCTCCGCTGACCACTCTGCCGTCCCCTGGCCCGGGAACCGGAAGCCTCGTCTACGGTGCGCGTTCGTTCTGGGACGGCTACCACCTGCATGTGCCCGGTGCCGGCGATCAAACGCTGCTACTTCGAGGCGCGTCCAATCCGATCGCACCGAGCGCCGGCGCAGCGAACTACCCCGTCGTTACCAAAGGACATTGGCAGCTGTCATGCCTTCCAACCCTTGATACCGGCGCAGGCGGCGAAGGCTTTCTCGCTCTCGCACCTGACGGCTCCAAGTATCAATTCGATCACCTGGTCGTGCGCCCGTGGTCCAGGGTCAGGGTGGGCTGGAGTTCCGGCACCTCCGGAGGCACTGCCTTCATCAATCGCGTGCAAGTCCTGATGTTGCCGACCCGAGTGACCGACCGGTTCGGCAACTGGGTCCAATACAACTACGCGAGCGCAACGTCGCAGCGCGTCACGTCGATTCAAGCGAGCGACGGCCGCCAGATCACCTTCGCATACACCGGCAGCGGTGACCGCGTGCAGTCCATCTCGGACGGCACACGAACCTGGTCGTATGCCTACTTCAGCAGTGGTTTGCTGCAGACCGTCACTCGCCCCGACGGCTCGCAGTGGCAGTTCACCTCGTTTCCGCAGTTGCTGGACGCACTGACATCCCCCGACCCGAGCTGCGATGGCGGCTGGGACGCGGACACTCTCGGCAATCCCAAGAGCTGGACGATGACGCACCCTTCCGGCGCATTAGGCATCTTCACCCTCGTGACGACCGCGCATGGCCGCTCGAACGTACCGGGCACCACCTCCTGCGGCTTCAACACCAACCCCACGTCGACGTACTTCGCTTCTAACTCGCTCACCAGCAAGACGCTCAGCGGCCCCGGCATGCCGGCGATGACATGGCGGTACGACTACAGCGCCGCCGTGGGCAGCTTTGCACCTTGCAACGGCTGTGTGGGCACCAAGACCGTGACGATCACGGACCCGCAGCTCAACGTAACGGTCAACACCTACGGCACGCAGTTCAACGTCAACGACGGCATGCTGCTCAGCAGCGCCGAGGGCGTTGTCAACGGGACGGCGCTGAAAACAACGACCTTCACCTACAAGGCCCCGACTGCCGGGCCGTACCCCGCCAGTCTCGGCAGCGGAAGCGCGCCAGCGGACTCGATGAGCAGCAAGTTCACGCCGCAGAGCAAGCGCGAGATCACGCTGGACGGCGTGATTTTCACGCACGACGCTACTTGCGCGAACTGCCACGACTCGTACGCGCGGGAGATCGCCTGGACTGCCGCCAGCGGCCTCGGCTACAGCCGCTTCGAGTCGATCGGTTATGAAGACCGGACGACGCCATGGGTGCTGGGGCTGGTTGCGAGCCGGAGTGTCGGCAACGTCATGGCATCGCAGACGAACTACGACGCCAACGGGCTTCCCACCTGGCACAAGAAGTTCGACAAACTGTCGGCGACCTACGCGTTCAACGCTGACGGCACGTTGGCGAGCATCAAGGACGGCCTGAACCAGACAACGACGTTCAGCAACTACAAGCGTGGCCTGCCGCGCAACATCGGCTACGCCGACGGCAAGAGCATCAGCGCCGTCGTCAACGACATCGGCACGATCGACAGCGTCACCAACGAAGTCAACAAGACCTGGACCTTCGGCTACGACACGATGGGGCGCCTCTCGCGCAAGACGCCGCCGCCTGAGGACTCCTTGGTCTACAACCCCACGACACTGTCCTTCGTGCAGGTCGGCGCTGGCGAGGTGGGCTTGGACGCCAACCACTGGCGCCAGACCATCACGACCGGCAATGCGGTCACGGTCAACTACTTCGACGCGCGGTGGCGCAAGCGATTGACGGTCACCTACGACTCGGCTAACCAGGCGGCAACGCAGCGCATGCAGCGCTACGACTACGACCCCTACAACCGCACCACCTTCGCGGCGTATCCGGCGCGGTCGATCGCCACCATCTCCTCAGTGGCACCCGGCTCGACCACAACCTACGATGCTCTGGGCCGGCCTCTGAGCACAGCGGCGGACAGCGAGCTCGGCACGCTCAACACGACGACGGCCTACCTGACCGGTTTTCAGAAGCGCGTCACCGACGCACGCGGCAACCAGACGACGACCGCCTACCAGGTGTTCGACGAGCCCAGCGAAGACGCGATCGCCCAGGTCTGGGCGCCGCAGAGCCTCGTCGTCACGATCGCCCGAGACGTGTTCGGCAAGCCCGGCAGCATCACGCGCAGCGGCATCTATCAGGGCTCGCCGATCAGCGCGACCCGCAGCTACGTCTATGACGCGAACCAGCTGCTGTGCAAGACGATCGAGCCTGAGGTCGGCGCTACGATCCAGGCGCTGGACGCTGCCAACAACCTGAGCTGGCGCGCGCCTGGCCTCCCGCTCACCAGCCCCGGAAGCTGCGATTACTCGAGTGTGCCGGCCAACCGCGTCATCGCGCACACCTACGATGCGCGCAACCGCCTGACCGGTACCGGCTTCGGTGACGGAAGCCCCGCCATCGGCCGCAGCTACACCCCTGACGGTCAACCGTGGACGGTGACCAGCGGCACGACGACGATCACCTACGGCTACAACAACCGCCGGCTGTTGACGAGCGAGGCGCGCACGTTCGCGGGCGGCGCATCGTGGACCTTCAATCGTGCCTACGACCCCAACGCGAACCTGAGCCAGCTCAGCTATCCCGACGGCGGTGTCGTGAACTTCGGCCCCAACGCACTGGGCGAAGCCACACAGGTCAGCGGCTACGCCAACGGCGTGACGTACCACCCCAACGGTGCCGTCGCCGGATACGCCCTGACCAACGGTGTCGTGCATTCATTGACGCAGAACACACGAGGCCTGCCACGCGTCAACAGCGACTCAGGCGTCCTTCAGGATCAGTACGACTACGACGCCAACGGCAACATCGCTGCCATTGCAGACTTGCAGGAAGGCATCGGCGGCCGTGCCATGGCCTATGACGGCCTGGACCGATTGACCACCGCCAACGCGCCAGGCGTCTGGGGCAGCGCCACCTACGACTACGACCCGCTGGGCAACCTGCGCGCAAGCGTCGTGGGTGCGCGCAATTCTGCGCATGCCTACGATGCGAACAATCGGCTCGCGTCGATCAACACGAACGGCACGATCACCGGCTACGCCTACGACGCGAGCGGCAACGTGACCGGGCGCGGCACCCGAGGTTTCTACTTCGACCTGGGCAATCGCTTGCAGTTGGCGAACGGCATCGCGAGCTACGCCTACGACGGGCTGGGCCGGCGCACCGACACGGTCAAGGCCAACGGCGACGTTCAGTGGCACTACTACAGCGCTGCCGGCCAGATGCTGTTTGACCAGACTCAAGGCACGTCCAACACCTACAAGCGCACCGTGTACCTGGCCGGCAAGGCGATTGCGCAGACCGACAACCTCAACAACACGACGTTCCTCTACACCGACGGGCTGGGCAGTGTGGTCGCCACGATGGCCAAGGTGCCGGCCTCGGTCAGCTATTCCTGTCCCGCGGGCTGGACGTTGTCGGGCAATACCTGCACGCAGGCAACCAGCAGCACCATCGCAGCGACGGTGACTGGGTACAACTGCCCGGCGGGCTACAGCCTCTCCGGCAGCACCTGCACGCAGACCACGACGATCACGAGTGCGGCGACCGCGAACTACAGCTGCCCTGGCGGATGGACGGTGTCTGGCAGCAACTGCACCTACACCGCGCCGGCGACACCGAACTACGGCTGCCCGGCAGGCTTCACGTTGTCGGGAACGACGTGCAACGGGACCAGCACCACGGCGGCCAGCCAGTCGTGGGACTGCAAGGGGCAGGGCTCGCTGCAGGCACTGAGCTGGTCACCGAGCGGCTACTACTGCAAGACGGTGCGCGTCAATGCGCAGGCTTATGACTCATGTCCGGATGTCGCAGCCGCAGCCGGATTGAGCTACGTGGGATACCGGCCATCGACTCCTCCGTGGGGGAACTGCTACCTGGGGCCGGTGGCTGTCTACTCGTGCCCGGCAGGCGCCACGCTTTCGGGGACGAGCTGCATTGCGCCGGTGTCTCAGTCAGCGACCGTCAGCTACTACTCGTGCCCATCTGGAACCTTGTCCGGCAGCAACTGCATCACGACGACGGCGGGTAGTCTGAGCTACAGCTGTCCGGCGGGGCAGACGTTGTCGGGGACGAGTTGCCTGGCGACGAGCACGAGCAATGTGGCGGGTACGCCGATCTACGGGTGCCCTGGGGGCTACACGCTCTCTGGCTCGTCGTGCACGCTAACCGGTACAGCGACTCAGGCGGCAACAGCGAGTTTCAGTTGTGCGAGCGGGACGCTGTCCGGAGCCAACTGTCTGAACGCGTTGAGTCGCACGCGGTACGAGGCGTACGGCGGTACGGCGGCGGGCGCAGTACCAAACGGGCTCGGGTTCACTGGGCATGTGAACGATGCTGACAGCGGGCTCGTGTACATGCAGCAACGGTACTACGATCCGATCGCGGGGAGGTTCTTGAGCGTTGATCCGATCGTGACGGATGCGAATATTGGGTCGATGTTCAATCGGTACGAATACGCGAACGACAATCCTTATCGCTACATCGACCCAGACGGGCAAGCGACTTGGGAAACTATCTGTACCGGGAAGGAGTGCGAGGGGACGCTAGCCGAACTCGCGAAAAAGCAGAAGAAGGCGAAGCCCCCTGCCGGTGCGGTAGGTGCGCCTGGTGGGCCAATTGCCAGCGACGATGATATCGACGAGGCCCTGAACAAGATCGATGAGACATTGACTTCGATGGGCCCCATGAGCATGGGCGCTACCTTGCCGTTCCGAATTGCCAAAGCAGGGAAGGTTGCTCAAGTCGCAAAGGTGGCACGAGCGCTTGCTCAGCCGGTCTATAAGACGACCAAAGAAGCTAAGGTGGCTGCCGAGGCGCTGGGCTTCAAAAAGATCAACGAGACCGTTCATGGTGGGCAGGCGGTATTCAAGCGAGGGAAAGACTTCATTACGAGAGACCTGGATGGCCACAACGGTGGAGCTTGGAAGATGGCTGATTCAGTAGAGAACCTGGGCAGCAAGGAAACCAGGGCTGGAACGTTCGACATCAACTTGAATCGCATTGGAGATTGACGTGAGCAAGGAATCGATAGCGCAGCCCGATTGGGTTACTCGAGGTAAAACCATCCGGCAGTTGATCAAGGAACTGCAATCTTTTGAGAATCAAGACTTGCTTGTTGAGATTTCTCTCGACGGCGGAGAGACGCACAAGCCGATTAGCCTAGTAAAAAAAGCTGGGCAGACTTGCCTTTTGGTGAACAGCGAGATTTGATGCCACAAAGGGCGCGTGCGAGCTCGCTAAAACCGAAGTCTTCGCAGCGGACACCGCGCCGGAACTGGAGAAGGTTGGGCAGGCTTCACGCTGTCGAACGAGCACCACGGCCGCAACCCAGAGCTGGGACTGCAAGGGGCAGGGCTCGCTGCAGCCGCCGAGTTGGTCGCCCAACGGCTACTAGTGCACGACGCGCACGATCAACAAGGCCGCCGCCGTTGACGGCTGCGCGGACCTGGCGCCCGCCGGGTTGCCGTATCTGGGCTGGCGGCAGAACGGCACGAACACCGCAGCCTGCTACTTCGGGCCGGTGGCGGTGTACACGTGCCCGGCGGGCGCCACGCTCTCGGGGACGAGCTGCATCGCGCCGGTGTCTCAGGCGGCCACCGTCAGCTACTACTCATGTTCATCCGGAACTCTGTCCGGCACCAACTGCATCACGACGACGACGGGCAGTCTGAGCTATAGCTGCCCGGCGGGTCAGTCGCTGTCCGGTACGAGTTGCCTGGCGACGAGCACGAGCAGTGTGGCGGGTACGCCGATCTACGGTTGCCCTGGGGGCTACACGCTCTCCGGATCGTCGTGCACGCTTGCGGGGACGGCGACCCAGGCGGCGACAGCGAGCTTCAGTTGCGCGAGTGGAGCGCTGTCTGGAGCCTACTGTCTGAACGCGTTGAGTCGCACGCGGTACGAGGCGTACGGCGGTACGGCGGCGGGTGCGGTACCGAACGGGCTCGGCTTCACTGGACACGTGAACGACGCCGATAGCGGGCTCGTGTACATGCAGCAGCGGTACTACGACTCGATTGCAGGCCGGTTCTTGTCTGTCGATCCGATCGTCACCGATGCGAACACGGGCAGCGGCTTCAACGTCTACGAGTACGCGCAGTCAAACCCGTACAAGTACACCGACCCGGATGGACGGATGGACGCGCAGATCTGTACACCGGCATGCGGCGGACTGTCTGGATCGATCTGGGGAAGTATGGGATCCATGGCTCAGAGGGCTACGCCCTTAGGTTCGGGAGCCGGTACAGTCCAGTTTGCCGCGAACAGCATTATCGACGAAGAGCAGTTCGCAGGGAAAGGTCGACAGCCGCCCTTCGCTACCCCCAGAACCCCTGCTGAACAGCGCGCGAATCTTGACTATTACCGCGAGAAGAACGCCGCAAAGGAAGCACAGGCGGCTTCCAAGGTGTTTAGCAAGGAGAAACAGGCTCTGGTCGACATGGCGAAGGCAGACAAGAAGACTGGCGTGACGCGAGCCGATATGAAGGCATACCAGGAACTGAACAAGGGCTTGAAGGATCCGTTCCCAGCGAACAAGGTCCGTACGGATGAAGGCCATTTGCGCGGTGCGCCACACTCCCAGGTTCCTCATGGGCATGTTGGGCCTGTAGATCACATACCAGTCTTGGATCCGTAATGATGAACCGCATGCAGCAATGGTTGGCGCGAGCCGCAGAAGAGCTCGGCGTCCGAATAGTCGTCGAGTATGTTGTGCATCTTCCCGATGGGATGGCGTTTCCGGTCCGGGCATTGTTTCCCGACCTTGGCGGAGCTCTCGGAACACTCGTGCTTGACTCGGCAGATACATTGGATGCGTCTACCCGGCGTGCGTTGACGGATCAAGGTTTTTCAATGTCGACATTCTCCGAGCCGTTGCCAAATGAAGAGTTCGATATTGGAAGCTATGCTGAAATGTTTGCGGAGTGGGGTTGGACAAGCGCCGGCAGACCGAAGCCGACATGGATGAATTGAGCTGTTGCAGTTGAGGCATTGCGGCAAAGGGGACTGTATCTATTTGGTCGGCGACCAAGAGCAAGTCCGCCGTCGAAAACGCGCTCGGACACTGGAACAGCATGCCGCCGAGTTTTCGTGAACTCGGCGGAACACACTGACCCACGACCAAGCGACCGACAGGCTCCTGGTAAGAGGCGCGGACGGCGCGTCGCGAACGATGTTCAGGCCGACCGACGGAATCAACTGCTGGAACAAGCAATGATTCAGTCAGCAGACAACCAACTGTTGCCGTGCCCCTGCTGCGGCTCGCTCACCGTCGGGGAGCCAGGATCGTATGAAGTGTGTGACGTGTGCGGATGGGAAGATGACCCGGTGCAGTTCGCGGATCCCGGGTACGTCGGTGGAGCGAATAGCGAAAGCTTGAAGGCTGCTCGCGAAAGCTGGCAGCAGCGAAGTCAACGTTGATTCGTTGCTGGGAAGGGCGCAGCCGACGTGGTTCGATTCCTCCACCCGTTCCCGCAGTACCCTCGGCGGCAAATTTCAGCAATTGCTAGAGCCGCTTCCGAAGAGCCTCCACGACGCCTTTCACAGCGGGCTCGACAAAGTTCTGCTGCGCTGCCACCCGGTTTTCGTAGCACTTCGATCTAGAGGTCGAGGGTTTGCATCGTAGTTGATGCGGGGGTTTGCGCAGTGCCGCCAGCGAGCTGGCGGCACTGCGCCGCGAACATGGCCGGTGTCACGTACCCAAGGGTGCTGTGCGGCCGGTGGTGGTTGTAGTCGTCGCGCCAGTTGTCGACGACGCTGCGCATGTGGCTCAGGCTTGCGAACCAGTGCTGCGACAGGCACTCGCCGCGGAAGCGGCTGTTGAAGCTTTCGATGTAGGCGTTCTGCACCGGCTTGCCCGGTTGGATGAAGCGCAGCTCGACGCCGTTCTTCGCGGCCCAGGTCTGCATCGTTCGGCCGGCGAACTCGGGGCCGTTGTCGGTGCGGATCACCTTGGGCAGCCCACGTTCGGCTTTGACCTGGTCGAGCACCCGCGTGACGTACAACGCCGGGATCGAGGTATCGACAGCGATCTGCACGACCTCCTTGCTGCAGTCGTCCACGACCGTCAGCGTCTTCACTCGCCGGCCATTGGCCAGCTCATCGAACACGAAGTCCATGCTCCACACCTCGTTGGGTTGCGTCGGGCGCACGAGCGGTTGGCGCTCCGGTACTGGCAGCTTCTTGCGCCGACGCTTGCGCACCATCAAGCCTTCCTCACGGTAGACCCGGTACGTGCGCTTGACGTTGATGGCCCAGCCGTCGATGCGCAGCCGGCTGTGCAGCATTCGGTAGCCGTGGCGGCGATGTTGGCCTGCGAGCTCTCTGAGGCGCTCTCGCAGGGCCACATTGCCGTCGCCGCGAGGCCGGTAGCGCAGGGTGCTGGGACTCATGCCCATCAGCCTCAGTGCCTGACGCTCACTCAGGCCCAGTCCCTGCAGCTGCCGCACGACCTCGCGTCGTGCCGCCACGGCCACTATTTTCCCTTCAGCACCTCGCGCATCGCGTCGACCTCGAGCATCGAGTTGGCCAGCAATCGCTTGAGCTTGCCGTTCTCGGCTTCCAGCGCCTTCAGCCGCTGTGCGTCCGAGACCTTCATGCCGCCGAACTTGGCCTTCCAAGCGTAGTAGCTCGGCTCACTAAAGCCGTGCTTCCTGCAAAGCTCTTTGACTGGCAGCCCAGCGTCCGCCTCGCGCAAGAAGCCAATGATCTGTTCCTCGGTGTAGCGCTTCTTCATCGGTCCGATCTCCATCTCGGGTTGATCGAACTCTAAATCGTGGTGCTACAGATCTCCGGGGGCAGCGCAATGTGGTTAGTGACTCTCAACGCCAACAACTATCCGACTTGGTCCGCGCGGCGAAAGCGCATTGCTCCATGTTGCCTCGGGATCTGGTCGTCGGAGTCGCCGCCGCGATCGGGCCCGATCTCTCTCCAGACGACGCAAAGTCCAAGGCGGAGAGACGTGCGAGAGGTGTGAGGAGTCTGCTTCTGGATATGGGTGTCCCCGCCGCCGCGACATTCGACTGGACCACAACGGTAGATGAACTAGAGAAGCGGCGAGCTTCGGGTGCGCAAGTGGTCGTTTCGCCGAATGCAGTCTTCGTGGAATTCGTATGCAGCCCCAGGTAGGTCCTGGAGCCGACCCCGCAGGTATGCCGGCGCGCACAAAGCAAACCGCCGCCCATCGGGCGGCGGTCTGACGAGGAAGTCACCCGATCCGAAGCTGGCTACTTCACCGCCACATCCACCGGCAGAATCTCGTTCCCGATGAACCGCGTCCAAACATAGTCGTTCTCGCTGATCGCATCATGATTGCCCGGCACGAACGGCTTCACGTAGCTCTTGATCAGACCGTCGTACTTCTCGATCTTGTAGTAGCCCTGGCGGATCGCATCGCCGTTGGTGCTGCCGGCCTTGTCGATCGCGAGCGCCGTGAGGTGCATCGCGTCGTAGGCGTTGGCCACGCCCACCGCCGGTGTCACGTCGCTCGGGCCTTTGATGTCCGGGTACTTCTTCTTCAGCGCGGCCAGCACGCGCTCGCCCACGGGCGTCTGCTTGCCGAAGAAGCTGTAGGTCTGCACGAAGATCACGTCCTTCGCGTTCGGCCCCGCGAGTTCGGTGAAGCGGCCGCCGGCCGGGCCCCAGTGCGAGACGATGGGCACTTTCCAGCCCATGCGGTCGAGTGACTTCACCACCTGCGCCGAGGGGCCTACGTTGCCCACCATCAGCAGTGCATCGGCGCCCGCTGATTTGAGGCGCGAGAGCTGCGGCGTCACGTCCACGTCGTTCGCCTCGAACTTCTCCACGCCGGCGGCCTTGATGCCCTTGGCCTGCAGCGCGGCGAGCAAACCGTTCTGGTTCGACTCGCCCCACGGGTTGTTGACGACGATCACGCCCGGGCTCTTGGTCGTGTAGCGGCTCTGCGCGTACTGCAGCATCGCCTTGTCGACGATCTCGTCGACGGCGGAGACGCGGAACACGAAGTTCGGGTTCGCGCCGTTGCGGGTGATCTGCGTGCCTGCGGCCCATGGCCCCATGAACGGCACCTTCTGATCATTCGCGATCTGGATGATCGCGAGCGAGACCGGCGTGTCGAGCCCGCCGATCAGCACAGCCACCTTCTCCTTGAAGATCAGCTCGCGTGCGGCGATCTGGCCTTTCGCGGGGTTGCCTTCATCATCACGCTTGACGAGTTCTAGCGGCCGGCCTCCAAGCACGCCGCCCTTCGCGTTGATCTCTTCGATGGCGATCGTGAGCCCGCGGTTGATCGCTTCGCCGGCCTTGGCCGACTGGCCCGAGAGCGCGGTCACGAAGCCGATCTTCACGGGTTCGGCGGCCGCCAATGGCCCGGCGAAGAGCGTGCCGAACGCGCCGCACGCGAGGGCGATCAGGCGGACGCGCAGGCGTTGCGCACCGTTGGGG
>Ga0075370_10000144_pt1 | contig 24110 bp, 57 predicted proteins | sample EndMethybrTD3035_FD_71398 | JGI IMG/M metagenome (GOLD analysis project Ga0075370, IMG submission 71398) | Populus endosphere microbial communities from Tennessee, USA - Endosphere MetaG P. TD hybrid TD303-5 | ecosystem: Host-associated > Plants > Roots > Endosphere | place: USA: Tennessee... | reverse complement strand
TTCAAAGTTTGGCAACTGCTGAGGGCCTATCCGGTCAGGCCCGTCAGCAGTGTAGCGGCCGCCGTCGACTACGCCACCTTCAACCCCACCGCAAAGGAGTCACCCCCATGGCCCTCGGCCGTGCTGCTCGATCTCGGTCAGCGGCAGGGGGCGTAGCGAGCGGTCCTTTGTCGGGATCGCGTATGACCGGCCCTGGAACCCTTCGCCGCGACCCGCGATAGCGCCGCAGTACAACCGTGCATGCAGCGCCGCGCCTTTGCCGTGTCGACCGGCAAGGTTGCTGCCGAAGACGAAGATTCGCGGCACTGGCGGGGCTTTCAGGGGGTCATGGCGTCTCGCTGAGATCGAGGCGCCGCTCGATCCGCTCGACCCGACTGCTCAAGCGGTCCAGCGCGGCCTGCTGCTGCGCGATCGAGAGGTCGTGATTCGCGATGAATCGCAAGATCCCGGACTGCCCGACTTCGAGGGTCGTCAGCCGCGACTTCACCTCGTCGAATTGGCCGGCCATTTCCGTGCGCAGCGTCGCGATGTCGTCCCGCAGCGCGATCATCGTGTCGTGCAGCAGGGAGAAGTCAACTTGCTCGGGCATTGAAACGTCCTGTCGGGTTGCCTGGGCGCGCGGGATGCGCTGCCCTCATGACCGAAATTCAGGGTGTGACGCTCTCTTCGCTGCTGTTCAAGATCAGGTCGGCGCCGATCTCGCGCATGCCTTCGAGCACGCGTTCGATGTCCTTGGGATCCAGCAACAGCCGGGCGGTGGCGAAGAACAACATCTGCGGGCCCATTTCGCGCGGCTCCGCGCCGCCGGTGTACTTGCGCCATTGCTGCCCGCCGCCTAGGCCGAACAGCTCGGCCATCTGCTCGCCGGTCAGCCCGAGCCGTTCTTTCAGACGGCGCAGATCAGCAGTGGTGGGTGCGGTGTATTGCATGGGATCACCCCAAGTAGTGGATACGCATGTGGAATGACGCGGCGCGCATGGCGCCACGCCACCAGACCATTCGGCCTATCCCACCATGCCGAGCAGCTTGAAGATCAGCGCGGCCAAGCCGGTCGCCGCCGCCATGAAACCAGCACCAGCGACGAAGGGGAGGACACCGGTCTCTTTGAGCACCTTGCGCGTCTCGGCGCGCAACTTGTCGATCTCCGCTTTCATCTTGTCGATCTCCACTTCCGTCTTGACCGCTTCCATGCTCATCGCTTCATCCTTTCGGGTTGCCGGGTCGCGCGGGATGCGCTGCCCATGAGCAGTAATGTAGACCCTTTGGGGCTATTGTGCAAGGGGATTCACAGCCAGATTTCGACGATGTGCGGCTCGTCTTCTGGCAGCCGCGGAATGCAGTGCAAGCCGCGCTCGAGCATCTTTTCGCGCAGCGGTTCGATGTCCTTGCACCAGTAGGCCTCGAGCGTCGGACCATGCTCGCCTTTGATGACCACGTGGCGGCGCAGCACGAAGTAGCCGGGCTTGTCGCTCGGGCTGTCGTACATCGTCCAGATGTTGAGGACTTCGCTCGCGGGGCGCATCGCCTTCAGCTGCTCATCGGTCAATGGTTGCGCGTCCGGGTCCGACTGGGCTGCCGCGGTGATCGCCTCGTCCTCTTCAGGCGTCGGCATGGTGATGGGAGGCTTCGGCGTGGTCATGGTCACGCGGTGATGCTGTAGCCGCAGTGCAAGCACTTGAGCACCGGCACGACCTGGGCTGGGCCGGTCTGCGAGAGCGTGACAACTTCGCCGCCAGGGAAGTCCGGTGCGCCGCTGAGCGTGTTCTGCAACGCGTGTCCGCGCAACATCGGGCCGCCGCAGCGCTTGCACGGCGGCCGCGTCGGGTTGCGCAGTGGTGGCTCTTGGCTGTTCCTCACGGTCATGCGGTTCATCGCTTTCGATCTCCAGTCATGTCATCGCGCGAATCGCGGCGTTCATCGTGTGCGTCAAGGGGACGGCAGAACGCCTGGATCGGCGGGCCGTGTGTGGATGATCCCGCTGCGGGCCACTCGTCTGCAATGATCATTTGATAGATGTGAAAGAACGCCCGGTAGCGCTTGTCATCGGTCAGCTTGTTGTCCAGCCAGCCCGCGACCGTCATGCCCGTCGACAACACCGCTGCCTCGTCATGAGCTGGATCGTTGTCCATCCAACCGTGCGGCAGGTTCATCTGGCGCTCGATGTTGCGGGCGCTCTCGCTGTCGATGTTCGAGATCCCGCCGCGCTTACGCTTACTGCGGTTCTTCCACTGGCTGACCTGCGAACCCCTGCGATTGATAGCATTTGCAAATGCTTGCAGCGAGTCGAACTCCGGCTGTTCCAGCAACTGCAGCAGCCGGGCGTGGCGGATTTCCTCAATGGTTCGCATAGGTGAGTGGCTGCGCGGATTTGCTCATCGCTTCGCCTCGCGCCTCTGACTCATGACCTGAGCCGCTTTGCGCAGGAGCTCGAGCTGCAGGCGAAGCCTCGGTGGGAGCGCGGCGTACTCGTCCGCGCGCAGTACGCGCATCGTCAGCTCTTCATCGAAGACGAGCGCCACTGTGCAATAGGCGCATACCGAAACATCGCCGGGCTTCGGCATGGCGCTGCCGCGCGGGTTCGGTTGCACCGTCGAGCGTCTTGAGGCAGGCCGGACAGCGGCTCGCCGGGTTCGTGCGCGTGCTCTTCACTGCCGCGTTTCCTTCTTTCCGTGCTCATTCTGCATCGCAACAATGCTGGCCAGCGTCACCAGCATGTTCGGCACGTCCTTGGCCAGCTCGGCCAGGTCGCCGCTGTCCGGTACGCCGCCGAACGACATGCAGAGCTTGCCATTCTCCTGAATGGAGATCATCAGCACCATGCTGTCGAGATCCTTCGCGGCCTCTCGGGCGTGCGTGTCGACCTTGCGCAGCCAGTCCGGGTCGGTGGGCAGTCGGTTCGTCGGATCGGTCATGGCTGCCTCCCGCGCGTGTTCATCCAGTTCTTGACCGCCAGCCGCGCGCCCTCGCGCAGGCTCATGTTCGGCGGATCCTGTGGCTCGGTGCCGCCGTAGCAACTGCAGCGCCGCATCTGGTGGTTCAGGCCGCCGACGATCTTGCGCAGGTGGCACTCGTAGTGATACGACAGTTCGCGCGGCTCGCCGTCGCCGATCAGCGGAACGAGCAGTCCATCGTCGTCCGCGCCGATCGTCTCGTCGCACCAGGCGCAGGCCTTGCCCACCGGTGTCTCGGCGTGCGGCGTGTCCGCCTCGTAGGGTGCGCCGTAGGCGCGTCCAAACCATCGCATCACTCGGCCCTCGCGATCTTCCAGGACATGACGCCGACGGCTAGGCGCGGCCGCGGAGCCCACTCGATGAAGTAAATCAGCTGCCCTTCAACGCGCAGGCTGCCGAGCACCGTGCCCAGCGTGCCTTCGGGATGGGCGTCTTTCTGTTCCGATTGAACCTTGACGATCGGCGTGCCGTTCGGGATGGCGCCGGTAGCCTGGCCGCGGGTGAAGGCGCCGGCCCAGCCCGCCTCCTCTCTGAGCGGGAACTCGTTCATGCTTCGCCGGCCGCGACGTCCAGCGCGAACTGCTCGCACTCGTTGTGCAGCCGCCGCATCATCGTGGCACCGAGGTCGTCATCCGGGCCGGACTCTTCGGCCATCTCGATGCCGGCGGCCAACGCCTCGCTGAAGCCCGCGTAGAAGGCGCGCCGCATTTCCCGGCGTTGAATCAGGGGCGCACTCGGCGGCAGCACGAGTAGTACGAAGCGGTCCCAGCGCTCGGCAACGGTCATCATGGCTTCTTCTTCCCTTCCGGTGGCGGAGCGTCACGGCCGGCGGCGTCAGCGCCGATGGCGCGTTCGAGCTGCTCGATGCGAGCGCGGAGTTTGGCGTGCCCGCTCTTGCACGTTTGCACGGCTGCGAGCACACGTTCTGTCGGAGTCATGCCACGGGTCGCGTCGGAGACATCGAGCCACGGAATCATCAGCACTTCGACATCCTGTTCAAACGCCAAGAGGCGCCGATGGTCGGCAACGAGCTCGCGTAGTTCGTGGTCTTTCACGTCTTGGCCTCCATCTTGGCGATCGCCGCGTTGTACGCCTCGATACCGGCAGGGGTGATGGTGACGGGGACCAGTCGTTCCGACGGCGGAGACAGCCCGACGTCGTGCAGCTTGAGCAGTCCCGACTCACACAGCGCGCGAGCACGCTTCCAGCTGTTGCCCGAGTAGAGAAACGGCGTGTCGACGGGCATGCCCATCTGCACGGTGCGCGCGTTCATTTGGTAGACCTGCAGCAGGACTCGCAGATCGGCCCCTTCGAGCTCGTTCATTTCGTGCCTGGCTCGTGGGTTTCGATGAACAGCAAGCCGCGTTCGTCCTCGATTGCGAGGCCGTGGCCCATCTTCTGGGCGAACTCGCCGGTGATCTCGATGGCGGGCGCCCGGCGCATCGTCTCGATCAGGCTGTCGCGGTTCCAGTCGGCGCCGACGATGAACGGGCCGGCCTGGCGGAAGGTGTGCACGTAGCCCGGGATGTTTTTTTGCTCGCGCAGCATGCCTATCGCGTCCTCCAGCGTCACGCATTCGCGCTCGTCCCGGTGGTCCATGTCCGTCATGGTGCGCCCTCCGGTGCGGGTGTTTGGCTCGCCGTGAGCACCTCGTTCAACTGGTCGCGCAGCAGCACGAGGTAGTCCGGGCTCAGCGAGCCTTTGCGCAAGCCTTCGAGCACCTTGCCGCGGATGTCGTCGCGGCTGAGCAGGCCGGCGGCCTTGCCGAGTGTCAGCAGCGTGAATGCAGCGGTGTGGTAGTCGGTCATGGGGGCGTTATTGTCGCCGCCAGTCCAGTTGGAGCGGATGCTTTCAGCAAGCGATTCGAGCACCGTCGGCAGGGCCGCATGCATGTCGATTGGCGCCTGCACGCTGAACCCGCTGCCGTGCTTGCCGTTCGCGATGATCAACACCACGCCGTCCGCCTGCGTCGCCTCGCGCGCCTGCGTTGCATAGTCGTCGTACTTGCCTGGTCCGATTGCCACCGTGCCTCCTCAGTGTGTGCCGTTGCCGGGTTGGCCGTCCTGAATGCTGAACCGGCCGCCCCATTCGGCGCCTTGCGCCAGCGGCTGATACGTCGCGGTGCGGGCGTCTCCGGCGCCATCGATCGGGCAGAAGCCCGGGTAGCTGCGTTCCTTCGTGTGGACGGTCACGAGGATCAACTCACGGCGGCCGGGGACGTTCTCCCAGCTTCCGCCATCCGCTGGCCGCTCCTGTTCGTCATGCAGCTGCCACATTTCGGTGACGTGCACGATCGCAGCGGGCGGCCGGGGCAGAGGTATGAGGTCAAGTTCTTCGGCGCCCTTGTTCGCGAGCAGGACGCGAATCAGCATCATCAGTGCGTCTTTCGTCCGACTGTTTTCCTGCAGCGCGTTCACGAGCCGCGGGTCGATCAGCATCACGGCGCCGATGTCGCCGGGCTCGTCGCCCAGCGAGGCGAGCGCGAGCTGCGGCGCGCATTCCTTGCGCTCGTTGAAGATCTCGCACGCGCGCTTGGCGAAAAAGTCGTAGAGGGCCGTGATGTCGGCCGGATCGATCTCGCGTTGTGCCGTCATCGGTGAGTCTCCGGTGCGCTTCGCCCGAACAGCGTATCGAGTTGCTCGGTCGTATTCAGCACGATCTGCTGAATCGTGGCCCACTTGCCGCGCGGGAACCACTCGGGTCGGTCCGGCGCGCGCTTGGCGGCTTCGACGATGAACAGCGCGGTCGACACGTCGACGTACGTTTGTACGAGTTCCTCGGCATCGTCGGCCGCTCGCATCATGTCGCGCAGGCCGTCCAGCGTGCGCGAGCTGGTGCTGATCAGCACGGAATCCATTGGGTGTCATCTCCTGAGTGATGACCACGGGTAGTCGTCGTTGCCCAAGATCAGCGGCACCGTATGAAAGCGGCGCCAGATGCGCAGCCGCAGGTTGAAGCGCCGCCCCGAACGCGCCTTGTGCAGGCTCGCGGTGCCGGTCAGCACCCTGCCGTCCCGAAAGACAGAAATGCGGCGCTTCGTCTTCGGTGCCAGCGCATGCGACGCGCTCAGCCGGCGCTCGACCATGCGATCACGTGCCTTGCTCATTGCGGCGCGCTCCGCTTCTCGCCCTCGATCCGTGCGAGTGCCAATCGGCCGTAGGCCGTCAGCTCGTAGCGATACCAGGGATAAGGCTCGCCGGTCTCGCGGATCAACCCGTCCTGCTCGAGCTGGCGCACGCACTTGTCGAGCCAGCGCTGCTCGCTGCGATCCCACGCGCTGACGCGCGGCGAACGCGCGAGCACACGCAGCACATTGTCGGCGTTGCGCAGCTTGCCCGGCAGGTTGACCGCCGAGCCGCTGAAGCTGTCCAGACAGATGCCGTCGAAGATCAGCGACTCGATCGCCGCCTGGCGGTGCCGCTCGTCGAAGGCGGCCTCGATGTTGCTGCGCAGGCGCTCGTCCGGGTCGTCCATGTCGCACAGCAGCTGCCGGGGCTCGACGCCGAGCACGAGCGCGATCTTGATCAGGTTGGCGATGGTCCCCGACGACTCGTACCCGAATTTGCGATTGCCCGGCCGCAGGAAGTTGCCGACCGTGCGGGGCGACAAGTCGCTCGCGGTGGCCAGACTCGCCTCGGCGAGACCGCGCCGGCGCATCAGCTGATCGACATTGCGCGCGATCACGTCGAGTTCTTCGGCGATTGAGCGCCGCGTCTTCTTGCTCTCGTCGCCGGCTGCCCCGGTGCCGATGATGGCGAACGTGCGGCTCATTCGCGGTTCGGTTCCCGGATGACCTGGCCGATGTGCGCGCCGGCCTTCGACCAGTAGCTGTCCGGGTCGATGACGTTGATGCGCATGTCGCAGCGCGCGCAGCGCAGGTTGATCGACATGCCGCCGCGCGGCCCTCGCTGATACTCGGTGCCCTGGCAGCATGGAAAGCGGCCGAGCACATACCAGGTCTGCAGCTCGGCCTCGGTCATGCGGCGCACCGTGTCGCGTTCGTTGGGCGTCATGTCCATCGCGAAGGCCCTCCCTGCTCAAACCGGCCGGATCAGCAGGTCGTCGGGCTGCTTGCCATTGCGCAGCGCCTCGCGATACCAGCCCGGCGGCGCGCCTTTGCCGCTCCAGGTGTGGCCGTTGAGCGTGTATTTCGGCGGCAGCCGCACCCGCTTCGGCTTCGCCGCCTCGCCGGCCAGCGCTTCCTTGCTGAAGAGATGTTCCGGTCGAATGCCGTAGGCCTCGATGCGCGCCTTGATGTCCGTGACCTGCTCGTCGAACTCCGCGGCGCGCGTCTGTTCGAGCTGTGCGGTCAGCACCTCGATCTGTTGCTTCAGTTCCAGCAGTTTGCTCATGATCTCTTGTCCCAGATGTTGATGGGTTCGCTTGCACGCTTCGCCTCGATCCAGGCGAGTAGCTCGGCGCGTTCTTGAGAGCCGGCCTCGTGGACCCGATAGACGTGCCGCTCGAAGGCATCCAATGCCTTCGGCAGCGCCAGATCGGCGAATGCCGACAGGATGTCCGGCGGCACGTCGCGGTACGGGTTCGCCTCGCCACGCGCCTCGCGCCACTCGGTCCGCACGCTCCAGTACACGAAGCGCGGGCTCCAGGGTTTGATCGTGCGCCACGTCATGCGCCGGCCCCTTCGCCGCTCTCCCAGTCGTCGAGCGGCTTGAGCGGCGGGGCGATCAGTTGCGGCAGGTCATCGATCCAGATGTCGACGCTGTAGCCGGCGCGTTCGGCCGCGACCTTCTTCCACTGGTCTCCGGCGCAGACGATCGCGCACGGGATCGGCGGCTCATCGTCGGCCGGTGGCTGGTTGCGCCGGGTGACGCAGATGAACTCGTGGCCGTGCCGGCGCAGCACCGCCATCGTCTCGCGCCACGCGCGCGGATCGGCGGTGAACGTCTCGTCGTAATCGATCCCGATCAGCAGCGGCTTCCAGAGCATCACGACTCCCGCCGGATCGACTCGATCTGCACTTCCACGCCCTCGACCAGGTCGCGATAGACGCCATCGTCGCCGCGCAGCACCGGCAGCGAGCCGACGAACATGCCGCCGCTGGGCGAGTGCAGCGCGCCGTCGAAGCCGAGCATCAGGCTGTTTCCGTTCTCCGAGGCGAGCATCACCATCGCCTGGATCGAGTCGACGCCGAAGGTCACGCGGACGAAGTCGCCGCGCTTCATGCGACGAAGTCCTCGTCGGGCATCACCACGACATCCCCCGCGATTTGATGCGTGACCCCGGGTTTGCAGTTCAGGCGGTACAGCCGCGTGGCTTCCGCGTTCAGCGGCTTGCGCGCAACCGTCGGGCGGTGCTCGAAGTGGTTCGGGCTGTGCTCGACGACCTCGAACTCCCAGGCGTTGTCGTCCACGAGCATGACGTGAAGCGGGTCGCCGAGATGGTGCAGGGCCACCACATCGATACTTTCGGCACCGATGAGTTCGTGGATCGTCTCCCAGCTCAGGCCGCGTTGTAGGTCGACCGTCGTGCCATCGGTGCGGATCAGCCGGCGGATCACGGTCATGGCTTGCTCGCCTTCTCGAGTGCTTGCATCTGCAGTTCGTACGCCGCGCGTTGCATGTCGCGGGCGCGCGCCGCCATCGCATTGATCTGCGCGCGCACTTCCCATACCGCGACCTTGCCCTCGAGCACCGCCTCGTCGAGCAGCCGCTTGTGGCCCTCGAGCGCGGAATCCCAGGTCGGGTAGCGGTACGTATCGCCATCCAGCGGTCCGCCGAAGACCATCGATTCGAACAGCAGCGGCGGGCCGTCGTCGAACCAGTTGTGGTCCATGCCGAGGAAAATCGTGCTGACGCGCACCAGATCGCTCTCAGGCATCTCGACGAAGTCTTCGGCAACGCGACGGTTTTCGATGCGCTCGACAAACCGACCCCAGACGAGCACGTCATTGACCGGCACCAGCGTGTGATCCTCGGCGAGGATCCAGTACATCGGGCGGCGGCGCGTCATCGCTCACTCCGGCAGTTTTGCTGCCAGAAGCGAGACCGCCGTGACTGCATTCGGCAGCCGGTTCTCGCTGGCGATCGTCTCGTCATTGGCGAAGCGTTCGACGATCTCGTCCGGCAGGCACTTCCACGACGACTGCACGCAGTGGTACAGCTTGCGGGTCACCAGGCGCTGATCCTCGATCGTCTCGTAGGCCTCGCGCAGCAGCGGCACGATGTCGGCGAAGTCGATCGGTGTCGTGGTGCCCTGGAGGGCATCGCACAGGTCGCGCAACTTGATTTCGATCGACTCGGTCATGACTTCGGCTCGTACTTCATCGGCGTGTGCTCGGCGCCGGTGGCCTTGTCGAACATCTCCGCCGCCTTGAGCCAGCCGAGCCCGGCCGGCGCCAGTGTCTGGGCCATGCCGCTGACCATGCCGACCGTCGCTTCGAGGTCGCGCTTCTGCCGTTTGACGTCGCCCTGGTACTCGGCTTTCTTCGAGCGCAGGCGCAGACCGCTGCCATGCTCATCCTCGTACAGGTACAGCTTCGACCATGAGGCCTCAAGATGCATCATCACCTCGAGGCGCCCGATGCCGGCCAGCACCACGTGCGCGCAGATGTCGTGCTTGCGCAGGATCGCCTCGATCTCGTCGCGTGCGATCAGCAACTTGGCCTTTTCGGCGGCGTCAGCGGTGTTCATCAGGGTTCTCTTTCAAAGGGGGCATCGCGAACAGACTGGAGAAGCGATACAGGTCGCGCAACCGTTCCGGGTTTGTGTGCACGTCGCCGATCACCCGGCAGGCGCCATCGACCTTCCACAGCCACATCCCGCCGGTCGTGTCGTAGTCGATCGCCGCGACACCGCCATTGCGCAGCTCGACGACATCGGTCATCTGCGTCATGCCGAAGCGGGCTGTCGCCGAGAAGCCGCGCCGCTCGTCGAACCAGAAACGCACGATGTCACCGGTGCGGATCTCGCGCCCGTCGACGTCGCGAAACCCGGTGGCGGCCGGCTCCGGTGTGCGCCGGCGCAGCTCGGCGATGAAGGCGTCGAAGTTCATGTAGATCAGCGCTGGTCCGGCGGTTCCCCGCCGGTATCGTGAATGTGCTGCGCGCGCCTTTCGGCCTCGCTGCGCGTGTCGATCGTGTACGTCTCGCGGCTCGGCTGCATGAAGGGCGGCAGCTCGGCTTTGAAGGCCGCGATGTCGTGCTCATGGTCGGGCGTGATCGACAGCACGTAGGCCTCGATCGGCACGCCGCCGGTGGTTGTCCCCTTCCAGATCCGCACCGGCACCTTGACGCCATTGATCGGCGCGTCATACAGCTCGGGCGTTGGTTCGATCGTCGCTTTCATCAGGTGGCCGCTCGTACGTAACAACGTCGTCAGCTCGTTGTGCAGGATCAGCAGATACCCCCCAACGCGGTCGTTCCCCGCCTTCGGCGCTGCGAGCATCTGCAGCAGTTCCTCGCGGTTCTCGGGTAGCGAGAGCGCGCCCGTTAGCTTGCCCAGGTCCATCAGCAGTTCGTTCAGCTGATTCATGGTTCAGTGCTCCGTGCGGGTCGCGAAGGGCAGGGCGCGCAACTCCGGTGGCGGCTCGCCCCAGTAGGTGACGGCCGAGGCCAGCAACGCGCTGACCACCTCGATGACTTCATCCCAGTCGTGCATCGCGACCGCCTTCACACTCATCAGGGCACGCTCGGGCTCGAGCACGATCGCGACGATGTGCGCGTCCGGGTCGTCGGAAGACGTCAGCCCCCCGACAGCGAAGTCCAGCTTTTCTACCAGCCTGAGGTCGTCGCTCATGGGTCTGCCTCCGGAGTGGGTAGGTGCTGCAGAAGCACCGCGGCCATGGTCCCGCCGCCATACACCGTCATCGCCGCCGAGTGCACGATCTCGCCTTCGGTGTCGAACATGATGCCGACTTTCGCGCGCGGGTGCTTGACCGCGTCGCACAGATCCGGGTCGCTCAGCACGTGGTACTTGCGGCAGGAACCGGGCCGGTGCTCGTAGACCCGGCAGGTGCGATCCTCGCCGAGGAACACGCAGCGCTGATCCTCCGGCGCGAGCTCGTGCCAGGTCTCGTCATCCTTCGTCGCCTGCCGCTCCAGTCGCGCCCGGTCGATCTCGATGCCGTCGGTGCTCATCGCGAGGAGCAGCATCTCGGCCTCGTGGTGGAAGATGTCGACGTGCAGATGACAGCATGCCGCGCAGCCCTTGCGGCACGTGATCTCGCGTCCGTGCTTTGAGGTACGCAGGCGTTCAACGCGCTCATCGATGATCTCGTGGATCGTGTACGCGACTCGCACCGGCGCCTCGTTGGCGACGCGGGTGCATTCGCTGCGCCAGTGTTCGAAGCAGTCGCGCGCCACATGCGCGTCATGCGGCGACATCTCCGCGGCGGCGCCCTTGAGCGTCGAGCTGATGTAGGCCATGTGCGCCGGCTGCGGTGGTGTTATCACGGTAGCGGCTCCTTCTGGATCGACAAATTGCCGGAGTACATCTTCCCGCGCGGATCGTGCGGGCTCCACGGCAGCATCTCGCAGTGCCGTTTGTCGTCGCGTGTCTCGATCGGCAGGAACTGCCAGTAGGTGTAGTCGCGCACGAACACGTGGATGTTCAGCACCTCGAACCGGTCCGGGTGCTCCGACGGCGCGACATCGACGGTTGGCGTGCTGGATTTGACCATCCAGGCCTCTGACAGATGCACGCCGATGTGCGCGGCGAAGCCCTCGTCTTTGGCCAGCAGACCGGGCAGGTCCACCGACGGCCACGCGCCGGGCGTGCCGAGCACGGCCTTGACCATCTGCAGCAACAACCTCTTGCTTTCCGGGCTCGCGTGCAGTTCTTTCACTGCGGTCGGGTCGAACACGCGGACCTTCGCGACCGTGCCCGGCTGCTGCTTGTGCATCTGCACGAAGAACAGTTGCGGGTACGCTTCCTTGCCGCTGTTGATGATCTCGACCGCCGTCGGCACGAACAGACGGTAGGCCGCGATCAGGTCGCGCTCGACGAGTTGCCTCATTGCAGCGCGGGCAGGATCTGCCCTTCCTGGGTCAGCACGTGGTGCACGTTGGCGGTACGGCAGAACGCATCGTCGTCGTGCTGCAGGTGCAGCAGCTGGGCCAGCACCACGTCGGCCTCGGGCGTCCAGACACCCGGGTGCGCGCACAACCGCGACTCGATGTGGCCGTTGCGCCCGATCACGTCGACGTTGCCGACGCGGCCGCGCCGCACGCGGTAGCGCCGGCCGCTGCGCCCGATCACGATGATGTGGCGCGCGCGCTGGTAGGTCTCGCGCTGCTCGGCGCTGAGCACGCCCAGCAGCAATTGCTCGGCCCGCGCGCTCGCCTCGGCGGTGATGCGCCGCTCAAGCGCGATGCGAGCCTCTTGCTCGGCGCGCCAGCGCTCACGGTCGGCACTGCGCTGCGCGGCCTGCTCGGGCGTCTCGACGACGCGCCGCGGAAGCGGGTACACCGAGGTCGTCGTGCTGCTCCCGGTCCAGACGGCCCACACGCTGTTCGCGGTAGCCGACGTGGTCGTGTGCGTCATGTTGTCGCACCAGCCGGTCCAGATCGTCGACGCCGTGTTCGACGTGGTTATCGTGGTGTTCATCGGCATGTATTGAGCCTCGTCGACGACGATCGGCATGTAGCGGCTCTCGTCGATCCAGACGACGCGGATCATCTGACCCGCGGTGTCCGATCTGGTGATGATCATCCTGCTCGTCAGGTCATTGGTGCTCGACAGGTCGACGCCGATCAGCCGCCCACGATCCGCGGCACCGCGATCATCTTCGCGGCGTCCGCGTCGAACTTCGTCATGCGCGCGCCCTTGCCGCCCTCGGCATCGACTCTGAAGATCGAGAAGCCTTTGCGTATGAATTCGTTGAAGGCGGTCTCGGCGATCCCGACCTCGGTCGCGTTGTCCGGGTTCCACAGCGTCTTGGTATCGCCACTGTGGTTCAGCTCGCAAAGCTCGTGCATGGCTCCCATAGATCGGTGCTCCGTTCATGTGGTGGTGGGGTGAGGGGACAGGAATCGCTTCGATCGCGCCGCCAGCGCGCACGCCGGCCGGTCGTTGCAGAAGCGCACGTTCTCGGTCACCGTGCCGTCGGGCAGGTACGGCGCGACCTCGGCGCTGATGTCGCGCTTGTGCACGCTGATCAGCGCATCGGGCCGCTCGGCGCCGCAGATGTGGCAGGTCCAGGTGAGGATCATTCGCGGATCCAGACCGCGCGGCCCACGAACTCCATCTCCTCCCAGCCCGGCCGGTAGTAGGCCTGGCCGCCGGGCGCGTCGCGCTTTTCGCCGAGCGCCTGCACGTAGCCCTGACAGCCGAAGGTCTTCGGCTCGGTGACGATCAGCAGGCAGCCGGCGAACGCCTTGTTGCCGACCTTCTCCGGGTCGAGCTGCACCACGTCACCGGGTTCGAGGTCGCGCGGCTCCACTTCAGTGCCCGCCTTCCTTGAAACCGCGAAGCTCCGTGTTCGGGCCGATCAGGTCGGACAGCTCGCGCGCGATGGCGGCCTCGGTCTCGCCGTACGTGATGTAGACCTCGCCGAAGCCGCCGATCGACTCGAGCTGGATCACGATCGGTTTGCCCTCGCGCAGCCGCTGCAGATTCAGCGCCGACAGCCCGAACACATACAGCGGCCGGTCATCCTTCAGCGTGGCCTTGGCTTTGATCATCGCGATGCCTGTTGTTGTGGAGGGCGCCGGTAGTGGAGCCAGAGCTGCACCACGAACGTCCCGAACCAGAAGCTCGCCGTCAGCCCGTTGACCAGCGTCGGGCTGAACGCAAAGGCCGCGACAAAACAAGCACTCATCAGCAGCGCGACCCAAAAGTGCGCCCAGTTCATGCGCGCCATCTTGACCGTTTGGCCCTCCAGCAGCAGTTCGAGGCTGCGCATGTTCTTGAGCGTATCGGCCAGTTCGGCGACGGTGCCGCCCGGCAGTTGCGGTATCGCGAGCGCGGCCATGACGGTCGTGGCCTCCTCCTGGCTGAGCTGCCAGTCGGCCACGCTCGGCAGCCCGGCTAGGCGTTGACTCAGCGCCTGCCGCGCCGCCTCGAAGGCCGCATCCATGGGCTGGACGCGTGCAGGATCGTCCGGAATCTCGAGCGTGATGTGCATGAACGCGCTTTCAGTGCATCGCCATGCCGCTCGCGCGCTGCAACTCTTCGATCGCGTGGATCACGTGGCCGGCGGTCCGCTTCACGTAGATCGGCTCGACGCCGGCGGCTTTGATCTTGCTCTTGAGCGTGTGCGGGATGCGCTCCGCCACCACGACACAGTGGCGGCCGCGGTGTGGCGCATAGCCGTTCCTCGAATCCGGGTCGAAGAAGCGCAGCTCCGTATCGCCGTTGAAGGCGGCGCGCACCTGCTGCTCGTGCGCGCCATTGATCAAGCCAACCACGTCGACCTTGAGCACGCGCGCCGGCGCTGCTTCGGGCTCCTGAATGGCCGGCGCCACGGCGGCCGCGGTAGCGGGTTCGGCCGGCGGCGCGATCGGCCCACCGAGCTCGGCCTCGACGATGCGGTGGACCGTCTGGCGCATGCCCTTCTCGATCTGCGCCGCGATCTCGAGACTGGTCTGCGAGGCCATCGCGCTGAGCTTCGCATAGACCGCTCCCAGCACCGTCTCGGTGTGGACCTTGAGCAGATCATCGAGCGCACCCATCACGGTCTCGCCGAAGACCTTGGCGGCCTCGGAGAGCGTGCGCGTCGCAGTGCTCGGCGTGATCGTGGGCGGCGCAGAGATGGTCTCCGCGGTAGGCGTCGGCTCCGCCGTCTCAGTCTGCTCGGCGGGCGCTGCTTCGGCAGGCTCGGTCAAGGAAGCGGGAAGCTTCTCATCCGCAGGGATCAGCCAGATGTTCTGCAGGCCGTCGTCGTACTGCGCTTGCAGCTTGCCGCCCGTGGTCGCCTGTTGGAGGCTGGGGATCGGACGGCGCCGTTCGGCATCGAGCACGAGCTCTTGCGCTTCGATGAACAGGCGCGAGAGCACGCGGGTGTCACCCGCATCGCGCCAGTGTTTGACGACGCGCGCGACGCGCGCCTTCTCCAACGTCGTCCACTTGACCAGGTGGCCCGGCCGGCTGTATTCGCGGCCCTCATCGAGGGACTTGCGCGGCTCGGGTTTCTTGCGTGGGGGCGGCGGCGGGGCGATCTCGGCGAGCTGCGCCGACGTGAGCTTCGCGGCCTCTGCGAGGTAATTCTTGCAGGACGGCTGCCAAGGGAGTTTCTTCAGGTCTTCCGGATCGCGCCGCCGCGCTTTGGGTAGCGCTCGCTGTCCGATGGTCAGCGCCGCGAGGACGCTCTTGCCTTTCTTGATGTGTGGCGTCGCGCTTGCTGCGACGATGCGCCACTCACTCGGGATCCATCGGATATAGCCGGGTTCGCCTGACATGACTTGCGTCCTCCTGGGGTGAGGCATGGCCTCGGGGTTATGCGCGCTACTTCCAAAGTGTCTCCCTGAATTCCTTTGGCTGCGCAGACCGCTGCGGCTGATCAAGCCTTGCGTGGTGCGAAAAAGAATAGCATTGCTAAATGCCGTCAGGCAAGCAATGCAACCATTTCTTGCATACGGGTTTTCGTCTTAGGGAGTGACGAGCCCAAGGGGCTTGAGGCAGGCATACCTCTCTCTGAAGTCACGTAGGTGACACGCATCAAGACGACTCGCGCTCGCGCTGCAACCTTGCTGCAATCTTGCGCTCGTAGGCCGCTTGGCGCACCGCGGCCTGCTGCTCGGGACTCATCGCGTTCCACGCGGCATCGTGTTCGGCGCGGCTCGGTCGAGTCGCTTCGTGCTCGGCTTTGAGCTCGGCAAGACGGCGCACCAGGCGCTGGATCTGCTCGCCGACTCGCAGGTATTCGGTGAAGGCGCGCGGCTCGGCCTTGCGGCGGTATTGCGGCAGTCCGTGCGTGGCCTTGTAGATCGCGTTGCGGTGCTGGCTCGCGTTGCGGATGCCGAGCACGTGCTTCAACAAGCGGTGCTTGCGTTCGACGCGGCGCAGCAGCGTGACGAGTTCATCGCGGGTGAGCGAACCTTCATCGGTCGCGTGGCCTTGCGCCACGACGCGCGCCGCGGTGCCGTTGATCGGGGTGCTGGTGAGGATGCGGTCGAACGTGCTCACGGGTCGCGGGCGATGTCTGCCGGAAGATCGGGGCAGAAGTTACCGCGAAGATGGCGCTTCGATCAACCGCGCGGCGGCGCGCTTTACTTGCCGTCGCCGTGTCGATGTGGCGGCTTCTTGCCCTCGGCCCAGTCTTCGACGGCCCGCAGATTGACCCAGAGCTCGGCACTCCCGTCGGGCTGCCGAGCATGGATGCCGCGCAGCCACTTGCCGGTGCGCAAGCGTTTCTCGACGGCGTCGTGGGTCTCGCCCGAGAGCTCGCAGTATTTCGATAGGTTGACCCAACCCAGGCTCACGAAGCCAGTGTAGCAACCGGATGTCCGCTCATCGGCAACACGAGCCTTCTCGGCAGCCTTCGCGGCGCGACGCTCGGCTCCGACATCGTGCCCGTCGCGGCGCTGGTCGCGCAACTTGGCCCACTCGGTCATCGCCTGCGCGATCGACATGACCGGCCAGCGACCCAGCCTTGTCTGCCTGAGAAGCTTGGGATTGAGGCGGTAACGGTAGACCCAGGTACGGGTCGACTGGGTCGCTTCCAAGCGTAGCCCGGGGCAGCCTCGAATTGCCAAAGCCTTCCCAGCCGGGAGCAGCTTCGCCTTGCGTGCATCGAACATCGTGTAGCCTTCCCGTGCAGGTTCAGCGGCTCTTTGACCAGCGCTCGCCGCTCGCGCCATCTCACCCAAGCGGACAGTTCTTTCCGTCAAGGTCTCGGTAGCAAAACCGGTAGCCATTTATGCAACGCTATGATTCTAAAGGGCGTTGCAGGCTTGCAAATCCGTGTAGGCCGGTTCGACTCCGGCTCGCGCCTCCACAAAATACCCCGATAAATCAACGACTTGGCGGCCTACCGCTCAACGCCAGGAACCGCGAAATAGGCTGAAAGTCGCTGAAAATCGGTGCGCCGCTACCACCTTTTGGTAGCAATGCTACCAGTCAGCGGATCAAACTGGCCGTCAAATCGGGTTACCATTCGCCCCATGGCGATCAGCGTTCAACCCCGCGGCGGCAAGTTCCAGCTTCGTGTCACGCACAAGCTGCTACCCAAACCATACTTCTCCACCTTCGACGACGAAGCCGAGGCGCGCACGTACGGCGCACAGCTTCGCAATGTTCTTGAGGGCGGCATCGTCCCGCAGGAGCTGATCGCGCAGCCGGTGCGTGGCGGCGATGACCCGTTGCTGGTCGAGGTTGTGCGGCGCTACACGAAGGCAGCGCCCATCACCGACAGCGACGACGCGCTCCTGGGCACGATGCTGGAGGAACTCGTTGGCGTGCGCGTCAGCGGCATCACGTTCAACTGGGTCGATGGCTACGTCAAGAAGCTCAAGACGGTCCGCAATCTCTCGCCCGGTACGATCCGCAAGCGCATTGGAGCTCTCGCCCGCGTGATCGACTGGCATTTGCTGCGTGCAACGCCCGATGGCGAGAGAACGCCGGCCAACGCGCTGCGCCTGCTGCCCAAGGGCTACAGCGCGTATACCCGGCTCGACGTCGACCAGCTGCAGGAAGGAATGGAACCGAAGCGCGATGTGCGGCGCGACGTGCGTCTATCGCCTGATCAGGAAGCTGACATCGAGGCCGCACTCGCTGGCGTGAAGCGTCCCGATCGGGAACGCGCGCTGGACGTCGATCCCGAGCTCACGATGCTTTTCCGTCTGACGCTAGACACTGGCTTGCGTCTGCGTGAGGCTTACCGCCTGCGTACAGACCAGATCGACATGAAGTACCGGCTGATCAATGTCGAAGGGACGAAGGGCCATCGAGGGGTAATCAAGCCGCGCCAAGTGGTGCTGAAGGCGAAGCTGCATGCTTGGCTCACGACCTACCTTCTCGGGCGCCGCGGGCGGCTGTTCCCGACCCTCTGGGACGGCGACAACGACAAGAAGGAACTAGCGCGAACGACCGCACGCCTATCAGGCCGCTTCACCACGGTGTTCCGCTATGCCGGACTCGACGACTTCACCGAACACGATCTGCGCCATGAGGCGACATGCAGATGGGTCGAGATGCGCGCGCCGGGCGGCGGCTGGGTCTTCAGTGACACTGACATTTGCCGGATGATGGGCTGGACCAAGAGCGACATGTTGCTGCGCTATGCAAGCCTGCGCGGGCAGGATCTCGCGGCGCGGCTCGCTGTTATGGAAGCTGCGATGGCAACTGCGGGAGCACCGGCCGCGGCCGAGACTTCCCGCGCTCTCGCTTGACGTCGTGCAGCGTGGCCGTCGGCTGCCGCGGCTTGCGGCGCCGCGCCGCTTCCTCGATCGCGATCTCGTTCAACCTGGCGAGGAAGGCCTCGCGCGGGAAGACCCAGCCGGCACCTAGCTTCAAGCCCGGCAGGTAACCAGAGCGCGCATGCTCTTCGAGTGTCGTGACCGCGCAGCCGACAAGCTCGGCGGCCACGTCGGGGGCAAGCACCTCGGGAAGCATTTGGCGACCTCGATCCTCTTGGATTTAGCAATGCTGAATCGTAGCAGCGGCGATCGCACTCGTGCAGTGGTGCACTGCTGAAGTGGGCTTTTCAGGATGCGGGCAGCAGCGGCGCCGTCTTCGACAGCCGGTGCTTGCCCCGCGCGAGCGGGTGCATCGGGTGGCCGTTGACGCACACGCCGAGCCGGTAGATCGGCTTGCCGGCGCCGCGGATCAGCTCGTCGACGCGCGAGTACCAGTTCTGCGCGCGCCAGCCCTGCGAGCCCCAGCCGATCAGCACCGCGGCGCATTGCTCGAGCGCGTCCTCGATCGTTTCGAGGTTCTCACGCATCGCCCAGTCAGCGGCCTCGTCCTGCGCGCTGCTGTTGACCCGGTCGAGGAACGCAAACGCGCTCGCCATCGTCGAGCTGCGCAGCGGGCACAGGTTCACGATCACGATGCCGCCGTAGCCGTTGTGCGAGGCGATGTGCATCAACAGCGTCACTGTGGGGTCGTCAACTTCGTGGGTCGCGGTCGAGGGGTTCATCAGCACCACGAGCAGCAGCGGCCGCGTGTCCCAGCCTCGGAACAGCGTGAAGCGGTACATGCCGCAGGCCGAGAGCCGGGCCGACTTCTGGTAGCCGGTCAGGCGAGGGATCGTGGTGCGGGCCGGCATGATGTCAGCCCTGGCGATCGCGCCGCTCGTTGAGGCGCTTGATGTAGTGCGCCAGCTTCGCGCGGTCGTCCGGGTGGATCCACACCTGGACGACCACGCGGCCGAGGTCGCGCTGGCGCTGGCGCTCGGCCGACTTGCGCTCGGCCGCCGTCATCGGAGTTTTCGTCGCCGTCGCCATCACGCGGCCAGCGCCTTCACGAAGGCCGTCATCGGCGATGGGTGCGGCGCGTCGGCCGCGAACGGCGCGACGTTGCGCGATGGTTGATAGGGCCGCTTGCACGCCATGCACCGCATCGTGCTGTTGATCGCCTGCAACTCACGCCAGCACTGCGGGCAGCGCCAACGGCGCGAGATCGGCAGATGCTCCCAGCCCGCTGCGGTCGCCGCGGTCTCGTCTGCCGCGGTGCGCTTACAACCCGCGGCGCAAGTGATGGGGTCAGGGTCGGATTGGCTCATGGGTGCTAGTGCCTCGGCGTGTTGACGTTGAACCGGCGAAGCAGTTCGTCGACGTAGTCCTGCATCTCGACGTGCAAGTCCGCGATCAGCTTCGCCGCTGTCGCGGCGTCGTTCGAGATGCGGATGCGCAGCATCATTCGCTCCCACGTCATCGCGCCCGAATAGAACGCGCAGCGCAGCGTCTCGCGCGTGGACTCGCTCGCGTCCTTCGCGATGCAACGTGCGGCCCACGAAAGCCACTCGCTTTCGAAATCATTCATCGCTCGATCTCGTTGAAAAGGTCGAGCGTACGGGCACGCTCATGCCTCGTCATATACGCCGTGGTGCGGTGATGGTCGAGGTCGTAGCGCAAATGGTGACGCTGGCACCAGGCGCGCAGGTTCGACAAGTCGCAGTTCTCGGGTGTGTGGTCGAGATGCGCGACCGTGAGCACGATACGGATCAGCCGATGCCCGTGCGCCGCGAGCTGCATTACCTCGCGCGGGTCGGCGATGCCGAAGCCGATGGTGACGAACTTCTCACGGTCCCAGTAGCCAGCAGCGTGATTGCGCACGCCACAGCCTGGCCATTCGCAGCAGTGGCCGGCGCGCATCAGCACCTGCGTGCGGATGTCTTCCCAGTTGGCCGGGTAGCGGTCGCGGTCCTCTGGCTTGATGGGCATGTCAGTCACCCGCGCGAGCCGCCTTGAGCTCGGCACTCAGTTGCTCGAGCTCCTCGCTCACGGACGCCAGGCACATCGCGAGCATCACGACCTTGTTCCGCGCTTCTTCGAGTTCGGCCCGCAGACGCGACGCGCAGTTCCCGCACAGCCCGGGATCTGCAGGCACGATCGCATCGCCACAGCTGCACCAGATGTCCATGGGCTCAGTCGCTGCTGCTGGAGCTGCTGCTCGAATCGCTGCTCGACGAGTCGCTGCTACCCGAATCGCTCGAGCTCGAACTCGACGGCTCCGGCTCCGGCGCTGGTGCTGCTTCGGCTGTCGTCTCCCAGCGCGCCGACGCGCCGGCGCCGACGAAGTCGCCACCCTCACCGCTGCGAAATAGCGCCGGCTCCGGCGGCAGTTCGAAACTGTCCGCACCTGGCGGCGGCGCGACCGATGCTACGAACACCGGCGCAGGTGCCTCGCTGCGCTCCGCCTCGAAACTGCGCCGCCAAGGGGTCGGGGAGGGCATAGGACGCGGCGAAACGTGGCCGCGGTACACCGGGGCATCTTGGGCCTCGCGCGCGCTGGGAGCGGCTCTCTTGAGTCGCAGCGCGATCAGCAGTCGATCGAGGATCATGGCGCCGGTCCTTTCGGGGTGGTTCGCACCCAGGCGGCGCGATGTGGATCGAATGCGTAGCCCTCGGCGGCGAGCTGTCGCGGGATGTCGTTGAACCACTCGCGCGGGATGTCCATGCCGACGGTGTCGGCCAGCCAGCCGGGCGGATCGATCACGTCGAACCGGGGCCACCACTGCGTTTCGCGGAGGTGCCATTCGTGAGGCTCTGGCTTCAAGACGATCCGGAGCCTGCGGGCGTCCAGAATGGCGGGACTGGCTTCTGCCGTGATGCACGCGGCGCATACCCATTGCAAGCCGCCTCTGATCCGGCGGGCCCGGCGGCCGACGAGCGGGCGGGACTGGTCACAGCGGGCACAGCGGAACGTGTTCGTGACGTTGCGCATCGCGCTATCCCTGCGCGTGTTCGAGTTGCGGCAGCATCTGCGCCGCCTCGACATGCTCCAGCACGGTCTTGCCATTGCCGAGTAATAGCTGGCCAAGGAACGCACCTTCGAAGGTCAAGATCCCGACCTCGACGGCCGTGATCTGGCCCTTGATCCAGTCGCGCAAGATCGAGCAGACGCTGATCTGCGCCTGGTCGAGCGCGCGCGCCTCGTGCTGCGCCTTCGTGCGGCGGTGCCGGCTCGGGTTGTACGGGTACTCGCGCAGCCAGGTGGCGGCGTAGCCCTTGAAGTTCGCTTTAACCGTGACGTCGCGGCCGCGGTAACTGAACTGCACGATTAGTTCGCCGGCGCTGTTGTCGGTCATCGTGCCGAAGCGGTCGCAGCCGAAGCGCGTGAGCACCTTGCGGATCTCGTCGAGCGCATTGCTGCCGCTGGTCGCGCTGTCGTAGGGCAAAGCCATCAATACACCCCCGCCATCGGCGTGATCGCCGGATGCTGGTTGCTGGTCTTCCAGAAGCGCGGTTCGTCGGCGCGCATCATTTGCAGGTGCGCCACGATGTCGTCGGACGGGCACATCGCGCCGGCCCACGAGTCACCGTAGTACCCAAGCGGGTGAGCGCAGAGGGCGCACATGATCTCGCTCGACGGGCCGGTCATGCGCAGTGCGACGGTCGGGCGCAGTTTGCGGAAGACGTACATCACGCCGCTGCGCTTGCTGCTCTCCAGGAACATCCCGGTCAGCAGGTACTGCTTGAACTGGCGATGCGATACCAGCGTGGCGAGCAGCTGCAGCGCGCGCGCCTCCTGCTCGATACCCCAGGCGTCGGAGCAGCCCAGTGTGCGCAGCGCCATCGCCATCGGGTGCGGTTCGCGCATGTAGCCCCAGTCGACGCGCCCGTCTTCTCGCTCGAAGATCACGACGCGGCAGCGCTTGTGGCCTGAGAAGAACGAGCCGCGCATCCGAAGCTTCTCCTTCGAGGCCTGGACCTGTTCCTCGGTCTTCGCGCGCCCGATCGCCATCAACTCCTGCGCATGCGGGTACTTCGGATCGATCACCAGCTGCTCGTCGTCCAGCGGCATCGGGATGCCGGCCCACAGATCGTCCCGCGCTGACACCTCGCGCAGCATGTCGCGCAGCCCATGGTGCGAATCGAGTGCGCGCAACTTCTCGAGCATCGCGTGGTCATCCGCCGGAGATGCGCGGGACGGCGACCGCGCTGGCGCCGGCGGCGTCGACGCGCTTGCGCCCAGGTGGGCGGCCGCGCCGCTTGGGCGTAGCCGGTTCTGGCGCCGTGCTGCTTTCTTGCTGTTGCGTCTCTTCGGCATGGGTTGATTCCTGCTCGTCGTGTTCGGCTGCGATGACCGGATCAAAGTCGGCGATCACGTATTCGCAGTGCGCCTCGTCGAAGTCGAGCGCGCGGATGTAGGTGTTGCTGCCGGGCGGGTTCTCGACCAGGAGTGCATAACCGCGCCGCAGCATGTCTTTGACGATGCGCGCGGCACGAATGCATTCGGCTGGGTTCGAACGATCGAAAGTCAGCTTCGTGTCGCCGGCGCCGACGTTGAGGATCCCGACGGAGCCGCTCATAGCTCGATCTCCCGAGCTGTCACCCAGTCATGGATCTGGGCAATCGTCACCAGCGCCGCCAACGTGCCCCAGACACCGTAGGCCCACATCGGCGCTTGGAACCGGTCGAGCAGGAGCCAGAACGTCACCCACGTCATCAGGCTCGTGCCGACGGGCCGGTTCTTGCCGGCGAGCGCGCGCCGTGGCTCCTTCGTGCTCATGCTGCGTGCTGCTCGACGAATGCGTCAGTCGCTGCGCGGCCTTCGTCCTTCTTCTTGCCGCGCTTGGCCTTCTCGGTGCCCGGCGCGTCACCGTCGGCGCTCGCATCGATGACGCCGCCGTCGACGTCGCGCGGCGCGAGCAGCTTCATCTTGATGTCGGTCTTCTGTTTCATCGGCATGGCGCCGGTGATGTGCTCGTCGATGTCGGCCGCCGACGAGATCGTGAACTTGATCTCGACCGAACCACCCTCGATCGGCGTGATGCGGAAGGTCTTCAACTTGCACACGTTGAGCACGATCGCGGTGGACGAATCGATGCCGTGCTCGATCGTGCAGGTGTGCCCGGAATACTCCTTCATGAACTTGAGTGGGTAGTCGATGTCCGGGAACGCGATGTTCGGCAAGTCGCTGATCGGCAGGTCCATCGTGGCCTGGCCGGCCTGCTGCGTGAGGCGCGCCTTCTCCTCGGCCGACAGGTTCATGTACAAGCGCGGCCGCAACCGCTTGTCCATCAGGTCCAAGATCGAGTTGTGCGTCTTCAGCGTCATGCTGAGGTCACAGGCGAGCACATGGGCCTCGCCGTGCAACTCCACGCGCGTCTGAAAGTGATCGAGGGTGATCGAGGTGAACTCTGCAAGTTCGAACATGGCGTCTGCGCTCCTGGTTGAGGGTGTGGTCAGGTGAACAAGAGGGCGGCTCGCTTGCGCGAGCGTTCGAATCCAGCCAAGGGAGGAGGGAAGGAATCGGATCCGAACAGCGCCCCGAAAACGGGGAATTGGTTCAAGGCACGTCGGTGATGCCTCCTCGTTGGCGCCACGTCGCCACTTGTGCGAGGTATTCGGCGACGACAGCCTGTGGGAAGGCCGTCTGGACAAAGCCCTCGAGCAGGGCCAGCGCTTCGGCTAGGGCCGATCGGCACGAGGCCAGTTGCGCCTCGATCGTGTCTGGCTCATGTTCATCGGCGGCCGCTGCGTCCTCGCTGCCCGGCTCTGCGGTCACCGCCAGCGCGGTATCGATCGACTCGGCTGCCGGCGGGCTTTGCAATGCTAAAGTGCGCGCCGCCAAAGAAGCGAGCACGGCGTCGCGC
>Ga0075370_10000142_pt1 | contig 24311 bp, 27 predicted proteins | sample EndMethybrTD3035_FD_71398 | JGI IMG/M metagenome (GOLD analysis project Ga0075370, IMG submission 71398) | Populus endosphere microbial communities from Tennessee, USA - Endosphere MetaG P. TD hybrid TD303-5 | ecosystem: Host-associated > Plants > Roots > Endosphere | place: USA: Tennessee... | reverse complement strand
CGCCGGCGCCGGCGAGGTCCGACGAAGACGCCTTGAAGAGCGCTTCGGCGTAGGGGCGTGCGATGGTGGCGAGTTCAGCCATGGCGTCCGTTTCAGAGTTCGGTCTGCAGGCGCGAAAGCAGATCGGCGTGCACGGCCGGATTCACTTCCTTGCGCAGGATCTGCTCGGCGCCCTTGACGGCCAGCACGGCCACCTGCTCGCGCAGCGCCTCGCGCGCCTTGACGGCTTGCTGCTCGGCTTCGGCGCGGGCGGCTGCCACGATTTTGTTGCCTTCTTCCGTGGCGCGGGCCTTAGCCTCTTCAACGATGGCCTGCGCACGGCGTTCGGCATCGGCCAGGCGCTGCGCGGATTCGTTGCGCGCCTTGCCCAACTCGACTTCCACCCGCTTGTCCGCTTCCGACAACGCGACCTTGGCCTTGTCGGCGGCGGCCAGGCCTTCGGCGATCTTCTGGGCACGGTCATCCAGCGCCTTGGCGATCGGCGGCCACACGAACTTCATCGTGAACCCGACAAGAATCAGGAACACGATCATCTGGACGATCAGGGTACCGGTAATGCTCACTTTTCACCCTCTCTTTGGAATTGAAATCCGGCGCCGTTCTTCATGAAGAAAGAAGGGTCTGCAGCGGTTTCGACGAGAAGCCTGCGCTCTATTACTTCGGCAGGTTGGCGATCTGCGAGAGGAAGGGGTTGGCGGTGGCGAACCACAGCGCGATACCGGTACCGATGATGAACGCGGCGTCGATCAGACCGGCCAGCAGGAACATCTTGGTCTGGAGTTCACCCATCAGCTCGGGCTGGCGGGCAGCCGATTCGAGGTACTTGCTGCCCATGATGCCGATGCCGATACAAGCGCCCACGGCGCCCAGACCGATGATCAGGCCGGCGGCCAGGGCGACAAAGCTAATAACTTCCATGATGACTCCTAAGGACTTTGGTTGAAGAGAAAAAGAAAAAACGAAAACGGAAAATGGGGGATCAGTGGTGATCGTGCGCCTGGCCGACGTACACGAGCGTCAGCATCATGAAGACGAAGGCCTGCAGGATGATGATCAGGATGTGGAAGATGGCCCACGCAGTGCCCGCGACGATGTGGCCCAGCGCGAGCAAGATGCCGGTGGCCGACAGCGTCCAGGCCCCGCCCATCAGCGCGATCAGCAGGAAGATCAGTTCGCCGGCGTACATGTTGCCGAACAGACGCATGCCGTGCGAGACGGTCTTGGCGATGAACTCGATCATCTGCATTGCGAAGTTGAAGGGGTAGAGCGCCCAGTGATTGCCGAAGGGGGCGGTGAAGAGCTCATGCACCCAGCCGCCGGGGCCCTTGATCTTGATGTTGTAGTAGAGGCAGATCAGCAGCACCGAGACGGACAGGCCCATCGCCACCGACAGGTCTGCCGTGGGAACCACGCGCAGGTAGGCATGGTGCGGGTCGCCGCCCGCTGCGCCGAAGAGCTTGGCCCAGAGGGCGGGCAGCAGATCGACCGGCAACAGGTCCATGGCGTTGAGCATGACGATCCAGACGAAGACCGTGAGCGCCAGCGGGGCAACGAACTTGCGGCTCTTGGCGTTGTGGACGATGCCTTTGGCCTGCTGGTCGACGACCTCGATCAAGATCTCGACGGCGGCCTGGAAGCGGCCCGGTACACCCCAGGTCGCCTTGCGCGCACCCAGCCAGAGCAGCCAGCAGCCGATCACGCCGAGCACGATCGAGAAGAAGAGGGAGTCGAAGTTGAAAACCGAGAAATCGGCAACACCTGCCGGCCTGGAGCTTTGAAGATGGGTCAAGTGGTGAACGATGTATTCACCAGCGGTCTGACCATGTTCCGCAGCGTTTTCAGCAGCCATCCGTTACTCGTCTTTAAATTTTCGGGCGTTTGGGCGCCAGCATCACCGCCACCCACGCCGCCTTCATTGTCACCACCAAGCCCACCAGCATCGCCGGCCAGCTCAGTTCCATGATCAGTCTCGGCGCGGCGAGCAACATCGCCACCGACAAGACCAGCTTGACCATTTCCCACAAGAAGAACCCGAGCACCGCAGTGCCCGCGTTCAGCGAAGAAAACCTCCCGGTGAGCCCTCTTGCGAACACCGCGGATGGAATCACCACCGCCAGTGCGCCGTATCCGGCGGACCACCCCAAACTCTGCCTCCCCGACAAGCCCCAGGCAGCCAATGCCACCAGCAGCCCCGCCGCGATTTGGATCGCGATCACGCGCCAGGGCGAGATCAGCGGCTTCCGCTCGCGCAGCCGCTGGGCCTCCTCGGCAGTCAGCGGCTTGAAGTCGGCATCCGGGTCTGGTCCGCCCTCATCGGCATCCACATCGCGGGCAATTGTTTTCATGGTCAATGTTGCCCGGATGACGACCCAGAATTTTCACAAAGCCATTGATTATAAGTAGAAACCCACAGCCCTCCGCCAGCTTCCCGTCAGGTTTGGAAACGCCCTTGCCGATCATGCGGACGCCCGGGCATGCATTGGAAAGCAAGGGGCCGCCCCCACCATAATCCCTCATGCAACCGATCGCCGATGCCCTCCCCGATTCTCTCTGCTATCTCGACGGCGCCTACACGCCGCTGCGCGACGCCAAGATCAGCGTGCTGGATCGCGGCTTCATCTTCGGCGACGGTGTCTACGAGGTGGTGCCGGTCTACGGCGGCGCGCCCTTCTGTTTCGAGGAGCACATGGCGCGGCTCGATCGCTCGCTGGCCGAGCTGCGCATCGCCAACCCGCTTGCGCACGAGCAGTGGCATGCGATAGCGATGCGCCTCGTCGAGGCCAGTCCCGCGGATCAGCGCGGCGCCGTGCAGGCGCTCTATATCCAGGTCACGCGCGGTGTCGCGCCGCGCGAGCACGCGATGCCGCAGGGCTTGGAGCCCACCGTGTTCGTGATGCTGAACCCGATGAAGCCGGTGCCGGACGCGGTGCGTGCCAAGGGCGTGGCCTGCGTCAGCGCGCAGGACTTCCGCTGGCAGAAGGCGCACATCAAGAGCACCAGCCTGCTGGGCGCGGTGCTGGCGCGGCAGATCAGCGTAGAGGCCGGGGCGACCGAGACCATCATGTTCCGCGGCGACTGGCTGAGCGAGGCTTCGTCGAGCAACGTGTGGGTGGTGAAGGACGGCGCGGTGAGTGGCCCGCCCAAGGACGAGCTGGTGCTCGCGGGCATTCGCTACGGGCTGATCGAGCGCATCTGCGAAGAGGCCGGCATTCCCTTCTCGCTGCGCCGCATCACGCGCGACGAGGTCTTCGGCGCCGACGAGCTGCTGCTGTCCTCGGCCACCAAGGAGGTGCTGCCGGTCGTCACGCTCGACGGGCAGCGCATCGGCACGGGTCGCACCGGCCCGGTCTTTCGGGCCATCGATGCCGGCTACCGGCGCGCCAAGGAGCGCAGCGCACACGACCACGGAGCGACAGCATGACCACCCCTTCCGATACGCCGATCGACGCGCGCAAGGAGTCGTTGATCGAGTACCCCTCGAAGTTCCCGATCAAGGTGATGGGCGCCAAGGCCGACGGCTTCGTGCACGCCATCACGCAGATCGCCGAACGCTTCGACCCGGCCTTCGACGCCAGCACCGTCGAGCTGCGCAACAGCAAGGCCGGCAACTACCTCGGGGTGACTATCACCGTGACCGCCACCAGCCGCGAGCAGCTGGACGACATCTACCGCGCGCTGACCGCGCATCCGATGGTCAAGGTGGTGCTGTGACGCTGGAGGTCGACTGGCTGGGCCAGGTCGACTACGCGACCACCTATGCGGCGATGCAGCGCCTGACGCAGGGCCGAACGCCGGAATCGGCCGACCTGCTCTGGCTCTGCGAGCATCCGCCGGTCTATACCCAAGGCCTCGCCGGCAAGGCCGACCACGTGCTGAATCCCGGCGCGATCCCCGTGGTGCAGACCGATCGTGGCGGACAGGTGACCTACCACGGGCCGGGGCAGGTGGTGGCCTACCCGCTGATCGACCTCAAGCGTGCCGGCTACTACGTCAAGGAGTACGTGTATCGCATCGAGGAGTCGGTGATCCGCACGCTGATGCATTTCGGGGTGACAGGGCATCGGGTCTCCGGGGCGCCGGGGATCTACGTCCGGTTGGACGACCCGTTCTCGCATGCGCGGCTGCTGCCCTCGCTCCAAGGTGACAGTTCACCCCCTCTCCCGCTTGCCCCCGGACCTTTCCTGGGCCTCGGCAAGATCGCTGCCCTCGGCATCAAGATCAGCCGCCACCGCACCTACCACGGCCTCGCGCTCAACGTCTCGATGGACCTGGAACCCTTCTCCCGCATCAATCCTTGCGGCTATCCGGGCCTGGAAACCGTCGACCTTTCTACAATCGGCGTTCAAACAACCTGGGACGAAGCCGCGCAGGTGCTGGCCAGCAAGCTCGCCATCTACCTCGCGCCCTGAGCCCCACACACGATCCATGAGCACCCCCGAAGTCGTCCGCGACGCCCAAGGCCCCGCCACCTACAACCCGCTGGCCAAGCAGAAGGCCGCGGCCAAGCTCTCGCGCATCCCCGTGAAGGTGGTGCAGGGCGAGGTGCTCAAGAAGCCCGACTGGATTCGCGTCAAGGCCGGCAGCCCGAGCACCCGCTTCTACGAGATCAAGCAGATCCTGCGCGAAAGCAACCTGCACACGGTGTGCGAAGAGGCCTCCTGCCCCAACATCGGCGAGTGCTTCGGCAAGGGCACGGCCACCTTCATGATCATGGGCGACAAGTGCACGCGCCGGTGCCCCTTCTGCGACGTGGGCCACGGCCGGCCCGACCCGCTGGACCAGGACGAGCCGCTCAACCTCGCGAAGACCATCGCCAAGCTGCGCCTCAAGTACGTGGTGATCACCAGCGTGGACCGCGACGACCTGCGCGATGGCGGCAGCCAGCACTTCGTGGACTGCATCCGCAACATCCGCGAGCTCTCGCCGCAGACGCAGATCGAGATCCTGGTGCCCGACTTCCGCGGCCGCGACGACCGTGCGCTCGAGATCCTCAAGGCCGCGCCGCCGGACGTGATGAACCACAACCTCGAGACCGCGCCGCGCCTCTACAAGGAAGCGCGACCGGGCAGCGACTACCAGTTCAGCCTCAACCTGCTGAAGAAGTTCAAGGCCCTGCACCCGAAGGTGCCGACCAAGAGCGGCATCATGGTCGGGCTGGGCGAAAGCGACGAGGAGATCCTGCAGGTCATGCGCGACATGCGCGCGCACGACATCGACATGCTGACCATCGGCCAATACCTCGCGCCCAGCAGCAGCCACCTGCCCGTGCGCCGCTACGTGCATCCGGACACCTTCAAGATGTTCGAGGAAGAGGCCTACAAAATGGGCTTCAGCCACGCCGCCGTGGGCGCGATGGTGCGCAGCAGCTACCACGCCGACCAGCAGGCACACGCCGCCGGCGTCTAGCCTCGACCGGCAGCGCGCCTGGCGAGCTGGCCCGGCTGCCTCTTCGACGTCCTCGAGCACGCCGACCGAGCGGGTTGGCGTAAGGTCGAGTCCAGTCCGAATACTTTCCGTTTCATTCGGCCGAGGCCGAAGCGACGCCTCGCAACAGTCCCCGCGCACGTGTGAATTTGTGCCGAAAAACCAGCGTGCGCGTTGACAATGATGAATGTGATATTTTCACATTCTTAACATATAGTGACGTTTTGAAACGTCTCACCTGGGCACTCGAAAGGATCGGCCCGATGCCTCAATTTCGGCAACACCCCCATGCCTTGACGCGGGCAAGCCGACCCGCGCGCTGCAGCGGGCCACTGCAATCGCGCGGCTTCACCTTGATCGAACTGATGATCACGGTGGCGATCGTCGGAATCCTCGCGGCGATCGCTTATCCCTCGTACACCAGCTACATCGTTCGCTCGAACCGATCGGCCGCCCAGGGCTACATGCTCGAGCTCAGCAACTTGCAGCAGCGCTACCTGCTGGATGCGCGGACCTACGCGGCAAACCTCACTGCCTTGAATTCGTCCACGCCTTCGAACGTGTCTTCCAACTACAGCGTCGCGACGGCGCTCAAGACCGGAACGACATTGCCGGGATTCACGATCACCGCAACGCCGATCGGCAACCAGCTCGCCAGGGATGGCGCCTGCGGGACGCTGACGATCGACGAAGCGGGCGCCAAGACCGCGTCGGGCACCAGCGGGGCTCCAGGATGCTGGTAAGCCGCACGCAGCGCCGCGCTCGCGGCTTCACCCTGATCGAGCTGATCACCGTGATCACGGTGATGGGTGTCCTCGTCTCTGTTGCACTCCCGTCGTTTCGCGAGTTCGTCGCGAACCAGCGCATCCGAAACGTGTCCTTCGACTTGATGGCAGCGCTCACGCTCGCTCGAAGCGAAGCCGTGACCCGCAATCGCAGCATCGATCTGAAGAAGACGGGCACCGCCTGGAACGAGGGCTGGACCGTGAACGATGGCACCAACACTTTGCACAACCAGCAGGCCTCCACGAACCTCGCCATCAGCGACTCGAGCGGCCTTGGCGTCATCACCTACGGCAAGGATGGCCGCACCGTGACTGCGAGCACCCGGTTCACCATCACGCCTTCGACGACGATGTCAGGCGTCAGCTCGCGCTGCATCTCCATCGGGCTGAGCGGTCTTCCGAGCAGCAGCATGGGGGCGTGCTAGATGCCGGCGCGGATTCGGGCTCGCGCCCGCTACATCGCTCGCCAAGAGCATGGGATCGCGCTGATCGAAGTGCTGGTCACGCTCGTGATCCTCCTCTTCGGGCTGCTCGGCCTGGCGGGCGTGAGCAGCCGCGCCAACCTAGCCGAAATGGAGTCCTACCAGCGAATCCAGGCCCTGCAGCTCGTGCAGGACATGGCCGACCGACTGAACGCGAACCGCAAGGTCGCGAGCTGCTATTCGAACGGTGCCACGGGCTTGCAGTTGAACGCGAGCAGCACCAGCGTACCGGCCTGCACCGCCGGCAACGTGCAGCAGCAGACGCAGGCCGCGGCCGATCTCACGGCCTGGAAAGACATGCTCAAGGGACAGGCCGAAGCCCAGTCGGGTACCAAGCTCGGAGCCATGATCGGGGCAGTCGGCTGCGTGACCCTGGACGACGCGGCCAACAACATCTACCTGATCGCCGTGTCGTGGCAAGGCCTGCAAAAGACGGCCGCGCCGACCCTGATCGATGGCAGCACCGCCTTTCCGTGCGGCAGCGGCGCCTACGGCGACGAGAAATTGCATCGGGTCGTCGCGACCAAGGTGCGAATCGGAGCCCTGTCGTGAGAGCGCGCATCCTCCCCGGCCACCGGCGGCACAGCAGCGGCTTCACGCTGGTCGAACTGATGGTGGCCATCCTGTTGGGCCTGTTCCTGATCGTCGGCCTGATCAGCTTGCTGGTTTCCACGGTGACATCGCGCTCCGAGCTCGACAAGACCGGGCGACAGATCGAAAACGGCCGCTACGCACTCCAGGTGCTCAGCGAAGACATCCAGATGGCCGGCTTTGTGGGCGCGTCTGCGAGCACCGCGTTCGAAACCGTGGCGCCAACGCCTTGCCCCGCGAATGTCGCCGCCCTCGGCTACTTTGCAATGACGAGTCCTGGCACTTCGACCGTTCCTTTGCCGGTGCAGGGCCTGAGCAGTACGCCGAGTTGCATCAGCAACGTCATGGCCGGCACTGCCATGCTGGTGGTCACTCGCGTCAACACCAGCGTCGTGAGTCCTGCAGCGGCAGTCGCGGCCGAGGCCTACCTGCAGGTTTCCACCTGCGCCAACGACACGCTTCCCTTTGCTGCCGCCTCCGGGGCGTCTGCAGCGAGCTTTCCGCTGATGCAGAAGGACTGCCTCGCGAGCAAGCTCGCGCCGCTGCGCAAGATCGTGCAGCACGTGTACTTCGTGAGCACCTGCAACGTGTGCGGCACCGACACCGTTCCGACTCTCAAGATGGCCGAGTACCTGGGAGGCGAGATGAAGATCACTGCGCTGGTCGAAGGCATCGAGAACCTGCAGTTCGACTACGGGATCGACATGGACGCCAACGGCTCGCCGGACTGCTACACGAGCAATCCGGCCAGCCCGCCTGCATCGGAAATTGCCGTCGGGGTGTGCCCGCAAACCACGCCGCCCTACGACTGGACCGCGGCGATGACCAACTGGGCCAACGTGATGGCCATACGCATTCACGTACTGGCGCGCAACACCGAGACCAGCGCCACATGGACAGACGCCAGAACCTACGAGATGGGACTGGCCGTGCCGGCCGCGGGCCCCTTCAACGACCACATGAAGCGCCACGTCTACAGCACCGTAGCCCGCCTGTACAACAGCTCGGGGCAGAGAGAAACACCATGAACCGTCGCGGGCGCATCGGCGCGCAAGGCAAGCAGGCAGGCGCCACCTTGCTGATCTCGATGATCTTTCTGACGGTGATCACGCTCATCGTCGTTTCGTCGATCAGGGTCATCAATGTCAACACCAAGCTGGTCGGCAACATGCAGACGCAGAAGGAAGCCGGCGCGGCCGCGCAGCAGGCGGTCGAAAACACGATCAGCACCGACTTCACCTCGATGCCGACGCCCAGCACGACGGTGATAGACAGCGGCCAGTCGGGCTCGACCTATACCGTTGTCATGCCGGCGCCGCTTTGCAGCGGCGTCAAGCCGATCAAGTTGAGCGAGCTGGATGCCACCAACACGGACGACCAGCCCTGCTATGCCAGCGGCGCTTCGCAGAACACGGGCATCGTCGGCGCCGGCGCGAGCGGCAATTCGCTGTGCTCGAACTCCAACTGGGAAATCAATGCCACCGCCACGCCGCCTGCGAGCACGGAGCCGACCCCGACCCTGCACCAGGGCATCGCCGTGCGTGTAGCCGTCGGCGCGGCGTGTTGATCAATCAGGAGCAGGACCCATGCGCCCCTCACTCATTTCACAACTGGGCGCCTTGGCCCTGCTGACGCTGGCCAGCGCCGCGGTCAGGGCCGAGGACATCGACATCTACCAGGGCACGTCGAGCGGAGCCGCTCCGAACATGCTGATCATTCTCGACAATGCGGCGGCGGCAAGCGCGAGTTCGAGCTTCACGTGCCCCTCCTTGACGGTCAACGACCCGAGCAAGAACCTGGGCTTCGAACAGTGCGGCCTGTACAGCGCGGTCTCCGCCATCGGAACCAACAAGGCGCTCAACGGCAACATCAACCTGGGCTTGATGTACTTCCCGGGCGGCCCCACGGATGGCGGCACCTTTGTCATGCCTGCGGCATCGCCGGTCCCGAGTTCACTGCTTCTGATGGACGGCAGCGCCTCCGACAACACCAAGGGCGTCGGCAAGATGCTCAACCGCATCGGGGCGCTCAGCCTCAGCAAGGACAAGGGCAACAACAACCAGATCGCGCAGGCGATGCAGGAAGCCTGGGCCTTTTATCAGGGCAAGACCGGCTTGTCCGGCACCACCTACCCGGGTCTGGCGAACCAGCAGGCCTGCGGCAAGAACTTCGTTCTCTACATCACGCTCGCGACCAATAACCAAAAGCCCCAGGACGGCGGCAACTTGGGCGGCACGGCCCTGCAGAGCGCCGAAGCCTTGAGCGCACTGCCCACGCAATTGGCGCTGCCGAAATGGAAGTCGCCGCTTTCGCCCTACAGCACGGCCTCGAGCAAGTACCGCAACGACTATTCCGACGAATGGGCGAACTTCATGTACACGGGCAGCTCGGCCAATCTTGCAACGGCCTACCCGGGCATCACGACCTACACCATCATCCTCAGCGATGGCAGCAATCCCGACTACGAACAGCTGATGGTCAGCATGGCCAATCAGGGTGGTGGCAAGTATTTCATGGTCAAGCTCGGGGACGTCCAAGCCCTGATCGATGCGATCGGCCAGGTCTTCAACGAAGTGCAGGCCGTCAACAGCGTGTTCGCGGCGCCGGTGCTGCCGGTGAGCGCCAACACCCAGGGTACCTATCTCAACCAGATCTACATGGGCATGTTTCGCCCTGACGCCGACGTCAACCCGCGCTGGCTGGGCAACCTCAAGCAATACCAGTTCGGCGTCGACACCACCGACCCTTCGTCTCCGCAATTGTTCCTGGCCGATGCCTCGTGGGGCACCTACTCGGTCGGCACCAACGCCAACCGGGCACTGAGCGCAGCAGGCACCGGCTTCATCTCGCCCTCGGCCGTGAGCTTCTGGACTTCCAAGGCCGTCGCTTCCTTGCCCGACTCCAATGGCGGCTTCTGGCTCAACGCCTTCAAGGCGCAGGGCGCCAGCGACGGCTACGACTGGGCGGATGGACAAGTCGTGGAGAAGGGTGGCGTCGGGCAGCAGATCCGGCTCAAGTACCTGACCGACAGCTATCCCGCCAGCTCGGCAGTCACCACGGCCGCCACCACGCGCAATGTCTACACCTGCATCGGAAGCAGTTGCAGCGCCAACGCGGCCTTGAGCACGATGCCCTTTTCCGTGGGCAACACGAATCTCACGTCGACGGCACTGGGCATCACCGCGAGCACGGTGACGGCCGCCAACCTCATCAATTGGGCACGCGGAGACGACACCTACGCGGCCGGCGACGCCGCAGCGGGCCGCGAATCGAGCAGCCCTCCCGACGCCAGCATCACGATCCGCGGCTCGGTCCACGGCGATGTCCTGCACTCCCGCCCCGCGGTGATCAACTACGGCGGCAGCACCGGCGTGGTGGTGTTCTATGGCGCCAACGACGGCATGTTCCGCGCCGTCAACGGCAACCAGCCGAACAACCCCACCGACAGCAGCAAGCCCATGGGCAACTGCACGGTGTCGTCGACTTGCGCGCTCACGATGAAGGACGCCACCGGCGCCACCACCAACGTTCCACCGGGCGGCGAATTGTGGAGCTTCGTGCCGCCGGAGTTCTACCCGGGCCTGCAGCGGCTCTACCAAAACAGTCCGAGCCTGAAACTGGGCACCCTGGCCACCGGCAGCGCGAAGAACTACTTCTTCGACGGCGCGCCCAGCGTCTACCAGAACAGCGCCACCGGCAAGGCCTACATCTTCCTCTCGGCCCGGCGCGGCGGCCGCCTGCTCTACGCCCTCGACGTGAGCGATCCGACCAACCCCAAGTTCATGTGGAAGCGCAGCAATGCCGACACCGGCTTCGCCGAACTCGGGCAGACATGGTCGCAGCCGAAGGTGGCGATGATCAAGGGCCATGCGAACCCGGTGCTGATCTTCGGCGCCGGCTACGACACCAGCGAGGATGTCGAGCCGCCGAACACCGACACGATGGGCCGCGGGATCTTCATCGTCGACGCGGTCACCGGCAACGTGCTGTGGCAGGCCGGCCCGGGCGGCACAGGCAGCAGCTGCACGGGCAATCCGTGCAAGCTGGCAGAAATGACTTATTCGATCCCGGCCGACATCACGCTGGTGGATCGCGACTTCGACGGCAACATCGACCGGCTCTACGCAGCCGATACCGGGGGCAACATCTGGCGCGTGGACCTTCAGCCCACCGGCAGCGGCGACCTGAGCACCTGGCAGGCCACGCAGGTTGCTGCCCTGGGCGGAAGCGGTGCCACCAAGCGCAAGTTCTTCTATCCCCCGGACGTCGTGCTGACGAAGACCTACGACGTGGTGCTGGACATCACAGGCGATCGGGAGCACCCGCTGCTGACCCATCAGGCCAACGGTATCGTGAACCGCTTCTACATGATCAAGGACACCAAGGTCGGCATGAGCGCGAGCGGCTGGACGACGGTGCGCGATGATACGAGCAGCAGCGCCGACATCGCGCCGACGGCGCTCTTCAAGGCCACCAACACGATCCCCTACGACGGCTCGCTGAGCGGCTTCTTCGTCACCCTGGCCGGTGCCGGAGAAAAAGGCGTGAACGCACCGACCACCGTCGGCGGCCTGGTCTACTTCGGCACCAATCAACCGATCATCCCCAGCAGCAACACCTGCCAAGCCAATCTCGGCACGGCGCGCAGCTATGCGGTGAACTTCCTCACCGGCGCTTCGACCTTCCGTCTGCTTGACGGCGGCGGCCTGGCGCCTTCGCCCGTGTTCGGCATCGTCACGGTCAACGTCGGCGGCACGGAGCGCAAGCTGCCCTTCCTGATCGGCGGCGCCGGCGGTTCCGGCGCCGACGGCAAGTCCGGCCTCGGGGCGCAGAAGCCGGTCATCCCCGTCAAGAACGTGCGCAAGAGAACCTACTGGTACCGCGAGACCGATCGCTGAGAGAAGAGACCGAAGCCGGACTTCGGTATCCTGCGCGCATGACCGACTTCAAAGCGGCGTTGGACCGCGACTTCGGCGTGATCGCCGACCTGGTTCGCTTGCATGCGCATGAATCACCCGAACGGCCCGCCCTGGTCGATCCGGCACGCACACTGGGCTACGGCGACCTCGATGCTCTCATGGACCGCATCGCTGCGAGCCTGCAGCGCGACGGCCTGGGCGCCGGAGATGCGATCGCGATCTGCGCCGCATCGAGCGCGAACTACGCGGCCGTATTCCTCGGCGCCCTGCGCGCCGGCATCGCCGTCGCGCCGCTGGCCCCGGGCTCCGCGCCCGCCAGCCTGGCGCGGATGATCGAAGACGCCGAAGCGCGCGTCCTGTTCGTCGATGCGGCCGCGGCCGATGTCATCGGCGCGCCGGCCGATGGCGCCATCCCGCGCGTTGCGCTCGACGGCTCCGCGGCCGGGCAGGCTTTCGAGGCCTGGCTGGCGCCGGCGGGAGCGCGTCCGCAAGCGGTCGCGCCGCAGCCGGCCTGGCCCTTCAACATCATCTATTCCTCGGGCACCACGGGCGAGCCCAAGGGCATCGTGCAGGGCCACCGCATGCGCTGGGCCCATGTGCTGCGCGGCGCGAAGTACGCGTACGGTCCCGATACCGTCACGCTGCTGTCGACGCCGCTGTACTCCAACACGACGCTGGTGGTCTTCTTCCCCACGCTGGCCTACGGCGGTTGCGTGGTGCTGATGCCGAAGTTCGACGCTGCCGGCTACCTGAAGCTCGCCGAGCGGCACCGCGTCACTCACACGATGCTGGTGCCGGTGCAGTACCAGCGCCTGATGGCGCATCCGGATTTCGACCGGTACGACCTCTCCAGCTTCCGCTTCAAGTTCAGCACCAGCGCCCCCTTCGGCGCCGCGCTCAAGGCGGACGTGCTGAAGCGCTGGCCCGGTGGCCTGGTCGAGTTCTATGGCATGACCGAGGGCGGCGGCACCTGCATCCTGGAAGCGCATCTGCATCCCGGCAAGCTGCACACGGTGGGCCAGCCGGCCGAGGGCAGCGACATCCGGCTGATCGACGAAGCCGGCCGCGAGGTCGCGCGCGGCGAGGCCGGCGAGGTGGTGGGCCACTCGGCCGGGATGATGGTCGGCTATCACCGCCATCCTGAGAAGACGCGAGAGGCGGAGTGGTTCGACCCGGCGGGCAAGCGCTTCATTCGCACCGGCGACATCGGCCGCTTCGACGAGGAGGGCTTCCTCACCCTGTTCGATCGCAAGAAGGACATGATCATCAGCGGCGGCTTCAACATCTATCCGAGCGACCTCGAAGCCGTGCTGCGCGGCCACGCCGCAGTGGCCGAGGCCGCGGTGGTGGGCGTTCCCTCCGAGCAATGGGGCGAGACGCCGGTGGCCTTCGTGGTGCGGCGCGCCGGCAACGACATCTCGGGCGAGGCGCTGCTGCAATGGGCCAATGCCCAGCTCGGTAAGACGCAGCGGCTGGCCCGCCTGCACCTGATCGACGAGCTCCCGCGCAGCGCGATCGGCAAGGTGCTCAAGCGCGAGCTGCGTGAACGCGACGCGCGCTGAAGCCGGAGGCCAACCGGTCACGGCCGAGCACGGCGGCGGCCACGGACTCCTCTGGGTGCTGCTGGCAGTGGCCGCGGTCTTTGCCCTCGTGCGCCCGCGCGCGCCGCTGGAGTACCTGAACCTGGTCGACTGGCAGACGCTGGGCGCGCTGGCCGGCCTGCTCGCCATCACGCAGGGGGTCGAGCGCAGCGGCATGCTGCAGTCGGTCGCCGCGCGTCTGCTTGCGCGCACCACCGAGCTGCGTCACCTGGTCTTCTTCCTCGTGGCGAGCGCCGCGGGGCTCTCGGCCCTGGTGACCAACGACGTCAGCCTGTTCCTGCTGGTGCCGCTCACCCGCGTGCTGGCGGCGCAGGCTCACCTGCCGCTGGCGCGGCTGGTGGTGCTGGAGGCGCTGGCCGTGAATGCAGGATCGGCCCTCACGCCGATCGGCAATCCCCAGAACCTGTACCTCTGGCACCGCTCGGGCGAGAGCTTTGCAGGCTTCATGGGCATGATGGCGCCCACCGTGGCCGTGATGCTGTTCTGGCTCTTCGCCGCAGTGCGCTTCCTGGTGCCGCGCGTGGAGATCCAGCTCAAGCCCGCGGGCGATGCGGCGCCCGTGCAGCCGCGCTTGCTGGCGCTGTCGGCCCTGCTCTTCGTTGCCTTCGTGATCGCGCTCGACCAGCGCTGGCTGGGGGCCGGCCTCGGCCTGGTGTTCGGCGCCTTCCTGCTGCTTCGCCCGCGCGTGCTGCTGGGCATCGATTGGGCACTGCTCGCGGTGATCGCGCTGATGTTCGTGGACCTGCGGCAGCTGGCCGAGCTGCCGGCCATCGCCACGCTGCTGCAGCAGTGGCCGATCGGCGGCGGCTGGCGCGCCTACCTGGCCGCCATCGCCGTCTCGCAGTTCATCAGCAATGTGCCGGCGGCCATCCTGCTCGACCGCTACGTGCACGACCTGCCCGCACTCGCCGCGGGCGTCAGCGTGGGCGGCTTCGGCTGCGTGCTGGGTTCGCTGGCCAACCTGATCGCGCTGCGGCTCGCGAAGGTGCAGCACGGGCTGCGGGAATTCCATCGGATCGGCATTCCTTTTCTCGTGGTCTGCGCCGCCTCCGCGCTGCTGCTGCGGCTCGGGTGACAGGCGGCCTGGGCGGCGGAGAATGTCCCATCGCCGGTTCGGGCACCGGCCGCACGAGGACGCACCTGCGTTGCGCGGCGAGCGCGCCGCTTAAGCTCGCGCACCATGTCCTCCACCTTGTATGCCCTCGCCGCCATCGCTCTCTGGGCCACGCTCGCCTCGCTGGGCACCGCGCTCTCGCATCTGCCGCCCTTTCTGCTGACCGGGCTCGCGCTGATCATCGGCAGCGTTATGAGCTGGCCGCGGGTGCTGCACAACCGCCAGGCCTGGGCCGTGCCGGGGCGCACGCTGGCCTTGGGGGTGTATGGCCTGTTCGGCTTTCACTTCCTGCTCTTCATCGCGCTGCGGCACGCGCCGCCGGTGGAGGCCAACCTGGTCAACTACCTCTGGCCGCTGCTGATGGTGGTGCTGGCGCCGCTGCTGCTGCCAGGGATGTGGCTGCGCCCAATGCACGTCGCGGCCGCGCTGCTGGGCTTCGCGGGCGCGGCGATCGCGATCCTCGGTGCGCGGGGCGCCGCATCGGCTGCGGCGGAGGTCGGCTACTGGGGCTTTCTGCCCGCGCTGGGCTCGGCTTTCATCTGGGCCAGCTATTCGCTGTGGACGAAGCGCGTGGCCGCCTTCCCGACCACGGCCATCGGCTTGTTCGGCCTGGTGTCGGGCGTGCTCGCGCTCCTCTGCCATGCCCTGCTGGAACCGCAGGCCTCGCTGTCGTCGCGCGACTGGCTGCTGGTCGCGCTGTGCGGACTGGGCCCGCTGGGCGCGGCCTTCTTCTTCTGGGACATGGCGCTCAAGCGAGGCGATGCGCGGCAGATCGGCATCCTGAGCTACATCACGCCGCTGGCTTCGACGGCGCTGCTGATGCTGGTCACGCGGCGGCCTCTGAGCTGGACCATCGCGCTGGCCGCGTTCCTGATCCTGTCGGCCGCGGTGATGGGGTCTCGAATACGGGCTTGAGGCGTCAGTCGCGGAACGGATTCGCGATCCTCAGGCGTCCGTCCATGCGCAAGCCGGCGTGCATGTCCTCGGAATACAGGACTTCGCAGCCAGCATCCAGCGCTGAAGCCACGATCATCGCGTCGTAGAGCGACAGCTGATAACGCTCGGCCAGCGCACGCCCGCGCTCGTGGATTTCCAAAGTCAAGGGCCGGACCGGACAAAGCCCGACCACCAAATCGACGAAATCGTGGACCTCGTCCCAGGGCATGGACAGCTTGCGCCGGGCCACGTTGGTCAGCTCGTTGAGCACCTGCACGCTAAGGATGCAGTTCAGCCGGAGAATTTCCTCTGCACGGCCGGCCTTGGCCTCATCCTTGGAAAGCAGATAGAGCAGGACGTTGGTATCGACGAAGACGCTAGCGCCCATTGGCTTCGTTCCGATCGAACTTGAAGTTCTCCGGAAGTCGGCCTCGGTACTCACGCAATGCGGCCAGGATGTCGTTCTTGCCGGGCTTCCTGCTGATCGTGAACTCGCGGCGGCCATGCACGCTCAGTTGAACGTCATCGCCTTCGGCCAGCTCCAGATCCTTGACCATCGCGGCCGGCAGGCGGATGGCCAGGCTGTTGCCCCATCTCGAAATTTGCATGCGCTGAGCTCCTTTGGATATACAAAACAGAATGTATATCCATCCCTCGAAGCGGGCAAGCCTACTCGTCCGCGACCTTGAGCACCAGCTTCCCGAAGTTCTGCCCCGTGAACAGCCGCGTCAGCGCCTCGGGGAAGGTCTCGATGCCCTCGACCACGTCCTCGCGGCTCTTCATGCGGCCGTCCTTCAGGTAGGCGGCCATCTCGGCCACGGCGACGTGGTAGCGGTCGGCATAGTCGAACACCACCATGCCCTGCATGCGCGCGCGGTTGACCAGCAGGCTCAGGTAGTTCTTCGGGCCCTGCGCGGGAGCGCTGTTGGCATTGTTGTACTGGCTGATGGCGCCGCAGATGATGATGCGCGCGCCGCGTGCCAGCCGCGCCAGCGCGGCATCGAGGATCTCCCCGCCGACGTTGTCGAAGTAGATGTCTATGCCCTTCGGGCAGTGAGTCTTCAGGCCGTCGCGCACAGCCGAGGGACCGGCCTTGTAGTCGATGCAGGCGTCGAAGCCGAGCTCCTTCACCACCCAGTCGCACTTCTCCTGGCCGCCGGCGATGCCGATCGCGCGGCAGCCCTTGATCTTCGCCAGCTGGCCCACCGTCTGCCCGACCGCGCCGGCAGCGCCCGAGACCACCACGGTCTCGCCCGGCTTGGGCTCGCCGATGTCCATCAGTCCGAAGTAGCCGGTCATGCCCGGCATGCCGAGCACGTTGAGCCACTGGGTGATGGAGCCGGCGCGCAGGTCGATCTTGACGAGCCCGTTGCGCTTGATCTCTTCCTGCGGGATCAGGATGTACTCCTGGACGCCCAGCGTGCCGTAGACGGTGTCGCCGACCGCAAAGGCCGGGTTGCGCGAAGCGAGAACGCGGCCGACGCCGCCGGCGCGCATGACGGCACCGATCTCGACCGGCGGGATGTAGCTCTTGCCCTCGTTCATCCAGCCGCGCATGGCCGGATCGAGAGAGAGCGACAGGGTCTTGACCAGGACGCCGCCCTCGGCCGGTTCGCCGACCGGCTCGGTAGTGAACTGCCAGTTGTCGCGGGTGGCCGCGCCTTCGGGGCGCTTGGCGAGGCGGACCTGGCGATTGCTGAGGGTGCTGCTCATGGGAATCTCTCCTGCCTTGGATGTACGGGGGAGGCATCGTAGCCCCGGGCGGAAGGCGCGCGCGTAGCCAAGGCGACAGCTCGCAAGGGGAGGTGCCGCGGGGCGGCCTGGTCCCGAGAAGTCAGGCGCCCGGCAGCCTGGCGCTGACCGCCAGACCGGGCTGAGCATTGCGCACCGCGAGCGTGCCGCCGTGCGCCTCGGCCACCAGGCGGCAGAGGTACATGCCCAGTCCGACCCCGCCGGTGGCGCGCTGGCGTGCGCTATCGGTGCGGTAGAAGGGTTCGGTCAAACGCTCCAGCTGGACGGCATCCACGCCGGGGCCGAAGTCGCGCACCTCTAGCTCGATGCCACCCTGCTCCGCGGCACGCAGCGCAAGGCGCGGAGGCTGGGGCACGTCGCCGCCGTAGCGCAGCGCGTTCTCGAGCAGGTTGCGCACCAGCAGGCGCATGCGCAGACGGTCCAGCGCCAACATGGGCAGGCCCGCGGCGATGTCGAGCGCGACGCGCCCGCCCTCCGGATGCTCCGCCACCACGTCGCGCACCAGCGCCGCCAGGTCGACCGGCTCGCGCTGCAGGGCCGCATGCGGGCTGGCGAGGCGCTCGCTTTCGAGCAGGTCGCTGATCAGGTCGCGCATCTCGGCCAGGTCCCGCAGGAGCGCGGCGCGTTCGGCCTCGCACTCGGGCGTGGCCGGCAGCAGCTCGGCGTTGAGACGGGCGCGCGTGAGCGGCGAACGCAGCTCGTGGCTCAGCGCGAGCAGCAGCGCGCGCTTGGCGTCGAGCATGCCCTGGATGTCGTGCGCCATGGTGTTGATGCGCAGCGCCAGGTCGCCCAGTTCGTCGCGACGGCGCAGCGGGATCGGCTGGTCGAAGGCGCCGCGCCCGAAGCGCTCGGCGCCATCACGGATGTCGTCGAGCGGGCGCAACAGGCGGCGCACGTAGGCGTAGGCGATCACGATCAGCGCCAGCAGCAGCGCCAGCGTGATCCAGCCGATGCCGTGCGGCTCGCGCTGCCACGGCAGGGTGCCGAGGCCGAAGGTCACGCGATGGCCGTCGGCGGTGCTGCGCGTGAGCCAGTCGCCGTTTCGGGGACCGTGGCTGCGCCAGCGGCGCTGCGGGTGCGAGTCCCAGTTGACCGCCGGGCCCTCGATGCGGATCGAGATCGGCAGCCGCGTGACCAATGCTTCGGCGCGCGCGACGTCGGGCGGGGTGCCGAGCTCGGCCACCAGGCGGTCCATGTAATCGCCCACCAGCGGCTGCGCCGCCTCGCGCCAGCCGGTGGAGAAGGCGCGCTGCATGCCGCCGAGGAACACCGCCGCCATCGTCATGGCGAGCAGCACGAAGACGGTGATCAGCCGCAGGCGCAGCGAATGCCGCCAGCGGTGGCGCCAGCGGCGGTGCGGGTGCCGGCGAGGCGGATTCACGGATCGCTCTTGCCGACCGCGAGCATGTAGCCCGCGTTGCGCAGCGTCTTGATGCAATCCAGCGGCTCCAGCTTCTTGCGCAGACGGCTCACGACGATGTCGACGGCGCGGGTGTAGAGCTCGGCCTCGTGGCCGCGCAGGCGGTTCAGGATGTCGTCGCGGCTCCAGACCTTGCCGGGCGGGTCGGCCAGCAGCGCCAGCAGCTCGAACTCGGTGCCGGTGAGCTCCACGCGCTCGCCCTGGCGCAGCACCTCGCGCCGGTCGAGGTCGATCGAGAGGCCCTCGAACACCCGGCGCTGCGCGGGCGCCGCGGCCGGTACGGCGCGCTGGCGGCGCAGGATGGTCTGCACCCGGGCCACCAGCTCGCGCGGCTCGAAGGGCTTGGGCAGGTAGTCGTCGGCGCCGAGCTCGAGGCCGACCACCCTGTCCATCACGTCGCCGCGCGCGGTCAGCATCACGATCGGGATGTCGCTCTCCTTGCGGATCTCTCGGCACAGCGCGAAGCCGTCCATCTCGGGCAGCATCACGTCGAGGATGGCGGCGTCGTAGGCCTGGGCGCGCAGCTTGGCCAGGCCCTCGCTCGGGCGCTGCGCGCTCTCCAGCACGCAGTCGAAGCGCGCGAAGTAGCTCGCCAGCGGCGCGGCCAGGTGCTCGTCGTCGTCGATCAGCAGGATGCGGGGCATGCGAGTGCGATTGTGCCTACCGGCGAAGAGCAGGCCGGTGATCAGGCCGGCGGCCATCGCAGCGCGACGAATCGCCGACGGGTCGGCGGGACGGCCTGGTCGTGGGGCGCGGGCCTCACCATGGATCGGCGCGGCCGATGCGGCCGAGATGGGTGGCGCCGAACTCGCTGGCGTACTTGAGGCCATAGCCCAGGGCGCGATCGAGACCGATGTGCGCGCTCCAGATCAGCCCCAGGGCCAGTGCGGCCGGCATGTCCCCGGCCAGGCCCAGTCCCACCAAGGCGATCGGACCGATGTACGAATGCGCCGCGTTGTAGGCGATGGCGCCCACGCGCGGCCCGCCCAGATAGCCAAGGAAGCTCAGATCGGGCAGCAGGATCAGCATGGCGAAGGCGCCCCAGCTCGCGCCCAGGTGCACGTAGGCGGCCACCGCCGCTGCGAGAACCGCCAGTCCCTCGAGGCGCAACAGGATGCGCACGCCGCCCAGGGTGGCGCCGGGCAGTGCGTTCCGGGCGCCGCCGGGCGCCGGCCGCGCCCACGGCGGATTCAGGACCTTCGCGGCCGGCAGCCGCGGTGCGGAGAGATCAGCCATGACGATGCCAGCGGCGTCCGCGGTCCATGAACTCGCGCACCTTCTGCTGCTGCGCCGGGTTCAGGTTGTCGAAGAAGTCGGCCGCGGCCGCGATCACCTCGGGGCTGCCGGACTGGATCGCAGCCGTCTTGTCTGCCACCAGCTTCTTCGCGCGCTCCTGGTCGAGCTTGGCGCCGGCGAACAGGGCCCGGAATTCGGCGCGAGGGTCGCCGCCGCCGCGCAGCGCCTGGCGCTGGGCCTGGATCTTCTCGGCCAGGACGTTGAGCTTCTGCTTCTGGGTGGCATCGAGCTCGAGCCTGCTGCCAACGCGCTCCACCATGCGGGCGCGGAATTCGGCGCGATCCTGCTCGGAGCCGCCGCCCCAGCCGTGGCGATAGCTGGAGCATCCGGCCAGGCTGCCGGCGACCAGCGCCGCGCCGGCAAGGCCGAAAAGGGAACGTTTGAACCAGGGTTTCATGGGAGTCTTCCTTGCAGTGCGATCGGGATCGATCAGGAAGACTCGATGGTGCGAGCGGACGGCCGCGAAGTCCTTTCGCGGCAGTTTCGGCGTGTTTCGTTTTATTGCGGCGCGGCCGCGGGTGCCAGCAGGCTGCCCGGGTCCTCGGCCTCGAGCACTTGCTGCGTCCAGGCCTCCAGCTTGCTCGTGTCGGCGCGCAGCACCTCCTGCTTGACCGCCAGGATCTGCGAGGGGTGCATCGAGAAGCTGCGCAGGCCCATGCCCAGCAGCAGCCGCGTGAAAGCGACGTCGCCGGCCATCTCGCCGCACACGCTCACGCCCTTGCCCTGGCGCCGGCACTCGGCGATGGTCTCCGCCACCAGGCGCAGCACGGCCGGATGGGCCGGGTCGTAGAGATGGGCCACCGATTCGTCCGCGCGGTCGATGGCCAGGGTGTACTGGATCAGGTCGTTGGTGCCGATCGACAGGAAGTCGAAATGCTTGAGGAAGATCTTGAGCGTGAGCGCCGCGGCCGGCACTTCGATCATCGCGCCCAGCTTGACCTTGCCGTGCACGACCCCGCGGTTGTCGAGCTCGGCACGGGCGAAGTCGATCAACGCCAGCGTCTGGCGGATCTCGCTGGCGTGCGCGAGCATGGGGATCAGCATCAGGATCTCGCCATGCGCCGCCGCCCGCAGGATGGCGCGGATCTGGGTCAGGAACATCGCCGGGTCGGCCAGGCTCCAGCGGATGGCGCGCAGCCCGAGCGCCGGGTTGAGGTGGGCCTCGTCGTCGCGCACCGCGCGGCCGTCCAGCGGCTTGTCGGCGCCGACGTCGATGGTGCGGATGGTGACCGGCATGCCCTGCATGCCCTCGATCGCGCGCCGGTAGGCCTGGTACTGCTCTTCCTCGTCCGGCAGGCGGTTCAGGTGCTGGGCCTCGCGGCCCATGAACAGGAACTCGCTGCGGAACAGGCCGACGCCGACCGCACCGGCCTTGACGGCGCCCAACGTGTCCTCCGGCATCTCGATGTTGGCCAGCAGGTCGACCTTCTGGCCGTCGAGCGTGACGGCCGGCTTGTGGCGCAGCCGCGCCAAGCGCCCACGCTCCAAATCGCCCTGGCGTTGCTTGAAGCCGTAGTCGGCAAGGATGATGGGCGAGGGATCGACGATCACCACGCCGGCATCGCCGTCGATGATGACCCAGTCGTCTTGCCGCACCAGCTGGCTGGCGCTGCGCGCGCCGACCACGGCCGGGATGTCCATGCTGCGCGCGACGATCGCGGTGTGCGAGGTGCGTCCACCCACGTCGGTGACGAAGCCGGCGAAGACGCTCTTCTTGAACTGCAGCATGTCGGCCGGCGAGAGGTCGTGGGCGATCAGCACCAGCGGGGCGTCGATGGCATCGCCGGCGGTGGGGTCGCTGTCCTCGTCCTCGGCGGTGCGCTTGCGCCGCGGCGGCGTGGGCGCCAAGACTGCAGCGGTGCCCTTCATGCGGTGCAGCAGACGCTCGACCACCTGCTCCAGGTCGGCCTTGCGCTCGCGCAGGTACTCGTCCTCCATCTCGTCGAACTGGCGCGCGACCACCTCCAGCTGGGTGGTCAGCGCCCATTCGGCGTTGTAGAGGCGCTCGACGATCCAGTGCTTGACGCCGCCGGTGAGCACCTCGTCCTGCAGCAGCATCAGGTGCACCTCCAGCAGCGCGGCGAGCTCGTGCGGTGCGTCGTTGGGGCCCATCAACGCCACGCTGGCCTGTAGCTTCTGCAGTTCCTCGGCGACCGCGTTGCGCGCGATGCGCACGCGGTCGATCTCGGTTTGGACCTCTTCCGGCTTGATGAAGTAGTGGGCCACGTCGAGGCGGCTCGAGACCACGAGCACCGCACGTCCGATCGCGATGCCACGGGCGACGGGCAGCCCATGGACGGCAAAGGTCATTCGCCTTCTCCGAACTTGTCGTTCATCAATGCGACGATGGCGTCGAGCGCCTCCTGCTCCTGTTCACCATCCGTCTCGAGGTCCACCGTCACCCCGATGCCCGCGGCCAGCATCATCACGCCCATGATGCTCTTGGCATTGACGCGGCGGTCTCCGCGCGCCAGCCAGACCTCGCATGGATAACTGCCCGCGAGCTTGGTGAGTTTGGCCGAGGCCCGCGCGTGCAGGCCCAGCTTATTGCTGATGGTCACGGATGTCTTGATCACTGTGCTTTCTTCTTGCCTGATTCTGGGGTGCCGCCACCGCCACCTGCATCACGCCCGCGGTGCCGCCGGTGAGCGCGCGCTGCACCAGCGTTTCCAACGGTTCATTGCGGTAGCTTACGGCACGCAGCAGCATCGGCAGATTGACGCCGGCCACCAGCCGCGAACGGACGCCGTCGACCAGCTTCTGCGCCACGTTGCAAGGAGTGGCGCCGAACACGTCGGCCAGCACCAGCACCTGCGAGCGCGGCGTGCGCTGCAGCTGCGCCAGGGTGATGCGCGCCGCCGCCAGGGTTTCGTCGGGCGACACGTTGGGCAGCACGTCCAGCGCTGCGATCGAGGACTCGCTGTCGGGAAACACATGCAGCGCGCACTGCCGCAGCGCCTGGGCGAGCGGCGAGTGGGCGACGATGAAAATGCTGTTCATGCGGGTCGGAAGCGGGTTCGCCGATTATGCGGGGACGTCCAGAGGAAGTAGAAATAAGATAACAAACAGCATCCCAGGAACAGCCCCAGCGCGCCGCGGAAAGCGCCCGGCGCATCGAATCCTTCACGACCGAGAAGGTCGACCAGCAGCCCGAGGCACAGCGGACGACGAAAACGCCGAGAAACACCACCAAGTTGTACGCCGAGAGGGCCCGGCCAGCCAGTGCCGGGGCAGCGCCATGGCGACGGCGGGCTGCGCGAGGGCGACGACGGCGGAGCCGCACAGAAAGACCATCCGGGCCAGCGTGCCCGCGGCCGGTTCGGCATCCAGGAGTTGGCGCGCAATTGCATCGGCGGGCGAACCAGCGCCGATAGCCGGTCAGGGGCGCCATCAGGGATTCGCCCAGGGACCGGCCGGGCGGTGGCTCATGGCAGCCGCAACCCCTCGAAGAAGACGCCCGGTGCCTCGGCCGACGCGGGGCGGCCCAGCACGGTCGCCTGGTAGAGCACCGTCTTGCCGCCCCGCTGCTGGGCGAACCAGAGCATGTGGGCGGATGTCGGTCCGCCGGCGCCCTGCTGCGGCACCTCGAAGCGCACGGGCGCCGGGGAGCCTGCGGCCCGGGGAACCGTGGCGGGCGTCTCGACGATTGCCGCGCCGGCCAGTTGGCTCCGGGTGGCGGCGCGCCAGGCACGCATCCACGCGTCGGCCTGGGCCGCGTCCTCGGCGGTGGCATGGGCCACTGCGAAGGTGGCACCGCCGGCCTCGCAGCCGGTCAGGTCCACTTCCACTGACGCGCTGCCGTTGCCGGTGCCCAGGGGCAGGTTGCGCGTGGCGTGATCGGGCTTGCAGGGCAGCAGCGCGACCAGTCCGTCATCTGCGATCGGAACTTCGCGCCAGTTGAAGACAGGACTGCAAGCGCCGAGGGTCGCGGTGAGGAGAATGAGCGGCGCCCATCGAGGACGGAACGAAAGGGGCATCGGAGGCGATTATC
>Ga0075370_10000141_pt1 | contig 24359 bp, 25 predicted proteins | sample EndMethybrTD3035_FD_71398 | JGI IMG/M metagenome (GOLD analysis project Ga0075370, IMG submission 71398) | Populus endosphere microbial communities from Tennessee, USA - Endosphere MetaG P. TD hybrid TD303-5 | ecosystem: Host-associated > Plants > Roots > Endosphere | place: USA: Tennessee... | reverse complement strand
CTCGACTCCTGCCTGCGAGGCCGTCGCCTGAGCCTGCGCCAGTTCGGCAGCGCGCGCGGCGGATTCTGCCTTCTCCAGCGATGTGGCAGCTGCGGGCCGGGCCGCTTCGTCCGCCGCGCGTCTGGCTTCGCTTTCCGCAAGCTCGCGTTCCAGGCGGGTGAGCGCTTCCGCCGCATCGCGGGTCAGGCGATCGGCATCGCCGCGATCTTCCTCCAGCCGCATGTGCTGGCGATCGAGGTCTGCAAGCCGCTGCTCGGCAGCTTCCAGCTGTCTGGTAAGCGCGGCCATGCGGTGGCCTTGGGCGCTGGCATCGTCGCGCCGGTCCGCCAGTGTATCGCGCGCTTCGGCGAGTGCCTGCGCCGCTGCATGTTGCGCATCCTGCGCGGCTTTGGTCTGGTTCTGCGCGGCGCTGACGCGGTCTTCGGCTTCGCGCGCTTCCCCGCGGGCTGCTTCGGCGGCTGCGGCCGCATCGCGCCAGCGGGCATAGATCAGCCGGGCCTCGGCGTGCCGGATCTTGTCCGAAAGCGCGGTGTAGCGTTCGGCTGCGCGGGCTTGTCGGCGCAGAGATGCGATCTGCGTATCGAGCTGACCCATGATGTCATCGAGCCGGGCGAGGTTGGCCTCAGTCGCCCGCAACTTCTGTTCGGCATCCTTGCGGCGCACATGCAGCCCGGCAATTCCCGCTGCTTCCTCAAGCATTTGCCTGCGCTCGGCAGGCTTGGCGGCAATGACAGCGGCAATCCGGCCCTGGCTGACGAGCGCGGGCGAGTGAGCGCCCGTGGCCGCATCGGCAAAAACCAGCGCCACGTCTTTTGCGCGGACATCGCGCCCATTGACCCGGTAAGCGCTGCCCGCGCCGCGTTCGATACGGCGTACGACTTCTAGCTCGGTGTCATTGTCGCCCGCGCCGCCTCCCGAAACTTCGGCATGCAGGACCACTTCGGCGAAATCGCGTGCCGGGCGCTGGGCGGTGCCGGCAAAAATGACGTCTTCCATGCCGCCGCCGCGCAGGCTCTTGGCGCTTGCTTCGCCCATCACCCAGCGGATGGCTTCGAGAAGATTGGACTTGCCGCAGCCGTTAGGCCCGACAACGCCGGTAAGGCCCGGCTCAATGCGCAGTTCGGCAGGCTCGACAAAGCTCTTGAAACCGCTGAGCTTGAGCCGCTTGATGCGCATGGCCGTTACGCTTTGCCTCGCGGCTTCATCGCCGGGCTCCTACCGCGCGCCGAGAGTCTGTAATTTGGTGCGCAATTCTTCCCAGCCCATCGAACCGATCGAGCTGCCATTGATCAGGAAAGTCGGCGTGCCTTCAATCTTGAATTCCTCGCCCTGTTGCTGGGTCCGCTTGGCCAATGCCTCGGCCTCGGCATTGTTGGTGAGGCAGGCACTCGCCTGGTCCTTGGCTATGCCGCGCGCGGCGAAGAATTCTGTCAGCCCGGTCAATTCGGCCAAAGCCGCATAACGCTTGGCATCGGGCTGGTTCATCGCCGCGTTATAGGCGGGCTCGCCTGCGGCCTGCGCTTTCTGGAACATTGCGGGCTGGTTGGCAAAAGTCTGCTCGATAAGGGCAAAAAAGCTTTCAGGCGCGCCGCAGCGGGCGAGCAGGGCCGCCGCAAGGTCCATCGGATCACGCACGAAATTGCGGAACTCATAGCTCACGCGGCCCGAGGCAATGAATTCATCCCTCAGCGGCGCCGATGACTTCTCGGAGAATTCGGCGCAGTGCGAGCAAGTGAGTGAGCCATATTCCACCAGCTTGATTGGCGCGGCGGGGTTGCCCATCAGATAGCCGCCTTCCGGGGTCCTGGTCACCTGATCGGCCCAAGCCTTGCCCGCAGGCGGGGCGATCTTGGCAATCGGCTGACCGGACAGGCCTGTCTTGTCTTCCGATCCCTTGCTGCAACCCGCAAGCCCCAGCGACAAGGCCGCGGCTGCCAGGAAAACATTGCCGGCAAGGATACGGCCAGCGTGGCGAACGGTCATGTAAACATCCTCGTCTCTTGGGTTGAATTCAGGCTAACGCAAGCGCGGCTTCGCTTGAAGGGCGAGTGGTCCCGCAAGCACGATATCTCCACAGATTCCCCCGCGAAATGCCTAGATTCGCGCCTTGAGCTGGGCCTGCAGCGCGGGCCAGGTATGTGTGCCCGCAAGCAGCTCGCCATTTATCAGGAAACTGGGGGTGCCGGGAACGCCCAGCTGCGAGGCTTCGCGGGTCTGATCGGCGAGCTTGCGGGCGATATTCTCATCCGCAAGGCAGCGATCGACTGTAGGCCGGTCATATCCGCGCGCCAGCATCATCTGGTAAAACCCGAGATCATCGGCAATCGCCCGTCGGCGCGCGAGCGGCGTACCTGTGGTCCAGCGCACTTGCTGGCCCTGCGCATTGTCTATCCGCGCCATCCACTGCGCTTGCTGGCGCAGGAATGTGATGTGGTTCTGCACGAATTTGGACGAAGGACCGCAATTGGTCAGCATCGCCACGGTCATATCGACGGGATCGCGCACCAGATGCCGATATTCGATCGCGAGCTTGCCCGAGCGGACATAAGTCAGCCGCATGGAATCGCTCGCCTGCCGGTCAAACTCGGCGCAGTGCGGGCAGGTATAGCTGATATATTCGGACAGCTTGATCGCAGCGGCCGGATTGCCGAGCAAATGACTGCCCGATGGCAGGACGGCCACCTGGGCGTTCCAGTCGCCGCGGGCGGCGACTGAAAACAGGGCGAGAACAGCGAGTGTGGCAAGTTTCGCAAGACGCATCTTCATCAATCCTGTTCGTCTGATGGCTTGATCCCGCCCATGCTGCGGGCGAGCGATTCGAGAACGGCGCGAAGCTCCGGATCGCCGATGTCGCGCAGGCTGTCGCCAAGCTCCATCGGGATCGGGCGCAAGCTCGGCGGCGCGCTTGGCCGGTCATTGCCGGGCGGCGGCTTAACCTCGCCTTGCCGCAGCTTGACCCGCGCGACGGCCTTGTAACCGAAAAAGCGGTTCACCCGCTCGATGATCTCCGGGATCACATGCATGATGATTGGCGCATGGGCCGGAACAACCACCAGCTGAAGGATGCCGTCGCTCTTTTCGCCCGGAGGAAACCGTATCGCTTCTGGCGCGCAGAGCCGCGCATGGCGCGGGCCGACGATCTCGGGCCAGCGCGTGACCACGCTGGACTGGACGAAGCCAAAGCGGCGAAAAGCAGTGCGGCCGACTTCGGGCATGAGATCGGCAATGGCCCGGGCCGGACCGCCGCGCGCCCGCTCAAAACGGCGCGGCTGCTTTGCGGCGGCAGACTTGCTGGCAGGCTTGGGCGGGGTTTCGCGTTCCATCTGCGCGCACCTTTAACCCAGCGTTCGGGAATGTCATAGGGGCCAGCATGGCTGCATCCGCACATTCCGCATCGCAACTTCTGCTGGCCTGGTACGATGCCTATGCGAGAGTGCTGCCCTGGCGCTCCCCGCCGGGCGCACCGCCGCCAGATCCCTATCGGGTGTGGCTGTCCGAAGTGATGTTGCAGCAGACTACGGTGGCTGCTGCCATACCCTATTTCGAACGCTTCACCGCGCGCTGGCCGACTGTCGGCGCACTGGCTGGCGCAAATGATGGCGACGTCATGGCGGCATGGGCGGGGCTGGGCTATTATGCGCGGGCGCGGAACCTGTTGGCCTGTGCCCGCGCTGTTACGGCGCGAGGCGGGCAGTTTCCCGGTACCGAGCGGGAATTGCGTGAGTTGCCGGGTCTGGGAGCGTACACTGCCGCCGCTGTTGCCGCGATTGCCTTTGGCGAGGCCGCGACCGTCGTCGATGCCAATGTGGAACGCGTCGTGGCGCGGCTATTCGCGATAGATGAGCCATTGCCGGGTGGCCGCGCGGCTATCCGGCGCAGTGCCGAATCGCTCACGCCCCCGGACAGGCCAGGCGACTTTGCCCAGGCGATGATGGATCTGGGCGCGACCATTTGCGCCACTCGCAATCCGCGCTGCCTGCTCTGCCCCCTGTCTGACACTTGCGCCGCCTTTGCCGAAGGACGCGCCGCCGACTATCCGGTCAAGACCGCCAAGCCTGTCCGCCCGCAGATCGTCGGAACAGCCTGGTGGATCGAGCGGGAAGGGCAAGTCTGGCTGGTGCGGCGCCCGGCCAAAGGCATGCTTGGAGGAATGCGCGCCTTGCCCAGCGACGAATGGAGCGCACGCGGCAATGGCGAGGGAGCGGCGCCTCTCAATGGGCAGTGGCGCGATTGCGGCAGCCTGGTCCATGTCTTCACACATTTTTCCCTGACGCTCAGCTTGCGGGTTTATTCGGGAAGTGATTTGGCTAGTCTTTCGCCAGCAGATGGCGAATGGTGGCCGCTGGACCGGCTCGATGAGGCCGGCCTGCCGACACTTTTTGCCCGGGCCGCGCAGTTGGCTCTGGCCGGTACGGGAGAATGAATTCATTGTTCGCTGACGGGACCCGGCTGGCGCGGCGCGATGTCATGCGCATGGGAGCGTGGGCTTCGCTGGCCGCGCTGCTCCCGGCTGGCTTCGCCCATGCCGACCCCGCTGACGATGCGACCATGCGCAACATCGCGCAATTCATGGCGAGGTGGGTCGGCCCCGGCAAATATCCCGGCCTCGTCTGCTGCCTCGGACTGCCTGGCCAGCAATCCCGTTTTGCCTTGCGCGGTGAGGAAGGCTTCACCGATGCCGATCACGTGACGCCCGACAGCCTGTTTCGCATTTATTCGATGACCAAGCCAATCACCGGCATGGCAGCGATGATGCTGGTGGCTGAAGGCAAGCTGGGTCTAGATCAGCCACTTGCAGACATTTTGCCACGGTTTGCCAGGATGCCGGTGCAAGTGACGCCCGATGGATCGCTTGGCGACGTAAGGCCGGCGAAGAGCCCGATCCTGATCCGCCACCTGATGACGCATACGTCCGGGCTGGGTTACGTCATCGTCCAGCAAGGGCCACTGCGCAAAGCCTATGCAGATGCAGGGCTTGTGGCCGGCCGCGTAACGCGGCTTTCGATTCCGGGCATTTCTGTCGAACCCTCGATTTCCAGCCTTGAAGCTTTTGCCGACAAGTTGGCCGAGCTGCCGCTGGTCTATGAACCGGGCACCAAATGGTCCTATTCAGTGGGGCTGGACCTGCTGGGCCGCGTCATCGAAGTGGTTTCCGGAGAGCCATTCGATCAGTTCCTGCAACGCCGCCTGTTCGAACCTTGCGGCATGACCAGCACCTGGTTCCAGGTGCCCCGCAGCGAGGCCCACCGCCTGACGACCAATTACGGCGCGATCGGCGAAAACCTGTTTCCGATCGACCGCGGATCGGACTCAATTTTTCTCGATAAGCCAGCCTTCCCGTTCGGTGGATCGGGGCTGGTCTCCTCGCCGCGCGACTATGACCGTTTCCTCACGATGCTGGCGAATTACGGGCTGGCGGGCGATACCCGGGTGATGAGCGAGGCCGCCGTGCGCGCGGGCACTGGCAACCTGCTGCCACCGGGAGTTTTGGCGCCAACCCTGATGGGGGCGCCCAGCCATTTTGGCGCTGGCGGGCGCGTGGGCATTGGCGCGGAAGCCGGAATATTCGGCTGGGCGGGAGCGGCGGGCACTGTGGGGACGGTTGATATGCGCCACGGCGTCCGTTCCTCGATATTCGTCCAGTTCATGCCGCCGACCAGCAGCCAGTTGCTGCGAGATTACCAGACTGCGCTGCGCGCCGATGTGCAGGCCAATTTCACCAGGAGTTGATATTCGATGTCCATTGCTTTTGCCGGCTCGCCGATCGACCGGGCCGACCACATCCGCCAGAACCCGGATGCCCTTGCCGAACTTATGAATTTTCGTGCGCGGTTGCTGCTGCTCAATGGCCTCGATCCGGTGGTTTCGCCCGAAGGCGAGCTGACCTGGGGAACCCTGGTCGATGTCGATCCGCAGTCCGATCTGGTTTTCCTTGGCCTCAGCGGGGACCGCGGCTGCTTTGCCGAAGTACCCGCCGCAGGGAGCACTGCCCCGGCCAATCCCCGGCTGTGGCAGGCGCTCGCTTCACTCTCCGGCGAGGAACTGGCGACTTATGGCGCGGCGCGCAGCATGATTGACTGGCATGCCCGGCACAAGTTCTGCGCCCGCTGCGGCGCGCCCACCAAGATCGCCAAGGGCGGATGGCAGCGCAATTGTGAAGCCTGCCAGGCCGAACACTTCCCGCGCGTCGATCCGGTGACGATCATGCTCGTGCAACATGAAGACAACCTTCTGCTCGGCCGGCAGCCGCGCTTTCCCGCCGGTAATTTCTCCGCGCTTGCGGGATTCGTCGAACCCGGCGAGACGATCGAGGAAGCCGTGCAGCGTGAAGTGTTCGAGGAGGCCGGCGTGCGGGCGCGCGATGTCGCCTATGTCATGAGCCAACCCTGGCCCTTTCCCAGCTCGATGATGATTGGCTGCATTGCCTATGCAGACGATCCCGCACTGACGATTGACGCGAATGAGCTCGAGGACGCGCGCTGGTTTACCCGCGCCGAAGTGACCGAGGCGATGGAAGCGACCAGCAACGGGGGCAGGGGGCAGGCGTTCCATGCCCCGCCACGGTTTGCCGTGGCCCACCACCTGATGAAGTGGTGGATCGAGCGAGGCTAAGTGCAGAAATACCCCGCCGCACAGCAAGGAAAATTGCCCATTGCGCAATTTCCTTGCTTTTTGCTGCAACGCACACTAAATCGCGTTCCAGCAATCGGCGCCCGGGCTTTGTCCCGGCGTAGTCCCGGCAGCGTGAGGTTCGGCGTTTCCATGCAGAACCAGCCCGGACGTACGGTCGCCGTTATCGCCTGAAGCTTCCTTCTTCACGCAGGGTCGCATCGTTCGAACCCTTGCCTCGCGCCGGCATGATGTCCGCGCGTCCGCATTCCATACTGAAAGTTCAAAATGTCCTATTTTTCCGACCTTGGCCTTGCCGAGCCTCTCGTCCGTGCGCTCGAAACCAAGGGCTACACCGATCCCACGCCGATCCAGAAGCAGGCCATCCCGGCGCTGCTGAAGGGCCGCGACATTCTGGGTATCGCCCAAACGGGCACCGGCAAGACGGCAGCCTTTTCGCTGCCTTCGCTTCACCGCCTTGCCGCCGATCCCAAGGCGCGCAGCAGCGCCTCGTGCCGCATGCTGGTGCTCTCGCCCACGCGTGAACTGGCCGCCCAGATCGCCGAGAACATGCGCGGCTACGCCAAGTACCTCAATCTCTCGGTGCAATGCGTGTTCGGCGGCGTGCCCGTCGGCAAGCAGGCCCGCGCGCTTGTCCCAGGTACTGATATTCTTGTCGCCACGCCTGGCCGCCTGCTCGACCTGATCGACCAGCGCGCGCTGACGCTGCGCAATGTCGAGATTTTTGTGCTCGACGAAGCTGACCAGATGATGGACCTCGGTTTCATCGTGCCGCTGAAGCGCGTCGCCAACATGCTCCCCAAGGAGCGTCAGAGCCTGTTCTTCTCGGCGACGATGCCCAAGGCGATTGCCGATCTCGGCCGCCAGTTCATCAACGATCCGGTCCGCGTCGAAGTTGCCCCGCAGGCGACCACGGCCGAACGGGTCGAACAATACGTCACCCACATCAATCAGGCCGAAAAGCAGGCACTGCTGACGCTGAAGCTGCGCACTGGCCTCGCCGAGAGCGAAGGTCAGGGTGCGGTCGAACGCGCACTGGTCTTCACCCGCACCAAGCACGGCGCTGACCGCGTGGTGCGCCATCTCAACGCCGCCGGCGTCAATTCCGCGGCGATCCATGGCAACAAGAGCCAGGCCCAGCGCACGGCTGCCTTGCTTGCTTTCCGCAAGGGCACCACGCCTGTGCTGGTCGCGACTGACATCGCCGCGCGCGGCATCGACGTTTCGGGCGTGAGCCATGTGTTCAATTTCGAAATGCCCAATGTGCCCGAGCAATATGTCCACCGCATTGGCCGCACCGCGCGCGCCGGGGCGGACGGCATTTCGATCAGCTTCGTCGCGCCGGATGAAAAGCCATACTTGCGCGATATCGAACGCCTCACAGGCGTGCAGCTTATGCCGCTGCCGCTGCCCGAGGATTTCCAGAAGGAAGCCGCGCGGCTGCCGGCGCCTTCGCGCAAGCCCGCCGAGGCCGAACAGGACGCACGCCGCGAGGAGCGCGACCGTCGTGGCCGCTTCGGTGGCGGCGGCGGACGTGGCGGCCCGGCCCGGCCCAACAACAACCGCAGCAATGGCGGACAGTCTCGCGATGGTCAGAGCCGAGACCAGCACGCGCGCAACGAGCAGGTCCGCAAGGAATGGGCCCCCCGCTCCAACGGTCCGGTGCATAACCCCCTGAAGCATGAGGAGCGGATTTCGGCGCCGCGTGGTGAGGGCGAACGCCGTCCGGCAAGGCCCGAGGGTGACCGTCGTCCCGCGCCGCATGGTGATCGTCGTCCGGCACCGCATGGCGATCGACGCCCGGCGCGCCCGGAAGGTGATCGCAGCGGACCTCGCAATAACGGCCGCCGGGATGATCGGGGCAATGCGCCCCGCGCGGCCCGTCCTTCGCGCTGATCTGAAAATCTCGTCTTTCCCGCGTAGGCGGGGATGACGAGGTTGGTCGTTGGCTAAACCAATCCCAACCGCGAAAGCTCGCCCGCCAGATCGGCGGGCAGCACGTCGCTGCCAGCATCGCCGCCCGCAATGTCGGGCGGCGCATCGCTGTCGGCGAGATAACGCCAGCCCTGATGCGCCCGTTTGGCGCGCGGGTGGACGGCAATCAGCCCTGTACTGATGACGATATGCGTCTTGCCGCCTTCCGCTTCGGCAAAGCGCAGGATTGGCGAGCGCGCCACCAGTTGATGCTTCAAGATCCAGTAGAGCGATCCGCCAGGGCCATCGGCTGCGGCTATTTCCGCATGGCGCTTGGGAAGAAAGCGCGTGGTGAGGAATGCCTCTTCGCCGCGATTTTCGAACCAGCCCACCAGGTCATCCATCGAGGCCGCGCCATAGGCAACTTTGGTCAGGTGCAGCGGCACTCGCTCAACCCGTGAGGCCGCTCAGTACGGCGAGGCCCAGGAAGCTGAAAAAGCCCATGACGTCCGTCGCCATTGTGACGAATACGGCTGACGATACGGCGGGATCGATACGCAGCCGGTCGAGCGTCAGCGGCACCATGATGCCGGCGAGTCCTGCAACCAGATTGTTGATCAGCATGGCCGAGGCAATCACCACGCCCAGCAGCGGGTTCTGGAACAACAGGCCCACGCCAGTCCCTATCAGAACGCCCAGCGCGCAGCCATTGGCGGCGGCTATGCCCAGTTCGCGAAAGATCATTCGCCAGGTATTGGCATTGGTGATCTGATTGGTGGCAAGCGCGCGTACGACCACGGCCAGCGTTTGAGTCCCGGCATTGCCGCCCATGCCGGAGACAATCGGCATCAGGACTGCCAGCAAGGCAAATCGCGCAATTGCGCCCTGGAACAGGCCGACCACACTCGCCGCAATCATGGCGGTGCCGAGGTTGACGACCAGCCAGACCAGACGCGTGCGGATCGTCAGATGGATCGGCTCGTTGATGTCGCCGTCGCCTGCGCCGGACAGCAGCAGCACGTCTTCGCCCGCTTCTTCCTGAATAATGTGGACTACGTCGTCGACCGTAATCTGCCCGACCAGCCTGCCGCCTTCGTCGATAACGGCGGCCGAAATCAGTGCGTATTTCTGGAATCGCAGCGCCACTTCTTCTTGGTCCATCGTCACGGGAATCAGCGTCTGGTCGCGCTTCATCACGTCAGTCAGAGCGACATGGCGGGGTGACCGCAGGATCCATGACAGCAGGCATGTGCCGACGGGATGATGCGAGGGATCGACGATGAACACTTCCCAGAACTCGGTCGCCAGTTCCGAATTGTCGCGCAAGTAATCGATCAGGTCGCCGACAGTGCAGTGCTCGGGGAAAGCCACGAAGTCGCGGCTCATCAAGCGTCCGGCAGTTTCTTCGGGATAGGAAAGCGCCGTCTCGATCGCGGCACGCTCTTCCGGCTCCATTTCCGCCAGCACCGCCTGCTGGTCGTCCTCGTCGAGGTCTTCCAGCATGGCGACGGCATCGTCGGTATCCAGCTGCTCGGCAATGTCGGCAACCGTGCCGGCGGGAAGTTCTTCAACGAACAGTTCGCGCACGTGGTCGTTGAGTTCGGCGATAACTTCCACGCCCATCAGATCACCGATCGCGCGGGCGAGCGCGGGGCGCTCATCGCGGCCGATCAACTCGAAAAGGTCGGCAATGTCCGCGGGATGGAGCGGCTCAACCAGAGCATAGACCGCATCCCGGTCCCCCCGGTCGAGCGCATCTTCCACCTTGCGCACGAATTCCGGCAGCAGCCGGTTGTCGTCGTCGAAGGCTTCGCTTTCCGCCGCCGCAGGCGAATCGCCAAGCTGCATGGCCACGGCAATTTCGCCGTCTTCGGCATCGCTGGGCAGGGCTTCGGGGCGATCCTGTGGATTCATCGCAGCCGGTCTAGGGCGGCATTTGGCAAAAGCAACCGGGGAGGCGCCAAAACCAACCGGGCAAGCGCTCTCGGGGTGACTTTGTCGCAATCGGCCCTATATGCACGCACAAATCTCAGGAGATCGACATGTCTGACACACTTACGCTCACTCTCGACACTGGCGACGTCGTCATCAAGCTGCGTCCCGACCTGGCCCCGGGCCATGTTGCCCATATCAGTGAACTGGTGAACGAAGGTTTCTACGACGGGCTGACCTTTCATCGTGTCATTCCCGGCTTTATGGCACAGGGCGGCTGCCCCAACGGCACCGGCATGGGCGGCTCTTCGAAGCCCGACCTGAAGGCCGAATTCAACAATGAGCCCCACGTGCGCGGCGTCTGCTCGATGGCTCGTTCGAGCAACCCGAACTCGGCCAACAGCCAGTTCTTCATCTGCTTCGACGATGCCACTTTCCTCGACAAGCAATACACTGTCTGGGGCGTCGTGGAGAGCGGCATGGAACATGTCGACGCGCTGCCCAAGGGCGAACCGCCGCGCGAGCCCGGCAAGATCGTCAAGGCGACTATCAGCTGAGCGGCTGACTGCAATTAATTGAAGTTGCGCGGGCGCGGCAGTCTCAGGCTGCCGCGCCCGTTGCTGTTCTAGAAGTTGAGAATCAGCTCGCTGACAATGGGACGCACGCGGCGAAGCGCGGGGTTGGTCGATTCCACCTGAACGTCGCCCATCAGCGTTTCAGGCGTAGATGTAATATTTGCAGGCAGGGCAAGGCGAATGCCCATGCGGCAACCGCCGGGCAGCTGTTGCAGAGCGCCGCCCTTCAGATCAGTTACAAAGCCGCCGTAGTCCCAGTCGAAGCCGGAAAAAGTGAATGCCCGGCCATTGCGGGCGACAACTTTGTCGATCCCGTCACCGAGTGAAAGGCCGCCCATGGTCCAGGCGGAGCGCGTGCCGGAAATGCTGACGCTGCTGACGCGAGTCATGCGCGCATCGTCGAACGTCACTTCCATTCTCCGGCGCGGGTCGCGCGGGTAAATCACCACGCCGGGGATCGTCTCGCCTTCGGCGCCGGGCAATGTTGCGCGCCTGGCGTTCACGCCAAATCGCCGGAGGATGGACGCGGCGCTGTCGCCGCGCAAAATCGGACTGAGGCACGAGGCGGCGAGCGCGGGCGGCGTTGCGCGGGGAGCAGCGGCCTGACCAGAAGAGCCAAGGGAAAGTGCTGCGAGCAGGCCCGCGCCAATCATGTAATGTGCTTTCATGCCGTCCTCCCTCAGGCTTTCAGAGGCCCGCTTTCAGCAACCAGTCGTGGAATATGCGTACGGGCCTGCTTGCCAGATCGCGCGGGCGGCAGACGAACCAGTAGCTGTATGGACTTTCGACTTCGACATCGAACAGTCGTGCCAGGCGCGGGTCCTTGGCACGCTCGAAATGGTCTGAATGCATGATGGCAATGCCGAGCCCCTGCGCAGCGGCTTCCAGCACCAGCTGACCGGAATCGAAATGATCTATCGCCACCGGCTGCAATTGCTCCAGCCCCATGGCGTTCTTCCAGGCTTCGAAACTGTCAGGCAGATCATCGTGCAACAGGAAGGTCTGCTTCGACAGCTTGGCAATGTCGATCTTGTCACCGATTTCCTGCGCGAGCTTGCGTGAGGTGAAGGCATGGACCCGGTTGTGATCGAGCCGCACCGAATGGAACGATGGCTCGGGATCAGACGCCAGAATAATCGCAGCGTCGAGCGTATCTCCCACGCGCTCCGTCAGGTTGCGGCCGGTCACCAGATCGATGTGCAGGCGCGGGTGCAGATGGCGCAGTTCGAGCAGCCGCGGAAACAGCCGCTGCTCGCCGAACAGCGAGGGCACACCGAGATGCAGCCGCAGCACCGAATCACTTTCCACCTGAGATTCGATTGCCAGGGACAGCTCGTCCATCTTGGGTGAGACAACATCGAAGAATGACTGGCCGTCTTCCGTCAGCTTCATGGCCTGATGCTGGCGGGTGAACAGGCGCTTTCCGGTGTAGTCTTCGAGCGTGCCGATCCGGCGGGAAAGCGCGGAAGGGCTGAGCCCGAGTTCATTCGAAGCAGCCTTGGCCGAGCCCAGACGGGCGACCCAGATAAAGGCTTCGAGCGAGCGCAATGGCGGCAGGCGGCGAGCTGGCATTGCGCTTAATCTTCCTGTTGGGTGGTTTCGGGCGGATGCAGGCGCAGACGGGTGACGCGGCGCTTGTCGCCTGCGACCACTTCCATCCGCCAGCCGCTGGGATGATCCAGGATTGCGCCCGGTTCCGGCACATGGCCGGCCAGCACGAATGCCAGACCGCCCAGAGTGTCAACCGCTTCCTCCACCTGCGCCAGCGCAGGATCGATGCGCGCGGCAACATCTTCGAGTTCTGCAGTGGCATCCGCTTCCCAGATTCCTTCATCGAGCGCGACAAGAAGCTCGGTCGGCGCGTCGTCGTGCTCGTCTTCGATGTCGCCGACGATTTCCTCGACCAGATCTTCGATCGTGATGATGCCGTCAGTTCCCGAATATTCGTCCACCACGACAGCGAGATGGGTCCGGCTGGCGCGCATGTCGGCCAGCACGTCGAGCGCACCGCGCGCCTGCGGCACGAACAAGGGCTGGCGCATCAGGACCTTCCAGTCCTTGGGAGGTGTTTTGCTGCATGCCAGGTGGGCAAAAACGTCCTTGATCAGCAACATGCCAATCACTTCGTCGAGCGTGTCGACATAAACCGGCATGCGGCTGTGGCCGTGCTCGGCAAATGCAGCGACGACTTCATCCCAGGTGGCGCTGGCCGGCAAAGCGATGATTGCGCCGCGCGGAATTGCGACGTCGTCGGCATCGTGTTCGCTGAAATGGAGGAGGTTGCGCAGCATCTGCCGCTCGAGTGGCGAGAGGTCGCCGGTTTCGGACGAATCGGCACCAACATCGTCTTCATGCTCGTCTATGGCTTCGACCAGCTGGGCGCGCAGAGATTGCTCGCCTTCTCCGCGCAAGAAGATTCGGCGCATAGTCCGCCACAGCGAGCTGCTACTTTCCGCTTCTCCTGAAGCGGGGCCATGATCGGCCATTGCTCTTATTTAACCCCCTACTTGGATTACCGGTCGCCATATGGATCGGCGATGCCCATGAGGGCAAGGGCCTTTATCTCCAGTGCTTCCATGGCTTCTGCGTCTGCGTCGGAAATCTCATGGTCAAGACCGGCAAGATGCAGCAGGCCGTGGACGATCAAATGCGCCGTATGGTCTTGCAGGCCAACGCCTTTTTCGGCGGCTTCGCGGGCGCAGGTTTCGTGCGCCAGAGCGATATCGCCCAGCATTTCCGGCGGTCCTTCGGCGGCAAGGTGCTGAAGGTCTTCGGGCTCCAGCATCGGGAACGAAAGCACATTGGTCGGCCTGTCTTTACCGCGCCATTCGCTGTTCAGTGCGCGGACCTCTGCGTCCGTGGTGAACAGCAGGCTGGCGCACAGGCGCGGATGTCCGAGTTCGGGGACGACGCCTGCCGCAGCGAACGCGGCCTTATCCGCGAGTGAGTGCCAGTCGTGGCCCGCTGGCCAGCAGTCATCAATTTCGACATCGATGTCCATTACGGCAGGGCTTACGCGTCCTTGCCTTCATAGGCCTCGACAATCCGGCCGACGATCGGATGGCGCACGACATCCGCCGATGTGAATCGCGTCACAGCAATGCCGTCCACTCCTTCGAGCCGCTTCACTGCGTCGGCCAGGCCGCTCATCGCGTCGCCGCCGGGGATATCGACCTGCCGGGGATCGCCGCAGATCACCATCCGGCTGTTCTGCCCGAAACGCGTCAGGAACATTTTCATTTGGGCGGGTGTGGTGTTCTGGGCTTCGTCGAGGATCACGAATGCATCGGCCAAAGTCCGTCCGCGCATGAAGGCAATCGGCGCGATCTCGATTTCGCCCGAGGCAATACGGCGCTCCACTTGCTCGGGCGGCATGCAGTCGTACAGCGCGTCGTAAAGCGGCCTCAGGTAGGGATCGACCTTTTCCTTCATGTCGCCGGGCAGGAATCCCAATCTTTCCCCAGCTTCGACGGCGGGGCGCGAGAGGATAAGGCGCTGCACGCTGCCAGACATCAACTGGCTGACGGCCTGCGCAACGGCCACGTAAGTCTTGCCCGTCCCTGCTGGGCCGAGCGCGAAGATGATGTCCTCGCGGGCCAGCGCCTGCATGTATTCGATCTGCATGGCCGAGCGGGGGACGATGGTTTTCTTGCGGGTGCGGATCATCACCGGCGGGGCATCGTGGCCGCCAGTTATGATGCCTTCCAGCGTGGGTTCGTTGGACATGGCGATCAGCGAATCGACTGCGCCGGTGTCGAGATCGAGGCCCTGGAGAAGCCGCTGGTGCATGCCTTTCAGCACGTCCCTGGCCCGGGCCACGGCATCTTCGCTGCCCTCAATCTGAATGCGATTGCCGCGTGCCCCGATATAAACCCCCAGCCGGTTCTCGATCAGCACGAGATTGGCGTCGAACTGCCCGAATAGTGCTCCCAGAACAGTCGGTTCATCGAACTCGATTTCTGCGCGGGCACGATTGCCGACAGCTTTCTGGCGGCCTTCGGGGCTGAATCGCGCCACATTGTGGGCGCGGATGGGTTTGCGGGGCATGCGCTCCTTTCATGGTTCGGCGAAACTGCCTGATTCCATCAGTAGAATGTAATTACGCCGGTCTGCTCCGCAAGTCGCGAAAATACTGTTTCCCCCGCAGATCGCTCGAGATCGCGCAATATGTTTGACCCGCGAGATGTCGCAAGCCGCGACAGATATTGCCGGGAGCGAACTTTTCGGTTCCTCACGAGTTAATGCCTCACCGCCGATAACAACGTCTCACCGAAGAACGTGGTGGATTGAAGGAGAATACCAATGCGTAAATACCTTATTGCAGCGCTCGCAGCTGCTTCGCTGGCGCCAGTGGCGGCCAGTGCGCAGAGCGCGGGCGAAATCCGCCGTGGGCAAGAGGAAGTCCGCCGTGACCGCCAGGAAGTCCGCCAGGACATGCGCCGCGGCGACTATCGCGAAGCCCGCGAAGATCGCCAGGAACTGCGCGAAGATCGGCGCGAGCTGCGTGAGGACTGGCGCGCTTACCGCAACAGCAACCGCAGCGCATTTCGTGCCGGTGCCTACTACGGGCCACGCGGCTATCAGTATCGCACGCTGACCGTCGGCTTCCAGCTTTCGCCGACCTACTACAGCCAGCGTTATTGGGTCGCCAATCCGGCTCGCTATCGCCTTCCGGCCGCGGGATATAACCGCCGCTGGGTGCGCTATGGCAATGACGTATTGCTGATCAACGTGCGTAACGGCCGGGTGATCACAGTCTATCGTGATTTCTTCTGGCGCTAAACGCCACTGAAACAATGCTAATGAGCGGGCCGCAGGAAACTGCGGCCCGTTTCATTTTGTCTGCGGCTAATCCAGCAAAGGCCGCCCGGACAGCGAATTGGGCCCCGCTTCGGTCAGTTCGACCTGAACGATATCGCCAATGGCATAATCCCCGGCGAAATGGACCGACTGCAGCCAAGGCGACTTGCCCAGCCATTGTCCTGGTCGCTTGCCTTTTCTTTCGACGAGCACTTCGCAGTGCCTGCCAACTGTGCCTTGGTTGAATTTGAGGCTGCCACTCTGCAGGGTCGCCTGAAGCCTCTGCAGGCGTTCATCCATCACCTCGGGCGCGACCTGGTCGTTCATTGTCGCGGCAGGCGTGCCGGGGCGGGGGGAATACTTGAAGCTATAGCATTGCGAATAGCCAACGCGCTCCACGAGCTGCAAAGTCGCTTCGAAATCGGCATCGCTCTCACCGGGGAAGCCGACGATGAAGTCGCCTGAAAGTGCGATGTCTGGCCGGACTGCTCGAACCTTTTCAAGCAGGCGCAAGTAGCTGTCAGCCGTGTGGCTGCGGTTCATTGCCTTCAGGATCCGGTCGCTGCCGGATTGCACCGGCAAGTGCAGGAAAGGCATCAATTTCTCTACTTCGCCGTGCGCCGCGATCAGGCCTTCGGTCATGTCGGCGGGGTGGCTGGTGGTGTAGCGAATCCGGGAAAGCTCCGGCATGTCCGCCAGCGCGCGGATAAGGCCGTCGAGGCCCATGGCGCGCCCGCGACCGTCCTCGCCGCTCCAGGCATTGACGTTTTGCCCCAGCAGAGTGATTTCCTTGGCACCTGCATCAACCAGCTTCTGCGCTTCGTCGATCAAACTGCTATAGGACCGCGAAATTTCGGCACCACGCGTGTAGGGTACCACGCAGTAAGTACAGAACTTGTCGCAGCCCTCCTGAACGGTCAGGAAAGCCGATGGGCCGCTATTACGCTGCCGGGGCAGGGCATCGAATTTGGTCTCGGCCGGCATATCGGTGTCAGTGACGCGGCTGCCTTCCACGGCCTGGCTTAGCATTTGCGGCAGGCGGTGATAGGCTTGCGGCCCGACAACCATGCTCACTGACGGCGCGCGGGACATGATTTCCTCGCCCTCGGCCTGGGCGACGCAGCCGGCGACAGCGATCAGCGGTGTCGTTCCATCGCGTCGCCGCAGTCTGCCAATGTCGGAATAGACCTTTTCGGCGGCCTTTTCCCGGATGTGGCAGGTGTTCAGCACCACCAGATCGGCCTCTTCGCCCTCAGCGGCGGCGCGGATGCCCTGATCGGCAAGCAGTTCGGCCATCCGCTCGCCATCATAGACGTTCATCTGGCAGCCGAAGCTTTTGACCCGGTAGGTCTGCGGGGGAGGGATAGAGGGCATGGCTGGGCGCATAGGCCGGATCGGCACGGTTTTGAAGGAAAGATTGTTTCGCACGGAGGCGCGGAGACGCGGAGATTTCACCTTCCTTTTCTCCGCGTCTCCGCGCCTCCGCGCGAAACAGTTCCCAATCCGTCCCAAAAAAGCTAACCGCGCGCCCATGACAGACACCCCGACACTCTATTCCATATTCGCCGGCCACCTGCACGCCGCTCTCGATGCCCTTGAGAACGGAGGCTCGCTGCCCGCGGGCCTCAGCCGCGCCGCCATCACTGTCGAGCCTCCGCGCGACCCCTCCCACGGTGATCTGGCGACGAATGCTGCGATGGTGCTGGCCAAGCCCGCATCCACCAATCCGCGCGCCCTAGCCGATGCGCTGGTGGCAGAGCTGTCGAAGCGGCCCGAAATCGCCAGCGCCGACGTGGCAGGGCCTGGCTTCATCAATCTGCGCCTTGCCCCCGAAGTCTGGATCGCGGAGCTTGACGCCATGGCGGCGCTCGGCGCTGACTATGGCCGATCGACCACGGGCGGCGGCAAGGTTGTAAACATCGAGTATGTTTCGGCCAATCCGACCGGCCCCATGCACATGGGCCATTGCCGAGGCGCCGTTGTCGGCGATGCATTGGCCAGCCTGCTCGAATTCGCCGGACACAAGGTCATCCGCGAATATTACGTCAACGATGCCGGCGGCCAGGTCGATGTACTCGCCCGTTCGGCTCACATTCGCTATCGTGAAGCGCTTGGTGAAGCTGTTGGTGAAATCCCGGAAGGCCTCTACCCGGGTGATTACCTGGTCCCCGTCGGCAAGGCGCTGGCAGAGGAATTTGGCGATACTTACGCCAAGGCCCCAGAGAGCGAATGGCTGGCGCTGTTCCGCAAACGCGCGGTCGCTGCGATGCTGGTGATGATCAAGGCCGACCTCGCGCTACTGGGCATCGAACATGACCTGTTCTCCTCAGAGGCTGAATTGCAGGCAGCCGGCAAGCCCGAAGAAGCCGAACAATGGCTGCGCGCGCGCGATCTGGTCTATGATGGCGAGCTTGAGGCACCCAAAGGCAAGGTTCTCGATGACTGGGAGCCGGTTGCGCTCCCGCTGTTTCGCTCGACAAAGTTCGGCGATGATCAGGACCGGCCGATCAAGAAGTCGGACGGGTCATGGACCTATTTCGGGGCGGACCTTGCCTATCATTTCCAGAAAGCCGCGAGTGCCGATGCTCTGGTCGACATCTGGGGCGCGGACCATGCCGGCACGGTGAAGCGGATCAAGGCGGCCGTCGCGGCGATGACTGGCGAGGGCGGGAGCCCGGTGCCCTTCGAAGTCAAGCTGGTGCAGATGGTCCAGCTGCTGCGCAATGGCGAGCCGGTGAAAATGTCGAAGCGTTCCGGTACGTTCGTGACATTGGCTGATGTAGTGCGCGAAGTCGGCAAGGATGTCGTTCGCTTCACGATGCTTACCCGCAAACCCGAAGCGCAGATGGACTTCGATTTCGCCAAAGTGGTCGAGGCATCGAAGGACAATCCGGTGTTCTATGTCCAGTATGCCCACGCGCGGATTTGTTCGACCCTGCGCAAAGCAGCGGCCGAAGGGCTGGGGCCGTCGGGCGAACACCTTGAAAGACTTGGTGAGGAAGAGCGCGAGCTGATCAAGCTGGCAGCACAGTTCCCTCGGCTCATCGAGGCGGCAGCGCAGGCCCGCGAACCGCACCGGATCGCCTTTTTCTTGCATGACCTGGCTGCGGCCTTCCACGCCTACTGGAACCTGGGCAATGACCGCCCTGAAAAACGCTTCATCCTGGCACAGGATCCCGAAGTGACTGGCGCCAGACTGTTTCTTGGCGCACAAATCGCGCAACTGGTTCGCAATGGTTTGGCGCTATTGGGCGTCAAGGCAGTAGAGGAAATGTGAATATGGCAAGTTCAGATTTTGGTCGCGAAGGGGGTCGCGACGGGGACGAGCAACCGTTTGACATTTCTGGGGGAAACCTCCCGCCTACTGACAGCGCCGATGAGGCACTGGATCTGCATGACACGCCTGAACAGCTTGACCTGGCCGAAGAGGAACGCCTTCCCTGGCTCGACGCCGACGATGACGAAGACGTCGAAGAAGCGGGCAGCGGCCGAATTTTCGGCCTCGTGGTGTTGGGGCTCATTGCTCTCGCTACGATAATCGGCGGCATCTGGTGGTCGACCCACCGCACCAGCGACGAAGCGGTGGTCGCCGATGGCAGCACGCTGCCCCCGCCAGCCGAACCCTACAAGGAAGCCCCCAAGAACCCTGGCGGAAAGACATTCGAAGGCACCGGTAACACTGCGTTTGCAGTGAGCGAGGGCCAGGAACGCCCGGCCAAGCTGGGCGAGGCCTCACCGCCGCCCGTCCCGCCGACAGTGCCGGGCGCCGTGCCCAAGCCTGGCGTTGATCTCGGCAAGGGTGCGCCCACCCAGGGTAGCGCGACATCGGGCAAGGTGCAGCCAAGCCCAAGTGCCGCGCTGGCTGGCGGAGCTTCGTCTGCCACTGCCGGCGGCCCGGCAGTCCAAGTCGGTGCCTATTCGACCAAGGCCTCGGCGGAAGCGGCCTGGGGCCGGCTGGTGCAGCGATACACTGCGCTTTCCGGCCAGCGGTATCGCATTGTCGAAGGGCAAGCCGATATTGGCACCGTGTTCCGTCTGCAGGTCGTAGCCGGTGACGCGAGTGCGGCGCAGTCGCTTTGTCAGCGGCTCAAGGCCAGCGGTTTACCCTGCCAGGTAAAATAGGCGGGCCAACACCACGCAGCGCTTTCCACATGGAAGCGCGGCACGAGCCTTGCGAAAGCGGCGCGATGCTGCGATTCGTTGCTGATGACTCCCGCGATATTCGGCCTTTCCGGAACGACGCTCACCGATCCGGAGCGCGCCTTTTTCCGTGAGGTCGATCCGGCGGGCTATATCCTGTTCAAGCGCAATGTCGAAAATCGCGCCCAGCTGCGCGCTCTGACTGACGACTTGCGCACGGTCCATGGCAGAGAGCACCTTCTGATCACTGTGGATCAGGAAGGCGGCGGCGTCACGCGGTTGAAGCCGCCGGAATGGCTGGCTTGGCCGGACGGCGTGGTATTCGACCGGCTTTATGACCTTGCTCCCGCCAGCGCGATCGAGGCGGCCCGCGCCAATGCCGAGGCACTGGGGCACGATCTTGCCGAAGCCGGGATCACTTGCACTCACGCGCCAGTGCTCGATGTCAGACAAGAAGGGGCGCATGATGTCATCGGCGACCGCGCCTATGGCTTCGAGCCACTCCGCGTCGCGGCGCTGGGCCGGGCCGTGCTCGACGGGCTGGCGCGCGCGGGGATCGTCGGTACGATCAAGCACATGCCGGGACATGGACGGGCCCTGTGCGACAGTCACAAGCAATTGCCCACAGTGACGGCGAGCGATGCCGAGCTCGAAACCGATATTGCCCCATTCCGCGCGCTGAATCTGGCGCCGATGGCCATGACCGCGCACATCGTTTTCACGGCTTGGGACAAAGACAATCCGGCAACGCAGTCCCCTTGGGTGATCGAGCATATTATTCGCCAGCGGATCGGTTTTGACGGGCTGCTGCTTTCCGACGATCTCGACATGGAAGCCCTGTCCGGCTCTGTGCCGGAGCGCGCGGCTCGTTCGATTGCGGCAGGCTGCGATATCGCGCTCAATTGCTGGGCGAAAATGGATGACATGGAGGGAATTGCCAAAGCGCTGCCGGCAATGGGTAATGCAAGCGCAGCGCGGCTCGGACGAGCACTTGCAGGTACGCGCGTCGATGGCGCCGCTGGCATTCAGGGCGAATTGCTTGCCAAGCGCGATGCCTTGCTGGGCCTTGTGTCGGCATGAGTGAGCTTGACCTGACCCCAGCGCTCAGCGCCGAGGCGGATGATTGGGAAGGCATTGCTTCGGCCGCCAGCGACGATGCCGCGCTCTATCTGGAACTCGATGGCTGGGAAGGTCCGCTTGACCTTCTGCTGGACCTGGCGCGGCGGCAGAAGGTCGACTTGCGGCGCATTTCCATTCTCGATCTGGTCGACCAGTATCTCGGTTATATCGAGCGGGCGGAGGCCCTGCGGCTTGAATTGGCGGCAGACTACCTCGTGATGGCCGCCTGGCTGGCCTATCTCAAGAGCTCGCTATTGCTGCCGCGCGAGGAACAGGACGAGCCCAGCGCCGAGGAACTGGCACTGCGCCTGCAAATTCGCCTGGCCCGGCTTGGCGCGATGCGCGAGGCTGCGGCGCGGCTGATGGCGCGGGACCGGCTGGGGCGCGATGTCTTCCCGCGCGGCGCGCCGGAAGGCCTCAGGGTCGATCGCAAGAACAAGTGGCAGTGTGACTGGTTTGCGCTGGTACAGGCTTACGGGCAGGTCAAGGCGCGCACCGCGCCCGTCGTGCATATGGTGCGCGACCGGATGGTTATGACGCTGGACAGCGCGCTGGCCCGTGTCTCGGCGATGCTGGGCCTGACGCTGGACTGGATGGAACTGCAGGAATTTCTGCCCCCCTCGCATGAGCAGGAATGGGCCGATCCGCGCCTGCGCCGCTCGGCGCTGGCATCGAGTTTTGTCGCCGCGCTCGAGTTGGCGCGACTTGGCAAGGCGGAATTGGCGCAGGAGCACGTCTTCGGGCCACTGATGCTGCGGAATCTCAAGGCATGACTCCAGGCGACGATCTTGTCCGCGCGGTGGAAGCAACGCTTTTCGCAGCGGATGAGCCCATGTCTCCCCAGGCCATATCCACCCATCTTGGCGGGGCGGATGTGCGTGAGGCCTTGGTTGAACTGGCGACCCACTATCAGGGGCGGGGGATCGAACTGGTCGAGCGGGGAGGGCGTTGGCATTTCCAGACTGCCGCCGATCTGGCCCATTTATTGCGCCGCGAGCGCGAGGAATTGCGGCGTCTGTCCCGCGCGGCGACGGAAGTACTGGCCATCGTGGCCTATCATGAACCCGTCAGCCGCGCGGAAATTGAATCGATCCGCGGTGTCCAGACTGCCAAGGGCACGCTCGACGTGCTGCTGGAAGCGGGCTGGGTGCGTGTCGCCGGGCGCCGCGATGTACCCGGCCGTCCGGTGATCTACGCGACGACGCCGGCATTCCTCGATCATTTCGGTCTCGCCTCGCGCAAGGACCTGCCGGGGATCGACGAGTTGCGCGCCGCCGGTCTGCTCGATCCTGTCGAGGAGAGTCTGGAAGCCGCTTTGGCCGAAAATCAGGCTGATCCGCTGCAAGAGGACGAGGCGATACTGGTAAGCCCCGATGAAAAGGCCTAGATAAGACTGGTTGGCGTGCTATCCGCGCGCCGGGCAAATTTCGGAGTCGTCGAAATGGGTGGTTTCTCGCTGTGGCACTGGATCATTGTGCTGATCGTTGTGCTGCTGCTGTTCGGGCGCGGCCGCGTATCCGATATTATGGGTGATTTCGGCAAGGGAATCAAAAGCTTCAAGCAGGGCCTCAATGAGGATGACAAGCCTGCCAGCCCGCCTCCGGCACAAATCCCTGCTGCCGAACCTGCGCCCACAGCAACGGCTACCGACACGACCAAAGCCGGTCAGTAACCGGAAGCGGCCGCCATGTTTGACATCGGCGCGTCCGAACTTCTGCTGATCGTTATCGTTGCGATTGTTGTCATCGGCCCCAAGGACTTGCCGATGGCGTTGCGCGCCGCCGGGCGGTGGGTTGCGAAAATCCGCAGCATTTCGGGCCATTTCCGCACCGGCATCGAAACCATGATCCGCGAGGCGGAGCTGGAGGAAATGGAAAAGAATTGGCGTGAGCAGAACGCCGCGATCATGGCTGCCACGCCCACGCAAGTGCCCGATTGGGACACTGCCAGCCACTCAGTTCCCGCCATTGAGCCCGCGCCTTCGACTGCGCCCCAAACCGAGGCTTCGACGCAGGTACCCGAGAAGACAACTGAGTCGGAACCACAACTGCCGCTGCCGCCGCCATGAAATTGTTCCGTATCCAGGACATCGACGAATCGCAGGCGCCGCTGCTCGATCATCTGATCGAGCTTCGCACCCGGCTGATGCGGTGCATTGCCGTGCTGCTGCTCGCCTTTGGCGTCTGTGCCTACTTTGCGCAGGACATTCTCGCGTTTCTGGTGCAGCCTCTGCTGGCCGCCGGCCAGAACAAGCTGATTTACACCAAGCTCTACGGGCAGTTTTTCGTCGAGATGAAAGTGGCACTCTTCGCCGCATTCTTCGTCAGCTTTCCGGTGATTGCCAACCAGCTCTGGGCCTTTGTCGCGCCGGGGCTTTACGTGAAGGAAAAGCGGGCCTTTCTGCCGTTCCTGCTGGCGACGCCAGTGCTTTTCCTGTGCGGCGGGGCGCTCGCCTATTACGTGGTGATGCCCACGGCGTTCCATTGGTTCCTCAGTTTCCAGAGCCAGCAGGGCGGAGTTCAGATCGAGGCATTGCCCAATTCGGATGACTACCTCGGGCTGGTGATGCAGTTCATATTGGCATTCGGGTTCTGTTTCTTGCTCCCCGTGCTGCTGCTGCTGCTGAACCGTGCCGGAATTGTCAGCCGCGCCCAGCTCGTTTCGGCGCGCCGCTATGTCATTGTCGGTATCACCATTGTCGCGGCGGTGATTACGCCGCCCGATGTTGTGTCTCAGCTGTTGCTCGCCATTCCGATGTACCTGCTGTTTGAAAGCTCACTGCTGATCATGCGCCTGAGCGAAAACAGAGCCGCACGCGAGGCTGCGGCCGAGGCGGCATCGCCAACTATCGATCCTGTGCCGCCGGTCTAGGCGGGGCAAGATCGGTGTTGGCGCGGTAGACCATTCTGCCGCCAACCCATGTTTGCAGCACGCGTATCGCTCGCAATTCACCGTTGCTGACAAGCAGTGGGTCACGATCCACCAGGATGAAATCGGCGCGCTGGCCGATGGCCAGACGGCCAATCCGGCCATCCGCGAATGCTGCCCACGCTGCATCACTGGTGCTTGCAGCAAGGGCCTCTTCGCGCGGCAAGGCGGCGGCGAGCGGGGCAAACGGATCGGGCAGGGCGCCGCGCGCGGCGGAGCCGTAAGCATGGCGAACCTTGGCATTTGTCATACCCGTCGCAGGCAGCGCAGTGTCTGAGGGGCTTGGCAGTGCGGGGAGCAAGGTCAATGCCATGCCGCCCG
>Ga0075370_10000140_pt1 | contig 24461 bp, 24 predicted proteins | sample EndMethybrTD3035_FD_71398 | JGI IMG/M metagenome (GOLD analysis project Ga0075370, IMG submission 71398) | Populus endosphere microbial communities from Tennessee, USA - Endosphere MetaG P. TD hybrid TD303-5 | ecosystem: Host-associated > Plants > Roots > Endosphere | place: USA: Tennessee... | reverse complement strand
ATTCATGCCCGCGTCTCCCACAATGACTTGACGGCGTGAGGCGTTTCCTGCTTCGCCCGTCAACGCGCGCCTATCGCGGGCTCCTTGACTTCGCACTTTGTGCTCTCCATGTCTCGTCGCTTGAAAATTCCCATCACAAAAATGAAAGAATGTGAAGATATTTATTTTCCTTTTGATATGCATGAGTCCCTAATGTTTAATTTTTTTAGGGATTAATTATCCCATAATGCGATTAAAATAAATTAAACATAGAAGTTCTAAGATGGTTTACCCCCTAGTACTTTTATGAAACAATGTAAGCCTAATTTATGTGGAGAGTATCGTGATTGACGAGGAAGGTTTTCGTATAGGAGTTGGTATTATTGTTGCTAATTCTGCTGGGCAAGTCCTTTGGGCTAGGCGTATTGGTCAACATGCTTGGCAATTTCCTCAAGGCGGTCTTCAAGTGAATGAAACACCTGAGCAAGCTCTATTTAGAGAACTTTATGAAGAATTAGGATTAGAAGATACAGATGTTGAGTTGCTAGGTGGGACAAAAAATTGGTTATATTATTGGTTACCCCATCATTTACGACGTTCACATATGCAACCATTATGCATTGGACAAAAGCAAAAATGGTTTTTGCTTTGCTTAAAGGGAAAGCCAGAAAAAATTCGTTTTGATGTTACGCGTTCGCCTGAGTTTGATCGTTGGCGTTGGGCCCCATATTGGTACCCTATCAGGCAAGTTATTACTTTTAAAAGACATGTTTATCGGCGTGCGTTAGAAGAATTAGCAACATTGCTTCCCTCTGAAATGATGCAACAAAGACGGGCTAGTAAATTATGCAGCAACTTAACGTTGCTAGAAAAAGTCGAATAATCAAATATAACTTATTTGAGCATGTTAGGGTTTAGCTTGGTAGTTGTGCTATTTTAAACATAATTTAATTATGCCCAAATATTAATAAGTTAGGTGTTTGCTATGTTGAAGATACTTCGTCGTATTGTTCAGGAGATCAGCGCAGCGCAAAGTTTTAAAGAAGCTTTACGAACCTTAGTAAGGCGGATCCGTGAAGCTTTGAATACTCAATCCTGTACAGTTTTTCTGCTGGATAGCGAAAAAAATTATGTTTTACTTGCAACCGATGGTCTAAATCCTGGGTGTGTTGGAAAAGTACGTTTTGGCTTCAATCAAGGTTTAGTTGGTTTAGTTGGAAGTAATGGTGAATTAATTAATATAGAAAATGCACCGGAACATCCGGATTTTTTATATATCGCTGATATAGGTGAAGAACGTTACAAGGCTTTTCTGGGCGTACCCATTATCCATAATCGAGCATTATTAGGTGTATTGGTAGTTCAACAAGAAGAGCAGCGTTGTTTTGATGAAGCAGAAGAAGCTTTTTTGGTTACTATGGCGGCTCAATTAGGTGGTGTATTAGCGCATGCAGAAGCGACAGGAGAAATATTTTCTTTGTTTAAGGAAAATAAAAAACAATTACAACAAGATATCAGTTTTCAAGGAATTGCTAGTGCACCAGGTATTGCTATTGGACAAGTTGTTGTCGCTTATCCTTTTGCTGATTTAGAAGCAGTTCCCTATAAAAGGGCAGATGATTTATTAACAGAGATATCTCAATTAAAGAAAGCTTTTAAAGCAGCACGTGATGATATTCATCGCTTAAAAAAACATATGATGTTTGTGTTGCCGGAAGAGGAGCAAGCATTATTCGATGTATATTTAGCGATTTTAAATAAAGCTAATTTGGAAAAAGAAGTGATAACAGCGATTAAAACTTCTCATCAATGGGCTCAGGCAGCTTTGCAATTGGTTATTAGTACTCACGTGCAACAATTTGAGAAAGTTGATGACGATTATTTGAGAGAAAGAGCAGCCGATTTAAGAGATTTAGGTCGCCGAATCTTAATGCATTTACAAAACAACCAATTTACTCCCCCTTTATATCCAGAAAATACAATTTTAATTGGTGAGGAAGTCAGTCCTTCTGCTTTAGCGGAGGTACCTGAGGGACGATTAGCAGGGATAGTTTCTGTAAAAGGTTCTAGTCATTCTCACTTATCTATTTTGGCACGCTCTTTAGGAATTCCTGCCATCACAGGAGTAGAAAATCTACCAGTAAACCAGCTCGAAGCGCAGACCTTAATCGTAGATGGTTCTCACGGCCGTATTATAGTTGCCCCCTCTGAAAGGGTTAAACAAAATTTTACTACACTGATACAGCAACAAAGTGAGTTTACGAATAGTCTAGAAGCATTGCGAGAATTACCTGCGCAAACTTTAGATGGCTATAGTATTGCCCTTTGGGTAAATACCGGTTTGATGGCGGATGCTAGCCTTTCTTTAACAGCGGGTGCTGAAGGTATTGGACTCTATCGTACCGAAGTACCTTTTCTTATTCGAGATTGTTTTCCTGCAGAAGATGAGCAATATGGTTTATATCGACAATTATTGGCAGCATTTTCACCACGACCTGTGGTAATGCGTACGTTAGATATAGGGGGGGATAAGGCTTTAACTTATTTTCCTATCAAAGAAGATAACCCATTTTTAGGTTGGCGTGGAATTCGTGTGACACTGGATCATCCAGAAATATTTTTAATACAAATACGGGCAATGTTACGAGCTAATTTGGAATTTAATAATTTACGTATTATGTTACCTATGGTTAGCTGCGTTGCTGAAGCTGATCATGCTTTGCGTTTGATCGATCAAGCTTATGAAAAAGTAGTGAGTGAAGACATTCGTGCATGTAAGCCTCCAATTGGAATAATGATTGAGGTACCTTCTGCAATTTATCAAGCTCGCGCATTAGCTGAACGAGTTGAGTTTTTATCAGTAGGAAGCAATGATCTCACACAATATATGCTAGCCGTAGACCGAAATAACTCGCGCGTAGCTAATTTATATGATCCATTTCAGCCCGCAGTGCTAAAAGCATTAGTGCAAATTGTAGAAGCTGCTCATCAAGCAAAAAAACCGATTAGCATTTGTGGAGAAATGGCCAGTGACCCTTTAGCTATACCTTTACTTTTAGCGATGGGATTTGATGCATTGAGCATGAACTCTTTTTCTATTCCGCGGATAAAATCCGTGATTCGGCAAATCAGTTTTCATCAAGCGAGAGATACATTAACACAAATTTTAGGAATGGATAATGCAACTGATATAAGAAAATATTTAAATGAAGAGTTGTCGAGATTTAATTTGGAACATTTAATACCTATAGCTGGATAGTATTATGAGTTGGTGTAAAAAATGTCAATCTAGCTTTAATGGCTATCCCATAGAGCCTCCAGAGTTTGTAGCGCGTCCTGAAAGTTATGCAGAACTCAAACCTGGCCAATTAATTTCTATAGCTCGTGGTTCAGGAGGTAGTTATGGTGATGCTGCTTTAAACGCACAGGGAGAGATTATTTTAACAAGTCGTCTTGATCGTTTTCTCGAGTTTGATATTCGTAAAGGTATATTGTCAGTTGAATCAGGTATTAGCTTAGCGAAGATTTTAACGCTTATTGTTAAGCACGGATGGTTTTTACCTGCAATGCCTGGAACAGCAGAAGTTTCTTTAGGTGGATGCATTGCTGCGGATATACATGGAAAAAATCATTGTTATGCTGGCTCCTTAGGACAACATGTACTTAATTTACAGCTTATTACTGCCACTGGAGCAAAAATAAATTGTTCACCTAAAATTATCCCAGAATTATTTTGGGCCACAATAGGTGGTATGGGTTTAACAGGTATTATTGGAGTAGTAACTTTACAATTAAAGCGAATTGAAACAGCTTATATGAAGGTGCAACATCAAGTTATAAATAACTTAAAGCAAATATTGGAGAATTTAAGTCAAGATGATGAGTTTGAATATAGTGTAGCTTGGTTAGATTCTTTAAATACATCATTTTTCCGTTGTGTTATTATGAAGGCCAAACATGCCGACTTGTTGGAACTTCCTAATGACCAACAGGAACAAGCTTTTTCAACACCAAAATATTCTTCATTAAACTGTCTTTACTCTTTATCGTATTCTATTTTACAACCTCTATGGGTCAAATTATTTAACAAAGGGTATTACTACTATTTAACAAAAAAAACTCAAGCTTTTTTACTTCCTTATCACGATTATTTCTTCCCACTCGATCGCATAAGAAATTGGCCGCGGTTATACGGTAAAAAAGGTTTTATTCAATATCAGTGTGCAATACCAAAAAAATTTGCTTATTCTGCTATTAAAGATATTTTAGAAACTTTACATAAACATAAGCATCCTATTTATCTGGCTGTGTTGAAACGTTTAGGGCCGGAAAATTTAGCGCCATTGTCATTTCCATTATCAGGATTTACTTTAGCCCTCGATATTCCTATTCGCAGTGAAAAATTATTTAGTTGCTTAGATATTTTGGACTCAATAGTTATTTCTGCTGGAGGAAGGATCTATTTAGCTAAAGATGCGCGTTTAAACCCAAAGACTTTTCGAGAAATGTATAAACGATACCCAGAATGGTTGATAGTTAAACAACATTGGGATGCTCACAATAGATTTAGTTCAAGTTTATCAAGACGTTTAAATCTTGGTAACTAAATTCGTTGCTCACAAACTGCGAGTACTTCATAATATACTCAAAACAGCTCTTTTTTTCTCAGCCTAACATAATTGAAGACGCTGCTTTCTAAATGCTGTTAATAATTTAAGTCTAAGCTTTTTAAAAAAGCTTGTATTTTTGGTTCACGGCCTCGAAATTTTTTAAACAATTCGATGGCATCGATTGCGCCACCCTGCTCTAAAATACTATGTAAAAACGCCTTTCCAGTTTCTTCATTAAAGATTCCATCTTCTTGGAACTTAGCAAACGCGTCACAGGCTAAAACTTCTGCCCAAAGATAACTGTAATATCCGGCGGCATAACCCCCTGCAAAGATATGCGAAAATCCATGCTGAAATCGATTGAATGGAGCTATGGGTATTATATCAATTTGCTTACGTATTGAATCGAGTAAGTTTTGAATTTGCTCATAGCCCTTTGTTGGATCAAATTCTATATGCAAACGAAAATCAAATAAGGATAATTCTAATTGTCTTAATAATTTTAGGCCTGCCTGAAAATTTTTAGCATTATGCATTTTAGTAATCAATGCATCGGGTAGAGTCTGACCCGTCTTATAATGACTACTGATTTGATCTAGAACCGATTTTTCCCAAACAAAATATTCTAAAAATTGACTCGGTAATTCTACGGCATCCCAAGCAACGCCATTAATACCTGAAATAGCGGAATAGTCAATTATAGTCAACATGTGCTGTAAACCATGACCAAACTCATGAAATAAAGTTAAAACTTCTTCATGTGTTAGCAAAGGAGTTTGTGTTAAATCAATGGGAGGAGAGAAGTTACAGGTTAAAAAAGCAATAGGCGTTTGAATATCACCATTACTTAAATAACGCCGGGATTGATAATCATCCATCCAAGCACCTTCACGTTTTTCAGGTCTAGCATAAAGATCTAAGTAAAACTGTCCACGTAATTGCTGTTGATTATCAATAATTGAGAAAAATTGCACCTGAGGATCCCAAACTTCAATGCCTTTAATTTCTTTGATTTGCATCCCAAATAAACGTTCTATTAACTTGAAAAGGCCCGAAAGAACTTTGTTTACAGGAAAATAGCAGCGTAAGGTCTCATCACAAATACCAAATTTTTTTTCTTGTAATTTTTCACGATAATACAAAATATCCCAGGGTTGTAACGTATCAATCTGATCTTGGGATTGAGCAAAACTAGAAAGTTCTTTCATTTCCTCTTTTGCTTTAGGTTGTGTATACGAGAGTAGCCCCTCCAAAAATTTAAGGACTTCTTCTGGATTTTTTGCCATTTTATTAGAAGCTAAACTTTTTTGAGCGTAATTTTTGAAACCTAGTATTTGGCTTAGCTCATGGCGTAGGTTAAGTATATTGAACATAACTTTGCTATTATCAAGGACTAGATTACTGAGTTCTGAAGCTCGTGTAATGTGAGCTTTATATATGGTTTCGCGCAGGTCGCGATTATCAGCATAAGTTATTATGGGAAAATAGGAGGGGTAATCTAGTGTAATTAAATAACCAATTAAATTTTTTTCTTGTGCAGCTTTTTCAGCATTTATAATAACATGAGGAGGAACTCCTTTTAGCTCGGATTTATTACTAATACATTTTGACCATTCAGCTGTAGCATCTAGTAAATTTTCTTCAAATTGATTCGATAATTGAGATAACTGTGCTTGAATATCTTGATATCTTTTTTGTTGAATTTTGGGTAAATCGACACCACCTAAATGAAAATCTCGTAATTCATTGTGTAGGCATTTTTCTTGTGCGTAATTGAATTGATAATCACTATTAGCTAAATTTTTAATGGATTGATAGAGAGTTTGATTTTGACTTAATTCAGAAGTATAGGCACTTAATTTGGGAAGACATTCGTTGTAAACATTTCGTAGTTTAGGAGTTTGCTTGACAGCATAGAGGTGATTGATCGGAGACCAAAAATGTTGGAGCCGGTCATCTAAATCATCTAATTTCTGAATAAAGCTCCAATCAAGAGGCATGACTCCAGCTAATAATTTTGCTAACTCGGATCGATTATTGATAAGTAATGCGTCTAATTCTTTGATTATATTGTCTAGATTAATTTCATTAAATTTTGGTAGGGCAGTCATCATATATTCCTAGAGGTGATTTACACCTATTTTTTAAAAAATCAAATTAAGTTTTTTTGATGAATGAAGATAAATTTTTTGTGATGATTTTTATCTGGTCAAGTTTAAATCCGCGATATTGTAGGTAGCGAATTTGACGTAACTGTTCTTTTGGTTGATGACTAGGTCGGAACTTTTTTTGTAATACCTTCTGAATAGCAGCTAACCAAAATTCTTCGTCTTGGGGAAGTTGAGAAAGAATAATATCATTTTTTATACCATATTCATGGCATTCGGCACTGATTCGTATTGGTCCGTAGCCTTGTCTTATACGTTTTTGTATAAAAGCTTCGCAAAAACGTTGTTCGTTTAAAAATCCTTGTTGAATTAAAATATCTAAAACAGTTTCCACCGATTGATGCAAAAATCCTTTTTGCATCAATTTTTTTCGAAGCGTAAAGCGAGTATGCTCTCGTCTCGCTAAATGGTTCAAAGCAATTTGGTAGATGTTTTTGTCAGCTTCTAAAACGTTAATCTGTAGATTATAGATAGCATCTCGCTGAAATTTATTCAATAACTTCGGTCTCCAATTCTGGTACTTCGAGTTGACTATTTTTAGATGGCTTGTTAAGTAAATTTTTTCGAATTTCCGTCTCCAGTTTTTGACAAATTTCAGTACGATCTTTCAAAAATTGTTTTACATTATCTTTTCCTTGACCAATACGTTCACCTTGATAGCTATACCAGGCCCCTGCCTTATCGATTAAGCCATGAGTTACACCTAGGTCTACAATTTCTCCCATATGGCAAATTCCTTGATTATAGAGAATTTCAAACTCTGCTTGCTTAAATGGAGGAGCAACTTTATTTTTTACCACTTTGACTCGAGTTTCATTTCCAATGATCTCATCACCTTTTTTGATGGAACCGGTGCGCCGGATATCAAGACGTACCGACGCATAAAACTTTAGCGCATTGCCACCGGTTGTTGTTTCAGGATTACCAAACATAACCCCAATTTTCATGCGGATTTGGTTAATGAAGATAACTAGCGTATTTGAGCGCTTAATATTTCCTGCGAGTTTACGTAAAGCTTGTGACATTAAACGAGCTTGTAAACCCATATGCGAATCACCCATTTCCCCTTCAATTTCGGCGCGAGGTGTCAGTGCGGCGACAGAGTCAACTACAATAATATCGACCGCATTAGAACGGACTAACATATCAACAATTTCTAATGCTTGTTCTCCTGTATCAGGCTGAGAAACTAGAAGATCGGCTGTTTTTACCCCTAATTTAGTGGCATATATGGGGTCCAGTGCGTGTTCTGCATCAACAAATGCCGCGACCCCCCCTATTTTTTGACATTCAGCGATAGTTTGTAAGGTAAGTGTCGTTTTACCAGAAGATTCGGGCCCATAGATTTCGATGATACGTCCACGTGGTAATCCACCTATCCCTAAGGCAATATCTAAGCTTAAAGAACCCGTAGAAACTACGTCTACAGGGACTTGACTAGAATCGCCCAGACGCATTACAGCGCCCTCTCCATGTTGTTTTTTAATTTGGCTTATTGCCATTTTAAGGGCTTTTTCTCGAGCATTACTTGCATCACTCATAGCGAGGGTACCTTTATAAAGGAAAAAATGTGTAAAAATGGACTCTAGCTAGTATTATCGCATAAACTAAGCGGCCGCCTCTATATGCTTTTTTGAGAGATCTATTTGAAGACAGGTATTTGTTTAAGTTTTAAACGAATACCTGTGAAAAAACCATATATGTAGCATGCTCTTTTGCACCGATAGTGACTGATTATTTAAAAATTAAAAAATGTAAGAAGATTTGACAAGAGGTTTAATGAAAATACAAGTTCCTTCATTTCAATCTATCCGGGTTTTAATTGTAGGTGATGTGATGTTGGATCGTTATTGGTCTGGCGATACATCCAGAATTTCTCCAGAAGCACCTGTCCCGATAGTGCATATAAAAAATCTTGATGAACGCCCAGGTGGTGCGGGTAATGTCGCTTTAAATATCGCTGCGCTAGGCGCACAGGTCGATTTACTTAGTGTATGTGGAGATGATGAAGCGGGAGAGATACTTGAGAAAAAATTAAGTCATGCAGGAGTCAATTGTTATTTACACAAAATACCACAATCACCTACGGTGACGAAGCTTCGTATACTTAGTTTACATCAGCAATTAATACGACTCGATTTTGAAAAGGCGCCTTATCAATTTGAGCATACCAAACTAAAACAATTGTTTGAGCAAAAAATCGGACATTGCGATGTAGTGATACTCTCTGATTATGGTAAAGGATGTTTGGTTGAGGCTCAGGATTTCATTCAAATGGCACGAAAAGCAGATAAACCTATTTTTATTGATCCTAAGAGTAATGATTTTAATATTTACCAAGGCGCTACTGCGCTGACACCTAATCGAAGGGAATTTGAGGCGGTAGTAGGAAGATGTAATAACGAACAAGCTTTGTTGCAAAAAGGTATGCAGCTTTTAAAAACGCATAATTTTCAAGCTGTACTTGTGACAAGAGGCGAACAAGGAATGACATTAATTCAACAAGAGCAGCCGGAAGTTTATTTTCCGGCTTATGCTAAGCAAGTCTATGATGTTACGGGTGCGGGTGATACAGCAATTGCTTGTTTAGCGTTAACCTATGTAGCTCAAGCTGATTTAGTTCAGTCAGCACAACTTGCGAATATTGCTGCAAGCATTGTCGTTGGAAAATTAGGAGCGGCTACAGTCAGTCCATCAGAGCTAAGACGAGCGATACAAATTCAGCAGTTCTCATTTCACCGTGGTGTTTTGACAGAAGACGAGCTCCAAATTGCAGTTGCAGATGCGAAGACACATAAAGAACAAATTGTGATGACGGGAGGATGTTTCGATATTTTACATGCGGGTCATGTCGCTTACTTAGAACAAGCGAAACGATTAGGTGATCGATTAATCGTTGCCGTTAATGACGATGATTCAGTATCAAAATTAAAAGGATCAGGAAGGCCTATAAATAAATTAGCTAATCGTATGGCAGTATTAGCAGGATTGAATGTAGTAGATTGGGTGGTGCCATTTAGTGAAACAACCCCAGAACGCCTAATCAAGTTGCTACTTCCAGATGTTTGGGTGAAAGCGTCTGATTACCAAGTGGATGATCTTTCAGAAGCAAAAGCAATACATGAATATGGTGGTCAGATTAGATTAGTAGATTATGTTAATGGATGTTCTACAAGCGCTATTATTTCCAAAATTCAAGAACAAGAAAAGGAGTCTTTATGATAATTGTTACAGGAGGGGCAGGTTTTATTGGTAGCAATTTAGTCAAACAACTTAATAAAGTTTATCCGGGCATGCCAATTATTGTTGTTGACGATCTAACAGATGGAGTTAAGTTCAGAAATATAGTGGATTGCTCAATTGCTGATTATATAGATCAAAATGAATTTTTAGAGAAAATTAAACAAAATAAAATTTTTTCTAAGTTAAAAGCGGTTTTTCATCAAGGTGCTTGTTCTGCTACTACTGAATGGAATGGACAATATATAATGAATATTAATTATGAATATTCAAAAAGTCTACTACATTACTGTTTAGCTTGGAAGGTTCCTTTCATTTATGCTTCTAGCGCTGCTGTTTATGGTTTAGGAACCGTTTTTAAAGAAGAATTAATATATGAAAAGCCGGTAAATGTTTATGCTTACTCTAAATATTTATTTGACCAATATGTAAGAAGTATTTTTAATAAAATAGAGAGTCAGGTAGTAGGTTTACGTTATTTTAATGTTTATGGTCCTAAAGAAAATCATAAAGGTTCTATGGCTAGTGTAGTATTGCATGCGTATAATCAACTTAAAAGTACTGGAATTATTAATTTATTCGAAGGAACGGATGGTTATGCTGATGGTGAGCAACTGAGAGATTTTATCTATGTTGATGATGCTGTTGCTGTTAATCTGTGGTGTTTAGAGTCCAAAAAAAGTGGAATTTATAACACAGGGACAGGGAATTGCGAGAGTTTCAATGCATTAGCTCAAGCAGTTATCGATTTTTATGGTCGGGGAGAGATTCGCTATATTCCTTTTCCAGAACATCTACGCGATTGTTATCAGAATTTTACTCAAGCTGATCTCGCAAAATTGCGAAGTGCGGGTTATCAAGGAGTTTTTCGGAGTGTTTCAAAAGGAGTAAAAGAATATCTTTCTATTATGCGCAAAAATATTACCGTTTAATTCATTGATTCATTTATTTTTAACCCATAAAATATAAATTCCGATAGAAAAATTTTAAAAAGGAGTTTTGTTTATGGATATTTATTCTTCTTTATTTGCAACCTTGTTAATATCAGTTATAGCTACTCCAGTTTTAGCAACTACCAGTCCTTTTATTTCATCACATAATAATACAGTTTTAACTTCTTCCCCAGCAAAAAATATACCTAATCCCATTTCTGCAAATATTAATATAAATTCAGCCGATGTAGAAACCTTAGTAGCAGAGTTAAAAGGGATTGGTCCAAAAAAAGCAAAAGCAATCATTGTTTATCGTAATGAGCATGGACCGTTTAAGTCTATTGATGATTTGATAAAAATCAAAGGAATAAGTAAAAGAATAGTAGATCAAAATCGGGAAAAAATAACTGTTTAATAGAGGATAAAGATAAAATGTTGATTGAAAAAGAGAAAACTTAATTATATGAAAAGTATTCATTGTGCTTGAAAGAGAGCTCCTCATTCAAGCGCAATGAGTCAAGATCAATACTAACAAGCAATTGGATTTTTTTGGAGTGGCTCGTGTGTGAGATTGCTGGAGTGTAATTCGTCAAAATATATGAGATGCGAGATCAACAGGCAACGCCGACAAAAATTCAAGGGTGAAGAGTACTGTTATATAGTTGGTCTAACATGTAGTGAATAGCCGCTTCCAAATCCGATATTGAACATTCTAAGCATGCTCCTTTAGGAGGCATAGCTCGATAACCTGTGGTTGCATGTCGCAATAAAAGTAAAAATTTTTTTTTAATCCGTGGTGCCCAATCTGACTGATTGCCTAAGCGTGGAGCACCTGCTATGCCAGTTTTATGGCATAAGCTACATTTGCTTTCAAATATAGCTTTGCCTAAATGGATATCTTTATTAATATTAGTCAAAGATGAATGGTCTATTTCTGAAGCAGGTACTTTGACTTTTCCAATCGGAGCAATACGATTTTCAAGAGCTGTTGTCGAATTATCAAAAAAATCTGCGTAGGCATATATTCCAAAGCTAAAAAGAAAGCTGAAAAGAATTATACGTATAAATTTCGACACCTATGCGTCGCGTAAATTTTTAAGATTACAAGAAGGGTTAAACTAAGTTTGTTTCAGCCTCTTTTTCTTCTGTTTCCATGCTTGATTGATATTGCCCCTTGCAAGCTGCGGCATTTAGTCTCGCACGTTTATAAAAGGCCCGTTGAGCTGCTTTTACATTATGTGCTTTACCGTTCCATGTTTTTAATGCAGGTTCTTGTAATGCGCGGCCATAGGAAAAACTTAGACGCCACGGATGACGTGAAGGTTGTAATTTATTCATAGTATTTAAGTGAGCGGTAGCAGTTTCTGGTGTTTGGCCCCCAGAAAGAAAATTAATGCTAGGTACTGCCGCAGGCACTGTTTGGCGTAATATTTTTAAAGTTGCTGCAGCAACTTCAGCAATACTAGGTTGCGGTATATATTGATTGCCAGCAATAACCATACTGGGTTTAAGAAGCATACATTCAAGTAAAACATGATGCTTATGTAGTTCCTCAAATACAGTGTAAAGAACAGCCTCTGTAGCTTCAGCACTGCGGAATAAGCTATGAGAGCCATCTATTAGTAATTCGGGTTCTACAATAGGCACAATTCCATTGTTTTGACAAATAGAAGCATAGCGAGCTAAGGCTTGCGAATTAGCGGCTATAGCTAAAGAAGAAGGAAGTACGTCAGTAATGGAAAAAACAGCTCTCCATTTAGCAAAACAAGCACCAAGATTTTTATAAGTTAGAAGACGTTCTGCTAGACCATCTAGACCTTGAGTCATTTTTTCTTCAGTATTTAGAGGAATGAGTCCTTTATCGACCTTTATGCCAGGGACGATACCTTCATTATCTAAATAATCGGGAAATAGAAGTCCATCTTTAGTTTTTTGCGCTAAAGTTTCTTCATGAAGAATAACGCCATTGATAAATGCTTCAATACCAGGGGTAGTAAAAAGTAATTCACGATAATTACGGCGATTTTCTACAGTGGACTCTAAATGTAAGGCAGCAAATCGCTTAGCAATAGTAGTCTGACTTTCATCTGCCGCTAAAATTCCTTTTCCTGGTACCGTTAAACGTTGAATAGTTCCTTCAAGCTCATGAGTGGCCATAATAATCGCTCCTTACATTTTTTGACGTGTAAAGCTAAGTGAATCATAGATTTTATAAAGCCTAATACTATATAGAACAATGTGAGGAATTTCTAGTAAAGTTAAGGATCAGAATTTCTGCAGTGATTTTTGATTTTACTCTGTAAGGCCAGAAAGGGGGCGAGTTAAAAAAGGACTAAATAGCATTTTTTCGCATTAATTTGCACTAAATTTTAGTGTTTCCTATTAACTAGCAGAATATATTTTAATTTCTATGAAATAGAGCTCAAGTCGAATTGAGAAAAAAGCAATACATTCTTTAATTAGCATTGCATAAAAGAGTTGTGCTTATTATACTGTCCGCCACTTTATAAGTTGGGCTTCGAATGACTTTTAGTAGGCTTGTTCAGTTGCCTGGGAAGGTAATTCAAAGAATGTGTCAAGCGAGTCTCATGACATTTGCCGTCCTGGGAATAGTAGTCCTTTTATGGAATCTTTGCCAGGATGAGCTGATTATTAGATCTCTTATACTGGGTATTGTCTTATGGCTGATCCCTAACTGTTATTTTGTGACAAAAATAATGCATTATTTAGGACAGATATCAGGAAGAGGCTTACTTAATATTTTTTATCGAGCAGAATTAATAAAATTATTTTTCAGTGGGATTTTTTTCGTAGTGGTGATTAAGTTATTTTCAGTAAATATTCCGATTTTGTTGCTAGCTTATTTGGTTTCCCAGCTAGTATTTTGGCTATTGCTAATAATTAAAAGCATGAAAGGCTTATTATGAATGGCGAACAAACCTCAGCATATTATGTTCAACATCACCTTGAACATCTTAGTTTTAACCTGAAAACCTTAAGTTCCTCAGGTGAAGGAAGTTTTTGGAATTTAAATCTCGATACTTTTTTTCTGTCTGCAGTGTTGGGCATAGGATTCTTAATTTTATTTCGCTGGGTAGCTGCAACAGTAAGTAGTGGCGTTCCAGGTAAAATACAAAACTTTGTTGAGATTCTCGTTGAATTTGTAGATAAAACTGTGAAAGAGTCTTTTCAAGGGGTGAGTCAATTGATTGCGCCCTTAGCGCTGACAATTTTTGTATGGGTATTTTTAATGAATTTTATGGATTTACTTCCAGTTGATCTATTGCCTACAGTGTTATCAATATTTGGTGTAAGTCATTTTCGATCCGTGCCGACCGCCGATCCTAATACAACATTTGGTATGTCAATTGCGGTTTTTATTTTAATCATTTACTATAATTTGAAAATTAAAGGTGTGAAGGGACTCAGTAAAGAAATGCTGATTGCCCCATTTGGTCCTTATCTCTTCCCCATCAATATTATTTTTCGTTTATTAGAAGAATTCGTACGACCCATATCCTTGTCGTTACGGCTATTCGGAAATTTATTTGCTGGGGAATTAATTTTTATTTTAGTAGCGTTATTACCATGGTGGCTACAATGGACTTTTGGCGGAGTTTGGGCAGTGTTTCATATTTTAATTATTGCGATACAAGCATTTATCTTTATGATGCTCACTATAGTTTATTTAAGTATGGCGCATGAGACTCATGGTCAAGAACAAACACATTAATTATTTATTAATATAAAGAGAGGATATAAAAATGGTAGAAGTTGCGCAAGTAGTTGCTAATGTACAAGGTTTAACGGCCATTGCAGCGGCTTTATTAGTAGGCTTAGCAGCATTAGGCACCGCGATTGGTTTTGGTATTTTAGGTGGAAAATTTTTAGAAGGGGTAGCTCGCCAACCTGAGTTAACACCTATGTTGATGTTGCGAATGTTTTTAATGGCTGGATTAGTCGATGCATTTGCTGCTATTTCAATTGTAATGGGGCTTTATTTGATTTTTGCTAAAAATCCTTTTTTAAGCGAAGTTTTAAAGCTAGTTTCTAAGCCTGTAACGGGTTAAATGATAATCAAAGTTGAGAAATCGTCGTGGAAATTAATATAACCTTATTAGGCCAGTTAATTACATTTTCTGTTTTCGTGTGGTTTACCATGAAATTTGTATGGCCACCTATACTAAAAGTAATGAAAGAACGAGAACAACGCATTGCTGATGGTTTAGCAGCTGCTGAGCGAGGTCAACAAGCTTTAGAATTAGCTCAATTAAAAGCAGATGAATTTTTACAAAAGGCAAAGCAACAGGCAGCTGAGATTATTGAGCAGGCTAACAAGCGGGCTAATCAAATGTCTGAAGAATCAAAGCAACAAATAAAAATAGAAAACGAACGTTTATTAGCTATAGCTCGAGCTGACATTCAACAAGAATGGCGGGTCGCGCAGCAAAAGCTTCGTGCAGAAGTAGCCAATTTAGTTATTATGACAACTAAAAAAATTTTGGCGCAATCACTGGATAGTGAAGCCCAACATGCTCTTGTTAAACAATCTTTGGAAGAAATTTGATGATTCATTTCGTATCCATTGCTAGACCTTATGCACGAGCAGCATTTGCTTGTGCATTGGATAAAAACAATATGGATGCTTGGTCTTCCTTACTAAAGCATACTACCAAAACTATTAACGAGAAATCGATGCAAAATTTATTAAAAAATCCATGTGTCGATAAAATGATAGCATATGAATATTTGCTAGAATTTTGTAAAAAAGTGATATTTCCTTTTGGAAAAAACTTTCTGAAACTCATGGCGGTTAACCAACGATTATTAGTACTTCCAGAAGTTAAAGATTTATTTGAGCGTTATAAGGCAGAGTTAGCTAAGGAAGTTACGGCGTATGCTATTTCTGCAGTACCTTTAACTAAAATGGAAGAACAATCTTTGGTAAGTGTATTATCAGAGCGTTTTCAAAGTCATATAAAATTAGACAGCCATGCTGATAAAAATTTATTAGGTGGATTAGTCGTTCGCGTCGGAGATTTAGTCATTGATGATTCTGTACGTGGCAAATTAGAACGTTTACGTGCGACATTAGTGAATTAAGAGGCAGTATAGTCAAATGCAACAATTAACTACATCTGAAATAAATGAATTAATCAAAGAACGTATCCAGAAATTTGATGTTTCTGCAGAAACACGTACAGAAGGAACTATCGTCAGTCTTCGCGATGGAATTGTGCGTATCTATGGTTTAAATGATGTTATGTTGGGAGAAATGATAGAGTTTTCACCCCAATGTTATGGGTTGGCCCTAAATCTTGAACGTGATTCAGTAGGTGCTGTTGTTTTAGGTGATTACGAAGTATTAAGTGAAGGGCAAAAGGTTAAATGTACTGGACGTATTCTTGAAGTTCCAGTGGGTGAGGCCTTATTAGGGCGGGTTGTAAATGCTTTAGGGCATCCCATCGATGGACGAGGCCCAATTGAGGCTGAAAAAAATGCGCCTATTGAGCAGGTTGCCCCAGGCGTTATTTGGCGTCAAGGCGTATCACAGCCATTGCAAACAGGTATATTAGCCATTGATAGTATGGTGCCTATTGGACGTGGTCAGCGCGAATTGATAATAGGCGATAGGCAAACAGGGAAAACGGCGCTAGCCATCGATGCGATTATTAACCAAAAAGATACGGGCGTAAAATGTATTTATGTAGCAATCGGTCAAAAAGCTTCATCGATTGCAGCAGTAGTGAGGAAGTTAGAAGAACAAGATGCTTTAAAACATACTATTATAGTATCAGCAAGTGCTGCTGATTCCGCGGCGCTGCAGTTTATTGCCCCTTATGCGGGTTGCGCGATGGGTGAGTATTTTCGCGATGAAGGTGAAGATGCACTTATTATCTATGATGATTTAACGAAACAGGCTTGGGCATATCGGCAAATATCTTTGTTACTGCGACGCCCACCTGGCCGAGAAGCTTATCCAGGAGATATATTTTATTTACATTCGCGTTTACTTGAACGTGCTGCAAGAGTTAATGAAACGTTTGTTGAAAAGGCGAGTAATGGACGTATAAAGGGGAAAACAGGTTCATTAACTGCGCTACCTATTATCGAAACTCAAGCGGGAGATGTATCTGCTTTCGTTCCTACGAACGTTATTTCAATTACTGATGGTCAAATTTTTTTAGAAACGGATTTGTTTAATGCAGGTATACGTCCAGCCATTAATGCAGGTTTATCGGTTTCACGAGTGGGTTCTGCAGCTCAAACAAAGATTATAAAAAAATTGGGTGGTGGTGTTCGATTAAGTTTGGCTCAATATCGTGAACTGGCGGCTTTTTCTCAGTTTATGTCAGATTTAGATGAGGCAACACGTAAGCAGCTTGAGAGAGGCCAACGAGTTACCGAAATTTTAAAACAAAAACAATATGTTCCCTTAAGTGTTGCAGAAATGGCAGTGTTATTGTTTGCTACCGATAAAGGTTATTTAGATGACCTTGAACTAACTAAAATCGTTGGATTTGCTGAAGGGTTATTAGCGTATATGCATTCAGAACAGAAGGTATGTTTAGAAAAAATTAACCAAAAAGGTGATTATAACGAGGAAATAGCCAGCGAGTTAAAAGAAGCAATTACCGCTTTTAAAGCCACACTAACTTGGTGATAGACGATGAGTTTTGCGCAAGAGATACGCGGAAAGATTGCTAGTATTAAAGGTACCCAAAAAATAACGCGAGCAATGGAAATGGTTGCGGCTAGTAAAATGCGAAGGGCTCAGGAGCGTATGGCACTTTCGCGACCTTATGCCCACAAAATGTTAGATTTAATCTATCATGTCGCAAGTAGTCACGTAGAATATCAGCACCCTTATTTACAAATAAGAGAAATAAAAAGAGCGGGTTTTCTTATTATTACCACAGATAAAGGCTTGTGCGGAGGACTGAATACTAATTTACTAAAATTAGTTTTGCAGGAATTTCGAGTATGCCAATCTAAAGGAATAGATGTAGATTTGGCTATTATAGGTGGAAAAGGAGAGGCTTTTTTTAAGCGTGTCGGTGGCCATGTGGTTGCACGTGCCGATCATTTGGGAGATGCCCCGCAATTACAAGATTTGATTGGGGTTATTAAAGTTTTATTAGATGCTTATAAGCAAGGTGAGTTGGATAGTGTAACTATTTTCTATAATGAATTTATTAACACGATGACACAAAAGGCACAGACTTTATCCTTGTTGCCTGTGTTACCTCCTGAAAAGTCAGTGCTTAATTATCGCTGGGACTATCTTTATGAACCTGATGCAAAACCTTTGTTAGAGTTAGTACTAACACGATATATTGAATCACAAGTATATCAAAGTGTTGTAGAAAATACTGCGTGTGAACAAGCGGCAAGGATGGTTGCTATGAAAAGCGCGACGGATAATGCCGGAGAATTAATAAGTGATTTGCAATTAGCCTATAATAAAGCCCGCCAAGCGGCAATTACCAAAGAATTAGCTGAAATAGTGGCTGGTGCTGAAGCTGTTTAAATTTAACCTTATATCAATAAATAATGAAGAGAAACATTATGAAGCCAATTAATCCCATCGGACGTATAGTCGAAATTATCGGTGCTGTTATTGATGTTGAATTCCCAAGAGAACAGGTTCCGAAAGTTTATGATGCTTTAATGGTTCATGATTATGATTTGGTGCTAGAGGTCCAGCAACAGTTAGGTGATGGTGTTGTACGGACCATTGCGATGGGTACTAGTGATGGTTTGCAGCGAGGAATAAAAGTAACAAATACCGAATCGCCTATTAGTGTTCCTGTAGGGGAGCGGACTTTAGGTAGAATTATGGATGTGTTAGGTAGACCTATCGATGAAGCAGGTCCTATTAATGAGACAATTCGTTTTCCTATCCATCGTAAACCACCTAGCTTTGCAGAACAAGCTGCAAATGAGCAATTATTAGAAACAGGGATTAAAGTCATTGACTTACTTTGTCCCTTTGCTAAAGGTGGTAAAGTAGGTTTATTTGGCGGTGCTGGAGTAGGCAAGACCGTTAATATGATGGAATTAATACGTAATATTGCAATTGAGCATAGTGGTTATTCAGTATTTGCAGGTGTTGGTGAAAGGACAAGAGAAGGTAATGACTTTTATCATGAGATGAAAGAGTCTAATGTTTTAGATAAAGTGTCGTTAGTCTATGGACAAATGAATGAGCCACCCGGTAACCGTTTACGTGTAGCTTTAACAGGTTTGACGGTAGCTGAATATTTTCGTGATGAAGGTCGAGATGTATTGTTGTTTATCGATAATATTTATCGTTATACATTAGCTGGCGTGGAAGTATCTGCATTATTAGGGCGTATGCCTTCTGCTGTGGGATATCAACCTACTTTAGCCGCGGAAATGGGTGCTTTGCAAGAACGTATTACTTCAACTAAAACGGGTTCTATTACTTCTATCCAAGCTGTTTATGTTCCAGCAGATGATCTTACCGATCCTTCGCCGGCAACTACTTTTGCACACCTTGATGCAACAGTCGTATTATCCCGCCAAATTGCTGAGCTGGGTATTTACCCCGCAATTGATCCCTTAGATTCTAACAGTCGTCAATTAGATCCTTTAATTGTTGGGCAAGAACATTATGATGTGGCGCGTTCGGTGCAAAAGACTTTACAGCGTTACAAAGAGCTGAAAGATATTATTGCTATTTTAGGTATGGATGAATTATCAGATCAAGATAAATTGACAGTTATGCGCGCCAGAAAAATCCAACGGTTTTTGTCGCAGCCTTTCTTTGTTGCTGAAATATTCACAGGATCTCCTGGAAAATATGTCAGTTTAAAGGAGACAATTCGTGGTTTTAAGGCCATTTTAAATGGTGAGTTTGATGATTTACCTGAGCAAGCATTTTATATGGTTGGAAGTATAGATGAAGTCGCTGCTAAAGCAAAAGCTTTATAGTATTAGAGAAGTGCCATGACCAAAACCATGCAGATCGAAATTGTTAGTACAGAAAAAGCGATTTTTTCAGGGGATGCTACGCATATAATCGTCATAGGCTTATTAGGCGAGCTTGGTATTTTCCCGGGCCACACTCAACTATTAACAGCATTAAAGCCAGGACCCGTGCGAATTGTAAAACCTAATGGTGAAGATGAAATTCTGTATATTTCTGGGGGTATTTTAGAAGTTCAACCGCAACTTGTTAGTATACTTGCAGATATAGCTGTACGAGCTGCAGACTTAGATGAATTGGCTGCTTTAGAAGCCAAGGAGCATGCAGAAAGAATATTAAATGATAAACAAGCGGATATTGATTACGCGAAGGCAACGGCAGAGTTAGCACAAGCAATTGCTCAATTACAAGCCATATCTAAATTAAAGAAAAAACTTACCGGTAGAATTTAACTTTTAATAATTTCCAAGATCTAAAAAGCGAGTAATACCTAGCAAAAAACTGAAGATTTTAATGGGCTAGTTTTGAAAATATGAAATTACTTGATGTTATCATTTTAGCTGCAGGTCATGGAAAGCGCATGCATTCTACTTTACCTAAGGTTTTGCATAAATTAGCAGGTAAACCTTTATTACAATATATTGTTGAAACAGTAAAAGATTTACAACCTCATGAAGTATATGTGGTTTATGGAAATGGAGGCGGTCAAGTTCCCAAATATTTAAATCATTTAGCAGTTAATTGGGTAAAGCAAACGGAATTATTAGGTACGGGTCATGCAGTTGCTCAAGCTATTCCAGAGATTGAACAAGATGAAAATCCTATACTTATTTTATTAGGAGATACTCCATTAGTTAGTTTAGCAACATTAAAAAAATTAATTAATGCTACGAAAGCACATCAAATAGGTTTGATTACATTAACTACACAACAACCTTTTGGTTTAGGACGAATTTTACGAAATCAACAGGGAAAAGTTATTCAAATTATTGAAGAAAAAGACGCAAGTATTGAGCAAAAAAAAATACAGGAAGTTAATAGTGGTATTTTTTATGTGCCAGTAAAATTATTAAAGCATTGGTTACCTAAAATAAAAAAAACTAATGCTCAAGGTGAATATTATTTGACGGATATTATTTCAATGGCTGTGGATGAGAAGATAGAAATAGTAACGGTATCTTCAGATATTGATGGCGAAATGCAAGGAGTCAATGATCGTGTGCAACTTGCAAAGCTTGAACGTTATTTTCAGCATCAAGCCGCTGAAAAATTAATGTTAGCTGGGGTTACATTACGCGATCCAAAACGTTTTGATTTGCGTGGACAGCTAACAGTCGAAAAAGATGTGAGTATTGACGTAGATGTTATTTTAGAGGGAGAGAATACTATCGGAGCTAATAGTTCAGTGGGGTCACATACAATCTTAAAAGATGTGAAAATTGGGAGAAATGTTGAAATTAAACCTTATTGCTTAATTGAAGACGCAATAATTGGGGATAATTGTATTATTGGTCCTTTTGCACGTATTCGACCTGGATCGGTTCTCAAAAATAATGTTCACATAGGAAATTTCGTAGAAGTAAAAAAAAGCCAGATAGAGCAAGAAACGAAAATTAATCATTTAAGTTATATCGGTGATGCAAATATAGGTAAAAATGTTAATATCGGTGCCGGTACCATCACCTGTAATTATGACGGCGCGATTAAACACCAGACACAAATAGAGGATGATGTGTTTGTTGGTTCAAATACCGCCTTGATAGCTCCAATACGAATAAAAAAAGGTGCAACGATAGGTGCTGGATCTACCTTAAATAAAGACGCTCCTGCTGGTAAATTAACCTTAAACCGAGCAAAAACCCGTACTTTTGAAAATTGGAAACGCCCCCAAAAAAAGGAGACTTAGTATTAATTTTCTTAGTTAAATAAAATCCCTATGCTTCTATTTTTTTAGATTAGCGATTAAATTTTATTTGCACGAACGATATCCCACCAATTATCTTTTAGATAATTGAGGAGAACAAGTTCATTTTCTTCAACAAAGTTTTTTTTGATATTAACCAATAATGTTTTTTCTACTTGCTTATCAAGATTGATAAGCAAAGTGCCACCGACGTGAGGTTCAGAACATAAAATAAGTTGCTTATATTGATGATTATCTAGTCCTTTTTTTAAAAAATCAGCCAAGATTTTAGTAAAACGGTCAAGCTCTACCTCATGAGGGCTGCTTGCTGCTTCATAAGCACCTTTAGCAGAATGCATAGTTTGATAATGACCAGGTCTATCTGAAACTAAATCACTTTCTTTTAATTTAGCACTAGGGTTTTCTAGGCTTTTTAAAAAAATCAATTTATGACTTTTGGGCTCATAAGAGTAAATATGACCTAAACTACTATTTAAGCTAATTACCCAAATCATCTAGTTTCCTCTTTAAGTATGTTTTCAAAGTATAGCAGGTTTAAGAATTATGCTCTTTGATTGGGAGGTTTTAAGGGAATAAAATAGGTTTTTGCCATCCACCTAGCAAGCGTTCTAATTTTTTTCCAAGTATGAGTGCTATTTCGTCATGCCAGGGTTTAGCAATGATCTGTATTCCTATAGGTAAACCTTCCGGGGAAGTACCGCAGCGCATTGTTAAAACTGGCCAGCCAGTTAAATTGTAAATATTAAGATAACTAAAATCATGACCTTCTATAAATGAATGACCTAATAATTTGGCGGGTGTCGCAGCAACCGGGCATATGATTGCATCGTAATCAAAAAAGAATTTTTCCAAAGAAATACGTAATTCATCAATGCGACGTAAGCGTTGATGTAATTCAGTAATGGAAAATTCACATTGACGAGCAATCGCTAAAAATTCTTTAACCAGATAGGAAGGTTTATTAATGCCTAAATGGTGTAGTAAATTTTTCAATCCTAAACCCTTATCACCACCCAATATAAATGTTTCTGTAATTAAAAAATAAAGCTCTTTTAAGTGAGGAGGGCACCGATGTTCAATTTGATGAATTTCATTTTGTAAAACATGTGCTACTTGATTAATGGTTTGTAAGGTAGCTTTATCAGGTGGAGCGATGTCGTTGTCTGTATAAAACGCAATTCGTAAATTTTTGCAGTTGATGAGAGGTGTACGGATTGGGAGAGATATTGCATCTGGATCTGTATTATCTGGACCCGCTAGTAATGGTAAGGTTAATACGATATCATCTACATACCGTGCCATAGGACCATAGGTAGTTAATGGACGTAATAAACCTCTACCATCTGAGGGAACATTACCTGAGTTAGGGACTAAACCACGAGTGGGTTTTAAACCGACAATTCCTGTATTATGAGCAGGTTGGCGAATGCTCCCGGCCCCATCTGTGCCTAAACCAATTACTGAACCACCTGCTGCGATAATAGCTGCTTCTCCACCGCTACTTCCACCAGGGGTACGATTTAAATCATAAGGATTTAAAGTTTTGCCAAAGCGATCATTGTCTGTTTCATAGGCGATATTAAATTCAGGAACATTGCTTATACCTAAAATAATTCCGCCGGCTGCTTTTAATCTAGCAACAGCAGTTGCATCTTCTTTAGGAAGAAAGTTGTATCCTTTACTTCCTTTGCTAATAATAAAGTCTTGGACTTTACAGCAATCTTTAATAGTAATAGGTAAACCATGTAAAGGTCCGAGAGTTTGATTCTTAGCTAATTTTTTATCGGCTATGGATGCTTTTTTTAAGGCAATTTCTGGTTCAATTAGTTGAACTAGTGCATTAAGTTTGGGATTAACCTGTTCGATGCGGCTTAAATAAGTTTGAATAACCTCAACGCAAGAAACTTTTTTTTCTTTAATTAGCTGGATTAATTGGTTTGCTGATAAAAAATAAAGATCTGAGTTCATAGATTGATCACTATTAATTATTCTGCTTATCATTCGTAAAAAAAATTTTATTTATTACTAAACTTTATTAATGCTTAAGGGCTTATGTATTTGGGAAGAAAATATCGTTGAAGTCTAAAATAAGCATTATTTCTATTTTATAATACCACAGGCTATACGCGCACCTCCCCCACCTAATTTAGTAGGAACATCAGAATAATTATCGCCACCTGTATGAATTATTAAAGAGTGATTTTTGAGTTCATTTAAGCGCAATCGAGGAGTTAAAATAGGTAAGGTAGCCGTTACCATTATTATCCACTTCTAAAACAGGCAGATCCCCTAAATGACCTTTCCCATAAGGGCCTAAATGCTGGCTAGAATGAAAAGGGTCAAAGTGATCACCGGCAGCCATTCCATTATTCGAACAAGAAGGATTTTGATGAATATGAAAACCATGCAAACCAGGAGGAAGATTATGTAAATTGGGTGTTAATAAAACACCATAGGGCTTTTGTGTGGCTATGATTACGCCTATCGGTTGTCCTATTCCCTGTTGAGAAGTCAGGAACATCGGTATGGAGATATTAGCAAGAGCTATATTACAGATGAGCAAGCATATGCTGGTAATCCACAACTTAAGCAAATTAAATATAAAATATTTCCCTATTAAATCTAAGTATATCAAGCTTCATAAGAATATTATTT